>Ga0315277_10000516_pt1 | contig 61803 bp, 47 predicted proteins | sample YL17G05_15_MG_FD_203695 | JGI IMG/M metagenome (GOLD analysis project Ga0315277, IMG submission 203695) | Sediment microbial communities from Yellowstone Lake, YNP, Wyoming, USA - YL17G05_15 | ecosystem: Environmental > Aquatic > Freshwater > Lake > Sediment | place: USA: Wyoming | collected...
CGGGCCTGGGGGCCGCAGCAAAGTGGGCCTGTTATTCTGTGACAGACCCTAATCATCACCAAACCGCGAAGACCTCAAAGACCGCAAAGCATTTCTTTGAGGTCTTCGAGGTCTTTGTGGTTCAGTTCAAAAAATGCTTTAACAAGCCGCGGACTTCGAAGGTGACGGAATCGAGGACGCGGCCGGAGGCATCCACCAGCGCGAGAGAGTGCTTGCCGCGCACCGGCGTCCACAGGAGAAGTTTACCGGCGCTGCCGATGGGAAGCCCGTCCAGCATCCATTGGAGGCTCTCCGCCTTGGGCCGGGATTCGAAGAACAGTTTCTGCTCTTCCGGCGGAATATCCGGATCCAACGCGACCACGGCGCCGGCGGCCGGATACGCGATTCTGAATCCCGCGTTCGCCGTGCCGGGAGCCACCGCCATCTCGGTTCCGCGAATGAACCATTCTCTGTGGCCCGGCCCCTCGGGCGTTTCCCGCGCCAAAACATCCGCGGGCGGCTGCGGCGCGGCGCTCGTCCGGCTCTGGTGGAGCCGGTTCATGATCTCCACCCACACCGGCGCGGCGCCCGTAATGCCGCTCACGTTCCACATCGGCTCGCCCGAAAAATTGCCGGCCCACACCCCCACCGTGTAGGTGTCGGAAAAGCCGATGCACCAGTTGTCGCGCATGTCCTTGCTGGTCCCGGTTTTCACTGCGGTCCAGAACCGTGTGGACAGCGGGCTCTCGAGGTTGAAAGTGCGGCTCCGGCTTTCCCGGTCGCTCAGAATGTTGCCGACGATGTAAGCCGCCTGCGGCGTCATGATCGCGCGCGCGGACGCAGGCGCATCACTGGATTGGAAGCGCAGCGGGCGCCATTCCCCGCCGTTGGCGAGGCCGCGGTAGGCATTTACCATATCCCAGAGACACACGTCCGCCGCCCCGAGCGCCAGAGATGCGCCATAGTAATCATCGCTCTTCAGCGACTCGAAGCCGGCCGCGCGCAAAACCTTCAATCCGGATCCCACGCCGATGAGATTCAGCGTCTTCACCGCGGGGACGTTGAGCGAAGAAGCAAGGGCGACGCGCGCGGTAACCGGGCCGTGAAAGGACTTGTCATAGTTGCCGGGGCGATACACTCCGCCGGGGACGGGCACATCAAGGGGGCTGTCGTCCAGGAGCGACCCTGCGGTGAGCACACGCTGATCGAATGCGGCGCCGTAAATAAACGGCTTCAGCGTCGATCCCGCCTGCCGCAACCCCTGGATGCCGTCCACGTGGCGCGCGCTCGCCTGGTCCCCGGCGTTGGCGACGTAGGCCAGGACCTCGCCGGTCCGGTTGTCAACGACCAGAACTGCGCCGTCGCGCACGTTCTGCGCGCGCACGGTCATGAGGTGGCGGCGCAAGGTATCCAAAGCGAACTGCTGCAGGCCGCGGTCAAGCGTGCTCGCGATCCGTTCGGGCATCCTGCCGGTCCGTTCCCGGGCTTCGCGGAACAGCAACAGAGCCGCCTGGGGCGCAAGCGCGGCCTGGGGCCGGATGAAATAAGGGTGGCCGAGAGCTTCGCCGGTCCGGCGCGCAACCGCATCGCCGCCCACTCCGAGTTTCATGGCATCGGCGAGGGCGCGCGCCCTTCTGGCAACCAGATCCATATCGGCATTGGGTGATCGCACCAGGGCCGCAAGAATTACCGATTCCGTGTCCGTCAAGCCGTGCGCCTGCTTGCCGAAAAGCCCGCTGCACGCGGCCGCCAGCCCCTGCAGCTCGCCCCGGAAAGAAATGAGGTTGAGATAGGTTTCCAGGATCTGCTGCTTGGACCAGCTCCGTTCCAAAGCCCGGGCGCCGCGCACCTGCCGCCACTTTTGCCACAGCGTTCGATGCCGGTTTGATGGTTTCAATTCCTGGTCCAGCTGCGCGGCAAGCTGCATCGTGATCGTGCTCGCGCCGCGCGTCCCGGACCGGAAAAACGAGGCGGCGGCGCCGGCCATGGAAGCCCAGTTGACGCCATGGTGCCGGTAAAAACCACGGTCCTCGGAGAACAGGACCGCGGCTACCAGTGCGGGAGAGATCTCCTTGAGCGGCACCCAGTCCAGGCGCCGTGCGCTTGTGTCGGTTCTCAGTTCCTGGATGATCTCGCCATGGCGATCCAACAAGACGGATTCCGACCGGCTGTGCGCCGCATGCACCTCTTCAAAAGAAGGCACAAGCAACTTGCCCGGATAAAAAGTGAACCACAAAAACGCCAGGATCAGACCGCAGCCAACCAAACCCAAACCACGAAATACACGGTGCGGCGTTTTGCCACGACCAATCTTCGACTTATTTGGGCAAATTGAGTTTGAAGGAGTCAGGAGCCAGGAGTCAGGAGTCAGGAGAAAAACAGCCTGCCCCAAAACTTCTGGATTCGGCTCGACGGGCATGCCCCAAAATGATGCCGAAAAAGCAGCAAAATCCTGCGAAGTACTACGAAAGACACGAAATCCCTTTCCGATCATTTCGCTGTGTTGTTCTGCATTTGGGGCGCGATCCTTGCTCATAGCGATCACGGACCCACTCGCGGCAATGAACCGCATCCCGACCCTGCTTTTCTCCTGACTCCTGACTCCTGACTCCTGACTCCTTCCAAAATATTTCGTGGTCCCAACATTGGATTCTCACTTCACCTGTAGATTGGCATTCGGGAGTTCCCCAAACATCTCGGGCGCATACATCGCCTCGACGCGAGTCGGCGGCAGTTGAAACATACCGGCATTATTGAGCCTGAGCGTGTACTCGAGGCTCCAGGTCCCTTTCGGCACGTACCGGTAGTAGCTGCGGAACGCTTCGAATGAGCGCTCTTCGAAAGCGGGCCAGGTCCAGCCTTTGTTCGTCTCTCCCTGCGTGGCCAGGCTCGAATCGCGCCCCAGCCCGGTTCCGAGAATGGCTGAGCCGGCCGGCACCGGATCGTTCACCACCACCCAGGTCATATCGGATTGGGACTCAATCTCGAGTTTGATGCGCACGATGTCGCCCGTGCTCCAAGCGCCTTTTTCTTTCTGCTCGATCGCGGTTACCGTACGCGTGATCCTGAAGCCGGTCGAGACCGGCTGTCGCAGCGGTATTGCAGCGAGGCTCTGAATGGTGGCCCACGGCATACCGGTCCCGCGCATCCCGAGGTCAAGCGCGCTCCGGCCCTGAGGCCAGGGGAAAGAGAGCGCCGCGCCCCTGGGAGCGGTCTGCCAGTTCACCGTCTGGGTGCGGCCGGCGAGGCTGGCCGTGCTCTCTCCCGTGACCGGCGTGCTTTCAAACGCCTTGGAGAACTTCTCCATGGCCAGCACGCCCCAGGCATTGGCAGTCGTGGTATCCCAATGGCCGCGCCGCTGGCGCCCGAGCGCGCCACGCACCAGACGCGGGATATCCTGCTTCCATTCGGGGACGCTCAGCACGCTCAGGAGCATGCGCGCCGCGTTGCTGTCCGAAGAGACCATGAGCCACCACAGGCCATCCGTGCGCTCGGTCGAGAAGCCCATGGTTGTCCCCTGGAAATTCAGACGAGCGCGCAGGATCTGCTGGGCTTCCGGCAGGCGCGCGGCGCGCTCGCGCAGGCCGGGCATGCGCTGCAGGATGTTGAGCCAGTCGATCACCGCCGAGGTGGGCCAGAGGTTCGGGTCAATAGCCAGGGAGGAGATCATGCCCGGCTGCGCCTGCTGCTCGCGGGACAAGGCTTCCATGGCCGCCAGCTTGCGGATCGTCAGGTCGGCCGTGGGCAGGTCGGAGTAACGCACGATGCGCCCCTGCGCAAAACCTGCCAGGCCGGCCAGCATGCGTTCTTTGGCCTGCGCCGGAATCTCCCAGCCGGCCTCGTTCGCAATCGCAATGATGTAGGCGGTCAGCACGTCGCTGCCCAGCGTCATGGACGGGAAATATTTGGCGAGGCCGTCGCCGTCGAGATACACCGGAAGCAGGCGCATCGCCCGGTTCCAAAGCGCGGTATCGCGCAAGGCAACCGCTTTGGAGATCACCTGCTCGAGGCACGTATACGGATAAATCCTCATATAATCCGCCACCCCGGACAGCCCTTCCAGCAGCCTCGGCTGGAACAGGACTCGGATTCCACCCATGCCGGCCAGCGCATCCGCAGGACGTTCCACGTCCATGCGGAAGTTTTTGTCGACCTGCATAAGCGTGGCCTGCCACGTGCGCACCGGAATGGCGGGCACCACTTTCTGCGTCACCGAAAGCCGGTCGCTGGCGCCCCCCTGCACGGAAGCTTCGATTTCATACTTGAGCGCATCCGTGCCTGATGGGGCGGTGAGATTCCAGCTGACCTCCCTGGATTCGCCGGCAGCCAGCGCGACATCTTGCGGCTCGACCGATCCGGCGACCGGATCGACGCGCGCCGCAACGCGCAGATTCAGCGCGCGCTCGGAAGCGTTGCGCACGGTAAAGGTTGACAGGAACCTGTCTCCCTGGCGCACAAGCGGCGGGATGCCGGAGAAAATAATCACGTCCTGGGTAGTGCGGATGGAAGTCGAACCGGTGCCGAAGCGGTCGATGCCTCCGGTGGCCACCGCCACAATGCGGAAACTGGTAAGCGAATCGTTCAGCGGCACCTCGACGGAAGCCTCGCCGCGCTCGTTCAGCCTGACCCTTCCGTTCCACAACAGCAGGGTGTCGAAGAGTTCGCGCGTCAGCGATTTGCCCCCGCCGCCGCCCGGCGGCAGCGCCTTCAGTCCGAAATGGCGCTTGCCGATCACGTTCATCTGCGCGGTAAAGGTCTGTACCGAATAACCACGCCTTCCCATCAGGGCGCCCAGCAGATTCCAGCTTTCGTTGGGCATCAATTCAAGAAGGCCCTCGTCGACGGCCGCCACGGCTACTTCGCTTCCCGCCGGCAAGGGCTGTCCGTCCGCGGTTGTCACGGCGATCTTCGCCTGCGCCTTCTCCCGGACTTTGTATACCGGCCGGTCGGCGCTGACGTTCACCTTGAGCTCGTGGGCTTTCCATCCGACCTGCACTTCGGCGATTCCCAACTTGAATGCGGGCCGGCCCAGATCCACGGTCGCGGTCGGCTGGGAGTCCGTGGCGCGGCCGCGCACGGCCAGCACGGAGATGAACACATTCGGCGCCCAGTTTCCCTTTACCGGCAGCTCAATCACCGGTTCTTTGCCGGAAAGCTCCTTGATAAAGCTCTCACCGACCCCTTCGCGCTCCACCGTGATCAGAGCCGTGGCTTTGCGGAACGGCATGCGCACCTGGAAACGCGCCTTGTCACCGGGCTCGTAATGCTTCGATTCCGGGATCACGTCCATGCGGTCGCTGTCGCCGGCGGCGAACCACCAGTCACTCTCGCCCGCGACCCAGACGTCCTGATAGGTGGCCGATTCGCGTCCCGCGCTGTCCTTTGTCACAGCTTGCAGAATCAGGTTGCCCGATTGCGTGACCGGCTTTTCGCAGGGCAGCAATCCGCGTCTGTCGGTCTTGCCGGAGCACAGTGCCTGCGCCTTGCTGATTTCGGTTGAATGCTCGAAGGCGTAAAAACCGCCCACCAGGCGGGTGCGGTGCGAATAGGTCTTGCGCTGGTAGAGGTCCACCTGGACGGGCGCGCCCGCCACCGGCTTGCCCGAAAGGTCCAGGACGGCCACCTGGAATTTCACCGCATTGCGTGAGAGCGCCCAGCCGTCCGGCTTGATGCCGATCATGCGCGCCGCCGGCCAGAGCGGGATGCGCGCGGAGGCGGTCTGCACTTCGCCGTTGGGATCCCTGAAATCGAGTTCCGCCAGGACTCCCATCGGCACCTCGATTTTGGGCAACCCGGCGATGCTCGTGCGGATCGAACCTGACCGGTCCAGCGTCAGATCCATGCTCTGGATCGGGAATTCTTCCGTTCCGGTATCTTCCTCTTCGCCGCGCACGATGCCTTCCTTCACCTTGCCCCGGGAAAAAACGAAGCTGTCGTAGGCATCCGGAGCGGGCACATAACGCGGCTCCAGCTGATAGCGGAGCTTCACCGGCAGGCTGCCGGCGCCGCCGCCGCCCAGGTAATTCACCGTCAGGTCGAGCGGGAACGACGGCGGCGCGACCAGGTCCTCCGCCGGCGGACGGAGGATCGCCCTCATCAGGGGGACCCGGTAGTTCTCCACTCTGAATTCGCCGGAATGATAAAAGCTGCCCCAGTTCGACTTCGTGCCCCGGCTCAGCTGCACTGAGTACCCCCCCAGCGTCGCCTCTTTCGGTATTGTCCAGGTGCTTTCGGCGCTGCCGTCGGGATTCCACTTGAGCGGCAGTTCATACTTCTGGTTGCTCCCCTGATGCACGATCTGCATGCTGCCGCCCGTTTCCGCAACCAACGCAAACCCGCTGAGGACGTGCTTGCGCAGGATATGCTTCATGCGCACCGTTTCCCCCGGCCGCAGCAGCGTGCGATCGAAAATCGTATGCGCGGCTTCGAAATCGGGCAGATAGTCGGTTGGCAGCTGGAAACGCCAGCTTTCAATCCCCTCATCCCAGCTCGTGTGCACGAACGACATGTCGTTGCCCGCCCGGGCGGAAATCACCAGGCCGGAATCGAGGGAATCATAGGAGCAGCGCATCACCTCTTCCGAACCGGGGAGCTTGTCGACGCGGGCGATGCCGTCGGCCCCGGTTTTCCCTTCCCAGTGCAGCTTGCCCTCGCAGTCGCGAATCTGGACCGCGGCCTGGGGCACAGGCTTGGCGCCGTCCAGGGTGGTAACCCAGACGAGGGAGGACTGGCCGCCCCATTTGAAATGGACCGAGAGGTTGGTGACGAGCACGGTGGTGGGGACATACATCGGTTTCGGTTCGCCCAGCAGGGCGGCCCCCAGCAGTTCGCTCTCGAGCTCCACCACATAGAATCCCGGCGCTTTGATCGGGATGCCGACCACTTCGAAGGACTTGGGGCCTTTCAGCTTCGGTAAACTAAACGACTTTGCCTGGGCTCCCGTAGCTTGGCCGAAGACCGATTGGTCCCGATCATCATGGGTGCGGCTGCTGACCTTCTTGATCCAGAAAAGCATCTCGTTCGCAGTCTCGGCCGGAACCTTGAAGACCTTTCCCTGCATTTTGGCCTGAACGCGTTCGTCCTCGCCCAGGATCAATTCCCGCGGCGGATCGATGTTTTCCTGGCCTTCGACCACGCCCATCATGCGCCCGGCCACCGCCGGCTCGACGTTGCGGAGCGTGACCGGGAGCAGCGGCGGATTGGCCTTCAGCTCCAGGATGCCGAAGTCGGCCGCGAATTTCGCGAGCGGCGGATACTCGTCGGTCTTGACCGCCAGCGGGTATTTGTCCGCATTGGTAAGGGCGCGCCCGGAATCGTCCTTCAGGCCGGGCGGCAGCGTTACGGTAAAGGACGACAGCTCCGGGAAGGGGCCCTTGAAGGTGACGCCATGAACGTATTCACTCGTGTCCTGCTCTTCTCTTCGGGGTTTCCAGATCTTTCCTTTCGGCCCGGTCAAGGTCACTTTGGCCGCTTCGGTCCAGGCCACCGGAGCGGAGAAGGCGACGCTCATCGGCGTGATGGGAATGCACTGAGCTTCCGCGTTTTCCCGGGAGCAGGCGAAGCGCGCCGTGAACGGCTGGCGGGTGACGAACGGGAGAACCTGGTCCTGTTCGGTGGCGATCCCGCTCGGCGAGGCGATGCCGCGCCCCCAGACCAGGTTGATCCGGGTTCCTGCCGGGAGGTTCTGGCGCGCCTGAAGCAGCACAAGGTGTTCCGGCTCATCGTGGTAGCGGTATTCGGTTTTGATGATGTCGTCGCGCTCCTTGCCGGTGACGATGCGCGCGCCCACGCGGCTGGCGATTCCCTCGACGGCAAAAGAGGCGTGCTCGAGGATCGATGCGTCTGTGGCGTCGCCGTCCAGTTCCAACAGGAAGATCTGGTCTTCATCGATATCGTCGCTCCCCTCATAGGGCCTGGAGGTGACGATCGCGGGGCCGCCGGTCGAGAAAGTGAAGCTGCGCGTGCCGGAGATGTCCCTGCCGGCCAGGGTGCGCGTGCCTTGTTTGAGGCGAAACTCGCAGCGCACGCCCGCGGGCAGATCGCGGGTGAAATCGTAGATCCAGTTGCGCTCATCCGCCCAGCGCCCGGTCCCTTTTTCGGAGCAGGCGATGTCAAAGGGATCTCCCGCCCGCAGGTCTCCGAACGCGACCATTGCCTCCGAGAAGCGGGCGTGGACCTGGCGGACTTCCTTCACCGTACCTTGAGGAGAGAAGGATTCCACGCGGGCCTGCTGCTGGGCAGGGCCGCTGGACGCGAGAAGGACCAGCAGAACGGCGGCGATCGCTGAAAACGTTCGAGCTTTCATACGGATATCTCTTTCGGCAATGAGAGTGATCTGGCTGGCGCACCGGGCGCTTGAATAAATTCTAATGCAATATCATCCCGCCGGCACAGATATTTGCTGAGGCAGAAACGATAAACCACACAGGAAGGACGAAATCTTCCGAGGGTTTGGCGGATTTTTTGAACGCCTGACCCGCAGGATCCCAGGAAAGTGGCCCGGAACAGGCATGCGGGGCGGCCGCAGCGCACAGAGCCGCGAGCGTAAGCGAGCGGGTGCGCGTTTGCCCCTCACGGTGGTTTCGGGAGCGAGGACGCATCCCCCCCGCTCCCTTACGGTCGCGGTTCTCTAAAGGCTTGACTCCGTGCATAAACCGCGTATGGCAAATAAACTAAACGGGCCGCACAAGAGTGTTTTTCAGATAAGTATTGTGTCCGTTTTGCTATGCTGCCCGACGTGAACGGCCAAAGATGCCCTCAGTGCGGATTGATCGGGTTCCTATCCGACGTCGACTGCCGGCGCTGCGGGACGGCGCTCGGTAGTCCGGCGAAGGCAGCGAAACCTGGTGTCCAGGCCACGAGTTCCCATAGAATCATCAAAGGCGTTTTGAAAATCTGTGCCGCGGTCTGCGGCGTGTTGCTGATTGTTTATCTATCCCTCCTATTGACCTCCGATCCGCTCACATTCGAGCAAAGGCAACTCGTCGACCGGGCGATTCAAACCCTGGATGAGCGCGGGTTCAGCGGCAACGCCCTGCTAATGCGCCGCCTGGTCTGCTTTCGCGCAACGGACAACTGGTGAAACCGCTGGGTCGGCCACGCGCAAGCCTATGCAGCGGCCAACTTCCCCTTCGAGGTCGTCACCCTCTACCCTGATTTCTTCAATCGCACCGTGGATGACGTAGAACGCGCCGCGATCCTGCTGCACGAAACCTATCATCTCCGCGGCCACGGCGAGGTCACAGCGCACCGCGAGGTCTGGCTGCTGAAACCTCAATTGGGCTGGACCCAGGCGAAATATGGCAAGACTCGCGTCTGGAAAAATCTGCGCGAGGCAACGGCGATGCTTGCACCCTATTTCTTTCGCTGCGGGCCGGACGGGCGCTCGGACTGCGTGCAATGAAAAACGGTGTCAGGCCGGGCGCCGTTTTCATTTTTTGTCGATGGCCTTCAGCGCCTTGTCGCGCAACACATTGTCGTGCTGACTCCGGGGATGATGGCAATCTTCGCGCAGGGTCCGGCCGATCTCGTCCCTCTTCGTCCCCATCTGCTTGTCGCCACTCGTCCATCAGCTCCTCCACCCACTGCCGCGCCCAGAGAGTCGTGATACCCGGATGGAAAGTTGCTCCCGAAGCGTCAAATGGGATCGTTGTCTCATAAGGCTCATTACACCCGCGCGCGGACAGGTGCACGATCCCCGCTCGCCCTTTCGGAATACGCCCGAAGATCAGCAGCGGCTGGTGCAGGAAGAGGTTGGGTGGGCGCTCGGGGTACACACTTCGGCTACATCCACGCCTGCGAAGTTCAGTGTGATGTCGGCCAATACCGGGCTCTCGATGATCTCGAAGACAACTGCCTCGGCCTCCCGTCCCGGCCCCCTCCGATTGCCCAGGCATCGCCGGCTATCGATGATCCGTACTTCTCTTAGCCCTTTTGCTGGGCCTGGGTAAAGGTGTGCAAAGATCACTATCCCCCGATGTGGTTTCGGCGTAAGATCAACAATCAGGTGAGGTTCGGCAGCGAATCCAGGCGGCGGGTTTACATAACGCCCCCTTGATCCTGCCCCCCTGATCCAGCTGCTGATAAGGGACAACATGTCAACTTCGGGGCCTTCGCCATACTACGATTGCATTTTACACCTGAACCGCGCCGCCGGATACGGGTTTTGAGCACATCTCCCCCTTATTGCAGGCCGGTTTAGGGAACCGGGCAGGACTTGAAATCAATGGTATCAACAATAAACATGGTCCGTCTCCATTTCAATTTTCGCCATTTCCGAAAGCAGAGATACCGCCTTTACGGGCGATGATCGCAAGCGCACGTTCTTTGACGGGATCTTTGCCCGATAGATGATCCGAGATGCCCGGCTCGACCGAAATGTCGGGGACGATGCCCTTATACCGGGGGATGCCCTGGAGGGCCGCCGTAAACGTTATCCGGGCGATGAACAAGCGAAGACGCGTATTCTTAAGATGGATTTCACGGGAGGCGTCGTTGCATTCATAGGTGCCCCCGGTTTCTGTGCCGATGAAGGTTCCGATTTTATGGTACTTGAGAAGTGCGCAGAAATGGCCGGTCGATGAAAAGCACCCGGCGTTGATCAGGACGAACAACTTCCCCGAAAAGGCTCCGGCCGCCCGGGGAATCGGCTCGGCAAAACTTTCATAGCCGTTCGGATAGACGCGGGTGAAATAGGGAACGGGCCTCGGCTCCAGATAGCTTAAAAGATGGGTCGTACAAAAGGGATCGCCGCCGCCGTTGTCACGCAGATCCAGAATCAGATTTTGAACGCCCGCCCTGCGGATTCGGCCGAATGACTCGTCGATGAAGCTCTTGAATTTATCCCGTGCCTGGTAATATGGAAAAACAGTGGAGGCTGGCTTCAGCCCGCTTCCCGATCCTGCGGCCGGGCTGAAGCCGGGCCCCACATGTAAGAACCAATGGGTGTCCCAAAAGCATGACGTTCGGCAAAAATCAGCCTCCCTTCTTCCCGGAACCGTGGCCCGGATTTTTTGTCGCTCGACTTGGTTGTGCCTGATAGTGTATGCGGTGCAATGTGGTATGCATTTCTGAAAGAGAGCAAGATGATGGCCATCAAAGACGAGAAACTTGGGACCGTACCTGACGACAGGATTCTGCTTCGAGACCTCCTCCATGTGTGTGTCGTTGTGCTTGACGCGGAGAAGACGGCAAGAGCCCTCGCCGAGAGGTTCGGCCTGGGACCTTGGGAAGTCCACCTGAAAAGTTATCCGAAATCGCAGGCGACCTTCCGAGGCGAGCCTGTGGAATGCACCTTCAAGTTCGCCTATGCCAAGGTGGGACCGATCACCTTGGAGCTGGCCCAGCCCGTGAGCGGCAATTCCAGTTACCGGGAGTTTCTGGACCAACACGGCGAAGGGCTGCATCACATCGGATTCCCGGCTCCTCTGCCGTTTGATGAGGAGCTCGCAAGATGGGAGCGGCAGGGCATCAAAGCCCTACAGTCCATGAAGATGGACGACCCGGAGGAGGGATGGGCCTACATGGACACTCAAGGCCTGGCAGGTTTCACGATGGAGATCCTCGGTTTCAGGAAGTTCCAATAGAATCCGGATTCCGAAGTTGAGCTTCCCAAAAGCTATTCTCAACCGCATGGATACTGGTTGAAATCCATTTCTGAAAAGAGCACATTTTGGGCCGCGTGTCGATCCGCAATAGATTAGCCCGGCTGGCGGCTGCCCCGTTTTGGCACTCTCATTGCCGCTGATCGTGTTGCCCCTTATGGTAACCGTGCCGTCAAATTTATCATCCCCTCCACGCGAAGGAAAACCATATGGAGCCAACTAGGGCACCGCTCAGCAGCCTTGTTCGGATGCAAACGTGCTGACCAGATTCAAAGCCTGAGAATCAGCGTGCGTCATCAATGCCAATTCCGATAAACGACGTAGTTTGGGATGTCTTTGATTTCCTTACCAACCGGTGCTAATTTGCCCACATCAGGAAAAGCGAATTTCGAATCGTCTCAAAGCCGATTGCCCTGTGTGGAGGCAAAATGTTAGGCGTCTTCCTAATTGCATTGCTCTCATCCTGTTCGCTGCTGCAATCACCGGCCGGCTTACGCGTCGACGAATACGCCACCAGGGTCATTCTCCAGAATGACCAGTCTGCGTTGTCGCTTTCACTCGAGAATCCTTCACTCATTCCGGTAACCGCAGGCATCCGGCTCGAGTGGGTCAATGAAAGAAACGAGGCTGATTCCTCGATCGAGCGGACACTCTCTGTGCAGCCGGGGAGGAGCGAAGCAATCATCCCCTTTCCGCTTGAGGCCAGCGCAAGGACAGAACCGATTTGGTACAGGTTGCGCTATCGCGTCCTCGCCAACGGAGGAGAGACCGCAGGCACACTGTCGCTGGCCCACATCGCAGCGCATGTTTTCGAGTTGCGTGCCGTGTTGCCCCCTTTGGCGCGGCCAGGAGACCCGGTACGTGTCCTGGTGACGGCAGTGCACCCGGTTTCCGGACGGCCGGTCGCCAGTGTTACATTGCAGGCGTCTCTCAACCTGGATCCTTCTCCGATTACGGTTCAGGCTGTCAGCGACAAGAACGGCCTCGCCAGTTTCGAATTTCAACCCCTCGGAAAATACCAAGAGAGTGAGCTTGATTTTGAGATTCGCGGCCGGCTGGGGGATTTTCTCCAGACTGTCGATTTGAGCATGCAGGTCGACCGCAATGTCCAGATTAGCATGCAGACAGACAAGCCGATCTATCAACCCGGCCAGGTTCTGCATGTCCGGTTGCTCTGCTTCGATGCGGCGCATCGCGCTGCCGCCGAAATGCCCATAAGAGTGCGCATCGACGATCCGGATGACACCGGAGTCTCCTTACTCGACTTGTAACGAGCCGCTTCGGGGTAGTTTCTGCAGATTGGCAGATTCCTGCCAACAGCCGCCTTGGGGAATACCAGATTCGCATCCAATCCGATGAGGAAGACGCGCAACACCGGTTCAATTACTCACGGCAAATCAAGATCAGCCGCTATGAATTGCCCGATTTCCGCGTAACCGCAAAACCGGATCGCCTTTACTACCTTCCAAACCAGGGTGCCTCGATCGAGATCTTGGCTGAGTATTTGTTCGGCAAACCCGTTGCGAATGCCCCGGTGCGAATCGTTCGCGAAAACAGCCGCAAGTGGGACTTTCGGTTGCAGAAGTGGGACATCGAAGAGGGGGAAAAGTACGAGGGGCTGACGGACGCGAAGGGCCATTTCGTATCGCAGTTGGAGCTTAAAGGCGCCCATGATGAACTTGCCCGCTCGGAGCATTTGCGATTCGAGGATCTGAGTTTTACCGCATACGTTCGAGACCCTTCAAGCGGTCGGACCGAGCAGCGCCGCTTCGACCTCCGAATCACCAGGGAAGCGATTCATATATATCTGATTGAAGATCCGGGCGGACGGAAGTTTGTTTCGACTGCCTACGCTGATGGGACTCCCACGTCGGCACAATTGTCGGTGAACGGTATCGCAACCGGAACGACCAATCAATATGGGGTGGCACGCATTCTGGTCCCCGCGGGAGAAACCGAAGTACAGATCGTCGCCGATGATGGTAAAGGGGCCCGAGGCCACTCAAAAGAGCCAATCTATTCCCATGGCGGCCGGATCAGAGTAGGCACGGACAAATCCCTGTACCGCGCCGGAGAATCCATCCGGGTTGAGGTGACTTCGGATACGCCGCTCCCGGCTGCAGCACTCCAAGTGTTGCGTGAAGAGAGGCCTCTTCTTTCACAATGGCTCGACTTGAGCAAAAAGCAGGCCGCAATCACGGTCCCCTGGCAGGAGGATTTCGTTCATGAAATCACGATTGCGGTTGTTGGCGAGCACCGATGGGAAGGCGGTGCGAGGACTGTTCTGTTCCCTGCAGACCGCGAGCTGAAACTGGGGATTCGCATGGAAAGGACAGAATATCGTCCTGGCGAAGAAGCTGCCGTTCTTCTGGAAGCTCGGCTTCCGAACGGGGTCGCAGCACAAGGTGTGTTCGGCGTAGCAGTAGTAGATGCCGCCGTCGAAGAAAGAGCTCGGACAGATCAGGAATCGGCAGGCTCCGGCGGTTGGGGATGGCTCTGGTCCAGCTCCGGAATGGATGGTCTGGGAGGGATGACACGGCGGGATCTTTACCGACTCGATTGCTCTCAGCCGTTTCCCGGTGATCTGGATCTGCTCGCTGAAGCAATGCTCGCGAGGGATTCTTATTGGCCGAACGTAGAAAATAGTGTCGACTTTGGGGGCGATATTTCTGGTGCCTTCCATCCTCTTTTCGAGGCACAGTTTAAACCGCTGCAGGATGTCCTCGATGGCCGGTTTAAAAAGGACTACCACTTTCCTCGAGAGGTCTCTGTTCTTCGACAAGACCTTGCGGACGCCGGAATCGACCTCGATGCGATCAAAGATCCATGGGGCACTCCTTACACAATTGATTTCATCATTGATGAAGATCGCGAGGGATTTGAGTTCATCAGCGCGGGACCTGACAAGGTGCCGGGCACCGACGACGATATCCATGCTAAGGAGATTACGCGGAAATATTTTCAACAAATGCACGACCGGATCACAAGCATCTTCAGTGGACTTCCGGCTTTCCCGGAATCAGAACAGTATGCCCGCAAGGCTTTGCGCGCCGAAAAACTTGATCTTGATCAGTTGCTCGACGCTTGGGGGACTGCCTATCGAGTTCAATTCGGCATCCAAGATGACTTGTCAATTCTAAAATTTACCAGCGCGGGACCCGATCGCACGTTCGAGACTCGGGACGATTTCAAAATAGATGAGATTAGCGGATCATATTATAAAGACACTCATCAAAAACTTGCAGACCTGCTTTCCCAACCCGGGGTTTTTCCGGCAAATGAAAAGGAGTGGAACCGGCTCCTTCGACTCGGCAATGTGGCGCTCAAAAGGGACCCATGGGGGCATGAACCGTACCTGAGTTTTACCCGCATTGCCAGATATACGGACCTCCAGAAATCCCAACCAGGCACGGCGCGGAATCCGGGCAACCCGACTAGGATCATTCCAGTCACTCAATGGTTTCTTGTAATCCAGGTTCGCAGTGCCGGTCCCGACGGCATCTCCGGAACGAAAGATGATTTTGCTCTCGCCAGATTTGAACAACCTTCTACGGCATTGTCCGGGAAGAAGACCGTTCTGAAACAGGAAAACTATCAACGGTCGCGCACTAAAGGGGCCATTATTGGGATAGTTACCGATCAGTCAGGTGGTGTGATCCCAGGCGCAAGCATCAGGGCAGTTTGCACCAAAGGTGCCAATGTTGATTTCGTTTATGAAGTGGTAACTGGAGAGGATGGGCGATATGCATTCTCACTCCTATCTCCCGGAGTATACGATGTCGGAGTGCAGTTTCCTGGATTTAAATCAGCCCTCAAACGGGAGATCCAGGTCGTTGCAGGGAAAGCCACGATAGCCGACATCGTCCTGATGGTTGGCGGCGCCAATGAGACGGTCACTGTAATGGCATCGGCCGTGGAGGTTCAAACCACTTCTGCCACGCTATCCGGTGCGTCGGGAGCCGCACAATCGACACCAAGACTGCGCGAGTACTTCCCGGAAACACTTCTGTGGCGGCCATCCGTCGAAGCCGGGCCGGACGGCCGCGCCCAATTGAAATTCAGGCTTGCCGACAATATCACTACCTGGAAAGTTGACGTGGTCGGCTCGACTGAAAATGGCGGGATCGGAACCGCAGCCGCTGAAATCAGAGCCTTCCAGCCGTTTTTCATCGACCACAATCCACCGAGTGTGCTTACGCAAGGGGACGAGATTCAACTGCCGGTGACAATTCGCAACTATCTCGATCATGCACTGGATGCCGAGGTGTCGATGCAGCCAGAGAATTGGTTCCGCCTGCTCGGTTCCGGAGGGCTGAATCTACCAGTGCCCGCGGGGGCTTTTGCTAATTCCATATTTTCTATGAGAACGGTTGCTGCGGTGTCCGAAGGGCGGCAGCGCGTGACGGCGACGACAGCTGCCGGAGGCGATGCCGTCGAGAAACCCGTATCGGTCCATCCCGATGGCAATGAAATCGCCGAGACTGTGAATCAAGTTTTTGCGGGAGACGCCACGCTCGAACTGACCGTGCCTGCGAATGCCATTCCGGGTTCGGCCCGTGCAGAACTCAAAATCTATCCCAACCTGCTCACGCAAGTGATCGACAGTATCGAGGGCATCCTGGAGCGGCCGTACGGTTGCGCAGAGCAACCCGTTTCCGCCGCCTATCCCAACCTGATCTTTCTGCGCTATCTACAACGAATGGCAAACGCGGATCACCCGCTTCAGGCAAAAGCACACCGCAACCTGCAACTGGGCGTTGATTTGTTGCTGGGGTACCAGGCTCCCGACGGCGGTTTCAGCTATTGGGGCAGAGGCGATGCCGATCCAAGCCTCACTGCCTATGCCGTCTCGTTCCTGAGGGACGCGAGTGAGTTTGTGACCATAGACGACCAGCTGATTAAAAGCTCCCAGGATTGGCTCATCAAGCAACAGGACGCGCGCGGCAGCTGGCCGGCATACGACTGGAAGAAGCAGCGGGATGAGCGACGGTCTGTGTACCAGACGGCTTTCATAGCAATGGCGCTGTCGGGCGAGGAAGCGCCTCAAGGAGTGTCGAAGGCCATCGAATATTTGGGGGAGCGCTCGAGGCAGTATGAGGAACCGTATGCAATAGCGGCTCTTGCACTGGCCGCACTGCAAGTGAACGATACCATAGTCTCGGCAAATGCCCTCAAACGCCTTCGCAGCCTCGCTCGGACCGAAAGGGGGTTTACCTATTGGAACCTGGAAACCAACACTCCCTTTTATGGCTGGGGACTTGCTGGCCGTATTGAGACAAGCGCGCTGGCGTTACAGGCGCTTGCCGCAGGCGGCAACATAGGCGACAAGCCTTTGATTGATGGCGGCATGCTGTTCCTCCTGCGCAACAAGGATCGTTATGGCGTCTGGCATTCGACGCAGGCGACCGTCAGGGTCCTACAGGCGATCCTTGCGGGGGCTCAACCGGCGTCCGGCGGCGGTAACGGAGGCCCCCTGGATGTAACGCTGAACGGCCAGTCCGTGACTCGAGTCACGGTGCCCCCTGACAGCGAGCTCGCAGGCCCGATCCGCATCGAACTGGCCTCATTTCGCCCGGTAGGAAAGTTCCAGATTGAGCTTCATGCTCCCGGAACGTTGAGCCAGGCACAGGTACAACTTTCCGCTGGCTATTATTTGCCATGGGCGGCGCATCCTCCGGCCGGGCCTGAAGCCTTGCGGCTCAAAGTCAATTTTGACAAATACAGTGCCAGGATCGGGGAAACGGTCACGTGCCGCGTGGATGTAGAGCGAGTGGGCTTCAAGGGTTACGGAATGATGGTCGCGGAGATCGGGCTTCCTCCCGGAGCCGATGTGGACCGACGATCCCTGGACAGCGCCGTGTCTGCTTCCGGATTTGCGCTGAGCCATTATGACATTCTGCCGGACCGCATCCTAGCCTACCTCTGGCCGCGTGCAGGCGGCACCGGCTTCAGCTTCAGTTTCCGGCCGCGCTTCGCCATGCGGGCAAAATCAGCGCCTTCGTTGCTTTATGACTATTACAACCCCGACGCGCGAACCGTAGTAGCTCCAGCGACATTCCGCGTGGAATAGTTCAGCAGGCATTTTCGATAAGACCAGGATGTCTGCTCGACGTGCTGATGTTTTTTGTGGAATTTAGAGGCGTCGATTATTGTTGGTCGGTCTGGATCTGTCTCGCATAAAAGTTCAACTTTCTTGAACAATTATGTCGCAGCATGATCCTGGTCGGTTAGTAAATGATAGCAGGCGCGATCCTTCGGTTATGCTCCAGCGTTTTCCGTCTCCACAAGCTCCAGACCGCTGACTATGCGAGCAAGGCGTGTGCCCCAGACAATGAGCGCCTCCTGTTTCTCCCTGTCGTAGCTGTGCCGGTCGTAGACCCTGGTTACGCCCGACTCGGCATGGTTCAGAATCTTGCCGATCACAAGCCGGGGAATACCCATCCCCGCCATCATGCTGGCCGCGGTGCGCCGGAAATTGTGCGCTCGGCAGGAGACTTTCGAATTCCGGCGGACCCGCTGCGCCAGCTTCTGGACTTCGTAGTGGTTGTGTAGCCCCCACCGTCGGCGAACCGGGTAAAGGAGACCGATGCATAGCTGGGCGGGAGAGTCAAATCGACAGATGGGGTAGTGGTGAACAGCACTTCTAACCTATGATTGGTCGTCTGGCCCAGGGCCAGGATTGAGAGTGCCCAATCGCCGGTGATTTCCAGGATGCCGAACTGTGTGATGGTGGAGAAATCGTCAGGCGGCTGCAAGCTGGTTCCAAATTGCCCAGTTGGTCAAGGAAAAGGGCATGATGGGCTCCCGGAGTTACGCTACCTTGCCCCTATGGTGAAAATGCGATCGGATCTGATTCTGCAGAGGGCTGATCAGGAATTTTGATTGCCTTCTGGTCAGTTTCGGCTTAATAATTGGCAGGATCCTATCTTAACAAATTGAGATAGAAACAGTATCCCGAGTGATTGCCCGTCATATTCCTTATTGTCTAGCTTTCGGCTTTCAGGGATGGAAGTTTCTCTAGCCCAGTATATGGAGGATATGGAGATGAAATACAGAGACTCAAGATATTGGCGGAAGGTTTGGGGAATCGAGATCATGATCGTGATTCTTGCTGCCGGGATCACATTTTACGCCAAGCCCGCCGTTCAGGATGAACCGTTGCCCAAGATGAAGTATGGCTTTATAGATAGGACGGGACAGGTCGTCATTAGCCCGCAGTTCGATGAGGCATGGGAGTTCCACGACGGACTTGCGCGTGTCCGATCCGGCAACAAAGCCGGATATGTAAACAAGAGCGGCCAGTTGGTCGTTCCTATCCAGTATGAAATCAAGGACATGTTCGACGTGGCATCCTTCAGCGAAGGTCTTGCTCCCGTCAGAATTGGTGCCAAGAAGGGCTACATCGACAAGAACGGCAAAGTAGTGATTTCCCCCCAATTTGATGACGCATGGGCATTTAGGGAAGGTTATGCCCACGTGCAGTCGGGCGGCAAATGCGGATTCATCGACAAGACAGGCAAGGTCGTCATTCCCTATCAGTTCGGATTCAGCTCCTTTAGTTTCTCCGAAGGACTTGCCAGAGTCGACGTAAACGGCAAAGGTGCATTTATCGATACAACCGGCAAGATTGTCATTCCGCCGCAGGAGGGATATCAGCGTGAGTTTCACGAAGGTCTGGCTGTTTGTACCTACCAGGGCAAGACGTGGTACATCGATAAGACCGGAAAATCTGTCATTAATGTGCAGTTTGACGAGGCAGAGGACTTTCATGAAGGGCTTGCACGTATCAGGGTTGGCGAAAAGTATGGCTATATTGATAAGACCGGCAAAACCGCTATCAGCCCGCAGTTCGCAGGCCTGGATGGTTTCAACGGAGGAAATTTCAGCGAAGGGTTGGTGCATGTTAAGATTGGCGAAAAATGGGGGTATATTGACAAGGGCGGCAAGATAATAATAAAGCCGCAGTTCGATATGGTTGCGCCCTTTTCGGAAGGTCTGGCCGGTTTCATGATGGCAAAGAAAATCGGCTATATAGACAAGACCGGCAAAATCGTAATAAAAGCCAATTTCAGCTACGCGGATCCTTTCAGCGAGGGCATGGCCGTGATGGGAGTCCCCGCTAAATAAGAGGCGAAGAGGGAAGGTCCCGAATATCCCCGAGAAGCACTGCTTGCCAGGATGAATAGCATTCTTTGAGGCTGATTCTCGCATCTTCTGGGACCACCGGGGACACTGGTGACTGTCCCTCTCTTTCCTCTTTCTGCCCGGGAATAAGCGAGCCGAGTGACGGCGTTGAGCAAACGCCGACCGAGCGGCTCAAGGCTGATGGGAGTATCCAATCAGGACTTATGGACAGACATGCTCGTGAGGCTGCGTGGTGGAAGGAAACGCGCTCGCAGATTTCATATCCCGCAACATCCTTTCAATGTATACTTCTGTCTATGATCGATCCCGGATTTCTGGGCAGTTGCGGCAGACCGCACGCCCGAAAAAGACAGCGGCCGGCGACGAACCAATGCCCGCGAGTTCGACATACCCGGCTGAATGAGAAGCGACGCCTAATTCCTTGAAGGAGGAATACCATGGGTCTCGATGCCGTGCGCCGAAGGTGCGTTCTCGTTCTTGTGCTTGTTTCAATCGCAGTTGTCAATGTGGCCGCGCCGCGATTCGGGCCGCCCCAAGTATTCATCGGGGTCAAGGGCAAGGAGCCAATCCCGCGCCAAGACTTCAAGACCTGGTCGCTCTTCCTTTTGACTGACGCGGATTGGCTGGTTCCCGAGAACGCACAGCGCCTGCAACAGCTATACGACCGCTCCAAGCTCTTCGGCCGGATTATCGGGGAAAAGCATGCGGCCGTGTGGTTCTGGAAGAGGGACATGTCGCTCACGAATCCCGCGCTCGCCGAAAACGTAGACGTTGAGCGGGCTGTCGCCTATGCCAAGATACTTGGGCGAAAACCGAGCGAGGGACCGTACCTGGTGTTTACTACGACATATCCGGACGAGCTCACGGCTCCCAGTGCCTATCAGGTGATCACGCTGCAAGGCAGGAGTGCCAAGGACATCGACCTGCTGCTCGACGAACTTGGAAACCAGCTCGTGATGGACGGCGTAGTGCGCAAAGGGACGCTCCAGCAACCGCCGGAATCGGACGATTTTTGGAGCGCCTGGTTTGACGCGACCCGTCACGCCCTGACAAAGCTCAAGTTTGCCGTCTGCTTTTCGATCCGAGCGCCGTCCTTCACCATCGAGGTCGGCTGCAAGCCGGGCGGCGTGAGCTAAGATGCCGCGCCTGCGTTCTCCGCGTCACATTAGGATCTTCCTGGCGTCTCCGGGCGACGTTCTAGAGGAACGGAAGGCGGCGCGGGAGCTGTTGCTGCGGCTCGAACGCGAGCCGCTGGTCCGAGGCGACTTCACGATTGAAGTTGTCAGCTGGGACGATCCCGACGGGCCGGTACCGATGCTCGCCACTCTCACGCCGCAGCAAGCCGTCGCCCGTGCGCTTCCCAGGCCCTCCGAGTGCGACGTGACGGTCGCGATCCTCTGGGGCCGGTTGGGCACGCCCCTCGAAGAGCAGAAGCCAGACGGAAGCCCTTATCTCTCGGGAACTGAGTGGGAATTCGAGGACGCCCGACAGGCCAGGAAACCGATTCTCTTGTACCGGAAAACCACAACTCTGCCCGCACCACGCGAGGACGCCGACGAAGCAGAGCGGCAGCGCAGGAACCTGGAGCGGTTCTTCGAGCAGTTCAAAGGCCCCGGAGGCACACTGCGGGGCGGTTTCGCGACATACGATACAATCGAGGAGTTCACGAGGCGCCTACGGACCGACGTCGAGTCACTCCTCCCCACCCTGCGGCAAAATGATGAGGTGCTGCCTTCCGATGCCGGCTGGCTCCAACGCACCAGGACCAAGGTGCGCCAATGGGGCGCCGGCAGATTGCTATTGATCCTGCCTCTCGGCCTTCTCGTTACGGTGGTGGCCGCGACCGCCGTGGGCACATTCCCGAAACTGGCGGAGGGCCGAAACGTACCGGTGTTAGCATACGTGGTTCGATACCTGCTGATGGTGATCGCGACGATCATCCCACTCGCGCTTCTCGTTGTCGTCTGGTGGTGGTTGGGCAGAAAGAAGCCGTATCAGGAGGGATGAACAACCAAAATCAAATCTTCCTGGCCTGAGCCCAGGGAGTTCTGCCTGGCTCAAATTCGCTGGTTTGCGTCACGATAAGATAACCGTAACTGATAGACAAAAGGGATGTTATTGCCCTTTGGAATTGCCGGAACGACTCGCAGCTCTCTTTGTGCTCCGCAAAAATGTCATCAAGACCGAATCAATAGTACCTCGGTTTTCAGGCGGCAACCTTCGCAAGTTGATACTCATGATGCAGGCCGCCGAGAACAGGTTTGACAACCACTCTATGATCACGTGGAATCTGATGTCTGTAAGGCCCGACGGCCGACAGAGCCACCGAAGGATTAGGAATCCCCGGTCCCAGACTCGAGTGAGGTCGCCCCTTGTTGTAGTGAGCTACCCATTCCGTGAGAATCCGGCGCAAATGCCTTTCGTTCAGCGGGATGAGGAAATCCAGGCACTCTCTTCGGATGGTGCCTATCAGCCGTCCACAATAGGTATTTGCTGTCGGCGCCCGCACCGGCGTCTTCAGGATTTTGACGCCCATCGATTTAATAGCCAAATCCAGGTCGGCGGAATAGATGCTGTCCTGGTCATGGATCAGATAGCGCGTTGGTTCATCGCCTCGGATGGCTTCGCGAAATTGCTGCAGCGTCCATTCCGACATGGGATGATCTGTAACATTAAAATGAACGATCCATCGTTCTGAACAGGGCCAATCTCCGGTTCCGGTACCCTGAGGGATATATCGTCTTACGGTACGCGGCGACACGCGAATGCCGAGTTTTAGGAGAAGCTCAGCGGCGATGCGCTCTTCGCCCCAGGTTACGTTTCGTTCAGCCATTTGTTTGATTAGCCGCTGAAGCTCCAATGGCAGCCGGGGCCGACCCCGCTTCATGCTTTTCCAACGCCAGAAGAGGCGGAAGCCTTTTCGATGCCAACGAATCAGGGTTTCCGGCTTTACGATGACCAGGGCATCCTTCCAGGCAAGGAATCTGGAGAGGAGTACAAAAACCAGACGGGTGCCGTTATCGGCTCGTCGCACCTTTACCCTCCGTTCGGCATAAAGTGCAAGCTGTTTTCGGAGGAAGAGATTCTCAGCTCTCAAGGCTGCGTTGGACCGGAGCCCCAGAGACAGAAAATGAACCGTATCCAGGAGCAGAACAAACGAGACTGTTAGAAGGTGGTTTAGCGCTTTGATCGCATTCATCGGCGTGCAGGATGCCACCTAATCGTCTCAAGCACCACCGTTCAGAACCCATTGGCCGTAAAGGCACCACGGATGAATTTTTTGCGGAGCACAACCGGGAAGAAAGCCGAGATCCCGTGCAGCACTTGCGGAATCTTTTCAGCCGGAAATGCTCAGCGATGCAAAGGGCCGGATCTTTTTGTTAAGTTAACGGCATTGGGTCCGACCCCACCACCCCAAGGACATCCTCAGCTGCTACTGGTGTAGATTATGGCAGCAGCGGCAGCCTCCTCCTCTTTGCGCAATTCCTCCTGCATGACAGCGACCTGGTTCCCGTTTGACTCGGTGGTGATGATGGTCATCAGCCCGTGTGGATATCCTTTGAGCTTATTGTGCCAGCGGATCTGTCCATTGTCGACGCTAAGGCAGAAGAGCTCTCCTCTTGTCGCAGCATATAGATCTCCACCCACAAGCAGAAGGTTGACGAATTCGCTGCCGGTCAGGCGGGTATTCCAGAGCACATCCCCTTTCGCCCGGTCGAGTGCCAGCACCCTTCCTCGCATGCCGGCGAAGACCGTCTGTGGGGAGGCCGGCGAATTGTGAGAATCGGGTGTGGTCTGGAATTCCTGTGAATAGGCGCGGGCCGGCAGGATTGACAGACCCATCAAAGCCAGCAGTCTCTGCAAAAACGGTCGCCGCCCAGGTTGGTTTCCGGTTGCGAGCATGATTCCCCTCCCGAAATGATGAAAGTGTAAATCCTTCTCCTTTTCAGATGCACTGTAAGTCGGCAAGGTTCAGCTGATCCACGCCTCGGATGAGTGGTCTCCATATTTCAAATGGGTTCGGCATACGATCGCAGATGCGGTGGCTTTTGAAGGAGCGGAAATCAATGCCGTAAGCCCGGCCGAACTCTGCGTGGGCGACGCCGAGCCCCAAAAGGTGGCCGACCGCATTCGCAATTGGGGTGTGGAAGTCCTGGATGTTCCTGCCGCTGTTGCTGAGGTCAGCGCGCGCGCCTACCTGTCTCGATGATCGGGATCGGACCACGGAAAACGACAAGGCGCGCGCAAGATACGCCATTTTGAGAATGCGGTGTCAGGCTATTGTTTCCCAATTCTCAATATGCCCTAATTTCGGATGTGGAGCGCCGACGGGCTTTGAGTACAATAGGTGTGCGTGCTTCGGAGCCTCTCCCGAGCGCATTCCCTGACGTGAAAAGGCGGGAGATCGTACATGCGGACCTGGAAGGCGCAGTGCTGTTGTGCGGGCATCCTGCTCGCGTTCGCCATCGCCGGCGCCCCGGCGGGCGCGCCGAGCGCCGCCCTCGATCTCGGAAGCCTGCTCGATGAGATGATCGACCGCGATGCGCAGGCGCGCGTCCCGGCCCCATCCTTCACGTGCCGGCAGTCAAGCAGCTACGATCGCGACACCGTCGCGCCCGACAAGGACGGCTGGTTCGCGAACTGGGACCGCAGCCAGTTCGTGCGCGTCGAGGAACGCGAGGGGCGCAAGGAATACGTCATGCACGATGCCGACGGCCCCGGCGCGATCGTCCACATTTGGGCCACGTGGCACGGCCCGGGCGGCGGCCCTTTCTCCAACGGCACGCTGCGTGTGTACCTCGACAACGCCTCCGCGCCAGCGATCGAAGGTCCGGCCGCCGATGTCATCAGCGGCGGCGCCCTGGTGGGCCCGCCCCTGAGCGAGTCGGTCTCGCCGAGCACTCCCTATGCCCAGCGCGGCCACAACCTCTATTTGCCGATCCCGTATGCCAGGCACTGCAAGATCACGTACTCGACCACAGTGCCTGTCGACCAGGGCGCGAAGACCGGCGAAGCACTCTACTACCAGATCAACTACAGGACCTACGCGCCGGGAACGAGCGTGCGCTCGTTCTCCCCGGACGGGCTCAAGGCGCTCGGCGGGAAGATCGCGGCTCTGGGCGATCGAGGGCGAGGCGCTGGAAGTCCTGGAGAGAACGGGCGGAAAGATCCAGGTCCAGACCATAGGCAATCTCGGCTGGAGCGGCAGCCGGCAGCTCTGGTGGATCGACGGCGTTCCAGGTGACAAGCTCGCCTTCACATTCCCCGTCGCGCAGACGGGACGATATCGCATCGAGGCCGAGCTCACCAAGGCCATCGACTACGGCATCGTGCAAGTCCTCGTCAACGGCGCCAAAGCAGGTCCGCCGATCGACCTTATCGCCGAGAAGGTCACGCACGTTCGCGCGGACCTGGGGGAGTTCGATCTCCCCGCGGGCGCGAACCGCCTGGAGATCGTCATCACGGGCGCGAATCCCAGAGCGATCAAGCGGCACATGTTCGGCCTCGACTACCTGCTGCTGACGAAGCGGTAACCACATCGGGTGTCCGGGGACTGGGAAAAGGGAAAACGCGGACACCCAACATGAAGAAAAGGATGGGTGTCCAAGAAAACCCTGAAGAATGCCTCTTTTTATGACACCGTAGTACTAGCTCACCATCCGCTGTAAAGATGCTCCCTGACGACGCCTCGTCATCGGATGATAGAGAATATGCAATAAGAGGGGACTTTCGGCAAGCATGGAAAAGAATTGCGCCGCCTGCGGTGGCGGCACAAATAGGCCGGTCTGCCGATGCACGAGTCCCAGGGCGGATGGGACCAAACGATAATCAAAGTAGGATACCTCTCCCATTTCTTTCTTTCCCGCCCGCGAATATATTGGTTCGCATGACAGATCTTCTCGAAAAGAGCCAAGGCGGGACCATCAAAATGCGGTCCCAAAGATTTGTTGCTTCTGGAGAAACTGAAATGAAAAAACTCTTCAGAAACACTGAGCCCAAGGCAAAGGCGCTCCAGCTTTTGTTTGCTGTTACGCTTGTGGCGCTCTGCGTTTCCTTTATTGCCGTACCCTGGCCCTCCCGGCAGGGGAACGGTAGCGGGCCCATGGGAAGCCCCCCATCGGTGTCTGTTGTTCAAGGGGGCGAGGAATTGCCTGGAGCCATCATCGGCAGCCAGGCCCATCGCCCTTTCCAACCCTTACAATCCAGGATGGCCAATGCAATCGACCGATTCGGGCCGGTGTTTGGTTGGTCGTCATCTCATTCCGCTGCGGTCAGGAGCCAGGCCGGCTCGCGCATTGGCGCCGAATTTGCTGATGCTAATGAAAAGCTCGAACCGGCTTTGCGCAATCTGCCGCCGGGTATTGAGGTTTCGGTAATCATCCAGTTTGGGACGCCTGACCCATGGGCGGATGCAGACTCATCCGCGATGCAGGGTGTCTCCGATGATGTGGAACGCGAGCATGCGGGACTGATCGCGGCATCCGGAGGAACGCCGGAGCGCAGCTATTCCCGGCTTTCGATCCATACGGCGACCATGACGAGCGCCGCCTTGAATCGCCTGGTCCAGGATTCACGGGTGGCACGCATTTCCTTGGATCATGCGGTTCAGGGGTCGCTGGGCTACACCGCCCGTGCAATTGGCGCAGACCAGGTATGGTCTGGCAATCTTGACGTCAAGGGGCATGACATTGTTGTGGCCGTGATTGATTCCGGCATCAGCGGCAAGTACGGAGATAGGGTTGATGAAATAGCCCCCAGGATTTCGGCTGATTTCAGCTTCATCTCCGGCACAACCGACTTTTATGATCGATACGGGCACGGCACGCATGTCGCCGGCATAATCGCCGGGAGCGGCAGCCAATCGGGCTTCAAGAACGGGTTTGATGACGTGTACCAGGGAGTTGCCCCTGATGCCAAGATCCTGAATCTGAGGGTTCTGGATGGCATGGGAGCGGGCAGGACCAGCGACGTGATCGCAGCCCTCAACTGGTGCCTGACGAACCAGTACAAATACAAGATCCGAGTGATCAACCTTTCGTTGGGTCACCCGGTTTTTGAATCGTATCGAACCGACCCGCTCTGCCAGGCAGTGGCGGCGTGCGTGAAGCAGGGGATGGTGGTAGTGGTCGCGGCCGGCAACTACGGCAAAGGCCCGAATGGCCGGGTCTATGGCGGGATTACCAGCCCGGCGAACCACCCCGCGGTGATCGCGGTGGGAGCCACCGACACCAAGGCTACGGACGCAAGGTCGGACGATAAGGTCGCCAGCTACAGCTCCTGCGGGCCCACGGCGATTGACGGAGTGATCAAGCCTGACATCGTCGCCCCCGGCAACAAAGTCGTCTCGGATGCCATGCAAAGTTCCTACTTGTTCCTGAATTATCCAGCCAATGTGGTGGTTTCCAAGGCGAAGAATGCTGACAAAAAATCTCGTTACCTCATGCTCAGCGGCACCAGCATGTCGGCTCCGGCGGTATCCGCAACCGTGGCCCTGATGCTGGAAGCCAATCCTTCGTTAACGCCCAATACCGTGAAGGCCATTCTGGCCTATACGGCGCAGCGCATGACGGGCGCCAACCTATTGGAGCAGGGGAACGGGTACCTCAATGCCCTGGGCGCAGTCCAGCTGGCCGATGCCATTTCGTCACGTTCCATCAACACATGGGGCGCGCAGGGCACATATTGGCCTTCGAATCCATCCCTGATCAAGCCTTCGAACACAATTGCTGGCGAAGCCATTCTCTGGGGCGATACCATTGTTTGGGGCGATGCCATTCTTTGGGGCGATGCCATTCTTTGGGGCGATGCCATCCTTTGGGGCGATGCCATCCTTTGGGGCGATGCGATTCTCTGGGGCAACAGCCTGCCGGATGGCACTAGCGCGACATCCTGGAACGATTCACTGATGACCTCCAAGCAGCCGGCTTACGGCAGCGCCATCCTGTGGGGCGATGGGATTCTTTCGGGCAACACGATTTACTCGAACCGAACTCCGCTATTCAGCAATGGCGCCAAGGTAGGGTTGTCAAAGCTTTGTGCTTTGACCGCCAGGAAATGGAACGGGAATTTTGCCGATCCCACTTCGTTGACCGGTTCATCCGCGGACATCCTGTCTTTCGGCGAATCGGAAACGGTGCCAGGGCTCACGATTGGCAGGCCTGGGGCCTGGTTCCTGCCAAATATCAGGTGAGCCGAAGTGAAGGCGACTTGTAACCCATACCTGCGGAATTGCGGGATACGCCAGGTCGGCTGATGCCGGCCCGTCAAAACGAATCCCCTGGATAGAGTACGTTAGCGAAACTGATGCCCTACAGAATTTTAAAAGAAACGGATTAGGAGTAACCATGGCTAGCACACTGCGATCTCGGCAACCGGTGTACTGGATCTATTACATCGCGACGGCAATGCTCGGCATTGCCGTGATTTCACGGTCCTGCTTTCAGGTGTTCAGTGAGAGCATGGACTATCGATGGATGATCCTGACAGCGCTGGTGCTGATAGTTGGAAGCTTCACCCTCAAAATACCGGGCACGCAATCCAAGATCTCCGTCGCCGACACATTTGTTCTGATCACCATGATCTGCTTTGGCCCGGCGGCCGGCTGTCTTACGGCGATGCTCGAAGCCCTCGCCGGATCGATGCGCAACGCGACAACTGCCAGGCGATGGGAATTTGCCCTGTACAATGCCAGCAACGTGGCGATCTGCGCGTACCTCTCCGCACAGCTATATTTTCTGGTGCTGGGGCGGGGGCCGTTGCTTAAGGACCCGGGAATCAGCCTTGTCGGCTCATTCCCCGCCGCGGTAATCCTGGCATTAGCCTACTACCTGTCGAATTCAGGAACGGTAGCCACGATGGTGGCTCTGGAGCGGAAAATGAACGTTTACCGGATCTGGAGAAACCACTTCGTTTGGCACTCGGTAAACTACTTCGCCTGCACTTTTGGAGCCGTGCTCATTGCCTTCAACGGCAGCTTGATGACACCGGCTACCATGGTGGCGGCAGGGCTGGTCGTAACAACCATCTATGCAGGCTATACAAACGTCTTAGGAAAGCTCGCAGCGAATCCGCGCGAGCAGTAAACGGATTTCCGAACCGCATCGGGCTGCTCCGCCAGATGTGGCAAAGCAACCGCCCAAACGCCAGGGCCCGAAGACACCGGGAAAGGTCAGCTTCCCCGGCGTCTGCGGGTCTTGGCGGGTACTGCACTACTGAAAACTTTGGGAAAACTTTGGACACCCATCGTTTTCTTCATGTTGAGTGTTCACTTACAAGTCTTCTTTTCTTTCAAGTCCCTCAATTTGTTACGGCTCTTTCTTGGCACTTTCGCCGGGTTCGCCTTATCGAAAGCTGCGGGGATCGCATGCAGGGAAGCGTGCCGGGGGGAGGCGGCCGCAATCAGGCAGGTCATTCCGCCTATCCATGCCGACTATGTGTTTTGTTTGAATCCTAAGTACACGGTTTCATAAATATGGTCACGTATTCTGCCACAGGGGCAGAATGGAGCAGGCTTCGCAGTTTCACGGGCTGGAAGCCCGTGCCACGACTGCCTGTTAACGTGGCACGGGCTTCCAGCCCGTGAATCCCCGAGGGGCGGAAATACGTTACCGTATTTATGAACTCCAGTACTAAGGCTGAATCCCTGGTAGCATCATCACCGGAAGGTCGGGGATGGGGGCACCTGGCAGGTAAAGGGATTGGCTAACGCCCCCTTATCGGAAGCTGGGGATCACTATCAGAGGGACGTGCCTGGGAAAGCGGCCCAGGTTAGGAGGCTTGTTTGGCCTATACATTTTCTTGAGTCCTTGGCGCCTTTGAAGTGATATCCGTTGTCGTGAGCGGGCATCTTTCCTGCTTGCCTTGGCTTCTGAATTGAAATAAAAATGCTGTCTGGTCAAGGCACTGACACGCGCAACTGTCGCGCCAGGGGTGTGGCCACATGAGAGGATACGCCCGCGTGGAGACTCAGAAAGGCAGCTTCGATCCGGCTCCCACGACGGTCCCCGCCGTCATGTCTGGAAAATACTCGGTCCTCGGCTCGCTGATCGGGCTCGCCGGTGGATTGCTGGCGGGCGGCGCAATTCATGCTTCGCCCGCCGGCGCCCTGCGATGGCTCGTGCCTCCCGCGGACGTGCTGGGAAATCTGTGGTTGAATACCCTCCAGATGCTGGCGCTGCCTCTCACCCTGGCAGCGGTCATTGGCGCACTCACCTCCCGAGGCAGCCTGAAGGCCGCCGGACATATTACCGGAGGGGCGCTTTTCCTTTTTTTCCTGTTGCTGGCGCTGGCGGGCGCGTTCACCGCGATCCTCTCGCCCCTGGTCATAAGCTGGCTGCACGTCGACACGCGGACACTGGCCGCACTGGGCGCCGCCGCGACCGGCGCAGCTCTCCCGGCCGGGATCACCCCAACTAGTTTTTCCATGAGCGATCTCATTCTCTCCCTGATACCCCGGAACGTCCTGAGGGCGGCGCTCGACATGGAGCTGCTGCCGCTCCTGGTGCTGTCGATGCTGTTTGGATTCGCCCTGAACCGCACAAGGAACGCGGCCGGCATGGCGGTGATCCGGGTAATTCAGGGTTTCACCGACGCTTTGTTCGTGCTGGTGGGCTGGGTCATCCGGCTCTCGCCCGCCGGAGTGTTTGCGTTGAGCCTGTCCTTTGCGGCTGGCCTCGGCTTCAACCTGTCCGCGGTGCTCGGGAAGTTCGTGATATTATCCTGCAGTCTGCTCCTTGCGTTCACCCTTCTTATGTATCCGGCCGGGTGGTTATTGGGTGGGATTGCGCCGCGGAAGTTCGCGGCGGCGATACTGCCCGCCCAGGTGACGGCGGTGGGCACACGCTCTTCGATGGCCTGCCTGCCCGCGATGCTCGAAGCGAGCGAGGCAAAACTGCGCCTGGATCCCGCGGTCGTGAGGATCACGCTTCCCCTCGCCGTGTCACTCTTCAAGGTGAACCGGCCGATTTCAAGCACGGCGCGTCTCTTTTTCGTCGCCTGCCTGTACGGGATTCCTCTCGGTCCGGATCGGGTGGCAGTGTTCATCCTTTCCGTCATGCTCATAAGCCTGACCTATCCCGGTCTGCCCGGGACCGGATCCTCCTTCCGGACGCTGCCTGCTTATCTTGCCGCCGGGATGCCGATTCAAGGGATCGTCCTTTTCGAGGCGGTGGAGGTCATTGTCGATATCTTCAAGACTCTGCTGAATGTGACCGCGGACGTGGCCGTGACTACTATCCTCTCCAGGTTTTGCCGCGCGCGCGGCGTGTCTGTCATAAACGCAACTGCCGGGCCGGAGACTCTGGCTCCCGCGGCCGAAGCCGGCGGCGGGAACATGGAAGACCAGTCCCGTTAGGAAGGCGAGAGTGAAGTGAAGATTCCGGCGGCAGACCACATCCTTGCCATTCTCCTGCGCGAAAAGAAGCTGCTGGCACGTCTCGCCCTGAGCTCGCTGGCGCGCGCACTCTTCTCGATGGCAACGATCATCCTCATGCAGCAGTTTCTCGCGGGTGTGCTGGGCGGGAAAGGCGGACTGGCGGCGGCGATGGCCGCACGTTACGGAACGGCAGCGGCCCTGTGGGCAGCGGCCTTCCTGCTGCTGGCCTGCTACCTGGCGACGAGCATGACCACCTATGACAGCCAGGTGGTTGAGCAGCGGGTGATTCGCGCCGTGGAGCTTGGCCTCATCGAGCGGCTGATACGGCACCTGCTGACCCTCTCGGTCGGTTTCTTCGATCGTCACGCCCACGGCGACCTGATTCAGGCAATACGCCAGGATGTCACCCAACTCCGGATTATCGTTTCGTCGCTGGCACGCATGGTTCTCGACGGCCTCGTCGCGGCCGCCCTGCTTGCGGCCGCCGTCTGGGTCAGCCCCCGGCTCGCCTTCTGGGTTCTGCTTGTGTTTCCGCTGGTGGCGCTGCCGGTCCTGGTGATCGCGCGCCTGATCATGAAGCGGTCGTTCCAGGTTCGCAGGCAGGCGTCATTGCTTTACGACGTGATACTCCAGATTTTGCGCGGCATTCGCATAATCAAGATCTATCGCGGCGAGGAGGCGGAGATCAGCCGTACGGTCGCGCGGGCGCGCCGTTACTTCGAAGCGTGCATCGAAGTCGCGCGGACTGAATCGCTGGGCCGTGTTTTTCTCGAGTCGCTGGCCGGATTGAGCATCGTCGTCGTGGTCATCGCCGGCGGATTCCAGGTCCTGGGAGGCACGCTCTCCTGGCCCTCGCTGCTGGCGTTTCTCATGGCCATCCGGGCAGCTCTCGGGCCGCTCAACAGCATCAACAGCAGCTACCTGGAAATTCAACGGTATCGCGCCTCCGCGGTGCGGATATCCGAGCTGCTTGACGAGAAACCCGCCTTGACGGACCGCGCGGATGCCCGGCCTCTCGACCGCCAGCCGAAACGGATCCGCTTCGAGCATGTGAGCTTTGCGTACGAAGACATCCGCGTGCTCGACGACATTTCCTTTGAGGTCGAGTCGGGAGAGACCTTGGGCGTTGTCGGCCCGTCAGGTTCCGGGAAGACGACGCTTCTTTGCCTGGCGGCGCGCCTCTTCGATCCGAGCGCGGGCCGGGTTTGCCTGGACGGGGAGGACGTCAGCACCTTCCGCCTCTCCGACGTCTACCGGCTCGTGGCCCTGGTTCCCCAGGAACCCTTCCTCTTCAGCGCCTCGGTGCGGGATAACATCCGCTGCGGCAACCCGGGCGCCGGAGATGAAGAAGTCGAGGCCGCCGCGCGCGCCGCCGAGATTCACGACGAAATCCTCGAATTGCCCGAAGGCTACGAGACGATTCTCGGCACGGGCGGGCGGAGCATTTCCGAAGGCCAGGCGCAAAGGCTGAACATCGCCCGGGCGCTGCTGAAGAACGCGCCGATCCTGCTGCTCGACGAGGCCACCTCCAGCCTTGACTCCATCTCCGAAGCGAAGGTGCAGAGGGCCATCGACTCCCTCGTTCGGGGGAGAACTACGTTCGTGGTTGCCCACCGCCTTTCCACACTGCGCAATGCCGGCCGCATCCTCGTCCTGGACCGCGGGCGCCAGGTCGGACTAGGATCGCACTCAAGGCTCCTCGAGGACTGCGACCTGTACCGGGAAATGTGGCAACCCCAACAGTCATTGGCAATCGGGAGCGTTCATGATTCACTTCGTCGCACCTGAGGAAGGACGGTTCGGAATCGACGACTACCTCGCTTCCTCCTGGTCGGGAAGCATGCATGAGCGCATTCGGCAGATCACCTATCCCGAACTGTTCGGGCGGACCTCGCTGCCGCGGGGAACCTGGATTTTTGCTGGCCTGGATCAGCTGACGCCGTCGGGACTGAAGATCGCCGGGCAGGTCTGGCAGAACTTGGCTGCCGGCGGGCAGGAACGGCTTCTCAATCATCCGTTCCGTGTGCTCAAGCGGTATGATCTGCTCTCCACACTCCACCGAGCCGGTATCAACCGTTTTCGCGCCATCCGTGTCCATGAATCCTGGAATGACCTGCGTTTCCCCGTGTTTCTGCGCGAAGAGAACTATCACACCGGTAGCATTTCTGGCGTTGTGAAGAACCGGGCGGAACTGCGCCGCGAACTGCGGTGGGCTCGGTTCCGCGGCTTCCGTCTGTCCGATCTCCTGATCGTCGAGTTTTGCGACACGTCGGGCGGCACCGGCTTTTTTCGCAAATACTCGGCCTTCAAGATCGGCGAAGCAATCCTGGCACGATATCTGAACATCAGCCGAAATTGGATGGTGAAAGCGGAACAGGGTGTCGCGGACGAGGGCAGCGCCATGGAAGAGCGCAGGTATGTCCGGGAAAATCCCCACGAGCCCTGGCTGCGCCGCGTTTTCAAGATCGCGCAGATTGACTACGGGCGCATGGACTACGGCCTCTGCGGCGATGCACCCCAGGTTTGGGAGATCAACACCAATCCGAGGATTACCGCCAGCCGCTCGCCCAGGATTCGGACGGCCGAGGAGGCGTTGTTCCGCGAGCAGCGGCAGCCCGGCAGGGAGCATTTTCACGAGCTGTTTGCGCGGGCATGGAAGGCCGTCGACAGCGGATCCGATGGGCCGGAAATCCCCTTCTACATTCCCCCAGAGTTATCGGCGCAGTGGCGGGCGGAGGCGGCGGTTTGCCAGAGCGTACAAAGATCGCGCTTGCTGCGCGTCAGACTCGCCGCGAACCCGCTGATCCGGGCCATCAGGTCGCGCCTGGAGCCATCCACCCGCAGAGTGATTCAGTGCATCACCCCACTTCCGGCTGAGGTCAGACAGGCTGCCGGATATACGCTCCACAAACCAGAAAAACCTGAAAACCTGGAAATACCTGAAAAACCTGGACACCCATAAAAAGACCTGGACACTCACTGTTCTTTGTTGGAGGGGTGTCCACGCCTTGGTCCACGCCTTGTCCTGCAGCGTATGCCGCGGAAGCACACCCCATTCAGGCTCTCTCGATGCAATCGGAGAGGGGGACATCCCCGATATGTCCTCATTCCACTACCCTGAATCGCGTTAGCCGATTATAATAGTCCTGCTTCGCGCATTTCAGATTGCAGTGTGCCAATGCCAGTGCGGCGATCCTCCATGATCGGCAAGAGCGTCTCGCATTACCAGATCATCGATCAGCTCGGGAAAGGCGGAATGGGAGAAGTGTTCCTCGCTCATGACACTTCCCTGGGCCGAAAGGTCGCCCTCAAATTCCTGCCCGACATTTTCGCCAGCGATCCTGAAAGGCTGGCTCGCTTCAAGCGCGAGGCCAAGCTGTTGGCATCACTGAATCACCCCAACATCGCAGCCATCTACGGATTTGAAACAGCCGATTCCCGCAGCTTCCTTGTGCTGGAACTGGTGGAGGGGGAGACGCTGGCGCAGCGCATCGCCAAAGGCGCGCTCCCGATCGATGAGGCTCTGGAAATCTGCCGGCAGATCGCCGAAGGACTCGAAGCCGCTCACGAAAAAGGCATCATTCACCGCGACCTGAAGCCTGCCAACGTATTCCTGAGGACAGGCGGCTATTCGGACCGCGCGGAGCTCAGGAGCATCTCGATCACCGGGGACAACGAGCGCTCGGTAGCAGAACTGAGGCCCATGCGCTCCATTGGCCATTATTATGATGTTTCGCCCCGGGGCGAAATCGTCTACGTTCAGTTCAGACCCGGCAAGCGCGATCTTTGGCTGGCCGAAATCAGATAAACGCATGAAGTTGGGATTGCCAGAATCACTGCCACTGGGTTGCGATGGTCGTTGTCGCCGCCGCCTCGATGGCGGCCAGAACGGCGCATGGTTCAATCCGCTTTTGGAACCATACGATGCGCGCATGGGCCGGCAAGTCATCCGCGCTGCAGTTCAGGCCGCGATCAATGCAGAGGACCAGCGGGACATGGGGCACAGCGCGCAAATGATCGAGCTTCTCGCGCAGATAGTCGGGTGTCCAGAAGCCCACAATTTCGAGCAGGAACCGCCTCGAAACATCGCGGCGGTGCACCACGGCGAAATCCGGAAACACGAGGGCCTCTCCGGCTTCGATGGGTTCCGGCTCACGAACGAGGTCCCAATCCAGGTTCGCTCGTGTGAAATCGCGAGCGAAACGTTCTTCGAGGCGGCTGTCGTAGGCTCGCGGCGGCTCACCGACGGCGATAGGATCGCCCGGACGCATGCGCACAGTCGCAGCCCGACCGCGCAGCATGCAGCGCGCAACGAGATCAAAGCGCTCACACCAGGGGAGCAGCGGCAGGATCGAGGCGAGCGCCCGCCCGTACATTGTCGTGTGGCGAAACAGCGAGAACGGCCCCGACAGGTCGAGTCGCACGCCCTCAGGATTGACGCGCCGGACCGTGCAAAGCAGGCGCCGGAGGCGCACCTGCCTGACGACGGCACGGGCGCCACCGTAGAGCTCGAGGGTGACCTCGGACGCGAGCCTGAGCAGGCCCTGTGCCAGGGCCAGATTGGTGCGGATCGCAAGCGAATGGGGATCCGGAGGAGGCTCTGGAAAGCGGAGGCGCCGCTCTCCGGGGAGATCGGCAAACAGGTGCTCATCGGTTGTCGCGGCGGACAGTCCGAGGCGCTGCGCGCACGCGGCGAGGACGACCGATCGATCGAACCGATCGGCATCCCGTGCCTGTTGCGCCTCGACTGCGACGGCGTCGCGCAGAGCACTGGCATCGAGGGGCGGCCGGTCGCGCGTGCACTGGTGCTGGAGCGTACGGATCGCCATCCTTCGCTTACCGGCAGGCGAAGGTATGCGCGGCGGTTCCTGAAGGAACAAAGCCAACTCCCGGTACGGGCGGCCGTCGAGCCTGGCGAAGTCGTCAATTAAGGCTCGCAGCCAGGGGTGATCCTCCGCGCCCAGCCATGCGGGCACTGCCTCGGATCCCACCATCCGGACCTGGATACAGTCAGCCGATAGCAAGCGCCCTCCGGTGCTGGTCGGCGCGCCGTACCTCGAAAGTGCCGCGCGTGACGAGGTCGTAGACGACCGCCTCTTTTCCTTCCGAGGGCCTGAGCACTCGCCCTACCCGTTGGATGTACTCTCGTGAACCCTGGCTCCCCCCGACCACAATCGCGATGTCGGCGGCCGGCACGTCGATGCCCTCATTCAGCACGCGCGCGCTCACCAGGATGCGCAGCTCGCCGCTGGAAAAGCGATGAAGCGCTCGCGCCCGCTCCCTCGGCCCGATGTCGCATGTAATCGGCTGGACAAGGTGCTCTTGAGCTACTGCATACGCAGTGTCGTTGTCCGCGGCGAAGACGAGAATGCGGTGATCCCGATGCCGCAGCAACAAGTCGTGGACGACGCCACGCTTCGCTGTCCCATACCGGACGATGCTGCGGGAGCGCCGCCAGGCGGCGAGCGCCCGCCGCCCCTCCTCGCTCTTGCCGGCCGCTAATACAAAGTCGGACCACGTCGCGCCGGGCGCCGACTCGAAAAATATGCGGCACACAGGACGAAAAACCGACAGCTCGGCATCATAAGCCCGGCGCTCCGGAGGGGTGAGCCCGATGGAAATCGTGACCAGTTGGAACGCCGCAAGATAGCGTCCGGCCAGTTCCTCCACGCTTACCCTGTAGACTTCGGGGCCCACGAGCTTGTCGAGGCGGGCTCGTCGGATTGGATCTTCCGGCGGTGTGGCACTGAGTCCGAGACGCGCCGCAGCCGTGCACATCTCGAGGGCCTCGTCCCCGGCGCCCGAGCCAAAGTGGTGGACTTCGTCGACAATGAGCAGGTCAAATCGATTGCCGAAAGTCTCCACGTTGCGAAGCGCGCTGGCAAAGGTCGCAACCGTGATGGGATGCTCGAATCGGCTCCCGTCGCCGTACTCTCCGATCGGCCCGAGGGCGGCTTCACCGAGGATCTTGACCCACTGCGCCAGTAGCACTCGCGTCGGGACGAGACATAGCGTCCGAAGACCCGTCCGCGCCATGAGGGCGATGGCCGTGCGGGTCTTTCCGGCACCCGTCGGAAGCGCAATGATGCCTCTCCGCCCTGCGAGTTCCCAGGCAGCAACTGCTGCGGCTTGATACGGACGGAGCTCGGGACACGAGATCGATGGCGGAGCGGCAAGTTGCGGGCGGACTTCGTCATGGAAATCCGGATATCGCCGGGCGAGCTCGCTCGACAGTTCTACGTGCCGGCATGCCGGAGCCCGCCAGGCTCGAACGCGTGGATCCCAGAGAATCCCAGGGAGGCTTCCAGCCTCCGCCGGGTTTCCACGAATCAGAAGCGTGCCGCGATCGAAGAGGAGCTGCATGTGACACCGCCGCCAAAATGCGTGACATCAGGTAGGGTTCAGCCCGTTCCCGCTTATGGGAGTCGGGGAGGGTCCCCTCAACTACTCTAACTGCCCTCGGCCGGATTGAGCGAAATAATCCTGACATCTCCGTCATAAGAAAGCTGTGACATTGGAGAGGGAGAACTGAACCTAAAAAAGGAAAGTGAGGAAAGTGGACACCCAACATGAAGAAAATGATGGGTGTCCAAAAATTTCTCAAAATTTCATTTTCAGATTTCGGGAGGATTATTTCCTAAATTTCAGTATCATGATACTATTACGGCATGAAGCAGCCATCAGGGAGGTTTGTCATTCGAATGTCGGGAGCACTGCATGCCCGGCTGAGGGAAGAGGCCTTGCGAACCGGGCAGTCGCTGAATCAGCTGTGTGTCACCAGGCTGGATGCGAACGGACAGTTGCCGGCCAAACCCGGCCGGGATCCGGTACAGGCCGGCCTGCTCCCTGCGGGATTTCTGGAAAAAATCGTCTTGCATTGGCCTGAAGACCTTGTGGGTCTGATCCTCTTTGGATCAGCAGCTCGTGGGGATGCCACTGAAGATTCCGATATTGACCTGCTGCTGGTCATGCGGTCGGGGGTGAAAATCACGCGGGCTCTTTACCGGCTCTGGGATGAGTCATTCCGGGAGCCTGCCGGTGCCCGGGATGATAGCAGGGCATCACCTCACTTCGTGATTTTGCCTGGGAGCGTCCGGGAGGCCGGCGGTTTATGGTACGAAGCGGCGATTGACGGTATTGCCTTGTGGGAATGCGATCGCCGGGTCTCGCGCTTTCTCGGTTCCGTGCGCGAAGCCATGGGGCAGGGCAGGATCCAGCGCCGCATGTTGCATGGAAGCCCCTACTGGATCAGGGAAGACAAGGAGAGCAATGCATAATCGTACATTGGCAGCGGATTATCTTACGCGGGCAACCCACAGGCTGGCCGCGCTGGATGTCTTGTTTGACCGGGAAAGCTGGGCCGACGTCGTGCGCGAATCTCAGGAAGCTGTCGAACTGGCGCTGAAATCCCTGCTTCGTTTTTCCTCCATCGAGGTCCCGCGCGTTCACGATGTCGGCCAGATTCTTCGGTCTGAAAGCGGCCGGCTCCCTCAAGCGGTCCAGCCGTGCATCGAAGAACTCGTGAACATCTCACGGTCCCTGAGGCGCGACCGGGAATTGGCGTTTTATGGCAGCGAAGACTTGACGCCTTCCGATTTTTACCAGAGACCCGACGCGGAGCAGGCGCGCGCAGGGGCGCGCCTGGTCGTGGAGGTTGTAACGGCTGCGGTCGCGCGCTAGCCTGCATTCTTCACCAGATTTCCACTGCGGCGGATCCGATCAGGCAGCTTGATCTTCCTATTCATCCTTTGCCCGCCGCACATCTACTTCAGGCCGGCGCTCTCGGCTTTGGCTGCGATCAGGATCGGGATATCGGGGGTCGGCGTCCTTCCACAGCTGAAGATGGGCCTCGTACATTTTACGGCTCTTGGTGGTTCCAGCGGTGTCAGGTCTCCAGGATCCATGAATACATTCGGCAGCGAACGATTCGTCCGCCTGGAAATTGGATTCTGGAGACCTGGCACCAATCACGTTCCTATGACCAACGATCACGGCGTTTTCACCAGGACGGTGGGCCATGCCCTGGCTGGCAAGAATGCTCACGTCGAGACGGGAACCCTGTTTGCAGGTCTCGATTGGAAGCTGGCGGGGGTACGGCCCGAGGGGGTGCCGCATTCCGTGTTTCAGCTCATCAACCACATGACCTACTGGCAGGAGTGGGCCGTGAGGTGGCTCGACGGGAAGAGACCACGGCCGCCAAAGCATGCCGCCGGAGGATGGCCGGGCCGCGTGAGCCCGGCAAACCGGCTGGAATGGGAGCGGGCGGTCAAGCGTTTCCACACTGTGCTCGATGCTCTGCACAGCCGTTCCTTGAAGGAGGACCTGTTCTCCAGGCGCGGCAAGATGACCCGCCTGGAAATACTGCACACCATCGGGTCCCATAACAGCTATCACGCAGGCCAGGTCGCCTTCCTGAGGCAGTTGCTGCGTGCGTGGCCCCCTCTTTCGGGCGGCATCACCTGGTAGACATGGCCTATATCGAATGGGATGGGCCCCCGATCATTGTCTCTTGGGCTTTGAACGCATGCAGATCTTCCCAGCCGATCTTCTATAGAAACTTCCTTTCTTGCTGCTATTTGCCGCCCTTGAGTGCCGGCAGGAAGTTTTCCATTGCCCAGATTTCTTTTAAGGTATTGCCGGAAGTGAATACTATCCGCCGCCCGTCCGGATGAAGCTGGATATTACCCCCAACCATATCTGAAGAGATCTTTTGAGGATCTCCCCCTTCCACAGGTATCTGCCATATCTCCAGCTTCGTTTCCTTTGGGCCCGAGATTCTCCCCCCGAAAAGGATGGTTTTCCCATCCTGAGCCCACACGGGGAAGACCCATTCCTGGATTTTGCCTGGAAGAAGATCCCGTGTTTCTCCGCCGGTCGCCGGCAGGATCCTGATTACATGACCCGGGATTGGCCCCCCACTGTAACTCTGGTCTGCCGGGATATTAAGAGTGCAGAAGGACAAATGCTTCCCGTCCGGCGAGAGTGCCAGGCTGGTGATGTCCGGAGGGGCCGCCTGGCGGTAGATCTCTTTCTCCAGGCCAGTCTCGAGATCGTGCCGGTTGATGGCGAGCAGTTTTTTCTCCCATTGAAAATGACCATAAAACACTGCCTTCCCGTCCGGCGAAACCGCGAAGGCTTTGATGATTGATCCTGAACCGCTTTGGGCTACGAGATCAAGCTTCCCCGTTTGGATATCGATTTTGAAAAGGCCCTGGTTTTCTTTGTCCGCCGCGGTGGCAAAAACCGCTCTGCCGTCCGCCGACCAGTGGAGATGCCAGAAGGACTGTCGGAACCGTCCATTCCGACGATCCAGATTTCCATGGAGAGATCTTTGGCTACCAAGCAGAAGGCGATGTTTTTCCCATCCGGGGACCACCTCGAGTTGAGGATCTGCACTACAGTCGACCAGTTATCCTTGCGGGTAAACCGGCGTTTTTGCCCGGTTTCAATGTCCCAGATGGCCGGATAGACCGAAGCGTCACTGATGGAGAGATATCTTCCGTCCGGAGAGGGCTCCCCGCTGGCATCCACTGCGGCGCCCGACAACAGCCTGCGAACCGCCATATCTGCGCTGGCAGTCCGGCTTGGAGTCCCGGCCAACGCAGCCAGCCTGGCTCGCGCCGTCTGGACCTGTTCGGACTGGTCCGCATATTGCCGCACGAGTTGCTCGTACGCGTTGCGCGCCTCCGACTGGCCCAGCTTCTCATAGCACTGGCCCATTTCGAGCAAGGCCTTCGCCGCCACGGTCCGACCAACGCCGGGCCGCGCAAGAATCTTCTTATACTGATCAATAGCAGCGTTCAGATCCCCCTTCACCAATTCCGTGTTTTTGGCTGCCTGCAGAAGAGCTTCGCCCTGCTTGTCGCTCTGGCTGATTCCATGAACTCCTGACAACAGAGCAATAAGCACAACCGTGACCGCGATCCATAATGCCGATGACTTTATCATATCTTGCCTCCCGACAGAAGCTTGCTCCCAACACTTCCGGCTGTGATCGGGAAACGGTCTGAATTGTGCACGATTTCGGCTAATCTTCGAACCGGTAGCCGAGACCGCGGGCGCTGATCAAGTGCCGGGGCGCGTCCGGTTTGTGTTCGATTTTCCGGCGCAGGTTCATCATGTGGTTGTCGACGACGCGGTCGGTGGGATAGTTACCTACACCCCAGACCGCATCGAGCAACTGCTCGCGCGTGAACAGATGACCCTTGCGCCGGATCAGCGTCGCCAGCAGCTTGAATTCGGTCGGTGTCAGGTCTACGTGTGTCCCGGAGCGGCGGACCTCGCAGCGATCGAAATCCACCTCGAATTCGTCGAAAACATAAACATCCAGTGGATCGGGCGTGCCGCGGCGCAGCAGCGCTTTGATGCGTGCGCGCAGTTCCAGGGGGCTGAATGGCTTGGTGACATAGTCGTCGGCTCCCAGTTCCAGGCCGAGCACCTTTTCCGCCTCTGCAGTTTTCGCTGTGAGCATGAGGATGGGGATTTTCAGCCCGGCCCGCCGCAGCTCGCGGCAAACGGCAAATCCGTCTTTCCCGGGCAGCATGATGTCGAGCACGATGAGGTCGAACGATGCCTCACGCGCCCGCCGGCAGGCTCTGTTCCCATCCGCGGCCACCTCAACGGAATATCCCTCCAGTTTCAGGTCGTACTGAAGGCCCAGCGCGATATTGGCGTCATCTTCTGCGATGAGGATTCTGGTCATGATGGCTCCACAACCGGGTCAGGAGCCTGCGGCGAACGACTTGGCTATTGCTCTCCGTCGGGTTGGCCGAGGCCGATACTTGAATCATCCAGGGCAGCCGGGTGGCAGAACCCAGTCGCACAGAAGCACGACTCTCGGCAGCCGGCGCATCTCCCCAGACTGGTTGGCCATCCGCATCGATCAGACTCAGCACCGCGCCGTGATCCGCCAGCATCGGCTTGACCGCCTGCAGCCAGGCCGATTCCAGGAAATCAGCGCCGGCAGCCAGCGCCGCCATGCGATCCGCCGAACTGCGCCATGCAAGCAGAACCGGCCGTTCGGCAAGCCGTTGTGCCCGGCGGCCCCCGCCGGCAGGTTCTCCCTGTCTGACCCGTTGCCATTCACCCCAGAGCACCTGAGCTGCTTCGGACAGGGCCATGACATCCAATCGGGCGTCATCAGCAGAAGCGGCGCTCATGCGCCGCCGCGCCTGGCCGGCGTAATAGACGTAGGCTGCCTCCGAGATTTTCCAGCGGCCTCGGCCAAGATCGGCGTACAAGGCGGAGGCTTCCGCTTTCAAACGCGTTATTTCGCCACGTTCCTCGAGCAAAGAGCTCAGGGCGTCGCGTGCCAGAAGTTCAGCCGGCAGTCCACCAACTGTTATCGGCCCGAGTGCGCGCAGTTCTCCATAGGCGTGCATTGCTTCTTCCCAGCGTCCGCCTTTTCTCCAGTTCCGCGCGATGCGATTCAAAGCCGCGGCACGCATCCGCGGATCTGCCGCGCGCGACGGTTCCTTCAGAGCCGCTATGGCGCCGTTGTGGTCGCCTCGCTGGAACTCGAATACTTCCGCGGCCGAAAAAAGTGCGGGCGGAGGCTCCTGCGCGGGTGTCAGGAACGGGTGGAAGAGTAGCCGATCGGCCGGCAGGGGCTCGCCACCGTCAGTGTTGATGAGAAGCAGCACGGAGTCGCCGGGCGGATTGCGCGAGAACTCCAGTGAATCCCGAGCCAGGCCTTCCCCGCTCATATTTGCCAGGCGGGTCAGGTCTTGTTCGAGCTCCGAAAGATCCCGCTGGAGCGCAGCCGTGATCAGGTCGGCGGCAACTTCCACACGCTCCTGCGCCCGTTGCCCCGACAACGCGCGATCCTGCTGCAGCAACTGCCAGCCCAGCCAGCCCAATGCCGCAGCCAGGACCAATGTGATCGACAAAAACATCCAAAGCAGATGATAGGGCGAACGGATCCATTGCTTCGGCGACATGACAGGCACGCTCACCGCGAGCATACTGCACTTTATGTCATGGGAGCATCCGCATTCGGTCTGGATTGCGTCTGGCCTTTCAGTTTTCGAATCCGGATGATGCGGAACCGCACAGGATTGCCGTGGTCCTGCAGCAGCAGAGGCCCCCTGCTGCCATGTGTGACGTGATCGGTGTCGGCATGGGCGCTGCTTCGCAAACGATAAAACGCGGCAAATCGGGAAAATCCCCCTCGCGGGCCAAGTTCGACTTGGGATCGGCGGCGCCTGGTTGTACCATCCGTTCAGGAACTCGTGCAATCAGCTGATGAAGGGAGAGATCGCATGTCCAGACTGATTCGGGTGGCAGGCTGCTGCATCACGTTCGTCTTTCTGATTTTGATCATCCAAGGCCAGGCGGGGGAATCGCAGTTCATCCGCAAGCTCTATACCAAATTTGAGTACCAGATTCCGATGCGCGATGGCATCAAGCTGTTCACCACGGCCTACGTTCCCAAGGACAAGCGGCAGAAGCATCCCATGATCCTGATGCGCACTCCTTACAGCGTGGCTCCGTATGGGACCGACCACTATATCGACTCACCGGACAACCAGAGGGCCCGGTACTTTCACGAAGGCTACATCGTGATCTACCAGGATGTCCGCGGCCGCTATATGTCCGAAGGGGAATACATCAACGTACGCCCCTATATCCCGGTCAAGCAGAGCCTTCGCGACATTGATGAGACCACCGACACCTACGATACCGTGGACTGGCTGGTTAAAAATGTTCCGCGGAATAACGGCCGCGTGGGCATCAGCGGAATCTCCTATCCCGGATTCTATTCTTCCATGGGAATCATCGACGCCCACCCCGCGGTGAAAGCGGCCTCACCGCAGGCGCCGGTTTCGAAATGGATGGATGGAGACGACTTCTGGCACAACGGCGCCTTCCTCATATCCCACGCGTTCGATTTTTTTAGCGGCTTCGGCTGGGCTCGCCCCACGCCGAAAAAGGAGCCCGACCCGCGGTTCGACCACATCACGCCGGACGGCTACCAGTTCTTCCTGGAATTGGGCCCGCTTCCGAACGCGAATCGCAAATATTTGAAAGACGGGATCGCGTTCTGGAACGAGATCATGCAGCACGGCACGTGGGATTCCTTCTGGGAAGCGCGAAATATCCTTCCCCACCTCAAAAACATCAAACCGGCGGTCCTTGTGGTCGGTGGTTGGTTTGACACGGAAAACCTTTTTGGCGCGTTGCACACCTATGAGGCAATCCGGCGACAGGATCCCGGAGCCAGGAACACGCTGGTAATGGGTCCCTGGTCCCATGGCCAATGGGGGCGATCCGATGGCCAGAAACTGGGCGACATCGATTTTGGCTCAAAAACAGCGGACTATTACACGGAACACATTGAAGGCCCCTTCTTCGACTATTACCTGAAGGACAAGGGAAAGCCGGATCTCCCCGGCGCTTTTGTTTTCGAGACCGGTGCCAATCAATGGAGATCCATGGATGTATGGCCCCCAAGGAACCTGGAAACCAAGGATCTGTATCTGCAGCCGAACGGCGCGCTCTCCTGGGATCTTCCTCCAACCGGATCCGCCGCGGATTATCGGGAGTATGTGAGCGACCCGTCAAAGCCGGTTCCTTATACCTCCGAGACTGTGCATTGGTACAACGCTTCGTTCATGCTCCAGGACCAGAGATTTGCGGCAACCCGGCCGGACGTGCTGGTTTACCGGAGCGATCCGCTGCCGGAGAGTGTCAGCGTGGCCGGCCCCATCGATGTGGACTTCTTCGTCTCCACTTCCGGTACCGATTCGGATTGGGTCGTCAAGGTCATCGACGTCTTCCCGGATCGCCCAAAGGAACCTGAAAACGCGAAGCTGGGGGGATATCAGATGATGGTGCGCGGCGACGTGCTCCGCGGGAAATTTCGCAACGGCCTTGCGGCTCCGGAACCCTTTGTTGCCGGCCAGGTGACGAAGATCCATTTTGAATTGCAGGATGTTCTTCACACCTTCAAACCCGGGCACCGGATCATAATCCAGGTCCAGAGCACGTGGTTCCCGATGATTGACCGCAACCCCCAGAAGTTCACCGATATCTATCACGCCGAGGAGAGCGACTTTCAGAAGGCGACGCAGCGTGTGTACAGCACGCGGGAGTATCCATCGCACATCAGGGTAGGGATGAAAAAGTAGGAAAAACAAAAGCTCAGCGCGGAGAGCGCGGAGCTTTTGCCAGCCAAGGGCTGCGCCCTTGATATCCCAGCAAAAGGCGGCGGGATATGGAAGCCAGCAACCAGAAGGATACCGAGCCGCGCGCGTCAGCAAGCGGATATTTGAAAGTCAAACAACTCGTGTCCAATGCGGCGGCAAGGATTGCGGATATCCGCTTGCTGACACGCACGGCTCTGTTCGCTTATATTTATTTTGCCGGTGCGGCCACGATCACAGCCGATTTGATGTAATCGAGGTTTGGAAAGCTCTTCTGCAGGTAGGCATTGCCCTGCGTTTGAACAAGTCCCTGGTTCGGACCTCCCCCGTCGGGAGCGCCTTCTCCATAGCCGGAGTATAGGGCATCGACGACCTTCATCCCCTCCTCGTTCACTTTGCCGAAGGGAGCGAACCCGTCCTTGTCCAACCTCGCGTTGCCGTCATTGTAGTTGATAAAGAGCTGAGTCGTACGGGTATGGGGACCGCCCATCGCGTAGGTGACGAAGCCGCGCTTGTTGGACTGTTTGACCGGATCATCCTTGATCTGAGCCTTGTTCCAGACCATGTTGAGCGCCGGATCGCCATTGATCCCGAACTGCGCCATGAAACCGGCGAGGACTCTGAAGAAGCGGCAATCGTTATAATAGCCGTTTTTCACCAGGTTGTAGAAACGGTCGGCACCCAGAGGCGCCCATGCGCGGGTGACCTCGACCACAAAGGCGCCTTTGCTGGTATCGAATCTGGCCTGAAAGACCTCCGGCGCCTTCTCGTTCAATGCTGCCGGATTCATCAACTTCTCCTTGTTTCCTTGCGCGCCGGGCTGTTGAAACGCGAGTCCCAACGCAACGGCACTGAGCAAAATCAGACTTGTCACAAAACCCCTTTTCAGCAGATGCATCGATCATCTCCTTTTCATCGAAAATTCGAGTCAATAGTTTAATCCCAAATCGAGCCAGATGCCAAGCCCCTTCCAATGGGGAATTCGGTGCCTGATTATACTGTCCCCTTCGCATCTGAAGCTATATCTACGAGATAAAAAGGGGACATGAACAGGGACAATAACCGGGCGCCGATTTTCAGTTGTGCACGCCCGGCGCTTCTCTGCCGGTTGCGCGGGTATACTCCTCATAGGTGCCAGGATACTGCACGGGCTGCAAATGATTCGTGCCCGCGCCGCCCAGCTCCAGCACGCGGCTGGCAAGGCCGCGCAGAAAGGTGCGGTCGTGGGAGACAAACAGCATCGTGCCCTCGAATCTCTTCAGCGCAGCGACGAGCATTTCCTTCGTCGGGAGATCCAGGTGATTGGTGGGCTCGTCCAGCACCAGGAAGTTGGGAGGTTCCAACAGCATCCGTGCCAGGATCAGCCGGGATTTCTCTCCGCCGGAGAGAACCCGGACGGGCTTGTCCACATCTTCTCCGGAGAACTGGAAAGCTCCGAGCAGATTGCGGAGCACGCCGAGCGATTCCATCGGAAAATCGCGCTCCAGCTGCTCGAGAACCGTGAACTTGTCGTCGAGCAGATCGAGCGCCTGCTGAGCGAAGTAGCCCATCTTGAGGCTGGCGCCCAGGCGCACCGTGCCGGCGTCGGGCTCGAGCGCGCCTGCCACCATTTTGAGCAGGGTGGTCTTGCCGGCGCCATTCTTGCCCATTACGCACCAGCGTTCGCCGCGCCGGATCATCATGTCGAAATTGTCGTAGAGCACGCGCGCGCCGAAGCGTTTGGAAACACCGGTGAGGGCAACGACGTCGCCGCCTGACCGCGGCGGTTCGCGAAAATCGAAGCGCACTACCCTGCGCGTGCGCGGCAGCTCGATCTTCTCGATCTTGTCCAGGCGTTTCACGCGGCTTTGCACCTGAGCGGCTTTGGCGGCGTGGGCCTTGAATCTTTCGATGAAACGGCTCTCCTTGGCCAGCATGGCCCGCTGCCGGGTGTAGGCGGCTTCCCGGTTGGCCTCGCGCAAGGCCCGCTCGCGCTCATAGTTGTCGTAATCCCCGGTGTAGAGATACACTTCGCCGCCGTCGATCTCGACGATGCGGTCCACTACCCGGTTCATGAAGTCCCGGTCGTGGGAGGTCATGATCAGGGTGCAGCGCGAATCCTTGAGAAAGCGCTCAAGCCAGACAATCGACTCGATGTCCAGGTGGTTGGTAGGCTCGTCCATCAACAGCACCTCGGGATTTCCAAGGAGCACCTTCGCGATGGAGACCCGCATTTTCCAGCCGCCCGAGAGGTGGCCGACGTCGCCGTCAATCTGATCGTCCTCGAATCCCAGTCCATGGAGCACCTCGCGTGCCTGGGACTCCAGGGCATAGCCGCCCAGGCTTTCATAGCGGTGCTGCATATCTCCATAACGGGCCAAAACCTCTTCCATTGCCCCGGCATGGCCCGGACTGGCCATCTCGTGCTGGAGCGCCTCGAGCGCATGATGGAGTTCCCCCAACTCCCCGCTGCCGGCAATCGCTTCGTCGAGCACGCTCCAGCCCCGCATGTCGTCCACCTCCTGCCGGAAATAGGCGATTCTTATCTTCCCAGGGACAGAGACCGATCCCTCGTCGGGCTGCTCCATGCCGGCGATTAACCGGAACAGGGTGCTCTTGCCGCATCCGTTAGGCCCCACCAGGCCGGCCTTTTCACCGGGATTGATCTGGAAGCTGATATCCGTGAACAATATCTGCTTGCCGTACTGCTTGGCCACGTTGGAGAAAACGATCACGATTGCGATTCCGAATGCGATTCCCGATTCCAACCCCGAGGTCGGGATGCCAGACTATACACAGCGACATAAATCCTGGCAGTTGTTGAGACCAAAGTGCACCTGGAAAAAGCGAAAACCAAACCACAGAGACACGGAGACCGCAGAGCCGTTCCAGGCCTGCCCGGGGGCGCCTTCGGCCGCCATTCACGCCCGGGAGCGGCGGAAAAGCAGCTCCTGAATCGGATTTCATGCCCGTTCTGTAAGGCTTTTCCGCCGCTCCCGGGCGTGAATGGCGCAACGCGAAGCGTTGGCCCCCGGGCATGAATATCGGCATTGCCCCTCTGTGTTCTCCGTGTCTCTGTGGTGAAAATGCGATCGAATCTGGTACCGAAGCTGTGCTCTGGTTCTTGATTTTGGTCGCGCATTTATGACGCCATGTATAATCAATTCAGGTGGAATCTACCAGGAGATATTACTGAAGCCTTCGCCTAAAGGCGAGGGTTTTGACCCTCCCAGCACTGGGAGAAATGGGTTGACAGACGTCGAGGAGAGCAACCGAGCGCAATGCAGTAGAAGCCTGGTGAGTTTTTGTCGCAAAACTCGTAAAATCCCGTAGGGGCGACCGGCAGGTCGCCCGCATTTCGACGGGCTAAATGACAGTGAATGGGACTCATCATGAATCCAATCAATTGAGAATGCTTAGCTTACGTCGTAACTGCCGCGATGTGCGCGGACCTTCGGGCAACCTGCCGGTCGCCCCACATTCCGCGCGCTGTCATCGGATTCGGAGCTTCGCGACGGAAACTAGTGAGCAATGCGGGCTGGGATCGGGAGGGCTATGGGAAGGGCAATGATCGTAATCGCAATTCTGGCCGGCGCGCTGCTGCAAGGCGCGGAGAGGCCCTATTATGATGTCTCGCTGCAAGCGGCACGATGGATCGAGTCATCGGCGATTCGCACCCCACAGGGCACCGCATGGCCCTCAGATCCGCGCGATGCCAAAACCGTGCGTACCGATCTGTACAGCGGGACGCCGGGGATCGTCCTGTTTTTCATCGAAGCCTTCCATGCCACCGGGGATCGTTCCTACCTTGACATGGCGCGGTCGGGCGCCGAATACCTGATCGCCAAAATGCCTGGTGAGAAAGGAAGCGGGCTATACGAAGGGCTCTCAGGAATCGGTTTCGCGCTTTTAGAGGCCGGCAAAGCCACCGGCGATAAGAAGATGCAACAGGCCGCACGGCAATGCGTGGATTGGATGCGCTTCCGCGCCCGTGCCCGGGGCAAAGGGGTCGAATGGAGCGAAACCACCGACATCATCAGCGGGAATGCCGGCACCGGGCTGTTTCTGCTATATGCGGCGCGGGAACTGAAAGATACCCGGCTTCGAGATCTGGCGGCACAGGCGGGGCGCCGGCTGATGGAACTCGGCAAGCCGGAAAACGGCGGCTTGAAATGGGCTATGGCGCCCGATTATCCGAACCTCATGCCCAACTTCTCCCACGGCACCGCCGGCATTGCCTACTTTCTGGCGACCCTATACCGGGAGACTAAAGACAAGGAGTTTCTGCAGGCCGCTCTGTCCGGAGCGAGGTATTTGCAGTCGGTTGCGAAAACCGAGGGCGACACCTGCCTGATCTTTCATCATGTGCCCGGCGGAGAGGATCTCCATTATCTCGGTTGGTGTCATGGGCCGACCGGGACTGGCCGGCTGTTCTATCGGCTCTACCAGGCCACCGGCGATTCCGTATGGCTGGAGTGGTTCAAGAAGTCCGCGCGCGGCCTGCTGCAGAGCGGCATTCCGGAGAAGCAGACCCCGGGTTTCTGGAACAATGTCAGCCAGTGCTGCGGTTCCGCCGGCGTGGCCGAATTCTCGCTCGAGGTATTTCGGGTCACCCGGGATCCCACCTATCTGCAGTTTGCCAGGCGCCTGACCGCGGATCTGATATCCCGCGCCACGCGCGACGGGGGCGCCGCCAGGTGGATTCAGGCGGAACACCGCATCAGGCCCGAACTGCTGGTGGCACAAACAGGATTCATGCAGGGCGCTTCCGGTATCGGCATGTGGCTTCTGCACTTCGACGCCTTCGAGCGTGGCAAAAAGCCCTTGATTACCTTCCCGGATTCCCCGTTCTGAAAATCAGGGGCGTCCCCGATTTCCATTCAGAGATGCGCTCAAATACTAATCAGTTCATAAATATGCGGACATATCCGGAAGGAGTCAGGAGACAGGAGTCAGGAAACAAAATGAAATGCTAATGTGCGTGCAGCGACAGGCAACAGCAGTAGGTTGTGCCTAGTTTTTTTCTTTTCTCCTGACTCCTGACTCCTCTTGTGTGCGCCATAACATGTCTACTTACCAGTGAACTGATTAGTATCATGGGGCGGTTGTTTCAATAGCAGGGTGGTTTCAAAATAAATGACTTCGCGGGGTCCGATCGCGACAATCTCAATCATCCCATCCTTTTCTCGATAGATGATTCTTATCTTCCCAACCCGAAAGCTCCGATATCCCGCAAGCTCACCTCGAAGCTGCTTCCCGGACATCGGATCCGCTTGCATCGCCTCGAAAGCCGACCGGATCTTCCGCTTGATCCGCGGATGAAGGCTCCGTATCAGGCCTGCGACTTCCATCGGCAGCTTGATCCTCATGGGAGGCTGCATGGCTATTCCCTGTTGTCGAACAATTCCCGGAGAGTGTAACTTTTTTTGGCTCGGCGGAGGCGCGCTATGCCGCGCCGGATTTCCGCCATCAATGCAGGATCGGATTGAATCGCCAGAGTCTCTTTCCAGCCGGCAAACTGGTCCGGACTGATCATCACCGCCGCGACCTTGCCATTGCGTGTGATCGTCACCTCCTCATCCCGATTGTCGATTTCATCGATTAATCGGCTGAGTTTTGCCTTGGCCTCCGCTAATGGCACGGTTTTCATCATCCCCCCCTCGACGATTGGTCATAATTCTGACTATAATGTAAAACAAGCCCGCCACACAGTCAACCGCAGATTGGAGGCTTGCGCCTGCGGAGTAGGGTGCCGAGTCTACAGGATCCATTGATTGCGTTCGGTAGCAACCGGCTCGATTGGGCGCCTGGAAGTTGGATTCTGGAGGCCTGACCCCGGCGCTTTTGCCTTGTGCGGCGGATAAAAACTCCTTATAAGGGAAGCATTGCTGTCCTTGGCCAAAAGTCGGTGTGGATGATTTTTCTGTTGCCTCCGCACCCTGCACAGTTGACTCGCGGCCAGGGCCGATCGATTCAGATGCATCCGGCGGGCTTCGCATTGGAGGGAGTTATGAGAAAGCAAGAGGTTCGGCGCACACTCCGGTTCACAATGATATTCGGCGCCGCGTTGGCCGTGGTGATGGGCGCCGACGCTATGCCAGCGGGCAGGCAGGGCCGCGCAGGTGCGCCGCTGGCGCAAGTGCAGAAGCTCGACGAAGATTACACCAGGCGGATCCTGGACAACACACCGGACAAGCGGATATTGACCGAACTGGTCGATCACATGCCGCTCTCGGCAACGGTGCCGTCCCCGCTGAAATTCCTGGGCTACGTGCCGGGGGAGAATAACAGGCTCACGTATCACAAGGACATCGTGGCGTACTATGAGGCGCTCGATAAGGCGTCGGACCGGGTCACGATGTGGGAGATCGGCAAGACCGAAGAGGGGCGGCCTATGGTTGCGCTTGCCGTCTCCGACGAAGCGACCATCAAGTCGCTCGACAAGTACAAGCAGATCACCGCGCAGCTCACGGACCCGCGCAAGCTGACCGACGAGCAGGCGCGGCCGTTGATCAAGGCCGGCAAGCCGATCTATTACGTGACCGGCCACCTCCATTCGGGCGAGGCCGGCAGCCCGGAGATGCTGGTCGAACTGGCCTTCCGCCTGGCAGTCGAAGAGACGCCGTTCATCCAGCAGATCCGCAACAACTCCATCGTCGTCATCACGCCGGTGGCCGAAGTCGATGGTCATGAACGCTATGTCGACAATCGGCGCGCGTCCGACGCCGGCCAGCCGCAGCCCGGCATGACCTATTGGGGCAAGTACGTCGCCCACGACGACAATCGCGACGCCATCGGCAAAAGCCTCGCCCTGACACAGAACATTCTGAAGACCTACCTTGACCTGCATCCGCAGGTTCTGCATGACCTGCACGAGTCCGTGGTTCTGCTCTACACCTCCCCCGGCACCGGCCCGTACAATACTGAAATTGCGCCGGTACTGGTGACCGAATGGTGGTGGCTGGCGCAGACCGAAATCATGGAGATGACCAAACAGGGTGTGCCGGGAGTCTACACCTACAACTACTATGACGGCTGGGCGCCGAACTTCCTGCTCTGGATCGCAGTCACGCACAATTCCATCGGCAGGTTCTACGAAACGCAGAGCTATGGAGGCGGTGGCGGCCGAGGTGGCGCACCGCCGGCCGGCGCGGGTGCTGTGGGAGCGCCTCCTGATGCTGCCCAGGCCGGCGGCCGCGGGCGCGTGGTCGGCGCCGGTCAGAGCCGTGAATGGTACCGGCCGTACCCCGTGCCGCCCGAAGGCGTGCAGTGGAGCGGCCGTGCGAACATCAACATGCAGCAATCGGCGCTCCTGTACGCGATCAACGCGGTTGCGAAAAACAGGGAAATGTTCCTGGAGAACTATTACATCAAGAACAAGATGATGATCGAAAAGGGCAGGACGCGGGCGCCGCACGCCTGGGTGATTCCCGCGCAGCAGCGCCGGCGCGCCGAGGCCGCCGATCTGATGAATTACTTTCGCCGCGACGCGGTCGAAGTCCACACTGCGACCGCGCCGTTTACGATCGGCGATCTCCAGGTGGCCGCGGGAGATTACATCATCCGTCTCGACCAGCCGTTTGGCGGCCTGGTGAATATGATGCTCGGCGTTCAATGGTATCCGGAACAGAATCCGCGGCCGTACGATGACACGGGCTGGTCGATGACGCTGCTGCGCAACGTGAAGACCTACAGTATCGAGGACAAGAGCATCTTCGACAAGCCGATGGCGCTGGCCACGTCCGATTTCAAGCCGGCCGGGACGATTACCGGCACCGGCAGCACGCTGGTCATCGATCACACGACCGACAACACGCTCGCCACGTTCCGGTTTGCCAATGCCGGGGTCAAGATGTCGGCGGCCGAACAGGCATTCGACCTGGCCGGGCATCACTTTGTTCCCGGAGCCTTCATCATTCCGAACGCCGATCGCGCGGCACTCGAGCCGCAGATCCGCGCATACGGGCTGATGGCCTGGGCGACCGACACGCCGCCCGGCGTGCCGATGCACGACCTCGACGTGCCGCGCATCGGCTATATCCACTCCTGGTCGAGCACGCAGGATGAAGGCTGGACGCGGATTGCGTTCGACAAACTCAAAGTGCCCTACACCTACTTTGGCGACAACATCGTGCGCCAGGGCAACCTGCGCGCGAAATTCGACGTGATCATCTATCCGAACGGCCCGGTTACGATTGATGGCGGCGAAATCCCGGCCGGCGGCACACCGCTGCCCTATAAGAAGAGCGACCTCACGCCGAACATCGGCACGGCGCCCGATTCGACAGACGACCGCCGCGGCAGCCTTGGCCGTGACGGCCTGAAAGCCCTCGAAGCCTTCGTTCAGGAAGGGGGTGTGCTGATCGCCGAGGGCACGCCGGCTTCGTTATTCCCCGAGTACCGGCTCGTACCCGGCGTGTCGATCGAACAGCCCGTCGGCCTGTATGCGCCCGGCTCGGTGATCAAGACGCTGCTCGGCGACAAGACCAGCCCGATACTCTACGGCTACGACCAGAACGCGCTGGGCATCATGTATAAAGGCGGGCCGATTCTGACAGTGGGCGCCGGCGGCGGTCGTGGCGGCGGCGGCGGACGCGGCGGCAGCCTGCCTCCCGGCGTCGGTGGCGGCAACTTGCAGCCCATGGCCGCTCCTCCGCGATTGACCACGCTGGACGCACCGCCTGCGGCCGGCGCGACAGCCCCGGCCGGCGCGCGGGGCGCCGGCGGATTTGGCGGCGGACGTGGCGGGGGCGGACGCGGCGGGCCCGGTGGCGGAACCGCTGCCGGCCCACGTATCCTGTTGTCCTACCCGAACGACCCGAATGACCTGCTCCTGTCCGGCGCGTTCGTCGGCGGAGAGAACCTGGTGGGGCGGCCCGCGCTTGTGGATGCGCCGCTCGGCAAAGGTCATCTTGTATTGTTTGGCATTCGTCCCTTCGCCCGTGGGCAGACGCAGGGGAGTTTCTTCCTGGCCTTCAACGCGATCCTGAACTGGAACGATCTGAACTCCGGCCGCTGACGAAATGCCGTAAAAATCAGGGACGTCCCACACGTTGACCTATTTCGCGGGCTGGGAGAAATAGGTTAACGTGTGGGACGTCCCCGATTTCCAGCGGTTCCGTGCTTATTGGGAAGCTCGCCCTGACCCGCATTTCTCGCCAGATTTCTACTGCGGCGCCGGATCCGGGCATGTCTACTGCTTTGCGCTCGGTCGTTTGCCGGCACTATTTGATGGCCACGCCCATCGTGTCCCGGTGCATTTCGATCAGGGTGCGCATGTAAGGCCCGATCGCGTCAGGATCCTTGAATCCAGCCTGGCGCGCGGCCCGATCGCGCATTTCTTTCGGGACATCCGCGCTCTCGGCCCAATGTTTCAGATCGCGATAGCATCCCAGGGTGAACAGGTCCCAGGCGGCCCCTTGATCGCGGACGAAGATCAGGGTCTCCGGCCGCCCCGTACCGACCTGATAGGTGTTCTCCATTTCGCGTTCCTTGTATAGCTCCGCCTGTTTTCCGGGGAGGGCGACGAAGATCTCGATATGGTAGTAGGCTGTGCCGTCAGAGGCTTTTTTCATGGCTGCGAGCGGGGGGCCTGTGACGAAGATATCTTCCTTCCAGGCTGAGCATGCATTGAGTCTTTCCTGGAATTCTTTTTGGGAAAGGGGGGAATCGTCCGCGGCTTTCTGGCGCCTGGAAATCCTCGTGCTCGAATAATATTCGGCATAGCTCCCCATGGGAAAGAGAAGCATCAGGTCCCATTGGTCGCCTTGGGTGTGACGCCACCAGAGCGGGCGCTCATCTCCCGCCGCCTCCATCACTGGCATCCGGTCTTTATAAAGCGCGATCAGGTCCAGAAGCCTGCCCGGCGCCGCCCGTACGAACGTTGTTTTGTACAAATAAGCCGGCCCCGTCGACCGCGACGCCTGTCCACGAATTTCCCCGCAAAAGAAAAGGGTTCCGAGCATTAGGACTAGAAAGATCCTTGTCACTTTCCCTGGCCGATTGGTCATGCAACCTCCTTGGAGAAACCGATCATCTTCATCCGCGCTCTCCTATCTTATCAAAACTGGCTGGGAAGTCTCTCCCGCTGTTCTTGACGCCCTTTCGAGTTCTGGTCTACAATCGCCGCAAACGTAATTTCCAGGAGGCCCGATATGAGATCTGCAATAAGGAGTCGACGTTCGTTCCTGCGTTTGGCTGGCGTCCTCGGGACGGGGGCATATGCGTGGAAGGCCGGCGCCCTCGAACGCGTCGCAACCGCCGCCCAATCGGTCGCGGACCGGTCGCCGGCGGAGGTCGCGAAAGATGAATTCTTCTGGCGCGAGATCCAGCTGGCCTTCAAGCTCGATCGCACGCTCATCAACCTCAACAACGGCTTCACCTCCCCAACCCCGCGGGTCGCGCTCGAGGCGGTCTGGCGTTACATGGACATGATCAACATGCTGCCCGTCCATTATCAGGGCCAGGTCGCGGCGAACGTGCAGACGATCCGCCTCCGGATGGCGGCCGAATTCGGCTGCGCCCCCGAGGAGATGGCCCTGACGCGCGGCGCCAGCGAGTCGCTGCAGATCGCCCAGAACGGGATCGACCTCAAGGCAGGCGACGAGGTGATCACGACCGAGCAGGACTATCCCCGGATGTTGACGACCTGGGACCAGCGCATGCGGCGCGAGGGCATCAAGGTCACCCGGCTCCAATTCCCGGTGCCGACCACCCAGGACGATCTTTATCAACGGTTCGAGAAAGCGATTTCGCCGCGGACGAAAGTGTTCCATTTCTGTCACGTGACCAACCTCACGGCCCAGATGTTCCCGGTGCAAAGGCTCTCGCGCCTGGCGCGCTCGAGGGGGATCGTCACGATCGTCGACGGCGCGCATGCGTTGGGGCAGTTCCCGTTCAAACTGCGGGACCTCGAATGCGATGCCTACGGCGTCAGCCTGCACAAATGGCTGCTGGCGCCGATCGGAAACGGCTGCCTGTATGTGCGCCGGGAAATGATCCCGAAATTCTGGCCGTTGCAGGCCGCGCCGGAGCAACAGGACAACGATATCCGCAAGTTCGAGGCCATTGGGACGCACCCATGGGCTATCCGGGCGGGCCTCGGCGAAGCCCTGGCGTTTCATCAGGCCATCGGGGCCGAGCGCAAGGCGGCGCGCTTGCGCTACCTGACCCTGCGCTGGGCGAACGCGCTCAAAGTCCAGCCGCGGATCAGGATCCTGTCGAACCTCGGCGAGCCCGCCGAGATATGGGCGGTCGCGGCCGTGAATATCGAAGGAATCGACGTCAGATCCCTGGCGAGATTCCTGATGAACAAATACCGGATTGTGGTCGTTTCGCTCGTCGGCGGCGCTCCCCCCAACCAGGTCTACGATTATCAGGCCCTCCGCGTCTCTCCGAACGTCTATACGACGCTCGAGGAGATCGACACCTTCGTCGCGGCGATGGAGGATGCGATCAAGAACGGCGTGCCGACCTCCCCGAAACCTGATTACCCCGCTATTGCCGAAGGGATCGACTGACATGAGACATCCTATCGTTTTGGTCGTTGCCGCCCTGGTTTTCACCCTGGTCGCAGGCGCCGATGTCTGCTTTGCCCAGGGAACCTTCAAGATCCCGTTCGCGTTCCAGGCGGGCGGCAAGAAATTACCGGCCGGCGACTACCGGATCGCCCGCAAGGGGAACGAACAGATCACCCTGCGCCAGGAACCGAACGGCAGCGAAGTCACAATCGCGGTCCTGAAGACGCTGGCGCAACCGGACCCGCCCGTCGCCGAGCCCCAGATCATTTTTAATCTGGTCGGGAACTTCGAACCGTCCTATACGGAGTACATGACGGATTACCTGCTGGCGGAAGTGTGGTTGCCCGGGCAGGACGGATGCCTGCTCCTGGTCACGAAAGGAGCGCACTCGCGCCAGACCATCAAGGGACAAAAGGCGGGAAAGTAGGTCCCGGCGGGCCGCCGGGACCAGCGGCCTTTGGTTGCCATGATTGCATGTTGGATGAATTCTCGGGATTCGGCGCCCGGATAGCTGCAGGTCCCGTCCGGCGGACGGGACCTGCTTTGCGGGAGATTGGTGCCTGCTCCTATACTGTCCCCCTGGTCACGAATGGGAGAGCAAAGATGACGGCGACACGGCGGGAATTTCTCCAGATGTCCGTGATTTCCCTTGCTTCGATGGGGCTGCCGATAAACGCCGTCGGACAGAAAAGGAACGGGCAACCGAACTTTGTCATCATCTTCCTCGACGACTCCGGGTGGGCTGATTTCAGGCCGTTCAGCCGGCCGGCCTATGCGACACCCAACGTGGAAAGGCTCGCCCGGCAGGGTTGCGCTTTCCACAACTTTTACGTGCCGCAGGCGATTTGCTCCGCTTCCCGGGCCTCGCTTCTGACCGGATGCTACCCCGGCAGGACGCAGGTGTTTGGCGCGCACCCGCCCCGCGCCAGAGGACTGGATCCCAAATTCGCCACCTTCGGCGAGGTTCTGAAAAAGCGCGGGTACAGGACGGCTGTCTTCGGGAAGTGGCACGTGGGCGACCAGCCGGAAACGCGCCCGCCGGCGCGCGGCTTCGATGAATCGTGCGGACTCATGTACTCCAACGACATGTGGGAGTATCACCCGGAAAATCCCAAATACTGGGGGCAGCACACGCTCCAATACTGGGAAAACGGCACGATCGCCATCGAGCGCGTAACCGGGGAGCATCAGCCCATGCTCACCACCTGGTATGCCGAACACGCCGTGGATTTCATCCGGCGCAACCGGGAGCACCCGTTCCTGCTCTATGTGCCGCACTCGATGCCTCATGTGCCGCTTTTTGTGAGCGAAAAGTTCAAGGGTAAGTCGGGCGCAGGCCCGTATGGCGACGTGATGATGGAGATCGACTGGTCGGTCGGTGAGATCATGAAGGCGCTGAAGGACGCAGGCGTGGAGGATCACACGCTCCTGATCCTCACCTCCGACAACGGTCCCTGGCTTTCGTACGGAAACCATGCCGGGAAGACGCCCTTCCGCGAAGGAAAAGGGACGGGTTTCGACGGGGGAACCCGCAGCGCATGCGTGATGCGCTACCCGGGGAAAATCAAGCCCGGAACGACTTCCAGGAAAGTGCTCTGCACCATTGACCTCATGCCCACGATCGCTCACCTCGCAGGCGCCGCCCTTCCGGAAAACCCGATCGATGGGGGGAATGTGTGGGGCCTCATCGCCGGAACGCCGGGCTCCAGGAATCCGAACGAATATTATGCTTTCTCCACCAACGCCAATTTCGAAGGCGTGATCAGCTCGGACGGAAAGTGGAAATTGCATCTGCCGCACTCGTACAATTCGCTGGCCTTTGCCGGCAAGGACGGCATGCCCGGCAAGTACGAAAGCAAGACCGTCGAGATGTCCCTCTTCGACATGGAAAAGGATCCCTGCGAGACCACAAATGTCCTGCAGCGGTATCCGGAAGTTGCGGCGCGGCTGAAGGTTTTCGCAGAGCAGCACCGCAAGCAGTTTTATGGCGGGTAATCGACGATTCCCGGCAGGTGCGGCATCGGGCGGTTCAGCAGATCCGTATGGGAACGTGGTTGCTGGAGCAGTATATTCCGCGATCGGGAGGCATGAATGAAAAGGAAAGGGCTGCGGGTCATTTTAGGAACTTTGGTCTTGTTGCTGGCGGCAGACGCTGCCGGTCTCCTCGCGCAACGGGAGACGCAAGCGGAGAAGGACGCTCGCATGCAGTGGTGGCGCGATGCGCGCTTCGGCTTGTTCATCCACTGGGGCCTGTACGCGATCCCGGCAGGAGAGTGGAAAGGGACCACCAATCATGCCGAATGGATCCGCACCACGGCGCAGATCCCGCTTGCGGAGTACGACCGGTTTGTCGGCCAATTCAATCCGGTCAAGTTCAACGCCGATGAATGGGTGCGCATGGCAAAGGCAGCAGGCATGAAGTACATCGTCATCACATCGAAACACCACGACGGCTTCTGCCTGTTCGATTCGAAATACACCGACTTTGATGTGGCAGGCACTCCCTTCCAACGGGACATCCTGAAGGAACTCGCCGATGCCTGCCGCAAGCAAGGCCTCCGGATTTGCTGGTATCACTCGATCATGGATTGGCATCATCCCGACTATCTCCCCAGGCGCGACTGGGAGAAGGACCGGTCCGCGGCGGGCGCCGACTTCACTCGCTATGTCAGCCACATGAAGAACCAGATCAAAGAGCTGCTCACCAATTATGGAGATATCGGCGTGCTCTGGTTCGATGGTGAGTGGGAGAAAACGTGGAACCAGGACTATGGGCGTGATCTTTACGCCTACGTGCGTTCCCTGCAACCGGCGATACTCGTCAACAACCGCGTGGGCGCCGGGAGGAGCGGCATGGAAGGCCTGACCAAAGAGGGCGAGTTTGGCGGCGATTTCGGCACGCCCGAGCAGCAGGTTCCCGCCACGGGCATTCCCGGCGTGGACTGGGAATCCTGCATCACGATGAATAATCACTGGGGATACAACAAAAACGACAACAACTGGAAGTCGACGAAAGTCCTGATCCAGATGCTTGCCGAAATTGCCTCCAAGGGCGGCAACCTTCTGCTCAATGTGGGGCCGACTGCCGAAGGAGTATTTCCCCAGGCCAGCATCGATCGCCTGCGGGAAATCGGCCAGTGGATGAATGCCAACGGCGAAGCCATCTACGGCACCAAGGCCAGTCCCTTCCAAAAACTCGATTGGGGACGCTGCACCTCCAAAGCGATCGGCGGCGGCACGCGTTTGTACCTGCATGTTTTCGACTGGCCGCGTGACGGCAAACTGGTGGTTCCAGGGATTTTCAATGCCCCCAGGCAGGCCTACTTGCTGGCGGACGGCGCGAAGGCGGCGCTCCCCGTTGCCAGGCAAGAGGATGCGCTGGCAATCAGTGTGCCCGCGACGGCTCCCGATGCGATCGACAGCGTGGTGGTGCTGGACGTCGCCGGCAAAGCCGATGTGAACGATCCTCCGAAGATCGAACGCGAGTTTGAATCCTTCGTCGAAACACTGGAGGTTGGCGTCACCTCCGATCGGGATAATGTCCAGGTGCGTTACACCCTGGATGGCAGCTCACCCTCCGCGAATTCGCCGGTCGTCAAAGGAAAGATCCGCCTGACCGGCACCACCGTGGTTTCGGCGCGCTGTTTCCGGGAGGGCAAGCCCGTCAGCGGAAGCGTGCAGGCTACCTTCACCAAGGTGGCCGCGCGGCCTGCAGAGAACGTGGCAAGTCCTGCAGGCGGCCTCAAGTACGCCTACTTCGAGGGGGACTGGAACAGGCTGCCTGATTTCAAGTCCCTCAAGCGGGTAGCGGAGGGGACATCGGCAGTGGTGGATCTCTCTCCACGCAAGCAGGCGGAGTTCTTCGGTTTCGAATACACGGGATATATCCGGATTCCGGAAGATGAGGTATACGCATTCACCACGATATCCGATGATGGCAGCCGGTTGTATATAGGAGATGTGCTTGTGACCGACAACGACGGATTGCACGGCTCCCAGGAAAAGAGAGGCGTGATAGCTCTGGCAGCCGGCCTGCATCCGATCCGCATCACTTACTTCAACAAAACCGGCGGCCTGGACCTGCAGGTCCACTACGCCAGCAAGAAGATAATAAAACGGCCCATACCCGCAGCTATCCTGTTTCACCGATGAACAATCAGACCACCTCGATCGTGGAAGGTGGTTTGGTCGCAATGTTGTAGGTGACGCTCACGACTCCGGGGACTCCGCGGATGATCTCCCTGGCGAGGGTTTCGAGCAGATCGAACGGGAGCCTTGTCGGAGTTGCCGTCCGCGCGTCCAGGCTGTCCCAGCAGCGCACTTCGATCTGGCGGCCGAAATCGCGCTTTCCGTCGCGCATCCCGGTCACTCGATCCTCGTGAAGGATTGCTAGGTACTGGAAGGCGTGGACTCCCGCGAGCAACCGCTCCACAACCGAGGTGGCTTTGCGGACCGTCTCGATGCGCTCCGGATTTGCTTCGCCGATCACCCGCGCCGCGAGCGCCGGCCCGGGAAACGGGATGCGCGCGAAGAGTTCCTCGGGCAGACCCAGGGCCTTGCCCACAAGCCGCACGCCGTCCTTGCGCAGCTGGACCAGAGGCTCGAGGATGCGGTAGCCGAAGGTCTCCTGGGGATCGATGCCGAGCTGTTCAAAAACGTTGTGCTGCCGCTTTATCCCTGCGACGGTTTCGTCGATGTCGGTGAGGATCGTTCCCTGGAGCAGGTGCTTCGACCCGCCCTCCCGCACGAGGCGCCCGAAAACCTCTTTGTAGAAGGTCTGGGTAACGGCCTCGCGCTTTTCCTCCGGATCCGTGATCCCTTTGAGCGCTCTGAAGAATTCCTCACGAGCGTCGACCACTTCGACCTTGACGCCCAGCCGGCGGAAAAGAGCGGTGACGCGTTCCGCCTCCCCCTCCCGCATGAGTCCGTTTTCGACGAAAACCGTCCTCAGTTGGTTTTCCAGGGCGCGGTGCCCGAGCATCGTGACGGTCGAGGAATCGACCCCTCCGGAGAGGGCGTTGATTGCCGTTCCGGTTCCGACGGCAGCCTTGATCTCCGCG
>Ga0315277_10000517_pt1 | contig 61664 bp, 54 predicted proteins | sample YL17G05_15_MG_FD_203695 | JGI IMG/M metagenome (GOLD analysis project Ga0315277, IMG submission 203695) | Sediment microbial communities from Yellowstone Lake, YNP, Wyoming, USA - YL17G05_15 | ecosystem: Environmental > Aquatic > Freshwater > Lake > Sediment | place: USA: Wyoming | collected...
AAATCTCCCAGGCCGTCGACTATGTGTGGACAAGAACATGGGGAGGGACAGGATGGGATAGCGCCCAGTGTATCGCTAAGGGCAGTACGCCCGATATTTACATTGCCGGGCAGTACGAGGAGACCGTAGATTTCAACCCGGGAGCCGAAGTTACCGAATATTCATCCAATGGTGCTGATGATGCGTTCCTGCTTAAGCTTACATTGGATGGAACATGGTAAGTCAGACGCTTCTACCATTTTCTACTACTGCTGTTTATCAAAACTACCAGATTGGCGGTGCATAATCTTCAGTCAACGGATGCCCGTCAAGCGGTGGTGTCAACTCGCTCAAATCCAACCCGAATCTCGCAAGAATGGTGGGTGTGATATCAGCCCGTGTCCCCCTTCTTACGATGCCCTTGTCATTCGTTGCCAAGAATACATAAGGAGCATCCGCATGGCCATTCATGCCCTCATCGAACCCGTGGTCGGCGGTTACATATATCAATGTCTTATCATATAAACCCAATTCCCTTAGCTTCTCCACAATCTTGCCGAGCCATTTGTCGGAAGAAATCAAGGCATCATTATATTGTTTGGAATTCTCCCCGAATGTATGCCCCTTGTGATCGATATCTGCAAAGTGAAAGAAAAAGAAAAACGGTTTGTCTTTGTGCTTATCTATGTATTCCAGGCTCTTCGACCCGACTGCATCATTTGCACCTAAACCATTAACGAAGAAATCCATTTTATTTTTTGTGTGGAAATATGGTTTCCCCGGAATTTCCAAATATTCAACCCCATCCTCAACAACGATCGTCCCTTCCTGCATTTTCCCCTTTATCTCCTCCTTATATCCAACACTTGTCTCATCTACGGCAATACGTTCAGGCGGATCAGCCCCGACATGTTCAGCCTTGCCGATTACTGCGCCTGTTACAATATTCTTCGCCCCAAAGAAATCCTCCAATCGTTCAAACACCGTATAACCCGCGGGTATCGGCTGATAACGCCCATTGCTGAATACGCCGGTCACCTCCGGTTCATACCCGGTAAGAATTTGCGCCCATCCTGATTTTGTGTCGGTTGTACGTAAAACATCAATGGCAACAATCGACCCCTCGGAACTCAGCTGCTGCAAATTCGGCAATTCGCCCCGCCCAAGGCATTCCTTGACATGCTCCCTTTGAGCCCCATCCCATCCGATAAGGATGATATTCCGCTGGGGCAAGTCACTCCATTGGGCGGGAATCAGCGAGATTGCCCACAGGATAAGGAAGCATATGACCAGGCTCATGACTACTCTTGTCATACGATTCCCTCCTTAAGACTTAGATTTATTCCCATTATACCTGATTCAAAGGCCTGTTCACCCTGAAGCTCGAAAACTCGTTTGAGTGTGCTACAATTGCAGGCAATATTTGTGTATGGCTATAGGGAGAGGAGCCTGGGTAGGCATTGGAGTGAATTTTCATCGGGTCGGAGGATAGGCATAAACCAGTCGAGCAAAGCTGAAATTAATTGTGTTTAATTTATTTTAAGCTAAGGAGTTCCTTATATGGTTAACGAAGCACACATACTTGGGTTAGTCGCAGTCATAAGCATCTTCGGGCTTCTATCCGCATATATGCTCGCGCGATGGGTGCTCGCGAAAGGGGTCGGCACCGAGGCCATGCAACGTATTTCAAACGCCATCAAGGAAGGCGCAGAGGCGTTTCTCCGGAGGCAGTACAGGACGATAATCATATTGGCGGTTGCATTCGCCGTCATACTTTTCATTGGTTACGGCATCATCAGGCAGCACCGGACATTCGACCCGGTGGGTTCAGCCGTCGGGTTGGCTTTCTGGATAACGCTGTCCTTTGTATTCGGCGCGTTGTGCTCCCTGCTCGCGGGCTACATCGGCATGTGGGTCAGCATACGCAGCAACATACGTACCGCCGCTGCCGCGATGACATCGCCCGAAGAGGCGCTGCGCGTCGCAATGCGGGGCGGCGCTGTTTCGGGGCTAATGGTCGTCGCGATGAGCCTTTTAGGGGTATGCGGATTATTTGCGCTCGTGAAATATACCACCACCGTAGAGCCGATGAAGATACCATTGCTGATTGTCGGCTATGGCTTCGGCGCTTCATTTGTCGCCTTATTCGCCCAGCTTGGCGGCGGTATATACACCAAAGCAGCCGATGTGGGCGCTGACCTTGTGGGCAAAGTTGAAGCGGGAATCCCGGAGGACGACCCCCGAAATCCGGCGGTAATTGCCGACCTCGTCGGTGACAATGTCGGCGACTGCGCGGGACGTGGCGCGGACCTGTTCGAATCGACCGCGGCGGAAAATATCGGCGCGATGATACTCGGCGCAACAATGGCGGCTACTGTGCCCGGCGCGAGCCCATTCTGGATAGCGGGGGTGATGATGTTCCCGCTCGTAGCCCGTGCGTTCGGCATAATAGCCTGCGTTATCGCCATATACACCGTAAAAGCAAGAGTGGATGAAGACCCGATGAACGCGCTCAATCGCGGCTACTATGTCGCGGTCGTCCTCGCGATGATAGGGTTCGGCGTCGCGACATATTGGCTCCTCGGTCACTCATCAGCGCCCAACGCCTGGTGGCACTTTTTCCTGTCAGGCATCATTGGAGTGCTGACATCCGTGGCTTTTGTGTACATAACCCAATTTTATACCGAATATAAATACCGTCCTACCCTTTCAATTGCCGAGGCAAGCAAGACAGGCCCGGCGACGAATATCATCGCAGGCCTGTCTGTGGGACTATCATGCACAGCTATGCCGGTCATCACGATTTCGATAGCGCTTGTGGCGTCATATTATCTTGGCATTACATCAGGGTTACCCAATGCGGGATTCTTCAGCACCGCCGTAGCCACGATGGGTATGCTTGCCACAGCGGCATATATATTGGCAATGGACACGTTCGGGCCGATTGCGGATAACGCCGGGGGCATCATACAGATGAGCGACCAGCCGGAAGAAGTGCGTACGAAAATCGACAGGCTCGATGCAGTGGGAAATACGACCAAGGCGCTTACAAAGGGATATGCCATCGGTTCTGCCGCACTTGCCGCATTCCTGCTGTTCAATGCGTACCTTGCTGAGGTCAGGAACTATGGTTTCCCATTGGTCAGCGTGGACATTTCCAAAACAAACGTTTTCGTCGGTGCGCTACTCGGCGGCATGCTTGTCTTCCTCTTCTCAGGATGGGCTATAAGGGCTGTCGGACGCGCCGCACAATATGTCATAACCGATGTAAGAGAACAGTTCAAAGAAAAACCCGGAATCCTGAAGGGAACTGAACAGCCAAATTATGGGCGCACCGTGGATATTGTCACCAAGGGCGCGCTGAAGGAAATGGTCGCGCCGGGATTGTTGGCTGTCCTCATGCCTGTCGCAGTGGGAATATTTTTCCGCTTCCTCGGTACCGGCGCTGAAACGGTGGCCGCATTCCTTATGGTGGGAACTATCGTGGGCATACTTATGGCGACCTTCCTGAACAACGGCGGCGGCGCGTGGGATAACGCCAAGAAATTTATCGAGGCGGGGCATTTCGGCGGCAAAGGTTCCGATACGCATAAAGCGGCGGTGGTTGGCGACACCGTCGGCGACCCGTGCAAGGATACCGCGGGGCCGTCGCTGCATGTGCTGGTGAAGCTGCTGTCGACGGTGACATTGGTATTGGCACCGTTGTTCATCCAGACGCAATAGATATAAAATGGTGGATTGAAAGAGGGTTGATCGGCATGGAAGAAACACACAACCTGACGCCTTTAAATAAGGAGAAAAGAAATCCCCTTCTTTCGGTACAGGAAATCCGCGCAAAAATTCTCCACATCAGAAACACCCAAGTTATGCTGGATTCCGACCTTGCCGAGTTGTATGGCGTTGAAACGAAAATGCTTAACCGCGCCGTAAAACGCAACATTGATCGTTTCCCCGAGGATTTCATGTTTCAACTTACCGAAGCCGAATCTTTGAGGTGCCAAATTGGAACCTCAAAAGAAGGGCGTGGTGGAAGGCGATATCTTCCATATGCATTTACTGAAGAAGGGGTGGCAATGCTTTCAAGCGTACTTCGCAGCGAGCCTGCAGTGGCGGTCAACATCTTAATTATGCGGGCATTTGTGCAAATAAGGCGGTGGGCGTTCTCATACGAAGATCTATCAAAAAGAATCGACGCCCTTGAAAAGAAGTTCGATGAAAATTTCGCCGTTGTATTTAAAGCCCTCAAAACAATGCTTCCTAAACCAACAATCAATCGAAAAATCGGCTTCAGGAGGAATAGCGAGAAGGAATAATAAGGTACGTTTGGGTTCAAGAGGCAGAAGGTTATTTCCCCATTTGCGGAATACGATATGTAATTTTCCTGGCTATGGCAATGACGGGTAAGGCAACTCCGGCAACTGGGTTGCTGGGCTACATAACTTGTACCCCTTCCCCCTATTGTGCTACATTGGCCCATCTTAGGAACCGGGTAAGCTGATGATTTATGTAATACTACCCGCATACAATGAGGAGAAGGCGCTGCCGTTGATATTCGCCTCCTTCGAGAAAGTCATCGCCCAAAGCAAAGAGGAGATGCGCGTTGTGGTATGCAATGACGGTTCCACGGATACGACGCTTGATGTCGCGCGGTCATATGAGGGCAAGCTGCCGCTTACGATACTTGACCATGGCGTAAACAAAGGGCTCGGCTGCGCGATGCGTACGCTTATGTATCACATAGTTGAAGCCGCTCAGCCGGACGATGTCGCCGTAGCGATGGATGCCGACAACACGCATAACCCGGGGCTTATCCCAGCGATGCGCGAGAAGATAAACGCCGGGGCGGATGTCGTGATTGCATCGCGCTACCATCCCGACGGCGACGAAGTCGGCCTATCGCGCGGCCGCAAGTTTCTTTCGCGCGGGGCAAGCATACTTCTCGCGATATTCTTCCATGTAGCCGGTGCGCGCGATTATACCTGCGGCTATCGCATGTATCGCGTCGCCAAGCTCAAAGAGGCAAAGAGAATATACGGCGAGGATTTCATCACCGAGCGCAATTTTGTATGCATGGCGGAGATACTTATCAAGCTGAACAAAATCGGCGCGAAGGTTGATGAGGTCGGGCTCGTGTTGCGCTATGACCTCAAGGGCGGGCCATCAAAGATGCGATTCGCGAGGACGATTGCGAAGTACTTGGTGATGATATGGCGCTGGGGAATAATGGGCGGGCTGAGGAGTTATTTTATAGATAAGAATGTCGGCACATAGATCCAGATGTTTCGGCACACCCTTGTGCCGAAACACTGAACGAATGTGCAACTGAGTTTTGGGACAATGGTGTCCCGAAACATCAGCAAGGTGTTTCGGACCATCAGCAGAATGTCCCGATGCATCAAGTTTCGGGACAAGAGTGGGACTGTTGAAAAAGTGGGTTTGAATGGGTAGCGCATATCTATCAACCGCGTAGCGGTTGGGGCGTATGCCGTGATATGCGGCTTCCAGGGGTACCGCGCACATCAATAGATGTGCGCCACCCTTCATTCGATACTTTTTCAACACCCCCAAGGGTGTCCCGAAACATCAAACATCAATAAACCTTGTTCTGATTTTTGGCGTCTAATAGCTGGAGGCGAATATGGGTAATAAATATCTGAAAATTGTTTTGTCCCTCCTTGCTGGAATCCTGGTGCTGAGCTTCTTTACGGCATGTGACAGGGTGAGGGTGCCGGGCCAGAAACAACCGCCACCGGTTGAACCCAATGCCGCACCCGGTCCTACCACCCCGCCCAAGGCTGAGGTGAAAGTACACGAAGTGCCTATCAGTGCGGAATTGGAGGGGAAGGAATACAGTTTCGAGAATGTAAGGTTCACCCATATCGCCATAAAAGCCGACGACTCCATGGAATGGCCGGTTAAAATCTGGGTTGCCTTGAATGACGAATTTCAAGGTTTTGTTTATGCGGATGGTTGGGAGGATGAAGCCCCGAAAAAACAGCTTATCGGGCCGGGTGATTTGTCCAAATGGGTTCCGCTGAAGGGCTCGTGGCTTACCGGGGAGAATTTGCTTAGGCTGAAATTCATCACGCCAAGTATCGGCGGAATGGATATTCCCGCGCGCTACTTCAAGGGGACATTGTATTTAAAGGATGACCGCGAAGCCCTTGAGAATGAACCGGCGAAGGGAACATCGGGGGAAAAACCAGCGGGATAAATCTGATGTTCGATACGATGCAGGGATAGGGGGGCGTAAAAGTGCGTACAAGCGGTAGCAGCTATCTTTCCGTCTGCGGAAAGTAGCTGCTATCCGCGTCTTTACAGCACAACCCGGATAGCTGCTACTTTTTTGAAGACAAAAAAGGTAGCAGCTACCGGGTTTGCCGGGTTTGCATACTCTTTCAACAACCCACAGTCCCCAGCCTTGTGCCACGTTTAGATTCGCTTATCTCAATACATGGAGATAAGCCAAGTCTAAGCGTGCCACCAAGTTGACAATGTAGCTAAGAATGGTTAATTCCCCTATCAATATCCTTCTAACTCTTGCTTTCAAACGGTATAACCGTACCCCCCTCTTCAAGCACCCTGGCTTTTCCGGTGGGGAGAGGGGCATCTATGAAATCAACAATCCTTAATCCTTTTTCGTTCCTGAGCAGCAGGAAGTACCTGACTATTCCCCTGCGCAATTCAAGATATCGGTCGAACTGCGTAATCCCACGGGTTTCCTCTTTCGGCACTTCGAGCTTGAGTATGACTTTAACTTTGACGAAATCCCCCGCCGTTTGCGCCCCGACGACCTGGTGCATTACCAACGGCGCGGTGAAGGGGGCCATCATTTCTCTGTAGGATGCATCAAACTGCGTGAAGGAAGCTGCGTTAAGCTCAGTGGCGAAGTAAGGCTCCATCTCATCAGTCTTATTATTCAACAAACCCAAATCTATGAAACTGAAAAGGGTGACCGTATCGCGGAAATCATCCTGATCGAATGCGGCACCCCGCGTTGGGGCGATATCGATGACTTTCTGCAAGCCGCTTATCCGGCCGCGGGCGAGAGCGCGCAACTCGTCAGGCACATCCGATTCCGCGGTCAATTCGTAATGCATTTTCGCGTCGAGATAGTCCTCATCGGATTCGCATATATAGCCGAGGTTATAATGCGCCCACCCCCATGATGAGCCGCGCGAAGTGAGAGTTTCAACGGCGCGTTCGAAGTATACACGCGATTCATGAAGACCCCCCCGTTCAAGTTCCATACGTCCCAACGCGTAATTCGCCAATCCGAAATCGGGGTAAGCATCAGCGATGCGCTTTATCTCTGTCTCGCCTTCCTTCACCTTCCCCGCGCCGACAAGCTCCAATCCCTTTCTGAAACTTTCCATTGCGTCATCAGGGATATAACCGGTTAGCTCGAACTTTTTCACAAAGGCGAATATCGAATTGATTCTCCCCTCATCCACATCAGTCAATTTCTGTTTCTGTTTAACCCATTCGACCCATGCCTGCTGGGCAGTTATTACATCAAGATGGTAAAGGGCCTCAAGGTTCGGCTGTGTAAGGAACTGGCGAATATCAACACTGCGGTGCTCATTTTGCAGAAATGTAATCAGACTTGCCACCTCAGGGCCGCTTATCGCCTTGTCCACCATGGGATAGAATGATGGATGGCGCAGGATTTTCAGATCAACGAATAACCCGTGCTGGATCAAGGCATAAATATATGTCTGGATATCAATGCCCTGAACCTCTCCCCGCACAAGGTAGGGTATCGCTGAAGCTATGAAATCGGTTGAACCGTGGCGGTTCAATTCCGATTGCAGGTGATATAAAAGCAACGGGTAGACTGCTTCGATGTAATCATAATCCTTGTCTAAAATCTCATGGATTTCGTTGTATTCAGGGTAAACCGTCTTCCCACCTTCGCCGAAAAAATTGACGAATGCCTGGGCGTTGGGGTACAAGTAAATATCTACAGGGAACTCCCTTTTCACTTTGAGAATATTGTTACATAGCTGTAATGACCCATCAATTCTCTCAATCAGCCAGGCGATATCATCCTGCTGAATACCGCCGAAGGGGAAATAATGAACGAGGTATCGCCCCGAAGTATACCTGCCTTCCAAAAAATGCTGCACTTGAATTCGATGAAGGCCGCGCGCACCTTCGATCAACGCTTTCGGGTCGGCCCCTTTCATAGCCCCCGCCCTGAAATGCCTCTCAGCGGCGTCCAATGCACCATCCTTCAGCAGTATCTCACCCAAGCGGATATTGGCCCATACCTTGATATCGCTGTCCGGCTTATTCAACAGGGCATTTCGCAATTCATCCTTCGCTGTGGCATAATCCCCCTGTTCGAGGAAGATGGTTCCCAAGGTCAGGTAAAGCTTACTGTTGCCGGGATACTTCACCTGCATCTGCCGGAAAAGCTCGATGGCCTTGTTTATCTGCCCGATGTTATAGTAATCCCAGGCAAGGTCGTAATCATCATCGAACTCTTGGTTGGGGATTTGCGCCCATGCGGCCGAGAAGGCTGCAAAGAAAATGACAATGAGGTAAATCGTATTTCGAATAAATCGCATCCCTTAAAACCGTACGCTTCTTAAAGCATGACAGTTCTACGCCCCTCGGAGTTCACAGGTTTATACCGGGTAATTGGATTTCCATAACGGTCAGTGTACATTTACCATCCTGCGTATGACTTTCCCGTTCTCCATTTCAAGCTCGGCAAGGACCCTGTCCGTTACCGCCTGGATTGCCGAAGCCGCATCGGGAAAAATCATGACTTTAACCTTGCCCTTACCCTTGTAGAGTTTCTCATAATAATCCAGGAGTTTGTTCATGCTGTCAGGTGTTGCATCCATTGGCCTTTTCTCGGCGTTGACGGCGACATATTGATAAACATCGTATTCCTCGCTCAAATACGATCCTTCAACCTGCACCTCTTTTACGGGGATGGGCGGCCCGCCGGACTTGCTGCAATTGAGCAATATTGCCGCAGATATGATGCATAGCGCAATGGTTATCGAAGTTGTCCTCATCGTCCCACACCTCCCTTGAATTTGGAAAAATCTACTTGAAAACAATCGAGGTGATTGTGTATTTGGGGATGTGGAACTCAATTTCGGTCTCCAGTACCTGGCCGGTTTTAGGCACCCCGAACCACAGGACATCTTCGCCCAGAGGGGATTTCCCCCAATAGCATATCCCCCCCCCAAGTTCCTCGCCGGTAACCAGCTTCACAATACACTGCCTGTTCAGATAATCCTGTTCCATTCTCCCGCTCCCGTAGTGTAGTCTTTAGACGTTCATTTTACCCTACACAGGCGATGGATGGAAGTACTCGTCTGGGAGATGGACTATTTATACGAAAAATAATCATTTTTGGCGATTTATTGTCGCAGTTAATTACCGAGGTAATTTCCCTGGTCTTAGACCAATCCGATTAGGAGAGAATCGATTGTGTATGGGTCGGTGCCGCCCACAGCCGCGTCTTCGCGGATGTGGGTGATTTTTAAATATGAAAGAATACTTGTTAAGTAGGATTGGTCTTATACAGACACGGGCATGCTCGAAGACTCACCTGCCCGTGACACCCGGATTAATTGTATATCAGGGGTATAATTTCCCAAAATCCTGCACTACCCCCATTCCCGACATCACATCAGCAGCTTCAACATCAACAGCCCGAAAAAGGCGCTACCGACCGGGACGAGGAAATTGTCCCACCCGCGGAGGCTTACAGCTTCGATGGCAGTGGCGAATACGGCAACATACCACGCCAAGATGAAGTTTCCCCATCCGGAAAGGCCGGTAATGCTATATAGCCCTAAAAAACCAAAAACAAACCATGCGACGAGAAAGCTGACCCACAACATCGCAAGGCTGCCATCGATGCTGCGCGTTTCATCCCAGACTTTATACTTCCTTGTGCCAAAATAACGGCCCCAAACGCTGGCCGCAGTATCACCGAAGGTCATCAGGAATATACCGAGCATCCCGACATACCAGAAAGGATTGTAGGAAGGGAAAAACACCAAGAGAACCACTATAAATGCAGCAGGATAGAGTATTGTCCCAAAATTGGCCTTCTCGTGCTCCAACTCGATGGAGCCGATGACGCCCGTGAAATGGCTTAGGGTGTTGCCGACCAGGGCGATGAAAGGCGGGATAATCGCAACCCAAGAATGGTCGAAGAGGAACATCGCGGGGACTATCCATAACCCGATAACAACATGGACGAGTTTGCGCGTGAATAGGGTTGAGTAACCGGCCTTATGAAGGCGTTGGCTTATTACCAAAACGACACCGACAACCGCGAAGCTGATGATTAATCCAAAGACATCAAGGCTGGTCATCTCTCGGGGTCCTCCAGTTTAAAGGCTACGGGCAAAAGGTTTTTCAGTATATAAGAGTCATAACCGCCGCTGAGCGAGGCGATTATCACGACCGAATCATCGTGCATAAATTCCGCCATCACCTGGCGGCATGCGCCGCATGGGGGTACACGCATGGAAAAATTGGGGACTTCAATGTCCGCGCCAAGCACGGCGATTGCCCTGATGTATGATTCACCTGCATTTACGGCGGCGCCTATTGCCATCCGCTCGGCGCACAGTGTAAGGCCGTAGGATGCGTTCTCGATATTCGCGCCGCTATAGATATTTCCCTCATCGGTCAGCACCGCCGCCCCTACCGCGAATCCGGAATAGGGAGCATACGCCCTCTCACGGGCCAGGGCCGCCGCACGTATAAGCCTTCCTATATCTTCCTCGGAAATCCGCAAATAACTTTCCCATGAGAATATTTAATCAGTAACTAACTACATACACCCTGTCCTTACCCCATAAATCCTTGGCGAATCTCACCTTACGCGGCTTGAAAAGCCCACCTATGGCTTTACGCTGATCATAGCCCATTTCCACAATGAGCCTCCCCCCGGGTTTAAACCATTCCCCGGCTTCGTGCGCAAGCCGCTTGTGAAATCTCAAACCATCTTTCCCGCCATCAAGCGCATCCATCGGGTCACCGGTACGGACATCCAAGGGCAGCCGCTTTAATTCCGATGCCGGTATATAAGGCGGATTCGCGCATATTATATCAAACCCTTCAGGCTCATTGGCAAATGGGGCAAACATATTCCCGACACGCCATTCCACATCAGTGCCAAGCCGACCCGAATTCTCCCGTGCGAGGTTTATCGCCTTTCGGGATTTATCGGCGCCGAAATATCTATGCCCCGGGCGCGCCCTGGCAAGGCTTATGGCGATAATACCGGAGCCGGTGAACAAATCAAGGATGCGCCTCGTCCCGCCCATCGCATCAAGCTCCGCGACGGCAATATCCACGAGCGTTTCCGTCTCCGGACGGGGAATCATCACACCTTTCCTGCACAAGAAAATATCAGCGTAGAAATGGGTGTAGCCCAATATCAATTGCACGGGGACCCCGGATATCAGCCTCTTCACAGCCCTTACCAATACCGCTGTCTTCCAGCCCTGGAGTAAATAATCATCCCCCATTCGGTAAACATCCTCGCTTGATAAACCGGTGTAATGCTCGAATATGTACCGCGCTTTCCGCGCGCCGTTTATGACACCGGCATCGTCGGCCATATGTTCGAGCATCCTGCGGGTTTCAAGCAGATTCATGGAGTCGATTATACCATTAGATGCATGCGGGTGAGGACACCCGCGCTCCCAGGAAATATGGACATTTGTAGGGGCGAAGCATTTTGTCTTCAGAATGCTTCGCCCAACTCATTTATATTTGCGTATCAAAAGTTGAGAGCTGCTCCGTCTCGTAGGCTAATTTGAGGGCGTCGATGATATCATCCAAATCGCCATCCATTACCAGGGGCAATTTGTAGAGCGTAAGCCCTACACGATGGTCGGTAAGCCTCGATTGCGGAAAATTATAAGTACGTATGCGCTCCGACCGGTCCCCGGAGCCCACCTGTGATTTTCTCTCCTGCGCGACTTCCCTGCGCCTCTTCTCCTCTTCACGCTCAAGGAGATATACTTTGAGTAGACGCATCGCGCGATCCTTGTTCTGATGCTGGCTGCGCTGGTCCTGGCACGATACCACAATTCCCGTCGGAAGGTGGGTTATACGCACCGCGCTATCCGTCTTGTTCACATGCTGCCCGCCGGCTGAAGAGGAGCGGTATGTATCGATGCGCAAATCATCCGGGTCGATATGCACCTCGACTTCCTCCGGTTCGGTCAGCACTGCCACGGTAACCGCGCTGGTATGTATCCGCCCACCGGCTTCGGTGACAGGCACGCGCTGCACGCGATGCGTTCCCGCCTCAAACCGCATACGGTCATAGACCCCCTTGCCTTCGACGGAGAATATAATCTCCTTGAAGCCCCCAATGCCGGTTTCATTGGCGGAGAGAATTTCAATCTTCCACGCGTGCGACTCGGCATAGCGGCTGTACATCCTGAATAAATCCCCCGCGAAAAGCGCCGCTTCCTCGCCGCCGGTACCCGCGCGTATTTCCATTATCACCGATTTACCGCTATGCGGGTCCTTCGGAAGGAGCGACTTCTTGAGCTCTATTTCAATCGATTTACGTTGTTCCTGTAATTCCTGCAGCTCGCTTGCCGCAAGTTCGTGTTCATTAGCCCCGCTTTCTTCCAACAACTCCTTGGCGATTTCGATATCCTCATCAATTTTTTTCAGGCGGCGGAATAGCGCCACGATGGGCTTGAGGTCTTTGTATTCCTTGCCGAGCTTGGCGTAGCGCTCATGGTCGCGGGCCGCATCGGGGTCGCTCAAACTCCGTTCAAGCTCGTTATATCTCTCTTCGATTTTTTCAAGCTTCGCAAGCATCGGGTTCTCTCGGGCTCATTTGATCAGTTGATGTTTCCCCCATAGCCCCTTTGAATGCGTATATTGCAACCTCGACCATATCGGGAGTAGGCTCGAGCGATGTTATCTGCTGGAAAAGCCGGCCGGGCCAGATGACCATCTGCGAAAACCAGGAATTGGGATACTTGCCGGTCATACGTATGCATTCATACGCCAATCCGGCGATGACGGGCAAAAGCACGACGCGGCTCAATACCCGCATCCAGCCATTGTTGAGCATAGGGATATAAGTATGAAGAATAGTAAAGAGGATTATTGTCACAATAATCAGAAAGAACAAAAAACTCGTTCCGCAACGCGGATGAAATGTGGGATATTTGAGCACATCCTCTAAACTCAAATCGCTGCCGCCCTCATAGGCGTTCACGGTCTTATGCTCTGCCCCGTGGTACATAAACACCCGTTTGATGTCCGGCATAAAAGAAACGAAATATACATAGCCGATGAAAATTAACAATCGGAGAATACCCTCGATAATATTAACCCAAACTTCGCTGCCGCCTATCAAGTTGCCGATAAGCTTCCCAAGCCACGCGGGCAACATCATGAATAACCCGAGTGCTAAGACAAGTCCGACAGTCAATATCGACCACTCGAAAAATTTATCGAACGTTTTTTTCACTTGCCCTCTCCCCCCTCTACGCCCTGTCCGTCAGCCTTAGCCGCTTTGCCCTTGCGCTTCTCATCCTCCGGCATGGCAACTTCAGCGGAGAAGTTGAGCGCTTGAATGCCGAGGGAAACCGAATCGATTAATATGAAAAACCCTCGGAGGAACGGGAGACGTCGAATCCCCTTGGCGGCTTTGCCATCGGAGTCGTCGAGCAGCACTTTCGACACAATCTCCCCCTTGGGATTACGGCACGCCACGACAGCACGTCTCCTGCCCTTCATCATGACGCCTTCGATGACGGCCTGCCCGCCATAGAGGGATGTGTCGCGCGCGTGAGTATGCCCACACTCAGGTGCGTCATCAGCCGCGCAACATTTTGGCTCGTGTTCGCTCATCCGGAATTAACATCCGTTCAGGCAAGGGATTCCTGCATCCACTCAACAAAAAACCCCCTCCACGTCGTGGGGAAGGGGCGCAATGTATGCAGCACAGCTACTCTTCTTTGAAGTGGTACTTGCCTTTGCTGCCTTCGTAGCGGCGCTTGAAACGCTCAACGCGGCCCGCGGTGTCGACGATTTTTTTCTTGCCGGTGAAGAACGGGTGGCAGGCCGAGCATAGCTCAACCTTCATCTCCTTAACCGTCCCGCCGGTTTCGAACGTATTGCCGCAACTGCAGGTCACCTTGACGTTCTCGTAATATCTCGGATGTAAACCTTTTTTCACGCCTAAGAACCTCTGATATTGAAATATGCAACCCGCAATTTTACCATGGGCACGAGTTTACATCAAGTATCTTATTGATGGTGGGCTTATCCACGATATGATTTCGGTAATAACGTCTGAATACTCGATGGTGAATGACCAATGATTGCCATTTGTAGGGGCGACCCGACAGGTCGCCCAGGGCGACGCGCCGCGTCGCCCCTACAGATCTGTTCCGAGCAATGTGGTTGCTTGCTGAATTGATTAACATCATATATGGTATACGGGAATTCGATTTTTGAGTGGAGACACGAATATGACACAAACTATGGTCAAAGGATTCGGGCATGTGGCTGGAATGCATTGCGAGACATCAGCGCTAAGGGACATTCTCCATTTTCGCGGAATTGATGTAAGCGAACCGATGATATTCGGCCTCGGCGAAGGGCTGAACTTCATCTATTGGGATATGAAGGTGATGGATTTCGCCTTCACCGGCGGGCGCAACAAACCCGATATGATATGGCGAAACTTCGCCGCAAACACTTGCGTCAAGTTCGAGGAATTCAAGACCGCGTCCGCAAAGAAGGGGTGGGCATATCTCAAGGATAAGCTGGATAGCGGGGAGCCAGTGATGCTTCGGTTAGATGCATATTATCTCGATTATTTTGATATCCCGATACATTTCCCCGCGCACTATGCCGTGGCTGCGGGATATGATGATGAATCGATATGGCTCGGGGATACAGCATACAAGGAACTGCAGAAAACGAGCCTGAATTCACTGGCGGAGGCGCGCGGGTCGAAGCAAAGCATCGGGCTTGGACGCCCGGAACATCTATGTGTCACCTTCCCGCTTGCCGACGATGGCAAGGCGCAAAGGCCCGACCTGAGGAAGAATCTGCGCGATGTCATAAAGCGTAACGCCGACGCTATGCTTAATCCGCCCATCAAGAATGTTGGTGTAAGGGGGATTGAATATGCGTCCAAACAAATACCCAATTGGATTAAGCGCTCCGGGAACCCGCGAAAATGCCTTAAGGTGACGGCGGAAATATGGGAGCACGGCGGCACCGGAGGTGGGTTATTCAGGCGAATTTATGCCGACTTCCTGTTTGAAACGGGCAAGCTGCTTAACGACAACAAGATTATCGGCGTCGGGGAGGAGTATGCGTCCATTGCTGCCGAGTGGACGAACATCGCGGGTATTATTGATAAGGTGGGAGATACGCTCGATGAGAACCTGTTGGCCGAAGCCGGGGCAAGGGTGGGCAAGTTGGCGGAGAGGGAGAGGGTGGCCTTAGGAAAGTTGCTATAAGATTGACTTATTCGCCCGCAACGGGGTTGCGGGGCTATGTTATTATGTCACTAAGACTGGCCTTAGCTCTGTCAAAGAACATTTCTTGGATCCTTCCCTCAAGTTCCGAATATCTCTTTTTACAATAATCAAAGGTATCAAAAACGGGCTTTTCAAACGTGGGCTTTGGAGGAAAGACTTTCGGTGCGAACCCTGTACCCCCACACTTATCACATCTTCGTTCCGAGTCGGACAGGGGTTCGCGTCCATGGCCTCCGCATCTTGAGCAGTCCACATCAAAACCTTGCGTATACCCTACAATTCTTGTCCTAACCCTTGCACCGTGGCATTCTGGGCATGGCCCCCAAACCTGCGAAGGAACACCAACAGACCTGAATGCGGGATTAGTTACTTGCAAGCATTCCCCACGGCCTCTGCACCGCGAACACCATTCTTTGACAGTCCTGGGCTGCGGCGGATGATATATTTTCCCTCTGCCAGAACAAACAAGGCACATTTTATCTGATCCTATGGGCAGTTTATATCCATCAGTGCAAAATGAACATTTTGTTTTAGGTTGAGTTCTTATGATTTGACATACTATTTCATACTCATGATCAATACTTGCCCATTCTTGCTCCGCCTTATCATCAATACGAGCTCTTTCCTGCTCAGCCTCCTGTCTAATTTCGTTTACCTCCTTAAGCGCATACTTCTTTAACTCCTGACAGCCACTTTCCCAATATCTTAAAACGTTAATATATAGTCTTGGAATACCAGGCATTCTGCGATTAATGGCTCCCAAAACATGTCCAGCATCTACGTCTCCTAAACGCAGTTCAATTTCAGCAACATCGCCGTCGTACTTGAGATTGATTTTACTCTTGTCAATGAGATCATCGATCGTTTTGTACCGACGTAGGGTGGCCAGAAAGGCTCTATATTCTTCCCTAAAATAGAACTTATGAGCATATGGATAGTTGTTAAGGAGCCAAATGAGACAAGGCGCAATAATCAATGGGAGAAAAGGTTTATATAGGAACCTTAACGATACATCTATTAGATATATATGATTGAATATTTGCGCTTGGTTGGAGCCTAACCATTTTAGGAAAGTCAATGCCAGAAAATCCACAATAAAAGCCGCACCGATTAAAACATACAAACGGATAGTCGGTACGGGCTTTGGTATGATACATTGCTTAACAAGCTCAGGTGTAGACCATACTAACACGGGCGAATGCTTATCGTAACACAGGTCATTCAGCGAATATGGATCGTCATTTACTAATTCTACCCATATGAAGAAATAAATAAAAACAGCGCCAAGGGCATAAAACATGAGCAAGGGGATCAGAGAAGAAAACGGCATCGAGAAGATGTCATCGAGCAGAAGCGACAAAAATTGAATATGCCCGTGCTGGTAAGTGTTTGCAAATTCGCCGGTAAATAGCATGTAAAGAGATAACAGCAATGGATATAGAAGGAGAACAGCGAAATAAAACCTTAGGACCTTGTTGGTTAGAAGACGTAAGTCGCGTTGTACAAAAAAATAGAGTCTCTCGGGTATCTCAACCACGGTCCCTCCTGGCTACACGGTATATGAATGTGAACTAATGTGGTCTATTTCCGGGGCCACGTTGTAATGGATAAGTTGCTCTAAACCCTCAACTACCCCCCCTCCCTCTTTCTATAGGCCTTCAGCGCTGTTTCGTAGTCGTCGGGTTTGTCGATATCGAAGCCGACTTCTGGGTGGGGGCATATTACTGCTTTGACCTTGGCGCCGAGGATACTTTGCGCCTTCGCCTCAAGGCCGGGCAGGCCGAGTGAATGGGTCATGTAACGTATGATGAATGCAATCCCGAACAGCTTGACGAGCTCCGTTTTGTTCTTGCGTGCTGTTATGACGCGGTCGATTTTATCCCAGTTGTCGAAAATCGCCTTGGGCTTGAGGAGAAAAATATTTCCGCCCGTAAATTCCCCTTCCTTCAATTTTTGCACAGTACGTTTCCCGCCGGGGAACTTGGCCTCGACGACGTTCATCGGGATGATGGGGTAATAAATATCCGCTTCATCCCTCGAAAACAGGGCGAAAAGGTTGTCGATTATTTCCGCGGAGATGAGCGGGATGTCGGCTGATGAGGCGAATATGTAATCCGCATCCTTCAGGCTATTCAAGCCGTTGAAGAAATTCTCCTGCAGGCTTTGGCCCTCGGGGATGATTTTATCGAGGAGGTTGCCGAGATACGGATTCAGCCGTTCCGGGTTACCCACCACGGTTATATCACCCACACAGGCACTCCCGCGAAGCGCCTTGAGCACGCATTCAACGATGGGCATTTCTCCTAAGCGGATGAAGCACCGCGCTTTTTCCGCGGTAAGCTTGACCATCTCCTCGTCATTCAGGCCCCCCGCGAGCACGAGCGTGTCGGTACGTCGTTTCGTGAAGTCAATCAATTTTCTCTACCCCCTTGTCTGTCGGTTGGCATAAGTACACCGCCTCGCCATAGATTGCGCGCATGGTCTCCATGATGTCAAGCGCGCGGGCATAATCATCCAAGGTCGCAAAAACAGCCGATCCTGAGCCGGTCATATACGCCGGGACGCCTGATTTCAGGAACTCGTTTTTCGCAGCCGCTATCTCAGGATAAGCGTCAGGGATAACTTCTTCAAAATCATTATGCATCAATATCTCGAACCCCCCCGTGGCAAAGCTGGAAAGCCAGGCCGAGCGGACCTCATCGTAAAATCCACGCGGTTCACCCGCCTTGTACGCTTCCTTCATCCGTCGCTCGTCGAGCAGCCCGTAAGCTTTGGCCGTATCAACCCCGACCGGTGGCACAACCACGAGGTAAAAAGCCCCGGCAACTCCGGGAAGCCTCTCAACAATCTCGCCTCGTCCGCTTACCATGGCGCACCCCCCGGTTAACATAAACGGGATATCGCTTCCCACACGCGAACTCAATCTTACCATTTCCGGGTTATCAAGTGGGATATTAAACAAATCGCGAAACGCCATGATAGCCCCTGCGGCATTACCGCTGCCGCCTCCAAGGCCGGAACGCGGGGGGATATGCTTGGCAATCCTGACCTCGGCCCCCGAAACCTGCGCGGGATACATCTCCTTCAGCAGCCGATATACCTTCGCGATGGTATTCCGCCCGTCAACCGGCACTGCCGGATGGGCGCATACGATTCTAAGTTCCTGGTCCTTCCGGATTATGGAGACATCATCCGCAATGTCGATAGTCTGCATGACACTTACAACATCATGGTAGCCATCCGGGCGTAACGGGAATACCTTAAGGTAAAGGTTTAACTTGGCGTATGTCTTGATTCGCAATGCTCGGCTCCCAACAACGTATGGACTATGGGACTTTTGAAAGAGCTATTTTCCCAACGCCACCGACCTGGGTGCCACGGATAAGCGAGTCTTCGAGCTTACCCGTGTCTGTGTAAGGCTCATCGCGCCCACCACGGGCAGCCCTCGAAGACTCGGGCTGACCGTGGCACACACACTTTTTACATATTGGCGAGCGGCGCACATCTATTGATGTACGGCTTCTGTAGGGGCGGGGCTTGCCCCGCCCAGGGCAAGGCAAGCCTTGCCCCTACAGATTCAATCCAAAATCATTTCCCGGATGCACCCGCTTCCGGTCATCGGTAAAGCAACCGTTTATATATGATATAATACTATTTAATTTCAAAAAGGTATCACACCAGCGTCCCTGCTACAAGGGGCGCAATGAACTACATGGAAGATGCTGCCTGAAGTCAAAGCCTATCTTACGACAAATTTCGAATGGTATGTTTACCTCTTCGCCCTCGCCCTACCGGTTGGCATAGCGTTGTTGGCGTATATCCTTCGCGGTATATTATATTCGACCATCTGGTATAGCCCACGGGCAAAGCAACCATACATCAACCCATTCTTCTGGATTGCAATGGCTGTTGTCATTATCCTTATCTACAATGGCTTTTATACTTTTATCGGGGAAGTCAGGGATTATCTGAGTCACCACCCCAAAGCGGCAATGTGGTATCACAACCAGCCATACGATGCGAACTATTCCCTCTATGGCACGCTCTCGCTGATTGCCTTCATTGCCGGGGTAGTAACCCTATTCTTTATCGAAAGGCGCGAGAAATTCCTCGGCGGAGTACCCTTTTACACTGTCCTCATATTCGGCGTAGTTACCCCGCTTTTCTACAACGTGCAGTTCGAGCGGGAAGGCTTGTTGCCCAAGGAAGTGGCGGGTACCATTTTAGCGCTTCAGCTTATGTGCTTCTTCGTCCTGCATTGGGCGCTTAACAGGCGATTCAGTGTCATCAAATCGGGGATAACCCTGCCCCTTGGGCTGCTGATGGCTTGGATGATTATCGGCTTCTTCATCTTCCCCTACCAGCTTTCAGCCATAAAAAACCTTAAGCAGATGGTTGCCTATGCGATGATATTCTACGCCATCATCTATTTCGTCAAATCGGAGAAGCATCTGCGCATAGTTCTGTGGACAGCGATAATGGCCGCCAATGTTTCAGTGCTCTGGGGGGAGATGAGGTTTTTCGGGATCAATATCTTCGGTTTGCCGGCATCCTATTTCCAGGAACCCAAGGCCGGTAAAAGCTTCCTGTTGTCGGGGTTCTTTGCCAACCCCAATTATTTCGCCGAGTACTTGGCGCTGATAATCCTGATGTGCATAGGCTTAGCGCTATACACCAAGCATCGGGGGACGAAGATAACATTGTTCTTCATAGCGGGGCTCGATACATTCCATTTGCTGCTGACATATACGCGCGCGGCATGGGTTGGTATCGGGCTTGGGGCTATCGCCGCGGAATTGCTTTTCCTGCTATACCTTCTTAAACAAAAACCACTCGAAGCATCAAGCAGCCTGACCACGCGCGCCAAGAAATTCCTGCTCAATTTCCTTGGCGTAATAATCGCCATCAGAGCGCTGACGATGCTCTTGGCTTTTTACCTTATGTTTTCAAAGGGCTTATATAATCCTTTAGTAATCTCGGTGCAGGTTATCGGGCTGGCGATATTGGCGGTCGAGGTTTGGATATTCACCAAAAGCAATGCTTCCCTGAAGTCCAGCGTGGAATCGGGGAAGGAACCGGCGCAACGTAACGGCGCTTTTCTCGAATCACCGATTGGAGCCGCGGCAATAACCATCGTTTCGCTGCTGATTGTATTCGGAGCTTTTTACGGCGTAACGAAAAATTTGGCGGCCAAGACTGCATCGTATCCGCATGCCATAGCGCCATCGGAGAGGGCGGCTTCGCTTGCCGATTTTAAAGGAGATGAAACATTCCGCAACCGCCTTAACATGTGGCGCGTAGCGTGGGAGATGATAAAAGCCCACCCATTTTTCGGCTACGGCCTCGGTGCTTATGAAATCGAATATCTCAAATACCAAGACAGGATTGTCGACCGCTATTCATTCGAGCAATTTTCCGAATGGTTTCATAACACTATCCCGACATTCCGCGCGCATAATGACCATATCCAGCTTTTAACGGAATTAGGCATTGTAGGGTTCATATTCTGGGCATGGCTCTGGGGCGCGGTATTTCTCACGGCGTGGCGGGTTTTCGTCAACGCCCGTAATTTCGGCGAAAGGTTTTTTGTATTGGCCATCTTCGCGTCCATGGTCAGCATAAACATTTCCGCGTGTTTTTCCTTCCCGTTTCATGAGATTCACACCGGCGGTCTGGTTCTGATGCTCGCGGGTTTCTTGGCCTATTTAAGACATCGACAAATTCAGTCACTGAAAGCTCCGGTCAAGGAAGAGGCAAAAGAGCCAAGGGTAAAAGGTAAAACCAAAGCTAAAGCTCCCGCGCGTGCCGAAGGCAGAAGTGCCGAGGTAGTTGTCGCTGAGCCGGATGTCGGCGAATATGAAACATATAGTTACCCCGGCGGAGTAAAAGTCCCGATGACAATTCTGAAGGTCCTCGTGTTCGCAATAATATTAGCCCTCACCGCTTTGGGCAACTACACCCAGGTTCAGCATTTCCGCTCCAACACATTCTTCGCATGGGGCAGCCGGTTCATAACTGAAAAATATGGGAATGACTATAATTCCGCGCGGGATTACTGGTTCAGGCGCGCCACGGAGCTTAACCCTGACAACGGCCGCGCGGAATTCTTCTGGGGATGGGCCACATCGAAAACGGAACAATATGAGGATGCCGTCAGGCTTTTGACACACTCCCAGAAGCTCTATCCCCAGACCGATACTCACTATACCCTTGGGCTTACTCTGACCTGGTGGGGTAATAGACTTGCGGCGGACGGCGATGAAGCCGGCGCAAAGGAGAAATTCAACGAGGCAATCGATGCGCTGCTGACCGCCACAAAAAGGCTCCCGACACGGTTGGAATATTACACCGAGCTTGTCAAGCTCCTTAACAGGGTTGGCAGATTCAATGAGGCCGAGAAATACAGCGACAGGGCGGTAATCGTTTACCATTGGGTCACAATGGCCCAGAATGTTGAGTACTTGTTCTACCTCTGGAAGGGGCAGGCGCTTATCGCCCAAAACAGGCTTGATGATGCCATCGAGGTTCTAAGCCAGGCCCCGAAATTAGTATATGACAAGCAGAATCCCGAGCAGAAAGCCAAGGGGGCACGGCCTGTCCCGCTTGTTGACCAGCCACAGGCCTACCTGCTCTTGGGGCAAGCCTATGAGAAGAAAGGGGACTTGGCTAAAGCGGAGGAGCAATATAACCTCTACTTGACCAAAAATAACCGCCTATCGAAAGAAAGCCGCTCCAACGACATCCTCTTCTTCCAGGGACGGCTATATGAGAAAATCGCGGACGGCGAACCTGATGGCGAAACCCGTCTGAAGTATAAAGCCTGGGCTAAAGAGAAATATCTTATGGTTGCGAAGATAGACGAGGATTTTGCGAAATTCAAGGAGAAGAAAGCGGGAACCATTAGTGATAAAGACTTAGAGCAGTTCTACTCCGAAAACGGCAGGCCTTTGAGCGACAAGATGAACCAGGAAGCATTAAAAGGGTTGCAGAGGATAGAAACAGGGCAGCCATATCCAAGGGAAGAGGAAGTCGTGCCCATCGAAAGCGAATCCGTACAGGTTGGCGAAGCCCAGATTGATACCACTGAGGAGGAAGGGAAATAAGATTAAGGGCGAAGCACTTGGCAGACCAAATGCTTCACCCCTGCTATAGATGGGTTGTCCCCATTTCCTATTTATGATATATTCTTTCAGCTTTTAAAGCCCTGTCCGGTCATTTATCATTATTGGCCGCTTTGAGGGTTTAGGATGTTGGTATACTTCTGGGCCAATGGCCGAAAATGGTTCTCAAATACGTGATGGGGGTAATGGGAAAGCGATTCGGTGGCGGGTCCATCCCATAGTGGAGCGACCGGCCCAGGGGGCTCTGCTCATTGGCATCATTATTTTATGCACTTGGGCCTTTTGGAAAGGATTCGGCGAATTCTACGGCATCCTCAGCTTGGTAATCCTGGTCCTTTCGATGGCCCCTTTTTTTCTGCCCACGAGCTACGAGCTTGACGAGGAAGGCATAGAGATTACAAGCCTGTTCATTATCAGGCATTTCAGGCCCTGGAGCGACTTCCGCAATTTCTACTTACACGATGTCGGCATCCACCTGAGCACTTTTATAAAACCCTCACGGTTGGATGCATTCAGGGGCAGTTTCATACGTTTTGCACCGGGAAACCGCAAACAGGTAATTGCGTTTTTAAATGAACATATCAAACGAACAAGACGGCCCGAAGAAACCGATGACAAGGCGTGAGAAGTGGCGCCACGCCTTCGCCCTGGGCGAGGACTACAAGGAAGTGGTAACGGCGGAGGATGAAAAGCTCTTAGACGCCTTCGCGCGCGCCATTGTCAAACGCGGCATGGCTGCCCCCGCCCTGCTGTGGTTCATCAGCCTGAGGCCTATGAGCTTCATAGGGGCGAGCATTTTTCAAGCTGCCGAGTTCCTTTTTAAGGATTTCGCGCTTGAAATATTCATCCAGAAGCATCTTATGCCGGAATTCGAGCATGGCGCGTTCGTAAGGGCGGTTGAGAAGCGTAGGGGGTTCGACAGGTTGATAGAATTGATTGAACAGCATGAAGCTGCTTCGCAGGAAGAGATGCGGCAGGCGCGAATGGAGCGCAAGCGCAAAAGACAAGAAAAAGGCTAAACGTATAAAATATCGGGAGACCCGGGTTTTACAGTGCCCGGATGGCGCAGGTGAAACCCGAGATGAAATTCAAGGAGATCGGACGGATAGTTTATGGTAGTAAAGGATGATCCAAACCTGCGGGTGATAATGGCCACCGACTGCGGATCGACGACGACCAAAGCGATCCTCATAGAATTGGTTGGCGACGAATACAGGCAGACATACCGCGGGGAAGCCCCGACAACGGTCGAGGCCCCATTCGAAGATGTCACCAAGGGCGTGCTTAACGCCATTGGGGAGATAGAGGACCTTTCAGGACGTAAATTTCTAAGGGACGAGCGCATAATAATCCCATCCGAGGGAAAAACCGGCGTTGATATTTACATCTCAACAAGCTCAGCCGGCGGGGGGCTGCAGATGATGGTTGCCGGGGCGGTTCGCTCCATGACAGCCGAGAGCGCCGAGCGCGCCGCTTTAGGGGCCGGGGCGATCGTGATGGAGGTTTTGGCGTCCAACGACAAAAGGCTTCCACACCAGAAAATTGAGCTTATACGCCAGCTCAGGCCGGACATGATTTTACTGTCAGGCGGTACCGATGGCGGCACGGTCAGCCACGTAGTTGAGTTAGCTGAGCTTATCAGCGCGGCCGACCCGAGACCAAGACTCGGCATCACTTTTCAACTCCCTGTAATTTACGCCGGCAATAAAGACGCGCGCGAGGAAGTGGCAAAAGTCCTTGAGAGAAAAACGGCGTTAACTATAACGGACAACATACGCCCCACCCTTGAGAGGGAAAACCTCTTCCCTGCGAGGCAGAAGATACAGGACTTGTTCGAGGAACATGTAATGAAACAAGCCCCGGGGTACGACAAGCTGATTGAATGGTGCGGGGCGCCCATCATGCCCACCCCCGGTGCAATGGGGCTTATCATCAGGACAATCGCAGAGAGGAATAAGCTGAATGTCATCGGGGTTGACATCGGAGGGGCGACCACCGATGTTTTCAGTTATTTCACAGTTGAGGGTGAAGGTGTATTCAACCGCTCCGTCTCCGCCAACCTTGGGATGAGCTATTCGGTTTCAAATGTTTTAGCGGAAGCGGGAATTGACAATGTAATGCGCTGGGCTAATTTCAATCTTGACGAACAGGAGCTGCGCAACAGGATCAAGAACAAGATGATCCGTCCGACAACAATCCCGCAACTGCTCGATGAACTCCTGATTGAACATGGCCTTGCACGGGAAGCGTTGCGACTTGCGTTTGACCAGCATAAGAGCTTAGCCACCGGGCTTAAGGGCATCCGGATGGAGCGCGATATCTCCGATGCCTTCGACCAGGAAGGTACGGGCGCGTCGTTAATCAACATGATGAAGCTCGACCTGCTGGTCGGCAGCGGCGGAGTTCTTAGCCACGCTCCAAGGCGTTGCCAGGCCGCGATGCTATTGGTGGACGCCTTCCAGCCGCAGGGGATTACGCGCTTGGCTGTTGATTCGATATTCATGATGCCCCACTTGGGGGTGCTCTCACAAGTACACACCAAAGCCGCGACCGATGTTTTCGATAAGGATTGCATGATTTACCTCGGCACCTGTATCGCACCGGTTGGTCAAACTAAGCCCGGCCAGATTGCCGCGCATTATAAATTGGTTTTCGACGACGGCAAAACCGAAGAGGGCGATGTTCCATTCGGCGAGGTCAAGCTGATTCCATATAGTCTGAATGACAAGAAATTGCCGAGGACCGGTACAGTGGAAATCCAGCCTGCGAAGACACTTGATATGGGCAGCGGGAAAGGACGTCCCGTTAAAGGCGAGATATTCGGCGGCGTCGTGGGTATAGTCATTGATTGCCGTGGGCGGCCGATTAAATTCACCGCGGATAAGGCGGAAAGGATAATACAACTCGAGTTATGGACAAAGGCATTCGGGGCATATCCGCCTCGGAAGGGGGGTGTCTGATATGGCACAGGCATACACCCCGGGTTTAAAGGTTACCGATAAAATGGTCCTCCATAAATCAAGGACCTTGCCCCTCAAGGGCGAAGTCTTGGTCAAAGAAGGGGATATGGTCAAGGCTGAGGATATAGTCGCCAAGACCGATCTCCCCGGCGGCATCCATATCATCAATGTAATGAATATTCTTGGTTGCGAAGCCAAGGAAGTACCGGAATACATGTTAAAAAATGAAGGGGACAAAATAACCGAAGGTGAAATCATAGCCGAGACGAAACCGCTTCTCCCCTTCCTCAAATTTATGGCGGCGAAGGTCAAATCCCCCATAGACGGCTCAATCGAGAGGGTAAGTTCCGTGACGGGGCAGGTTCTGCTGAGGGAACCACCACAGCCCGTGACAATCAAGGCCTATGTTGACGGAAATATCTCCAAGATCATTCCGCAGGAAGGGGTTGTTGTGGAGGTAGTCTGTTCCTTTATACAGGGTATTTTCGGCATAGGGGGCGAAACAAACGGCGAGTTGTTTATCGCCGTCTCCAACCCCTCGGATGAGCTGAAACCCGATGCCATCACCGCTGCACATGCCGGCAAAATCGTTGTTTGCGGACGCTACGTCGATATCGAAGTATTTAAAAAAGCAAGGACGGTTGGCGTCAGAGGACTTATCGCGGGTGGGTTCGGGGATAAAGATCTGAAAGAGCTTCTGGGTTATGACTTGGGCGTAGCAATCACGGGGCATGAGCATGTCGGTTTATCATTGGTTGTGACTGAAGGTTTCGGGCGCATAGCAATGGCCCATAAAACGTTCTCACTTCTAAAGGAACGCGAAGGGCTCCGTACATCCATAAGCGGCGCGACACAGATACGCGCCGGTGTAATACGTCCGGAGATAATTATCCCCCTGGATGCAAAGACGGCTGCCGCGACCGTGAAACAGGAAGCGGAATCAGCTCCCGGAGGAGTCAAGGAGGGAGACCCGGTACGTATCATCCGCGAGCCGAATTTCGGCAGGTTAGCGAAGGTGAAACGGCTTATCCCCGAGCTCACGGTTGTCGAGAGCGAAACGAAAGTGAGGGTCATGGAAGTCGAATTTGACGACGGGACAAGCTTCATAGTACCACGGGCGAATATTGAAATAATTGAGGATTAGGTAGGTGCGGGTGAGCTTCCGAGACAAGTTCCCGAAAGACCGGGCTTAATCCCAAGGTGAACTTACAGGGATTGGCTTGCTTTGTGGCTTGCCGATATTCTGTAAAGGCTGCCATCTATCTATCAAATACCTTTCTATCCCATCCCTGTAATCATAATCAACTTTTGCCCATGTGACCCTCATATCTTTGTCTGTGTATTGAGTAATATTAGGGTCCTTCCTATGCGATAGAAGCCTTTCCTTGATGATTCCTTGCCCAACATAGACAACTTTTGCCGGTGTCTGGAAGTACCAGATTATATAGACGCCTTCGAAACCGTTGAAATGCTCGTGGTCAAGATTAACGTTGAAAAATGAACACCATGTATCTTCTGTACATTTTATCCATTTCAAATTTATCATATTCCTCCTCCATCACTGGTGTTTTTAGTAGAGGAACCTGGTGGTTCCTTTTCACCCTTCTGCTGATTTGTTCTTTTCATATCCGAAGCCTTTAAAGTATAGCTTGAGCGTTTCCCGTACAAGCTTCTCCTTTTTATTATCGTCCAGATAACGAATGCAGTTGTCAATATGGAGACAACTATGGCCATCCAAAAGAGGGTCCTATTCTTTGCTTCTTGAACAAACCATTGAATGGTCTTACGGACTCGTGAGATTCGAAGCAGCCTTTCAGCTCCTTTTCTAAAGTGAGCCTTTCAGGGCCTGTTTCCTGTGTAACCCAAGATAACACGAAGTGCATCTTTTCTTCTCCATTGAAAGACTTAGAAACTTGCCGGGTAATTCTATTATGGTTTTCGAGATACAGGCAAGCACGCTATTGATTTTAATGAACCATTTCATCAGTAGAACACCCACAAGTGTCGAAGACGCCGCTCGTGGGCGGCGCCAGGGCCTTGAGACATCTGACCAAATCACAAATGCACCTCAAAACGATAAAAACCGGTTTACATGGGGGCCATTTTATGTTATATTACTTTGCCAAAGTTGTTATTATCTTACTCAGAGGCCTATTTGCGTAATAAAAAGCATAATTCAGCCCGGAAGGAGTGATGTACCATTAACAGGTTACGTGAATTCAGGGTAAAAACCGACATGTCACAAGTCGAGCTCTCACGCGTCACAGGGGTGGCGCAGGCAACAATCTCAAACATAGAATCCTGCAACCGCACCCCTTCATATCTCACACGCCAGCGTCTCGCGAACGCGCTGAATGTAGCGGTCGAGGAAATATTCCCCAACGAACAGAACTTGGGCAACAAGCGGCAGCGCAAGAATAAGAGGGCAAAGGGTGGTCCGAACCCAGTCGATGTCATCCTTATCAACTCGGCCCAGGCCCTATCGGTCAAACCCATCAAGGAAAATGAGAAGGAGATCGTCCCCCTTATCAACGACAGCAAATTGATGGGTTTTGTCACGGGCTTGACAGGGGAAAGGCTGAAGTATTTTTCGCTTAAAATATTTAAAGGTGAAGAATTCATCAGCTCTTCCTGCACCGACTCCACGGGGAAGTTTGTTTTTACAAACCTTAAACCGGGGAAGTATCAATTGGCAACCAACGAAGGTAACTTGCTTGAGATCAAGGTGAAATAGTTTTTTCACCCCCTATCCCCGGTAGAGGGAAGGCAGTACCTTCCCTTTTATTTTCTTTCTTACCACTGAGCTATCTGATAAAATCTTCTTTCAGATGAACGCATTTTTTAATCTGAACCAATGGCTTCAGGCCGTAATAACAACGGTTATTTGCGGCGTGATAGGATTGGCCTTCCGTACTGTGGGTCCGACCGGTTTCATCGGGGGGTTGATAATCGGCATCCTCATCTATGGTTCCTTGGGTATGAAGGGGTTCATCATCCTTCTGACTTTCTTCGTTATCGGAAGCTTATGCACTAAAATCGGTTATTCACATAAGGCCGCAAAGGGGATAGCACAGGATGCCGGCGGCGCCCGGTCGGCGAAGCACGCATTGGCTAAAGGGCTGATGGGGTTAATCCTTGCAGCGGTGCATTTTTACATGCCCGATGCGGACTGGCTTATAGTGGGATTCACGGCCGCATACGCCACTGCCGCGGCGGATACGGCATCAAGTGAAATCGGCCAGCTATTGGGACGCACTCCAATCCTGCTGACGAGCTTCCGTATCGTCGAACCCGGCACCGAGGGTGCGGTAAGCCTCGAAGGCACGTTAGCGGGGATTATCGCGGGGGCGTTTATGGGCGCTCTCGCCTGGATATTCTGGCCGGCAATGGGGTGGGCGGTATTCGCCGCCGTGACATTGGCTGCTTTACTCGGCAATTTGATAGAGAGCATACTCGGGGCGACCTTAGAAAATCTCAGCTGGGTTAAGAATGAAATGATTAATTTCCTGAACACCGCTATCGGAGCGGGTATCGGGATACTCCTATATATATTGCTTAAATAATAGGTATGGGAAAAGCTACATTAGATCATAAGACAGAATTCGCGGCATCGCGCGAAAAATTATATTTCCTCAAACCGGGATATATCGTGCTGCTAAGCACCGTACCAGTCGTCGCCGGGTTCATGTCCGGCATCCAATTCGCTTTGCCGCTTTTCATTACAGTACCTTCATTCCTCGTTATGCGAAGATGGCTCATGAAGGGGAAGGTGGGGACTGCGTACGCCGAGATGCTCCTAAGCTGCCTCTGGATGAGCATCCCCCTGGTTCTGCTATCGCTTTATCTGCCTGCTACAGCGGAGAAGGTGATATTCAAGGGGCCGAAATATATCGCGGATATGGACCAATGGATTAGAAACGGTGGTGCAACAGAAGGGACGCCTTCGCTCTTCATCCCGGAACACCTCATCCACATGGGGATGATAATCTTGGGCAGTATCCTCACCGGCGGGTTGCTCTCCCTCTTCTTCGGCGCGATACAGATGGGTTACATGAATTACTATGCCGCGTGGCTTACCCATGAAACCGGCGGGAGTTCATCCGCCTACCTGCTCGGATGGCCTGTATGGAGCATCATCAGGGTATTCAGCTTCGTACTGCTCGCGGTTGTGCTCGCGCAACCCTTGCTACACGGGTTCAATATGAAGCGTATCAACATTCGGCAGATGTTTCAGCTCATTGCATTGGCGATTATTTTAGAAGGAATTGATATCGGCTTGAAAATTTCACTTGGTCCTGTTAACCAAGAAGTATTGCATCGCGCCCTGGAACAGGCCCTGCAAGCCGCAAGGGTCGTATGGGGTGGCTTTATCTAAAGGGGACAGCCCGGGGACAGTGGGCCTGTTGTAAAAGCCTTAGTATCTGGTAGCCCGGGGTTGGAGCCATCCTTATACATAAAATGATTTGGCTCCTACCCCGGGTAGGCCGCAATTTATCATTAATCAAATGGAAGCGGCCAACCTGGGGCTACCAAGGTCGTGATTGTTTTTTACTGTGATATGCTGATATTAGCTTTTTCAGCAGCCCCACTGTCCCAAGGGCTGTCCCCTCGCTGCGAAAGGCTTTAGAAATGAGCAACAAACAGGATGATATATGGTCCAAACGCTTGGAAGTCCCCGAATATAAAACTGAGGAGCCGGATGCGTTTATTGCCGATTGGATAAAACGCCTTGCTGTAAAGGGGCATAAGGCGTTGGATATCGGCTGCGGATGGGGGAGGCATCTCGTGCCACTGTTTCGCGCGGGCTATGATGCCATCGGCGTTGATTCATCACCAGGTATGCTTGCAGCGGCCAATTCGAAGCTTCTCGACGCAGGTTTTAAGCCGAACCTTGTCCCCGGCGATGCCACCCATCTTCCATTTCCAGCGGACAGCATCAACCTTATTGTCACAACACGCGCCATCTATCACGGCGACAGGAGATTCATAGTCAAGTGCATTAAGGAGATTGAACGTGTTCTCATCCCCGGCGGATACCTCCTTGCCTCCTTCGCGTCGGTAAATGATTGGCGCTACGGTATGGGCATCCCCATCGAGAAGGGCACCTATGTCCCCGAAATCAACCAGCCCGAACCGGGCATCACACATCATTATTCCGACGCCGATGAACTCTTGAGCTGGCTCAAGCATTTTAAAATCGAAGCGTTGGAAGAGATCTTCGTCGAATACATCCCTCACGGTTACACAGAACCGATGCGCACTGCCACTTACTTCGTCGCTGCGAAGAAAAAATTAACGGGCGACGATGCCCCGTAGCGTACGCTGCAACCCCTCGGTTATCTCGACATCCACGATTGTTCCCGGCTTGATATCGGCATCTGCCAAAATAATGACATGCGATTCCCGGCTCACCGCCGCTACCCCCTTCACCTTCTCCGCGACGCCATAGACTAATGCAGGCATACGCTTGCCGATTAACGCGTGGTGTTTCTTGCGCACGATTTCATTCTGCAACTCAATAAGCTTCTCGAGCCGCTTTCGTTTCTCCTCGAACGGAACCGGGTCTTCCCACTTAGCCGCAGCGGTACCCTGGCGCGGCGAATATTGGAAAGTAAACATCTGCTCAAATCCAAGTTCCCTTGCCAGTGTAAGGGTATTCTGAAAAGCTTCATCATCTTCAGTCGGGAAGCCGGCTATCATATCCGTCGATATTCTGCTGTCGGGAATTTTCTCCCGGATATATTCTATCAACCCGCGATAATCCGTCGATGTATACCCCCTGTTCATATCACTCAGCACGCGGTCGTCACCCGATTGAATCGGCAGATGGAAATGGCGGCTGATATTGGGGTTCCGGGCTATGAAATCGACAAGCTCGCGGGTGACATCGCGCGGATGGCTTGTGAGGAATTTTATCCATGTATCAGGATACCTTTCTGCAATCTCGCGCAGCAATTCTAAGAATGAAACCGGCGTATTGGCTGCATCAACTGCATTCCGGCCATAAGCCATCACATTCTGCCCCAATAGGGTTATCACCTTGCAACCCGCTTCAACAGCCGCATCGCAACGCGCGAATATATCCCCAAGCGGAAGGCTGCGTACAGGGCCACGCGCGTAAGGCACAACGCAATAAGCGCAAAACGAGTCGCATCCGCGCATAACGGTTATGAAACGCTCAAAACGTTCCTGCTCGTCAACCGATGGTTGACCTTCAAGGGCAAACGGCGAAAGCCCTGGAAACTGCTCCAGAAGGCGTACAGCGAAACCCTCAACATCAGTCGCGGGAAGGATGAATTTTATCGCCGGGAATCTCCTGCGAAGCTCATCCCCTTTGAGCGTGGCTGTGCATCCGACCAATCCCACCTTGAGACGAGGGTTAGTCGCGATTGCCGCTTCAGCCGCGCCCAAGAAGCTCACCAACTTCTCCTCAGCCTTGGCACGTACAGAACACGTGTTGACAATCAAAAGGTCGGTATCGAACGGGGTTTCAGATGGCGTGAAGCTGTAGCCCTCTAAGGCCAGCTTGTATTCACGGGAATCGGCTACATTCATCTGGCAGCCATATGTTTTTATGAAATAGGTCAAAGTCATGCGGGGCGAATTATATCAGAAACAGCAATAAAAAAGCCCGTTTCAAACGGGCTGTCGGTCTCAAGCATTTCACAGATTTATTTCGCGAAATGGAATATGCTGTCCAACCAAACATTAATGAGGAATTGCACGCGACCGATGAGCAGGCTCACACGAGCCATGACGGTGTAGCCGAAAGAAGCGCCGAAGCTTATCATCAGGAAGTAGATGCCCACGCGGCCTACCCTGCCGATAAAGCCCTTGTGCTCAACGGAGAAGTAGAAGTATGTCAGCACGCATAGCAAACCTATGACGGTTATAAGCTGCCCGGTCAAAGATGGCCCCCAGGCAATAATATCGACCCTGCCCTCGGGGTTCTTCTGGAAAATTGTAATCATCGTCTGTTCGAGTTGGGCCATGATGCTTGCGAGCAGGACCGACGGTATCGCCACGCCCGAACCAAACCCCATGTAATAAGCCATAGACCAGCGGCTTATCCATGCAGCCTGACGTATAAACCGCATCAGCATAAAAATACCAAGTACTGTCGGGATAATGAGTATATATTTCTGATCTTCCCTCAACGGTACAAACAGCTGGGGGATGAATACTTCAAACCACGTGACACAGATGAAGTAGCCGACGCTGACCCCGAGGTAAAGATGCTCTCCGAATTTGTAGAATGGGTTATCCTGGTACAGGAAGCTGTACATCATCAGGGTAAGAAATGCGGCTATCCATATGCCAATAGTTTCCATGCTCATTGTCTTACCTCACACCTTCTTCCTTGTGATGAAGTAGAAAATGTTGGTGATGACTACAAGGAATATGATGAGTGCGTGTACTATCGACTGAGACCCCATGCCCTTGGTGCCGTTCCCGAGAAATACTTTCTGATCCACATCGATTTTTCTTAAGGGGTTCGACATATGACCGTATTTGTTATCCAAGAGTATTTCATATTCCGCTGCGCCTTTGAGACCGCCGATAAGCCCGTTCAACTGGCCGGTGTCAAGGTACGGGTAATACTGTGTCGCGCTTACCGCGGTGACGCCGCCGCCGAGTTTGAATTTGTACCGCTCGACACCGTACGCGACCCAAACATCAATCGATGCACCTGCTGCGAGGTCGATGATGTAATCCACGTCGCCGAGTTTTTGTATCCCCTTAGTGATTTCCATCTCATCGGTACGCTGCGCCTTAGCCATCGGTAATGCAGCGGGGAAATTCAGGCCGGCCTGCATGATGACATACGCATAACCAACCTGGAACCCATAATTGGCGTAGTCCACACCATGCGTTATGTTGTACTCCTTCTCCATCTGCGTAAATGAACTGCTGACCAAGCCCTTGCCGGTAACCCAGAAAGTGGTCGCAATGACTCTAAGGTGTCTTTCGAAACAATGTTGCATGATTGATAAAGTCATAGGAAGCAGTTCAGCTTGGCTCGATGGGTCATAGTCAAGCGCAATGAAAACACGTCCGCCTTCCGGAATCTGCTCGATAAAATCAAACACCTGCCTTACAGGCTTTGTCGGCTCCATGGGCATTTTAATGATGAATATCTGCGGCAGGATAACTGCTATAGCTACCAGCAAGAAAATCCATCGCCTGTCAAGCTGTGTTATTCGTGTCATCCAATTCATTATTCACCACCTCCCATATATGTCCGTTCAATGCCGAAGATGATACGGAGGCTGGTGGCTATCATACCCAATCCTATTCCAATCATGATTCCCCGTTGGGCCGCCATTGAGGGGTTCGCCAAAATCCATTCTGTGATATTGGGAAGCTTGGACCACATCCATTCCCCGATTGGCACGCGTCCGATCATAAGGATTATACCGGTAATCAACAACACCGTAGCCTCGATGGTTCGCGCGCGGAATGCGCGATATGCCGCCGAGGCTATATAAAACGCCAGCATGCTGAACATCGTCGCCTGCATCGGCACGAAGATGTAATCATACTCCCACTGGATTGGCACCCTGACTAATTGTTCCTGAGCCGTCAGGTACCCTTCCGGCGTATTCAAGGCGACCTTCGGAGGTTTGTCCTCCGGATGCGGCTTCGCTATTGCGGCATCATATTCGGGCTGCGTATTAACGATCTGAATACCGTTCGACCTCAGCAGGAGGGTTTGCTTTGAACGGGACCAGGTCCCGAATTCCGCTTTCTCCGGAACATCCATGGTGAACCAGAATCCCGGGATAACCATCATTACCATCCCAACGTAAACAACTACACTGAAACCCCATCCGGGTGCTTTTTTCCTCAGCTTATGATAGTGGTGGTTCAGCAAGGAGTAGATACCAACTACGAGTGCGAACCCTGAAATGATTCGCTCCCAGCTTGAGAGGTCCGAGAGCAGGTCCTGGCTGAATTTCAGGGGTATATAGTATGTCGTGATGCCGATGATTCCCATCAGGAAGGCTATCGAAATCGGGACATTTTTCTTAAGTATTCTCACCTTTCACCTCCCTCTATAAAGGCGACGAGAAGAGCGTTGCTAAGAATTTGATTCCGCCAGTGGCCAAAATGACGCCGACGACGGTTAATATTATAAATATAAGTTTTGCTAAGTCCTGGCCCTTGAGAGACCCAAGGAGCAACGGCTCGCGCGACAGGTAAGCGCTGGCCGCGTAGAGCTCCTCACCAATCAGTGTATAGTCGCACGTAGTGATGAAGAACGGCAGCTGCGCCAAAGCATCAGTTCCGGCAATCTGGATCGCCCCAGTGCCAGCGCCTGTCTCAGCCAATAAGAGGCTTTCCGCAAAGAACATCCCCATGAAGAAATTGGTCGCGGGTTTTTCCCGCACCATAATGCCGTCCACCGCGGCCACGTACGCGAATTGGTCATCTGTGAGGAAAAAGACATTGTCCTTGTTGTAAGCTTCAGGACGTCCCGCGTTGATATATGCTTCCTGGATAACTTCCTGGCATACCGTCATGATAATCGGGTCACGTGCAGGTACGAGCAACTGGCTGTCGTAGTCTGCGACCTTCTTTGCCACCTGGCTGAGGATGTTGACTGCTGCGATTGTAGCCACATCCGACATGTAGCCCAATCCGCACACATAGAGTATCGGTTTACCCATCTCCGTGGCACGCCCTATGGCCTCCTCCACATGGTCGAGGCCTGCGATACGGCGTACAAAAAGCGCTTTCCCTTTCCGAGCATGGAAGATGAAATACAAGATTGCTATGGTCAACAGGATGGCATAAAGGAAACTGTTCCACTTGCCCCAATTGAAGATATTTGCCCTGGCTATGACACCTAATGGCGGTGTGTGCTCGACAACCCACCGTGGTTGCCCCTCACGGTCCTGATAGTCTATGCCGAGCTTGAAATAGTGCATATAACGGTTATCAGGTAATTTCTCTTCCTCATTAAAAGCCTCGACGGGAAGGCTTTTCGCTTTCTTAAATTTTACTTTCCCTGATAATACAACCTTGGGGCCTTTGGCCATAACACGTATAAGACCCTTTCTCGGCTTTGGCTCCTGCGGCAATGTGAACGTTCCCTGGAAATGCATCCCCAACCCGCTATCATCGAAACCCACGAATTTATCCAGCTTAGCTTCTTTATCCCCACCCAAAGCTGAGAGGTTTGCCGTAACAACAAAATCCCCGGGTTTGTTTTCATCAACAGGTAATTCAGATGTTTTCAAATCATCGTAATAAACCCAGGCATCAATTACAAAAACATTGAGCTGGTATTCCGGCTCCTTTTCTTCCTCACCGGGAGAAGGAGCCGGGGCTGGGAGGGCCGGTTTCGCTTCTGCCGCTTCCGGTATATAACTATACATTATCCGGTCCGATACGGAAGTAGGCCAGATTACTGCTATTGTCCCCCCCTGGTCGTTGGGCAAGTCCTTTACCCAAAATGTTTCGGGAGCTTTCAAGTCACTTGGAACCGCCGGGGGAGGTGGGGGAATAAGCTGCACGGGCGCTTCCGTAGGTGCCTCAATGCCAGGGATTATTTCTTCCGCGGGGGTCTCTACTACCGGTGGTTCCTGTACGGGCGGCTTGGGCTTTTCAACCTCAGGCTGTTTAATGGAAACACGATATACCGCATGTTTGCGCTTGTAATTAGGAACCTGGTGAGTGAATAGATAATAGTGCTGGATGGTGGGATAGATTGTCTGGTAGTATTTCTCCGAATCGGCTTTGTATTTCTCCAAAGCCTTTTTATAATACTCCATCTTCTGCGGGTAACGTCTGAGGTCTATCTCGTATTGCTTGTATTCCTTGTTGTAAGTCTCTAATGCTTTCTTGTACTCCTGGGGCGTGTCCGCGTAATTGGATTGTACGGGCTTGACGGGTTCCTTGGGTTCTGCGGGTTCTACCGGTTCCTTCGGCCGTTTATCCTCGAGGAAGAAGCCGAAGTAACCGCGTTGCTCGAATGTGAAATTAGCATCGGGGGAGATTTTCTCAACGACTTTCCATTCGCTAATGGGCAGTTCAGGGTCGAGCGAATGAAGTACAAAGTACTTATACTTAAGGACCTCAACAGGTTCAGGTGGCGGGGCAGGAGCTTCCTCGGGTTTCGCGGCAGTTTGTTCTAAGCCGGGGGTAATACCCTCAGGGGTTCCGGTTGACTGCTCCCCTTCGATTGGGTTTTGCCCCGTGGGGGTTCCGGATGTTTCTCCGGTTGCTGCAGGAGCTTGCTCGGGAGGTTTAGCTCCTTCTCCCTGGGCTCCGGCTATGATAGGCAGGAAAAGGAAAACGAGCGCGCTGAATGTTAAAAGCGCCCACCATCTACCTTTAATAATGGAGAAACCTTTCAAGGGGATCCTCCTTATAACAGATTCGTAAAATTTTCATAAACACCCGGTGCTTCCCTGAGGGTGGACCCGGGCAATGTTCTTAAAAGAGACTTAATAAAGCATTAATCATACGGTTTTATGCCGGTTTTGGCAAGACAAAAATCCCAAATCGGGAAGGGGATTGATGCCGAATCGGGGATAGGGTGGCACCCCTTTGTCTTCAAAGGGGTGGTTCGCCAGGAAAAGCACCAAGGAAACAGCCTGAAAATCAAGGCACCTGCAACGGCTTCAATTTCGGTCTTAAAATTTCACCCCTTTAGCTTCAGAAAGCCAAAGGGGTGCCACCCGGAAAGGTAATACGAAGAACCCTTTTTCAGCGCCCCCCGTCCTCAATTCAGCCCATTTGTGATAAAATTCTCTATCTGACAATTTATAGAAAGGCAGTACGAAATGAAACTACTTAAGCGTCTTACCGAAGCATTTGGGACATCGGGGCAGGAGGATGAAGTAAAAGATATCCTCAGGGAGGAATTTAAGAAGATCTGCGATAAGGTCACAGAGGATGACCTTGGCAACGTAGTGGGATTCAAGCGCGGGAGCGCACCCGCCGGGCAGCGTAAAAAGATTATGCTTGCCGGGCACATGGATGAAATCGGCTTCACTGTAAGCCACATCGATGAAAATGGCTTCGTACGCATCGTTCCGCTTGGCGGCTTTGACCCGCGAAACCTTATGGCGCAAAAGGTTCTCGTGCTCGGCAAGGGGAAAAACAGGCTGCCCGGGCTGTTGAACCTTTCCGGTAAACCTATCCATCTACAATCCCCTGAAGACAGGAAAAAAGAGCTGAAGATATCCGATTTCTATGTTGATTTGGGCTTACCCAGAAAAGCTGTCGAAAAGATGGTTGAGATTGGCGACCGCGTATGCTGGCGGCGCGAATTCGAGGAAATCGGGGAGTGTTACGGCTGCAAAGCAATGGATGACAGAGTTGGGATATATGTGATGATAGAAGCCCTGCGGAAGGCCGCACGCCCCAAGCACGATGTTTATGCCGTGGGCAGCGTCCAGGAAGAGGTGGGCTGCCGCGGCGCAACTGTTTCCGGGTACGACATCGACCCCGATGTAGCCATCGCCCTCGATGTCACCATTGCAGCCGATACACCGGGCGCAGGCGGGCCTGACGCCGTGAGTAAACTCGGAGACGGCATCGGCATCAAGATAATGGACAGCTTCTCGATTTCCGACCCTGCACTCGTGAAGGAATTCCGTGCCCTCGCCGAAAAGCACAAGATTAAATTTCAATTGGAAGTACTACCGAGGGGCGGCACCGATGCGGGGGCTATACAACGTGCAGGAAGGGGAAAGAGGGTTATTACCCTTTCCGTCCCCACTCGCTACGTCCATTCCGTAAATGAACTGGTAAATAAAGATGATGTAAACGCGGGGATAAACCTTCTCGCCGAATATCTCAGAAAGTGACGGCGGCAGAGGGAAGCTTTATGTTAATGATTACAGATGGTAACCCACGAAATGGGATTCGTGGGTTACATTTTTTCAGAATCATTACATGGGTTACTTTAATTCTATAAGGGGATTTAATTATTTTTAGCCACATTGTCGGATGCCACGGCCTGCCTGGGTCCGCGAAGGCTGGCCGTGGTCTTAATATAACCCTGCTGGGCTCTACATTTATGCAAGAACCACGGTCAGGTCTCGAAGACTCGACCAGACCGTGCCATCCGATGTGGCGGTCAAATATGATTAATATTGACTCTAAACAAAAATCCCGGCATCAGAATACCGGGCTACAAGCTGTTCTATATTTCCTGAATCACAAAGCTGGCTGCCTGGGTACCGTCATTTTCATTCCTTCTTCCCGAAGTGCTGAAGGGCCTCCTCGAGAGTCGGGAAAGCCGGGATTATTTTTTGCATATTCGATATTTCGAATATAACCTTCGGTTGATTTTTCAAGCTGCATACATACAGCTTGCCGCCTATCGTAGCCAATAGTTTGAAGGCCGAGATAAATGCCGCCAAACCTGCGGAATCGAGGAATGTCAATTCACTGAGTTCCAAGATAACCGTCTCAGGATGCTTGTCTTCTATGGCCGCTTTCATTTGGTCTTTTGATTCCTCTGCCGTGGCGATTTTCAACTCGCCGGTCAGCTTGAAAACAAGGATTCCGCTATCCGCAAAGTAACTGTGGACGTTAACCATACAAAGCCTCCATTCATCCGCAAATATCGCACTGCACAAAACCGGAAACCCGGACTACACACATCTATTCTACACTATCTTAACCGCTAAATATTACTATCCTGATTTTTTATATGAAACGACGCAGCACAAGTTGGATTCCCCGGAAAGGAGGTTTCTGGACACAAACACCGCCTGAACATTCATACCCCCCGCGTTTCGAGCCCCATAGCAAATCGAGAATCGTTGACGGGTTTATATCATAACTCATGCTGAACGCGAACCATTCCCCCGGCGACTTGGTCGGCATCTGGTCACCCGACAGCGACGGCGGTTCATGCTCCTTTGTGGAGGCTTCATAGAAAAGGCCCAATGTAAGGTCATCGCCTATATTGTAATCGAACCCCAATTCCTTTTCCTCTTCGTCGCCAATGCTGCCATCAATCTCAGTAAACCTTAAATGAAGGTGAAAAGAGTCCTCACCAAGGGATTGGTCGAGCCCGAAATTCCAATCGCGGTACTGGCCGGTAAGATAGTTATAGCTCTGCAAAGTGCCTTTTACATAATCGTAGCCAAAATTGAATGTCGTGTCCTTTAACGGGTCATGCTGATATTCAACATAAACTTCATGGAAAGGAAATATCCGTTGCGTATCCTCGCTGGCGGCAAATATGCCGGTGAGATAACTGTTCCCCAGGAACTCAGGTTTATAAATCAACGTGGCCATATAACCCTTGTCATCCTTCGGATGTATCGCGGCCTCTTCCGTGTCGCCCCTTCTCAGCCTTGGCGGGGAGCCATAGCTATAATCCATGTTCCAATAATCCTTGTATTGGAGGGTGACACCCAACCCCGGCCATCCGCCGCTTACCTCGGCATAATGGGCCCGTCCATCATCCAAACCAGCAAATGTATCACGGAAATCATGTTCATAGAGGAAACGCCAATCGTCCAATTTGAAAGAGACATCGAAACCCATGAAGGCGTCCTTGTTATTTTCCGTCTCAGTTCCGATATAGCTGTGGAGATAATAAAGGTTGACATCGGTAATACCGAAGTTATAGCCCAGGCTCCCGCCCCAAAGCAGGTCGGCATCCCCGATGGTGCTGACACCTACCGGGAAGTCATTAGGCGAGCCGGTCTTATGGTAACCATAAAAGAGGACACTATCCAACCTGCCCACATCTACATTGAACAGGCTGCCATCGAGCATCGAGTCGTATCCTAACGGCCTGTCCTCCTTAGCGTTTAAGATTATTCCCCGTCCTAATACGACAGGAAAATCGCCAAGGGTCATGTCGACACTGCCCATATCGAATTTCACATTGCGTTTCTCGATTTCAGGTTCTTTTTCCTGCCCTGGGAAGGGCCAGTCATTTCCAAGGCGCGTGAAGAAGGTGAAATAATCCCCTCTCAGGGTCCATTCGATTTCACCTTCCACCTTTTCCGTCTTGGTGAGGACATCCTCCGAATACTCCCAATATAGAGAAGTCTTTGAAGAAACCGGGGAATCATTCGCCGCTGCGGGAACGGCAATGGAGAAAATAAGCAAGGCCAAGATAGCCGACAGGGCATACTTCATAGCCAACCTCGGATGAGCTATTAGAATATTTCGCCCTCGACCCTCTTCGCCTTCATTATGTGAATGACATAATGCTCAAACTTACGCTGAGCGTAGCGCGAATAATTGATTACGACCCCATCCTACTCTTCTTTCTCAAGGTTGCCGATGTCTTCGAGGTAACCGCGGATAAACTCCTCGAGGGCTTCCTCATCGCCTTTATTGTAACCCTCATGCCGATGAACGACCTCACCAGCGGAGTTAAGCAGGATGGTGGTAGGCTGCTTGGTGATGGAATAGAAGGACTCCACCGCCCTATCGACATCGAACAGCACCTCGAAGGAATACTCGTTCTGCTTGACATAGGACCGGCTGAGCGGAATCCCCTCAGGCTCATCCTCATCGAAGAGGATGGCTTTGAAGCCGTACTCCCCGTATTTATCCTGGAAGCCGCTTACATGGGGCATCAATTTCTTGCAGGGCTTGCAATAATAGGTGAAGAAATCAATGAGGATAAGGTCGGCATCGCCGAAAGCATCATCGCTTGATATAGTATCGCCATTAATATTTTCTAATTTAAACTTTGGGAAACCCGTGCCGGATTCATCCTCAGCAGCGGTTACCGGCTGGATGAAGGCAAGAACGCATATAAACCCCCAAACCAAAACGCTAATAAGACGATTTGCCATATAATAACCTCCTTGGCAGCTACATTATAGTATTTCCCCCATTGCGTGGCAACGCTTATCATGAAAGCCGTTTGCCGCCCTCATTGTTATTGATACGAAACCGGGTTAAATTGTCACGCTCTCACCCAAATGAGGACGTGGACGAAAGACGAGGACAGTCCCCGTCTCCCATAAATCCCATTTTGCGAAATGCACTAAAAAACCCGCCATATGGCGGGTTTGAAAATCGTCAATGCAATAAGCTCAAATAAGCTCGTCAATAATCTGGGTCTCCTGGATTGGGTTTGTTATGACGATAAAAGCACCGCGCACGTTACCGTCGGCATCGATGATGAAATTCTGCGGTATGTTGTAGGAGCCGCCGTTGAAATCATTATACATGTCGAATATCGTACCCGTTTCCCAACCCCACTCGGTGAAATCATACGAATGGCTGTCTATCCAGCTTTTCGCAATCTCCTTGGTATCGTCGAGAGAGATTATAATCGACGCCAAATCATTGCTGCTGTACTTGTCGAAGACTTGCTGTAGGTTGGGGAACTCCCCAACGCAGCCCCCTCACCATGTTGCCCAGAAATTCAACATAACCACCTTACCCGGGCAGTAATCGGAAAGCTTGAAACTGCCTGATCCAATAACCCTTTGGCAGGTAAAATCCGGTCCCGCCCCCATGGATTCATATTTTGTGACCCGCACTTTCGGGCTCTGCCCCTGGGCCAATCCGCCTTTCCCGTCCGTAACCTCGCACGTGAGGTAATACTTCCCGGTCGTGCTGGGAGCTTTCCACTGTGTGGTCTGTGAATTTGAATTATCGAAAGTCCCCATAGTGGATGACCAGTGATACGAAAGGCTGTCCAAATTCGGATCGTGAGCGACGCAGTTTACGGTCACCTTTTCACTGGAACTGTTCTTAAGGCAGGTGGTGCGGCTGATTGTAATTTTATCAATGATGGGGTCCAAATTGGCGGTACCTGTAAGTGTCACATGCCAGGAGTTCCAGCCGTGGTTCATGCCGCTGTCAAAGGCCCAAATATTAAACGCATAATCACCTGGCGGAGCGTTGACCAAGAAGTCATTAGCGCCATAAATACCGTCATCGGTATTTCCATCACCATGCTGGCCGTCATCGAACAGGGGGGTATTCGGGCTTCCGCCGATGGGGCTAAGGTCAGCTTGGACAACAAAGAAATCACCCTGGTGGTCAAAGGCGCGGACGGTTAGCGGGGTATCCACATGCCCATTCTCGATAAGGGTTTGGAAGGAGACATCCTCTATAATGGGTTCCTGGCAATTGCCCGGCCAGCTTGTATCGATGATGTAATCAACCATCACCCAGTTACTGCCGGGGGGGAAGTGGAAGATATAATTCTCCTGGGATGTAGTCAGCGGCCAGAAAACGCGTGCAGGGTCCGTCCTGTTGAAAGCCTTGAAGCTCATGTCCTGCATATAATAATTGTTCATAAAGCCATCAGCGTTTTTCAGCCATTTATTCCCGGCATTACGAACAAGCCCCCTCACATCATAACCGGCCATGATGGTCGGGTTTTTCAATAACACACCGAGAGTCCACTCCTGGGCGGAGGGATTATAATAGCTGCCGACAATCTTCACGCAATCGTAGCAGGCCGGCGGCTTCACAAATTGCGTGACATTGAAGTGTTTCTCCAATTCCCGGTTAGGGGTTACGGTTACCGTGCCATCAGCGGGGTTGAAGGCTAATTGGTAAACACCCCATATGAGGCGTCCATCCTGGGATGGAGTCCGTTCGGTGGGTGTCGTTAAACCAGGTTGAGCCGGTGTATCAACAGCACTTGAACACCCAAATGCTATCAATGAGGCAACAATCACCATGAGGAGGAGGGAAATTCTCAAGTGGTCTATCACGCTTAAACCTCCAAAAAATGGATTATCAGGAGCAAAAATATAACTCAACATCTGCCATAGCTCAAGCTATAGCGCATGTTTCCTCTCTATAATTATAACCTAATATATCGTAAAAAACACAATAAAAGGTCAAGAAAACCGAATATCCCCCAGCTGGTTTTACACCTTCCCCGGCTGTCCCGCTGTTCCCTCCTTCGCTGCGTTCATTTTCTCCAATTTTTTCGCCCTGTCCTCGGCCATGGTTTTATAAGCCTTCACGAAGAGCCCTTGCAGTTCATTCGGGTCCTTTATAGGCTGGAAACAGTTGGTGTCGATACATACGAAACAATTCGGGACATCGGTCGCGTAATACTCGATTGCCTCAATAAGCTCCGCGTCCCGCTTGTTGTCAAGGGCCATTACAGCGAGGCGAGGGTCGTATCTATCAGCTGAAAGCTGCCGGAAAACCCGCCATTCGGGTTTTTCGGAAGGACCCACAATCACGATATGCAACGCAGGCTCGGCAACCAGCGCCAAGGCGTGAAGATAAGCCAACTTCAACGCCGGTTCACCTGTCAGGCAGTAAGGGGCTACCCCCTTCACAATACCCTCGGCGGCTTCAATGAAAACGTCGTCGTCCGTAAACCCGTACATCCGCCTGAAAAGCCTTGCCAACATGCAAAGCTGGTTCAACGTCTTGTTCTTGTCGGCAATTGTATCAATGCGGTTGTACAGTCCTTCAACCTGCAAACCCCCGCTGTAAGCGCTCAGGATTTGTGACATTGCATCATACAGTGGGACTCTCCCTGTCTGCAGGTAAAGCATATCGAGGACATAGGGATATGTAACGATATCATAAGCCCCGATAAGTCCGAGCATATCAGGATTCCCCTCAGCGTCCTTGGGAATTTCCGGCGACCAGTTCTTGAACCTGTTGAGAAGTATGGTCGCGGGATCAAATCCCGCCTGCGCCTCAAGCTTATTCATGGCGACATAGGCACATATCGACGCCTGGTTATCAACCGCGGTATAGAAGCCCGAAGCCTCGGTGCCGTAAAGGACCTTCCCGGTTTCATCCGACGCCATCGCGAAATTGGCTGTCGCCATCGAAGCTGCGGTAATGGGAGCGCCGTACGACGTGGAAAACTCGGTCCACTGCGCGGCAGCGTCAGCGACCTTGGGTTTGCCCATCGGGAGGGCTTCATCGCATGTCATCATCGCCGACAGCGGGTCGTCGATAAGCTGCTTCAAGTTGGGCCATTTAACCCCGGTTGCAGCAGCATCCTTGGCAGGAAAGACATCGTCAGCGTACGGAATCTCGATTAACCCCAGAAATTTGAAATATGCCATAGCACCCGGGGCTTTCTTCAATTCATCCGCGTTGTTGACCGCGGCTTCAGCCAATGCACGGTTACTCGCCCACAGGTCGTCTTTGTTGAACAGCTTGGTGAAATCAACCTTCCCCTTCACAGGCTTGTTTGTGCCGTTCGCAGCATTGGTTTTCTGCTCAGGATTGCATCCGGAGCTTGATAGGGAAAAAATAAATAAGCTCACAATGATAATTACCCCAGCCGCCTTACTCCAATGATAGATATACGGTTTCACTACTTTCCTCCGATATAGGTTAAATCATAAGAGTCCCTAATACGAGCGGTAGCAGCTATCTTTCCGTCCGCGGAAAGTAGCTGCTATCCGCGTATCCACCACACAACCCGGATAGCAGCTACTTTTTTGAAGACAAAAAAGATAGCTGCTACCGGGTTGAAGATTTTCCAACTACAACATCTATCCCCCGCCTATAAAACGCACAATTTCGACTGCATCCCCCTCTTTAAGGATTAAGACGCCGTATTTCTCCCTCTCAATAATAACCTTGTTCACCTCGACAACAACCGATTTGGGCTGTAAATTGTGGCGAGCAAGGAAATCCGCGACGGTAATTCCCTCGGGGACATCCATTTCCTTCCCATTAATCATCAACGTCATCAATGTCGAACTCACATAATCCCTCCTCCTCAATATCGGGAAACCTTACCGAAAGCGCGGCGCTAAGCTTAAATGCTGTCTTCTCCGGATTGGCGGCGGTTACTATCGCGGAAATTACGGCGGCCATATCCGCCCCTACCTCTTTCACCGACATAATATTTTCCACGCTGATTCCACCTATGGCGCAGAGGGGTATATCAGGGAATTCGCGCTTTATTGATGTTATGGCATCAAGCCCTACAACCGGTGCAGAGGGCTTGGTTGGGCTTTTAAAGATGCTCCCCACGGCGATATAATCCGCTCCCGCACTGATTGCACGACCGGCCTGCTCGACATTTCGCACAGTAGCGCCGATGATGAAGTCCTTCCCGAGAAAGCGCCTTGCATTTTTAATCGGCGCGTCCTTAGCACCCAGGTGCACGCCATCAGCCTTCGTGGCGCGCGCGATTTCAGGGAAATCATTCACGATGACTATGGTGCCGTAACGCTTAGCCAATTTGATGACCTCACAAGTCATGGAGGCCAATTTGCCGGCATGGACCTCTTTGCCCCGTACCTGAATTATCCCCGCCCCGTTGGCCATTATTCCCTCAAACCATAGAGGGATTTCGCTGAAACCGTCCGGGCCGATGTTAAATATGAAATAGAGCCCCTTAAGGCATTTATGTTTATCATCAGTCATTGGTTTCATGCGCCGCATCACCCTCCCCCTCCGGATGTTCCACCGACGCCAATCCATGCTTTTTCTCGAAGCTATATGAATCGAAACGAAGCCTTTTCGCGATACCCGCGGCTTGCGTGTCGATGAGCTTCCCATATTCCTCAAGGCATCTCAGTGCTTCCTGGGCACGACGCAAGTTGGCTCTTACGACCGATTGAAGGTTGGGCTTGGTCATCTCCGATGCCGGGTTGACGAACGCCCCGACATCGGCATCGCTGGCGCGATTGGCGAGAAGCTCCCCGCCTTTCGGGTCAACCAGAGATTCATATTTCAACAGCGCATGCCGCATGCTTTTCAGTTCCGCCTGAGCCTGTGAATCATCATGGATGAACCTGAAAGCATCCTCGACGACACGCAGGGCTTCCCGCGCGCGATTAAGGTTGGCATCTATAAGCCTCATCAATCTTGCATGTTCTTCCATTGGGATTTCCTATTCACCCGTTTCGACCGGTCCCGACGGCGGTTCATGCTTGAATTCCGCCCTTATGTACTGCTCCGCGGTAAGCGCCGCAATGGCCCCTTCACCCGCGGCGATAACCGCCTGCCTGTATGTCCCCGCCCTCACATCCCCGGCAGCAAATATGCCGGGGACATTTGTCCGCATGTGTGTGTCGGTAATTATATATCCCTTGTCGTTAGTTTGTATGTCAATTTTGACAAAGTCTATATTGGGCCTGTGACCTGTATAGTTGAAAATACCGCTGACCTCTATCTCTGATACCAGGCGGGTTTTAAGGTTGCGCACGCGTATCCCCTCGACCGCTTCATCCCCCAAAATTCCCTCAAGTACCGTATCCCATAGAATATTGACCTTCGGGTTGGATATTAACCTTTCCTGGAGAATTTTCTCCGCCCGGAGCTTGTCGCGGCGATGGACGAGGTAGAGAGTATCGGCAAAATTCGAGAGGTATATCGCTTCATCCACGGCGGCATCCCCGCCACCGATTACGGCAATCTTTTTCCCCTTGAAGAAACCGGCATCACAAATGGCGCAGGTAGATATGCCCCTTCCTAAGAAGGAGAAATATCGCTCAACCTGAAGGGGTTTGGGCGTGCCACCGGTCGCAATGATTACTGCAGGGGCGATAATCGTGCCCTTCTCGGTACGCACTGTTTTGCAGGGAGAGTTATTTCCCTCGATGGTGAGCGTTTCCACAGGACTGCGCATTACATCGACTTTATAACCCCGCAAATGCTTTTCGAATTCATCGGCAAGCTCATATCCGTGGATTGAGCTGAAGCCGGGGTAGTTTTCGATTGTATCAACAACGAGCAGCATACCGCCTATTGGGCCCTTTTCGACTATGAGTGTCCTGAGCATAGCCCTGCCGGCGTATATTCCCGCAGCGACCCCCGCCGGGCCGCCGCCGATGATGATGATGTCATAATCAGTCCTAATATCCATAGCAATAACCTTTCATATTATGCCTGTCATAAATACAACCCTGTTTAGAATGCGGCTTAATTTTTCCCCCGCCAATTGCGCGGCTTCCAGAACTTCCACGTGGGTCGGCGGCGGGGCATTGGAACCATGCACGTTCGTGACGAGACTGAGGCCGGCCACAGCCATACCGGCGCGGCGCGCGGCCCACCATTCGGGAGCGGTGCTCATGCCAACGACATCCGCGCCCAATTCCCTCAGCATATGAACTTCGGCCTGGGTCTCATAGGCAGGGCCGGGCATAAAAATATAGATGCCCATTTTCAGCGGGATGCCCTCGAGCTTTGCCGCCTGCCGGATGGACAGCATCATGCTCTCATCGAGGGATGTTTTGGGCTCGAAGGCAAACCCGGTTCCTTCGGGCATACCTAAATCGAAAGGCATTATGAAATCCTCAAGCAGGACAATATCCCCCGGATTAGCCATGGGGTTAAGGGCTCCCGCTGAATTTGTGAGGATCATTTTACGTATCCCCAAATCCCTTGCGAAACGCACCGGGCGGGTAACATCCTCGAAGCTGACCCCTTCATAAATGTGTCTCCTTCCCGCGAATACCACACAGGCACGGCCATCCGTGGTTACAAGCCTGAGGACACCCGGATGCCCTTTGACCGTCGGCTTTCCAAAACCCGGAATGAGCTCATAAAGAATTTCGAGAGACTCCCCCCCTGCCCCATTGATTGGGAACTCTATCCCGCTGCCGAGGACTATGGCGTATTCAGGGTTATGCTCGTAACACCAACGCTTAAGGTCATCAATACCGGTGAAATTGATTCCCATACCGGCCAATTATAATGCAAGCTGAAACAGGGTCAAATTAGTGATGGTGTTGTTAAAAATATAGTAACCCCCCCCTTAATCCCCCCCGCTCCGCGGGGGGGAGATCATTCTTTAATTATTCAAACACCTAAATTATTGCTTCATGTTAATATTCAATGCAGTGAAATGGATACTAACGTAGTATATATTCAAGGAGTATTCACATGCTGCAAGTAAGCGTAAATTGCCCCTATTGCCGAAAATCCCTTGAGGATGACAAGGTGCTTATCGACAACTTCCCGAGCGTTAAGACGAAAGCCATATGCAAGGGACAAGAAGGTTGCGTGCACCTTAGCTCGGCTTACGGTAATTTCCAGACTCATGAGGAAATTAGGATTGAGCATGGTGATATCGTTGAATTTTACTGCCCATATTGCGGTGAAAGCCTTAAAACAAAAACAATCTGCAAAAAATGCGACGCCCCCATGATGCGGGTCGATATCGACGCGGGTGGCTACATCCGCTTCTGCTCCCGCAAGGGATGCGACAATCACCACATGGCGTTCGAGGATGTCTACAACGAGCTACGCGCTTTCCTCACCAGGTATCCCGCCATCCTCTCCCCTTTCCCAAGGGAGGATGAAGGCCAGGCCGGGGATTAATCCATAGTTGGGCACAATTGGGCTATATCCCGAAAGCGCCGTAATCGGCACCGGATTCAAAATTAAGGCCTATGTGATGCCCTACCACTAAGAGCGGCACCCCGCCCCATATATCATCCTCCAAATCCCGGCATTCCTCGTTGACACCTATGAATCTGAGCGGTACGCCGAGCGAATCAGCGACATCGCGGGTTACATCAATTCCTTCCCTAATTATCTCCACTCCTTCTTTGCCCAACAAGTGGGAATTGCTTATCAGGCCGGTTATCCGGAGCTGGCTCACATCCTGGATGCGCCTGACCTCCCCTTCCACTTCCTCACGCGTTGAGTTGAACGGGCGCATGATGTTGGTGACATACCACATGTCATATGGCTTTGATGCAAAGTGGTCCTTAAGGCTGCGAAGGACACGCACCCCCTGCGCATCGCCGCCGCAATCGACGACGCGCCATCCCATCCCGCCGGCCAACGCTCCGCCTATTTCAGGGCCAATCATGGGAAGGTCGCTATGCGGTGATCTGCTTGCGAGGAGCGTTATCCCCTGCCCTTGGAGGAAATCCTTCGCAGTACGGCTGCGGAACATCGGTTTCACGACATCGATATCGATTAGCGCCAGCGGGGAATAGCCCGACTCCTTCAGGAGCATGATGAAGCTCAATGCCATCTCGCTCTTGCCGGTACCGTGTCCGCCGATGAAGATGGTGAGGGTTTTGTATTCATAATTGGATGAATTACCCATAAGTAAATCTAAAATATCATCTGTTAACCCAATATGGTAGGGGCGAACCTATGTGTTCGCCCTGATTAGGCAGACACGCAGGTCTGCCCCTACAGAGAAAAACACCCACACATAGAAAATATGAAACAATCATTCCCCCGGAACGCCATCCTGAGCCTTGTTACGAACTATCTCCGCGCTTACATCCTTATAAAGCTGGTATGCATGGTTATATGTATCATCCTTCTTGGCGTTATACCCATAAGATGCATAAACCTTGCGCGCCAATGACTGGGCCTCTTCCAAGCGACCATCCCTTCGGGCGATATCGGCAAGTTCCATGTTGAAATATCGGTTCTCGTAATCCATCGACATCCTATCCAGGTCTCGGATCGTCACTTCCGCCCCTTGCCTGAATGCCCTATCAGCCTTCTCGTAGTCCTTCCACTGAAGATAAACCTGCCCCTTGACCCACATAGCCTTGCGATACACCTCGGGCAAGTCCTGCCAGTCGAGACGTCTCCCGGCAAGCTCCTGAAGCCAGTTGGGCTCCCTCTGCGTGATATCCTCAATTTGATTGAGCATATCCTCCAACCGGGTTACCTTCTCAAGGGCCTTGTCATACTGCCCATCCAAGAAATAGTAATCCGCCACGCCGACATAGAAGAGCGGGATGTTAAGCGGGTTCAATTCCAAGGCCCTGTCGAGGAATTCGAACGCCTCATCCTTACGTCCGGCCAAAATCAGGATTTGCCCGCGGTAATAATTCGATTTAGGGTCATGATATTCAAGACGCATAAGTCTGTCGGAATATTTCAACGCTTCATTCACATGGTAATCGAATTGTTCCTTGGCGTTGGATGGAGGTTTAGCGGTACCGGAGCTTATCGCATCAGCCCTGATGAAATGGTCCCTCGCAAGGTTGAACAATGCATCGGGGTTGTACGGGAAAATGCGCACCGCCATCGTGTTGTATTTCAACATTTCCTCGGCGGCGTTGGCCTGAAGTGTTCTTAAATCGGGCTTCTGGCCTTCCGGCAGGTTCGCGAAATCCTGCAGCCAGGCACGGGTCTCGATATCATCAGCCCTTTGGAAATAAACATAGGAAATGCCGATTATGATACATATGATTATCAGGATTCCCCCGCCCCCGATAGCCGCATAAAAAGCGGGTTTGCTGCGCGATGTCCCTGCAGGTTGCGCCTTCTTGACGGATTTGACGGGCTTGGGTACGGGAGAACCCATGAAGTTATAAGTATTCCGCAGGATGACAGTATAACTGATAACCAGCATCGGTATGATGGGGAAAGTCTCATCGAAATCGAGGGCAAGATGCTGCAGTTCCGCCAGTACGCAGGCCGCGAGCCCTATTTGATAAACTGCAAGCGGGTTACCATCCTCCCTCTTGAAGAGCCTTCTTACCACGCTTAAAAATTGCCACAGGAAGAACCCCATCACGCCTATGCCAATGATGCCCCCCTCCTGTGCGAAGCGTAGATAGACATTGTGCGGGTCCTTTGAGTAGAAGCTCGGGTCGTTCTGGTACTCCGGGTAGTAATAACCGTAGGTATCAAACCCGGTACCGATTATCGGATGGTGGACGAACATCTGCCATCCTGCGCCATAGAAATTGAACCGTCCCACGGCGGAGAAATCATCAATGCGTATCTGGTTCCATCGGTCAACAATGGGTTTGAGGAACCTGCCCCGGTAAGTGAAGCTTATGGGCAACGCTATTGCTATATACACGGCGAACAGCAGGAGTATTCGCGCCGGTATATCCAGGCGTCCGCGGCGTACTTCACCGAATCTCCCGCGCAGAATGGGTGGAATAAAAAGCGCCGCTATGCATATGACGAGGATGATTGCGAACAGCCATTTATGCAGGATTGCACCCGGGCCGGATGCGAGCACGAATCCCGGTACCGCCAACTTAAGCGTCGTGTAAATCATCGCCCACAGGACAGCGGATAATATAAGGGCGAATGCCGTAAGCGCGACCGCCAACACAACCTGCCCAAGCCGGCCACCCAATTTACTTACACGCAACTCCCCTTTGTAATGAAGCCAAAGAGGTATCAGCAGAAGCGAAAGGAAGCTCGACAACCATCCGCCGCGCGAAAGTGTAAGCCCAAACGCTGTGAAGATGATGAAAAAAAACCACATCATCTGGAATGTCGGGAATAATTTGCGCAGGCTGAGATACATCGCGAGGCAGATGGGGAATATCAGCAGGAAATATCCCGCCGCCGGGTTGTGCCAATAAAATACCGTTGAAAGCGGCTTTTCAAGCGGCCTGTCGCCCATGCCGCCGTAAAATACAAACAAACCCCAGAATGCCACGAGGAAACCGATGGAGACAACAATTTCGATAAGTACCCGCAGGTCCCTTTCATCGCGTATGTAGCAGAAAATGAGGAACGCCAATGTGGCATAGGCGATATAGTTCACGCTCGTTGAAAATGTCGCGAACGGTTTTATAGATATGATGTTGGAGCTAATAAGCAGGGCGATTGTTAACCAGAATAATGGGTGCTTCCAATTCACCTCGGAAAGCGCGGAGCGAACCCGCTTGCCGTCGATGGCGCAGAAGAGGAGAAAAATAATGAAAGTAAAAGCGCGGAAGAACCACACGGGGTAAATTTTCAGGTCAGTGCTCGCCCCCTGGTTGAGGAGCATGTAGATGGAGAGGAGGCAGTAAAGCAGGATGAAGCGGCCCGAGTTGGTGCTGAAGAGATAAGCGGCGTATTTCCCATAGTGCATCCCCCCGACCTCGGCGGCATCACGCGCTGAAATCCGCTCCTGCTTTTTATGTTGCTTATTTGGCATAAACGACCTTGTGTTTCAATGAGAAACTTAACCCATGAGCATTTCCCTGGATGTTATATCGCAGATATTTCCGAGGCTCGGTTTGTGAAGGCATTTCGCTAAACGATAATTAGATTCACCCACAAGCTCGGAAGACCTCGCTTGTGGGCGCCACAAAATCATCTGTAAATCTTAAAAAGCAAATTTCCATGATATTATCACACGGATAATAAAACATCCTACTATTCCATAACCTAAAAACAAAACCCCTATCTGAAGGGGTAGGAATTTTGTCGTAAATCCTCAATGTAAACTGAAAAAATATAAATAATTCAACAATACTACATCTGCCCGGCGGCGCCGAAATAGACGTTGATGGTCAGGAAGAAGGCGCCGGCGGCGTAGCCGAACAACCAGGTCGCCATTTTTCCGCCAATGAAGTAGAAAGTAAGAAATGCGAAAGGAGCAATCAACCCGAAGCGCTGTAGTGCTCCGGGAAGGATCATCGTCCTGGTCTCCGGTTCCGTCAGGGAAATGATACGCACGATGCGGAAATAGTAATAAGCCGAGATCACGGCATTAATGCCGGCGAAAATGACGAGCGGGTAAAGCCCCGTCTGGATAGCAGGCCAGAAGACGAAAAATTTCGCGAAGAACCCGGCCAACGGCGGGATACCTGCAAGGCTTATGAGACATACAAGGAGTGTGTAACCCGACGCGGGGGCGCGCTGTATCAACCCGCGGAAGGCATCGATCTTGGTTGAACCTGTGTGGGTCTCGACAATGTGGACGACATAGAAGCAACCGACATTCATCACTGTATATATCATAATATAATTCAGCATACCCATATAGCCCCAGGAAGTTATCGCCTGGTTAGGGCTCACAGAGGCTATTTTACCCGCGGCGCACAAACCCATCAGCATGTAACCCATCTGGCTGATTGATGAATACGCGAGGAACCGTTTCATCTCGGTCTGGCGCATCGCGAAGAGGTTGCCGATAAGCATGCTCGCGCCGGAACATATCTGCATCATGGGGAGCCAATACGCAGACATGGTGGAAAAGCCAAGCAGGAAGACGCGGATGAAAACCGCCAAAACGGCGATTTTAGGCTCGTTGGCGATAAATGTAGCGATGGCTGTGGGCGCAGCCTGGTAAGCATCAGGGGCCCAGAAATGGAACGGCGCTATCGCCAACTTGAAACCAATCCCGCACATGAAGAATACGACCGACATCACCATAAGCGGCTTGTCAAAAGTATTCGCGACCATCCGCTGTTCGAGGATGATCTTTTTTATCTGGTAGAGGTTTGTATTACCGGTGACACCATACAATATTGTGAATCCATACAACATAAAGGCCGAGCAAAGCGCACCGAAGAGGAAATATTTCACCGCGCCTTCAGCGGAAAATGGGCGATGCTTCAACCAGCCCACGAGGATGTAGCACGAGAGGCTGATAAATTCCGACATGATATAAATAGCCAGAATATCGGATGATGAAACCACGGTCTCAACGGCAGTGAACGCGAACATGATAAACGCGAAATACTCGCCGGAATATTTCGGGTTAAGCTCCCTGTCCTTCATGGACTGCAAAATCGTATATACGGCCGCGAAAAGGGCGACCGTCTTGAGAAACAGGCTGAATGGGTCGATTGTCTCTAAGCCCCCCCAATATTGGCCCAGGGCAGCGTTGAAATAACGTGAAACAAGATACTGCGTATATATGATTACACCGTAACTTACCAGCAACCCGCCCAATGCTATGAGCGGTGCTCGCCAGCGCCGCCCATTCGGGCGGATAAGCTCAAGGCACAGGATCAGGATACCCGTGAAAAGGACAATCATCTCCGGGGTAAGGAGGAAATACGCGCGGTAAGTGTTGGCGTAAACCTCCATGGGGGTGTCGATGAATTTGCGATAGAAATAATCTAACCAATCGGTGCCCATTACGCTTTAACTCCAATCGGTTGGAACGATGAAAAATAAATGGGCGATACCTTCATCAGGCATCGCCCCATCATTTTAAAACGCTTACTTCAGCATTTCAACGTATTTTTTTGCCCCGGCAGCACATTCGGCATCTTCATGGTTACGTGATGCCTATGTGGAACGATCTCGGAACAGGGTTAGTGACCCGGTTCATTCCATAGCCGGTGTTCTGATATAACGCTAAGCTGAGGATTACAAGGTCTTCAGTGACAAGCGTGCCCGTGATGCCCAGGTAATACCAGCCGTATGATTGCAGATAGATGGTCTGGCCCTGGTTGACCGAGAACTTCGCGCCACCCATTGTACCTACGGCGGTTCTTGTCCCACCCTGCTCCATGACGCCGATGATGTTGATGGGAATTACCCTCAAGTTTGCTTCAACCTGTGATTTAAACAGTGCCTCCAATTCCTGGTCCATGGCTCCTGAGATGCCCTCGCCGGGAATCAACGGCCTGAGTTCTTCCGGCACGGCATCAGGTATGAATAAGGGATCCCCACGGCTTAAGCCTTCAGCTTCGGCTGTAAGGAAATCTTTCGCGTGGTCATACTTCTGCTCGTTGACCTTCAGGAGATCGATGGCTTTCAGCAACTGGTTAAGGTCACCGACATCGCCCTGGTCGGGGTTATTGAAGTAGAAAGCAAAATCACCTAAATCACGAGTGTACTTTGAAGGGGTCTGGTCCTTGTACGGCACATCGGATTTTTCTTCCGCTTTGGATTCTTCTTTGGGTTCCTCTTTTGCAGATTCATCCTTCCCCGATGATTCATCCTTTGAAGCTTCTTCCTTATCGCCCTTGCCTTCCTCTTGAGCAGCTTCTTTTCCGGAAGACTCCTTTACAGGCTCCGCGATACGGTTGCCAACAGGTGCCGCCCCAGCCGGTGGTACGGGTGGTTGAATTGACTTCCCACCTGCCGTCCCACCACTCGCGTCAGATTGCCCTGGAGGAGTAAGCATGCTGCTCTCTCCTCCGGGGGGGGCGACATTCTTGGGGGCTTCCTTGTTTTCCGCAGGTGGTGTCTGCTTTGTACCAACAGGCGCTTCCCTGCCGGGATATTTCGGCGTTTTCACTCCGCCGGCACCGCAACTCATCAGAAAGGTCATCAAGAACATTATGACCAGCGGGAGTATGATATAAGCAGGATGTTTCCGCATCTTAAAACACCTCTTTATTTCTATCTAAAATAATTTCTTTAAATAATCAAGCCGATGCTACACGTTAATTAGCCCATACTCATCGTTCCACCGCCGCGGGCGCCGGGGCTTGGGCCGCCGCCACCGCGGCTGCCGCCGCCGCCGCCGCCGCCGAATGAACAGGGCACACTACCGGGGACATCGGGGACACCCGACGGCGTGCCCTTCTCATTGAGCTCATAGAATGTCATCAGCATCTCAACTTCAACAGAGACATCATAAAGCACCGACGAAGGCCTGCCCGCCCCCGCCCTGTAGCGAACGGTCGAGAAATAATAGGATGGTTCTTTGCTGATATGATAACAATGTATGGAAATTATAGTCTGGTAATCCCCCTCCATATTCTGAACGACCTCGATAAAACGGCGGATGCTCTGATAATTGCCGCGCATAACCGCAGTAAAAGTATGCGGGGTAATCATTGCTCCCCCCGTTTGCCCGGCTGCTTCAACGCCTCCCTCGGTTGGACGGGTTGCAAACACCGGCTCCCATTCGTACTTCAAGAGTTGCGGCGGTAAATCCCATGGCTTATCGTGCATGTAGTATTTAAATGACTCGGACAGCTTGAGGCTTAAGATCTCCACACCGGCATATGCGCCCATCTGGAAGATGGCATCATAAGCTTTAAAGATTTCAAACTGGTACTCCTCGGGTTTAACGTCCTTATCAGGTTGGCCGAGGACATAAAAATGCTTGTTCTTTTCCCATTTGTCGGTGAGTATCTGAAGCTGGTCCTGGTAATTCATCAGGTCTTTTACTTCCTTGATATAGCCGTTAAGCTGCGATACCTTGGACTGGCGCTGGGCTTTCATCTGGTTGATGGCTTCGACTTTGGGTTTGTAAAGGAAGAAATAGAAACCCGCAATCAAGCCGATGGTTATGACGACGAATAATACCACCATAACCGTTACATCACTTGTGCCGCCGCCAGGCTTTACTTGGGGGGCTTGCTGCTCCATCCCATTCGCTCCTTATAATTAATACTTTAAATCCATATTATTCAATCTAAAATAATCTATGCTTTATAAACCGTAATAGACTTTAACCGTCCATCCCTCTACCCACCCGGTGTCGGGGAAGACCCTGGAGAGCCTGAAGAACCGGATGAACCGGGTGCTGCGCCACCGCCTGGAGTCGGAGGCTTAGCGGCACCGGGGGTTGGTTTGGCTCCCCCTCCAGCACCACCGGCCTGGAAGAAACTCTCAACTTTATCGCCGAAAACCGTACGTCCGACCAGCATAAGCTCCGCATTGACAGTCCCGCTGATCTTGAATTTCCACAATATATCAGGCACCCACAATGTCGGGCCGAAAAATTCCTCAATACTTCGCCAGCCCGTAGGCCCGCTGGGCAGCTTGTAGCGCGGCTCAGGTAACTCCGGATGGCCCAGAACACCGCTCTCCCCTGTAGCCTTGGGACCTGTGGCCGGATATTCTCCTTCGTCAGCCCCGTCAGCACCCTCGGAAAGACCGGGAGGGCCTTCGATGCTCCTTCTCGGTCCCCCGATACGGGGCGGAGTCCTGGGGCGATATTCCTGTTGCCCCGCACCACCCGCAGTCGTCTGCTCGTTTTCAGCTTTCTTGTCTTCAAGATTGAGGTTTTTAAACACCTTGCTGTCAAAAATCTGCATCAGGAATCTCTGGAATTCGGTTGTCTTGAATGCAAAACCCTCGAGTTCAAAAGTCTGTCCGTTGGCGTCATAACTGAACTTGCTGATCCAGACCGAGTCGCGCATAATCCGGCCAAGCTCATCCATGATAACCGGCCAGGGTACCTGCGCACCGGTCAATTGAACGAGGCCGCCGAATTTGAATTTAATGCCTTGAATCTGAGTCTTTAAGTCCTGAACTTTGTTGTAGTCGGGTGTAACTATGTTGATCTTCTTGTTGAGGTCGTCCACTTCAGCTTTTGCCTTGTTGAAATCCTCATTTTTTGTGACATATAGAGAAGCCATCAAGGCTATGAGTACGATTAAAGCGATAACACCGAACTTCAAGCCTGAATAGGCTTTGCGGCGCACCATTGTCTCACGGGGCAGGAGATTGAGCTCAATTTTCTTGGCTTTGATGGCTTCGTAAGCCAAACCCAAAGCGGTGACAATCTCCCCCTCATGGTCCGCTAAAGCGTTGAGCTCGGTCGGGTCGAGAGACACGTTTGCGAGGGGTACCCTGTCGACCGCGGTAACGTCGTAACCGGTCTGCTCGGCAAGGTAATCATCGAGCCCTTCGAGCATACCTATGTTGCCGAAAATGATAATCTTGCCTACACGGCTGCGCCTTTTTTGCTGAGATTCAAAGTACCGTATTGAGCGCATCAACTCATTGACAAAGGCGCTCATAGCGCGAAGCACACTGTCACGTGCGAGTTTTTCGGGGCTTTCTTTCTCCTCCCCTTCAAAAATAACCTCGGCGCCCGCAAAATCCTCACCAAGGCGGACATCCTTCAGGTCCGCATCATATACTTTCTTTTTCGCTGCTTCTTCATCCGCGGGACCCCGATATGAGGCCATCAGGTCAACCTTGTTGTGATATAGATGCTCCTTGGTTTCCTCAGCCGTTTTGCCGAGTTTCTGGCGCGCTTTGTCTATGATGATGTTAAAACCGAACTCTACGGAGCGAGCAAGGCGGAAATTATTCTCGGCAACGAAGAAGATATCAGTTACCGTATCTCGAACATCAATGAAAGCGGTGGCCTGGTCGGCATCCTTGTAAACATCCTCAAAGAGGGGGTAACTTGCCAAGGTAGTGAGCTTGATGCCCACAACGGTCAGCCCTGCACGCTTCAGGAGGTTGATGAAGGGCTGCACTGTTGACCGGCGTGTTGCAGCAAGGAGGATTTCATTCTGGGTGGTGCCCTCATCCTTCAATTCGCGCATAAGCTTGAAATCATAGAGGGCATCCTGCGGCGGGAAGGGGACATACTGGTTGAGCTGGAGCATGATGGCGTCGCGTGTCTGGGCCATGGTCATCTTGGGGAGTGAAATCATACGCGTCACGCCATATTTGCCCGACATACCGAGAACGCATTTTTTCGCAGTGAACCTGTTGCCCTTCAGCAATTCGCGTATGGCATCTGAAAGCTTATGCGGGTCGGCAATCCTGCCCCCCTGAATAGCCCCCGCGGGTATCGCGCCGATGGCGAACTTCTCGAGTCTCATACCTGCCCGGCTTCCGGTAACTTGCGCCATCCGGATTTCCCGGGAAGTCAGGTCGATACCCACTATCTTCTTCTCAGCCATCTAATTCACCTCTCGCGCCGCCTTCAAGGGCGAGTGAAAAAAGTCATATTTAATATTCCCCACTCCCCAAACCGGCGATGACATAATCGAATACGCCGCCGGTCATCCCGATAATCCGCCTTCCCCAAGTAACCCAAAACCTATGAACCTACAATATGCGTTGTAAGAAGGACAACCAACTGGCTTTCTACTTTTTGCCGCGTTGTTTTCCCGAATAAAACACCAATTACCGGCAAGTCGCCTAAGAACGGTATCTTCTGCTTTTCGATATCCAACGAATTCTGTGTCATCCCGCCCAGCACAATCGTCTCACCGTCGCGAAGGCGGAGAATGGTGCTTATGCTGGTGTTGATAGTGCCGAATACCAGGTTGCCCTGGATGAGCTGTGGCTCACCCAAAAGGCTCGAGTGAGTCGGGTTGAGGAACATCGTTATATTACCGAAGTCGTCGATGAAGGGAGTGATAGTCAGCATGGTGCCTGTCGGTACGAAAGTAACCTGGTCAGGGGCCGGGATGGCGTTGCCGAACTGATCGATGATAACACCGCCATCGATGATGAACGGCCTATTTTCAGTAATGTTGACGGAGCCGGTATAACCTTCTATCACAGCAACACGCGGGCTGGATACAATCTTGACCTTGCGGTCGAAATACAACCATTTGTATCGCGCCCTGAAGTCATCATAGGGTACGCGCTGGTTCTTCGGCAGAACCTCGAAGACGATGCCCTCATTATTGACCGCGTCAAATGAGAAGCGGAACCGGTCGCTGCCGTATTGATAAGCCCAGTCGCCAAGGTTATCAACCCCCCAGACATCGGGCCGCTGCTCGGGGTTCGAGTCAACGGAAATAAATGTAGTCTCAACGAAAATCTGCTTTGGCGGTTTATCAATCTGGTCAAGGGCTTCTTTGATCATGCCGTGCATTTCCTGAGTAGCCATAATACCTATGGCGCCGGTCTTAGCAGTATAAAGACCGCCGCCCTGACCTTGCTGGCCGCCCTGGCCGCCGCCCTGGCCGCCCTGGCCACCGCCGCCACCGCCGCCACCACCACCGCCACCACCGAAGCCACCTGCCTGGTAGGGCTCGGGGGTAGGCATACTTCCACTAATCCTGATACTGGGAGGATAGGCATCAAGGACATTGGTCGGTTGGTCAAGCGAAACGGGGTTTACAAAACCACCATCAGCGCTACGTCCACCACGGCCTCCACCACCAATACCGCCGCCCCCGCCTTGACCGCCACCGCCACGACCGCCCTGGCCGCCGCCCTGGCCACCGCCTCCGGTGCCCTGGTTACCCCCACCATAATACCAATAACCATAACCGGATGTGGATGGGATCATATCCATCTGCTGGAGGAAATAGAACGCCGAACTTGGGTCGACATAGTGCACCTGGTAAATTTTAACCACGCCAAGGCCCATCTCCTCCTGCAGACGTTCGCGGGTGGAGATGAAAACAATCGGCTCTGTATCAGGACTTGAGCGGAAGACCTCGAAATCAAGGCTGTTCTGCAGCATCAGCATCTGGAACACTTCATCAAAAGTACGGTTGGTAACCTGCAAGGTGACCGACCCTCGACCGCCGACGGGAGCGAATGAGCCACCGCCGCTCAACCCACCACCAACGCCGCCTCCACCAGTCGGCCCTCCCGGCGGTCTTTCGCGGATATGGCCTGTAGGAGCCTGATTCCAATAGGCATCAAGGACAAAATCAACCCCGGCTTGGCTTGCGAGGATCATCATTACATCGATGAATGATGCATTCTCGAAATTCAAGGAAACTATTGCATCGGATATATGTTTCTTGTCAACTGCTGGGGCTTCAGTGGGGAAGTAATATTCGCCTTCAGCTTTCTCAGTGACGACCGGCAGGTCGGGATAATCGCTCACTTCACCCGCTAAATCAACCGAGCCGTATGCCATCGGCTTGGGATAATTAGCAGGAGGAGCAGGCTCCGCCGGCTTTTCCGCAGGTGCTTCGGGAGTTACTGTCTCAGCAGGGGGAGGGGCCTCGGCAGGGGCCTCAACCTTGGGTATTTCATCGCCCGTTGGGGTTTGACTACCGGTTTCGGGGACACCGATTTCCACCGGGCCGCCCGCTTCGGCTGCTTTTGTTACCGCAGGAGCGGGAGTAGTGGTTGGTTCAGACCAACCGGCAAGGGAAACTACATGGTCAATCCCGTTTGTCTTTTCAGCAACGAAGCTTCCGGCATCGGGAGCAGTGATGGTCAGGATCAGGGAACTATCCTCATCATCGCGTGTCACACTGACATTGCGGATAAGCCCCGACGTGGATTCATAAGAATAACCGGCTGCGAGTTCAGGGCCAAGATCAGCATTGGCGAATTTCATTATAACCCTGAACGGGAAAGCCGCAGCGCGTATTTCCGGCTTGCAGGCGCTTGATGTCTTTATCTGGACCGTCTCACGTCCATCAAGCTTAATCACCTCAACGCCCTGGACTTTCACCTGTCCGCTATCGGTTGTTTCCGTAGCCCCAAATGGCGCGACGAGGAGATCCGGCTGCTTGGTCAGGGAAAGGGCAACAACGATATTGCTGCCGTCCTGTTCGACCGAGTAGCTCCCTTTATCCAACAATCCATCGCGGAATGTAATAATCAAGGTGACTGATTTTACCCCTTTTTGAAGGCTCAGCTTGTAGTCTATCCTCCGGACAAGGTCACCGGATTTGAGAGACGGCACACTGAAATTGCTTCCCAATTCGCAATCGGGAAGATATAGCTGTATACCTCTCTCCCCGTCAAGCTGGGTCAATTCATATTCGACCCTTCCATTAAGGAGTATGGCAAGGCCCTGGCCTGTCCCGGCCGTATCGAGCCTGATTCCCTCCAATACCGCAGTCTGATCAGCGGCGACCAATCCGCTGGCAACTAAGAACAGCGTTAAA
>Ga0315277_10000520_pt1 | contig 61448 bp, 53 predicted proteins | sample YL17G05_15_MG_FD_203695 | JGI IMG/M metagenome (GOLD analysis project Ga0315277, IMG submission 203695) | Sediment microbial communities from Yellowstone Lake, YNP, Wyoming, USA - YL17G05_15 | ecosystem: Environmental > Aquatic > Freshwater > Lake > Sediment | place: USA: Wyoming | collected...
GCTTGGCTGCAAGTATCTTGTCAACGCCGGAAGTGTGGGTCAGCCGAGGGATGGCGACAACAGGGCGTCACTCCTGCTTTTCGACCTTACCGGGGGCTGGGCTGAAATCATACGCCTTGAATATGATATCAACCGTGCCGCCGAAGCGATAAAGGATGCCGGCCTTCCCGCGATATTGGGAACACGGTTATACCAGGGACGATGACACGGTGACATTCGCGATTTAATTTACACTGATTGTGCGCAATTAAAGGGATTATGGGCATGTTGAACAGGAGACGTTTCTCTGGAGCGCGGGCTTCCAGCCCGCATGCAGCCAGAAATTTTTAATACCGTAGGTAATTATATGAAACATATCATCTTCATCCCGATAAGGTTAATTCTTATAACATTGATGATTTCGTTTGCCTTCCTGCTTCAGCCCGCATATGCCCAGACGACCGTGGGAAACGCCCCCGGCCTCACCCTTGATAGCGAAATACGCCGCATCCAGGATGATGCCCAATACCATTATTCCAAGGCTTTCAGCGATGTTGACGACAGCGAATATATCAAAACCGCTGAAATACTTGAGGGCCTTGTTCGGGACTACGGCGCCGAGCAGACGGTGCAGGATGCCTTCTTTTATTTAGCGGACATTTATTCCGCCAGGCTCCAGGGCGAGCAGAACTTCCGTTCGGCGATTCGGGTGTTGAAAAGTTTCCTGCAACAAAATCCGGGCTCAAGCAAAACCCTTGATGCTCAACTCAAGATGGCGCTGATTTATTACCGCTATCTCAACGAAATCGATACCGCTATTCAAACGCTTGAGAAATATTTTGACAGCTTGAGTTTCTTCGACTACCTCGAGAGCGAGAAACTCCAGGCGCAGGTACTGCTCGCCAAGTGCTACCAGAAATCAGGGAATTTTGCCAATGAGAAAAAGCTTTGGGACGCCCTTGTCTTGACGAATCCTGATGCCGACCGCACCGGTAGAAGCAAGTTTCTAAGGGAACTTGAGAATTGGAAACGCCTTCCCGGGAATGGGGTCGATCTATACTTTCATGTCGGAATCGCTGAGGCGTCATACCGCAACGCCCTCAAGTCGGCTGAGGACGAACTCGGCAAGCTTGCCGCTAAATTCGGGAAAACAATGCCCGGCCAGGTCGAGGTTTACCTCTACGTCGATACCGATGATATGGTTTTGTACACAGCTTCCGAGGAGCCGTTGGCAATGGATGGCGACAGGGAAATCCACCTCCAGGTCGACAGGATTGGCGATATGCCCCACCTCATGGCTATGGTATATTCCTCCGCCCTCAATGCGCGCCCTAAGAGTGACAGGCATCCGATTATGCGCGATGGTTTCGACAACGCCTACTCGAACGGCTATGCAGGAGAATCAATTGATTCATTGGCCGCAAGGCAGCTTTTATTGTTTGATGAAGCCCCTAAAGGGACTCTCTTCCTCGGTACATCGAATTTCTTCGGCAGCACGGAATACGGCGTTTTGGCCGGGAGTTTCTGCAAGTATCTTCTGGTGAAAGAGCCGGTGGATGCTTTCATGAAACTCTACAAGGGCTTGTATCCCTATCATGATTCCGAAATGATCGAGGCGGCGGTCAAACGATTCTACAATAAGACATTCGATGAGTTGGTCGGGGCATGGTATGCATCTCTGAGCCCGATGATAGCGCAGATAAAAACCGAGGTCGGCTCGATGACCTATGACCTCAGCCTCGTCAAGGTCGACCTCTCAACACCCGAAGCTGCCCTGGAAACATGGTTCCAGGCGTTACGCAGGGGTGATTATGATGCCCTTGTTCAATCGAGCACACCTGAACTCGGTCAGCTCTTGGAAGACGCAAGAAAGGCGTACGAGGAAAAGGGGATTTTCAAGGAGATTGTGGTAGAGCAATTTGTCTATCCATATTACCCCACAACCTATGAGGTAGTACGCTCCGGGAAATTGGGTGAGGACATTTTCATTTTCAAAATAAATATAATCAAGGATAAAAAAGTGATAGACGAAAAAGATGTCCCCCTCAAGAAGATTGATGGGAAGTGGTATGTGGATATAAATCCGTAAGTCAAATTAACCCCGGATGTGTGGGGCAGGCTTTCCAGCCTGCCGATCTTGTGTGGGGCAGGCTTTCCAACCTGCCTGGTGCCCGGGTGCCGCCCACAGCCGAGCCTGTGAGCCGTAGCCTTGGCGAAGGCTCACAAACTCGCTTGTGGGTGCCACAGGGATAATAAACTTAAGTGAATTGGGTGCAGTGGGAACGCCGGTCTTCAGACCGGCATGCTGTCGTACAACCAACAAATTCGCATCAAAACACCTCTGGTCTGAATCCCCCGATTCTTCTGATTTCCCTGAAGCGTATTAAGAGTTTCGCCTATCTTCTGCCGATAATATATCGGGAAGGTCATATGAATCAAAGACTTGTCACTTGTGAACGCCTCGCATTAGCCAACCTTTTGGCTGTTATGCTTTTCAGCATCATAGGCTGTTTTATGGGGTTCTACGGCCGTTTCACATGGTACTCCGTCCCTATTTTTATCGGCTTCAACCTGAGCCTTTATTTCCTTGCCCTGGTTCGTTATCCACGTGATACCGGTTTCGGGATGATTTTTATATTCATCATCCTGACCCAATGGCTCAGTGTGGGGATGTTCCTCGGGTTGAAATGAGGAGTATAATTGTCATCATATTAAGACTGAATTCATGATGCTGGGCTATGTAATAAAATCTATGCGCCCCCGCCAATGGGTAAAAAACCTCGTGGTGTTCGGTGCGCTCGTATTCGTCCCCGGTGCCGTAAGGGAAGGGATGTGCTGGCTCTATGCCGCCTCCGCTTTCGTGGCGTTTTGCCTTGTGTCTGGCGGTATATATCTCATCAACGATATCGTCGATAAACCAAGGGATATTCTTCATCCACGGAAAAAATTCCGCCCCATCACTTCGGGCAAACTACCGCTGACTACCGCGGTTTCAGCAGCGGTTATCTCGCTTATTGCCGGTTTGGCTATATGCATCTGGCTCGATTCAGCCGGCCCCAAGCCGGTATTCCCCGAAACATCACGGGAGCCGCTCGGCCTTACCTTGACCGCAATCGCCTACATCTTATTGATGTTCCTCTATTCGTTCCTTTTGAAGCGGGAGATTATCCTCGATGTGCTTATCCTGTCCATCGGCTTCGTGCTGCGCGCTGTCGCAGGCGGCTTCGCGCTCGATGTCCGCATCAGCCCGTGGCTTTTGGCTACAACATTCTTCATCAGCCTGTTCTTGGCCCTTGGCAAACGGCGCGGTGAAATCAAGGAACTCGAAACCGCCGCCCCGCTGCATCGCGATGTGCTTGACAAGTATTCCGTACCCCTTATCGATAATCTCCTCGTTGTATGCGCCGCGGCGAATATCATGAGTTATTCTTTGTATACATTTCTCCACGACCTCGGGAAAAATCCAAGCGATATATCCAACCAGCCCGCGGGTATCGGATTGATGTTCACCCTGCCGTTTGTTGTGTATGGCATTTTCCGTTACCTCCACCTCGTCTTCAAACATGACCTCGGCTCCAGCCCCGATGAGGTTATCACGAGCGACATACGCCTCATCACCTGTGTCGTCTTATGGGTGCTCACTGTATTATTTATGTTGTCGCTGAAATGATTATCTGAAATTTCCCGAATAAACAATAAATTGGGTAACGGGTATCCATCGCCGCATAGCGACGCACTAAACTGTGATGTGTGCATCATGATTACTTGCATCCTTACAAGATGATAGATATGCCCCACCTAATTGCCTGCATTAATATGTGTACGATCAACCAACTGGCCAATCAACTGTTTTTGCGGACGACTTTATTAGCCAATAAAGGGCAAGCATATTATTTTAATAAAACGTTTCAAATTCCGTCATAATACCAATTCAAGTGTAGCATAAATATACTATCAGCGTCTTGTAGGGGCGCACTGAGTGCGCCCTTCGCAACAATTAATCCGATTAATATACACAGTAAAGTAAATAAAGCGATATATAAAAATCAATTTTATGTGTTTTTGGCTGCAATATAGGTTGAGCTGACTTTTTGGACAAAACTTATAAATCCCCGCTCGCTATGGTAAAATTATACGGGACATTGCTGGAGAAAATAATGCGGCGCTTAATATTTGCCATCCTTCTGCTTCTCCCAATAACCTTTGCTTGCTCGCAGCGGGACGAAAATGAGCATATCTTCAAAACAGAGAAGCTGCTTGCCCCCAATTCGGACTATATCATCCTTCTTGAACAATACTCCGAACCGGCGCAGGCATCCGAAACCCCGCCAAATCCTGATGTCCGCGACTTCATCCTTATTCAGGGGCGTGATATAAAGCACTTCCCCGCGGTCGATTCCCCCGCGATTTCCCGCAAGGGACATGTAGTCGCCAAAAATGAGAAAGGTGAAATTATCGTTGACATACCCGGTGAACCGGAGCCTTACATTTTGAATCCACCATTTGCCGACCTGTCCGAAATATTCAGCGGCGGTTACGGTATATCTGCTTCCGGGGAAAATGTCTATCGTCTTGCGGTCAACCAGGTTACCGACAAAGGGAAGCGCAAATATCAAGGCAAGCTTATTGAGTTCGACCTGGATCACAAAAGGGACATGGGGGTGACAACCATATTCGAATTGAACGAGGGACAATACAAAAAAGCCGAGGAATTCATCCATCGTTGTCTTTCATTACCGCTGCAAGTGTCGGAAAATGGGGATGCCGTGTTCTATTGCGCGCGTAAATTTGAGGATTATCAACCGCCGCATGACCCTGGGGACACTTTGAATTATGGTTCGATTGCCGATTCTTTTGTGAAGTATGACTTTTATATTTACGACAGAGAATCCGAGGATTTTAAACCATGGTATGGTTCCTGCGAAGCCAAAGAATATTTGGTCGATATGGTCGGGGTTTCCACCGACGGTAACCGTACTTTATTTCTATCCCAACGTCCCAGCGGCACTATGGACCTTCTTGTGCAGAGCGAACCTGCTGCAAAGCCCGATGTAATTGTCACCGAGAAGACCTATGAATTGTTTCACCCGTGCTTATCCCCGGAAGCAAGCCGGGTTGCTTATCTCCGCAGGATATTGATGGACCATGACGGGATAACCGAAGCCGTAATGATGCGCATGGATTCCCGCACTGAGGATGTCTTATTACGGCTCAAGGGTGTTGCCGATGTTATGTGGGCTGATGATTTGAAGGCGGTGGCCTACATTTCAAGGTCGTCGTATTCGTCATTGGTCAAGGACGGCAAGGAACCGGTGCTTTCGGAAGGAAATAATTATTTTCTGCACATTGTGAATTTTGATGATATGGTTGATACCGCGGTATTCCGTGCGGCTGAGGCGGATAAGCTTCGCATCGTCAATATCCTCGCCACAGCCGAGAAATTCGCGGATTCATCCGACAACAAACATCTTGGAAACGAACCCCAGATCGTTGAGAAAAAGGAAAGCCCGGCACATCAGACGAGGAGGAAAACCAGCCGCGATACCAGCAGTGGGCCCTCAATTTCATCCAACTGAACTCGTAATCTCAGCCATGCCGGCAAGGCTGCTTAGAGATCATAACAAAATGAATCTCAGAGGTGCAGGAGGACCAGGGGGCATTTGGGGACAGCCCTGGGGCTGTCCTGATACCAATCCCACTGAGAAATGATTCATTTCTTATGGATGGGTGCCGCCCACAGCCGAGCCTGCGAGCCGTAGCCTTGGCGAAGGCTCATCTGCGAGGATGTGGGTGATTACAATGAAAATAAGTATAGAGAAACTATTCACGCTCCTTATTTTTTTGTTATTCCTCCCCGGATGCGGCGCAAGGGGCGTCCCGCGCGACATCCCCTATGCCTTCGTGCTGTTTGAACCCATTGAATTACCATCTAAGGAGGAGGTTGATTATAAGGAACGCCTCGAGATGCTCTCCTCGCGCTGGGGTAATTATATTTTCTACGACGCAGCCGGGCGAATACTCCGGCGCGTTCAGGCCCCGTCGGGCAAGCTGTCCCCTGATGGCAGGAAGTTGTTCTTCACAACACCGGTTGACGCCAAGCTGCGCGACCTTTTCACAAGTAACGAGAAAATCTTGGCCGATAATAATGCCCTTGCAGGGACGGGTGAGATACGCTCGGCATTCTCGCCCGATATGAAATATGTCTTCTTCGAAACGGGGGAAGCCGACTTCGAAAATGGCCCGGTGCTGAGGGAAATAGTCCGTTATAACCTTGAAACCGGCTTGGAATCGGGTAAATGCAGGCTTATTGACTTGCCTGCACTCACCCCTGACCAGGGGGCGTTGGTGCAGGAGATATGGGAACACGACCCCGGCGGCCTTGCCGTATCGGAGGATGGGCGATACGCCTACACATTAGCCTGGAACCCTGCCGCTGATAGCGCAGCGGCTTTCCTTTCCAGTGTTACATCATTAGAGACTACATTGGAAAACCCTTTGTACGAAAAATATTATTCAATCTGCCGTATGGATTTTGATAACGGTACTGCAACACAACTTGGCGCTCATACTGCCGATACTTACTTGCTACCGCCCTTGGTTTATGACGATTTGACGCAGACATTGTTCCTCGTTGAACGCATCGTTTTGCCGGAAATTAACAGCTACAAAATCTTGGGCGCCAACCCGGAAGGCAGTACATTTGATTTGATGGAATCGGAAGCGAATATACATCTGCTCGGGCTTGGCGCCTCAAAAGACCGTTTAGCTTTTTTTGTTCTTACGAAGGAAAGTTCCGGAACGGCGAAGAAAAATTACGGCGTTCTTGACTTGAAAACAGGCGAGCCCACGTTCTATTTCAAATTACCTATGGGTATAAACGAAGCCTCATTCGGCCCTGAGCTTGAATGGGCGGTCTACATTTCCCCAGTGGAAGACGCATGGAATGAGCTTAATTCATACTCTCCCCCTCAAGGACCGCGCCCATACCTGCATCTCGTCACCATCCCAAATGCGCATGACTCCATCCTCTTTGCGACAGACCCTCCCGGCAAAAGCCTTGCCGGAATCGTTCCCCTTAGCGCTTTGCATTGATTTAGTGCTTGCCTACGTTTAAATATTTCCCCAAATTGAGTTAAGATATTAAAACTTGTTAATTCCGAAGCAGGAGCCATTTGCAGCATAACCTGACTAAATATTACCCCCTCTTACTTGTCCTTGTAGCTGTAGGGACTGTGGCCCTGTTTGGGCACGGCACTTTATCGCTAAGAGGCGCAGGGCATTTCAAAGGACGGAACATCCCCGATTCATCATCGGTTGAGATGGTCCAGTTTGCCGCTGCTAACCGGTTTGCCTCGGGGCAGGGTTTGGCGCTGACCGGCGATATGGCGCAGTTCCCTGAAACGGTCGCGTGCAAATCCGGCATGGTACCCGCGTACTCGCCTGCGTACATCGCCCTGCTTTCCATTCCGGCGCGTTGGGCCGACCGTCTCACTCCAAAACCCGATGAAATCAGGGTTTCATCACAACTTGAAGCTGAGAAGGCCAATTGGGAGAGGGAATACCTCAACTATACGCGTCGCTATAAACTGACCGTCATCTTTTTCCAGGGGCCATTTTTAGTCTTGCTGCTGCTATTCTTCTATGCCGCTTCACACCGGGTTTTACCCGACCCGGCATCAAGATTATGGCTCACATTAGGCTTGTGTTTCGGCACTCTTGCCTATCCCTTTGCGCTCACCGTTAATCCCATCTTCCCCGCGGCAGTCCTTCTATTATGCGGGTTTCATTACTTGCTGAATTTCTCGGAAAAGCCCGAAGTATCCGACGGCGTCGCAGCCGGGCTGTTTATTGGCGCGGCGTTTTTCCTCAACCACCTTGCTTATATCCCCGCGGTTGTGATGATTGTCGCCGTGGCAATCAAACTCCGCGAGCCGGAACGTCTTTTGCCCATCATCGGCGGCCTTGTCCCGGGCGTTGCCGTATTTATCATCGCCCACATTCTTGTTTTCGGCGACCCCCTTCCGGCGATATACCACCGTGGCGGCGCGCAATCCGGGATGCTTGTAATCTGGAAACATCTCATCTGGTCGATCCTTGGCTACAACGGCGCGCTATGGATGGCCCCGGCAACGGCATTTGCGCTCGTTTATGCGTTGGCGTCGGGAAAAGGTAATGGTGGGCTCCGTACCCTCAGCCTTGCGCTCGGCATCGCCGCTTGTCTGCTTTTACTCGCTGCGGCCCTTGAGGATGTTTACACCTTCGCGCCGCTTGTGGACCCGAGCAATGATAAGAGTTTCGAGGATGTATATAGCGCTGAACGAGCAGCATCTCCGCAGCTTGAAGTCAATGTCGTCGGGTTCCCGATGTCCGTTAAGTTCCACACCATGATATTCGGCGGTGAAGCTTTGGCCCTGATGGGCCCCAGTTTATTCTTGCTCTTCGGCGGTGTATTCGGCAAACGAGGCTATTGGGGGGGTATTGGGAGTGTGTTATTGCGCATAGGCATATTTATCGGCGTATTCGCCGCATTCGGCCCCTTCGGCGGAAGGATTTTCCCACTCATTGAGAACATCCATTTGTTTGCCTATGAAATCGCCCTCCGGATTCCAAGGGAAGCTATTTTTTGACGAGAAGAATGCGCGCATCGCCGCGTACGCCGCGCCCTGCGGGCGATAGACGCTCGCCGCCCTGTCTTGTTGTGGTGCAGGCGTCCCGCCTGCATTTTCATTCCCCTTCAGCGGGGCGCGCATCACGCATACGCCGCGCCCTGCGAGCGATAGATGTGGCCACACGGCGAAGCGATGAACGCGATGTAGGGCGAAGCATTTTGTCTTCAAAATGCTTCGCCCCTTTTCTCTCCTGTTCAATTATTAAAGTTTTGCCTTGAGATTAAGATAGATTAATATATTGAGTGTGATGTTGACCAACACGACCGAGCCGAGTCCTTTAGTAAATGCGGGTGATGTGCTCATCGTCATCCCGACCTATAACGAGGCGGAGAACCTTGAAAAAATCGTCGCGCGGGTTCATGCGATAATGCCCTCCGCGCATATACTCATCATCGACGACAACTCACCCGACGGCACCGGCGTCATCGCCGACCGTTTAGCCGCTTCCGACCAGCGCGTATTTGCCCAGCATCGCCCGGGAAAACTCGGCTTGGGCACGGCTTATGTCCAGGGCTTTAAATGGGCCCTTGGCAAGGATTATCTGTACATCTTCGAGATGGATTGCGACTTCAGCCACGACCCCGCGGAGCTCCCGAATTTCATCAAAGCCGCGCAGAAATATGATGTCGTCATCGGTTCAAGATTCAAGGACGGCAGGCTCTCGGTCGTCAATTGGCCCCTTTCAAGGCTTATCCTGTCCATGATGGCGATGGTTTATACACGTCTGATCACCGGCATGAAAATGTGGGACCCCACGACCGGTTTCAAATGCTTCAACCGGCGTGTGCTCGCGGGAATAAGCCTCGAGGGAATCCATTCCGGCGGGTACTCGTTTCAGATTGAGATGAATTTCCGCGCCACGCGAAAAAAATTCACAATCGGTGAGATTCCCATTATTTTCAACGACCGGCGCGAAGGGCAGAGTAAGATGTCAAAGCGTATCGTTTTCGAAGCTATCTGGGTTGTTTGGAAAATACGTTTCGCTGCATTATGGGAGGATATCAAGGCAATCTTCACCCCAAAAAAAGGGCCTCGAAATGGTGCAAAATGAGTGCAAGTGTTGCATCTTGATACAAAATGTTTGGAACATTAATGATATGATTTTTGATATGCCCTTTTTTACGTAAATTCTTTCAGCGATATCGAATCCGACTTGGGATGAGATAAGGCTTAATAATGATTTTAATTCGCAGGAATTGACCAAGATTTTTAGATTTACTTGTACAAATATAAACTTGTAACCTATATTTACCGGCTAATTTCAATAGGGATGATAGTGCTTATTTAAACCTGGTATGGTAATATATATTGTTTACAATATGGCTGAGGCATTGGAACAGGATTTGCACTTTAACCGGTATCGATTTTGAGCGAAAGGATTCCGGATGGTCTTCGGAGTATTGAGAGGAAATGAGAAAGGAACCGTGATGATCGCGGTTTTGATCATCGCGGTGGCTGTAGCTATAGTTTCTTATGGCCTGCTTATTAATTCTCTCAATGCCATTGAGCGTTCGGATGTTCAGGATTACCGTGTCAAGGCGAAAGCGCTTGCCGAGGGGGGACTTGATGAGGCCGCTTTTAGCCTGAAACAGGACACGAATTACATAGGCTTGCCGGAAAACCCGGGGATCCTTCCGGGGTGGGCTGGTGGGGGCACCGACACGAATATCAAAGAGGCTCTCATTTCGAACGATAGAACCTGGCTTGAGTCCATCGATGACCTGCCTGGCCAATCTTACCATGCGGCTTTTTCGGAATATGAATTATCGTCTTATGATACGCCCGACCTGTATTTCGTCTGGGGCGACACCGAGCAAGCCACTTACGAGTTTATTGACGAGGAAACTTACAAGCGCCATTTCTTCGATTATCACTATAATCCATACCAGCAGGAAACCGACATTGTCCTGGGCGCGAGCGGGGAAGTGAATGACAACACCAACGACAGGGTCTTTTCATTTGCTTCTCGGTCTTATCCATCGAACATCACGCGCTACCAGACCCGCACTAACAGCGCCTGGGAACAAAACGAGAACGACCCCGAGCCGGCATATTTTGAATCCAAGCATAGTGCCTATAAAGCTGATACCGGCGCGCGTTATTGGACGGTTACATATGATTATGACCCTACTCACCCGGGACGGAATATAACCGCCATTGACCTCCTCGCCAAACCTGGGGACCTTGCCATTGGTTCTCCGGGCGATACCGTATGGGCCACCGGTTGGAACGGTACAACTTGGGATCCGCCGATGGCGATCCCACCGAACTACCGGCAGGGTCCTTACACAAACCCCACTAACCTGCTTACCGACGGCATCGAAAGCACCAGCATACGTATCGGCATGATGGCCGATGATATCCCCGACCCGCTTGGGCTTGATTACGGTTTCAGGGTTAATGGGATAAAATATTATTTTAATTACGACCGTTACCCCGCCCGTTACGAGACACCGCACCCCTATGACCAATTGCCCGCCTCGCTTCCGGGAACCCCGGGGATTCAGGTTGTTTATAGTCCATATCAAATCGCTCCGGGGGTCCCTGGTGTTGTGCAGCGTATGCGCGTAACCTTCGACTGGAAGTTTTTCCTCGAGGATGGCGATACGCTTACCCTGATGAATTTAGCCGGGAACCCCCCGTATGTCGTTGATTCACTCACCGGGAACGCAGGGGCCGGAAAATCTTATGAGATCGACAGGCAGGACCCCAATGTCCCATTAGCAATGGGCCTGCTGTTTGATAATGACGGGGATAATTTCTCATCGACGAATAACTACGGCTACCTGGTTGAGAAATTGGAATATGTAAACGAGTTTGGAAAATGGGTTACCGTGACTGAGCCTAATATTGAGACGCCGCACCTGGGTAGCCTGGGGTCGTTCCTCCCACCGAGCGGGTTTCCCGATTATGCGATGTATAATTATATCTACCGTCCCAATGTTCCCGGCGGTGGAGCCCTTACTGACTGGAAAGTCCATTTCGACGAGGGTTGCGATTTATATGCAGCGGTAAATACCGATGAGGACTATATCAGGATAACAACCCCCGGCTTCGACCCCTATGGCGGGGCAAGTGATACGCACTATTTCGTCAATCCTTACGGTTCCTATGGCGGGTTCATCGGGTTACCCAACTATCACGATGTTGCGGAACTCAAGGCGCAGAATTACGAATGCGGTTTGAGTCCCTTCATGGAAATATATTGTCACATCGATGATCAGGACGATTATGCTAACGTGGCGCAAAACTGGGGCTTCAGGGCTGATTGGATAACTCTTACAGCCGACGGCGCCTCGGATATCGCCCCCTATGCGCCCACTGTTGCTGCAACGGTCTCCAGTCCGCCTGATAAGGGTTATCTCAACTTTGGCTCCGGCATTGATTCCAGGGGTGAATGGTGGATTACCGATAAGAAGCTCGACGGCAGTGTCGTTGAAATGCTTGGAATCCATTTCGACCTTTCAACGTTCGACCTCGACCCGGGGGATTATATTGCCATCTATGATGAGGAAGGCAATGAAGTGGGGACGCTCACTTACCGTTCATTCCGCCCTGAAGGGCCCGACGGCAGCCCACCTAAAAGTGAAGATGTTGAAGGCAGCGGCCCGCAGGATGAAGACCCCCATGGCACCGGCCCGGAAAACGCCCCGGGATGGGATGAGGGTTCCATCAACCTTAACGATACAAGGGGCTGGGTGCTGGTCCCCGGCGAATCCGCGCATATTGTCTTAGTCGGTGATGGTGACGACAACAAGGAACATCTTGGTTTCTGGATAGACCGTACAGCGTGGTTCTCCGGTGAGGTTAATTACAGCGCCCTTGGCTCATTTGAAAGGCTCGATGAGGCAAAGAAAGACTCAGCCGAATACTCGATATCCGGTAAGAGCGAATACCTGGAAATCCGGTAGCAACGGGGAACTTGCGGAAAAAATCCGCTTGATATGCGAGGGCAAAAAGATTTATCGGCTGCAAAGAAGTGTTTGAGTTAAATAAAAATATACCGGCGATTTCATCCCGTATTGCCAAAGGTGAGAAGGGTATTACCCTTCTCGAAGTGCTATTTTCGGTCGTTATTATCGGGATTGTGGTGGTGGGTTATATCGCCACGCTTGGCACATCCGTGAGCACCAATGATATTGTTTCGGATGCGAACACTGTTGCGGCGTTGGCTTTCAGTGAAGTTGAGGGATTGCGGTCAACGGAGTTCGGTAAGGTCCCCTTCGTCCAGACAAGCAAACCCGGAGCCCTTAAGGAAGTGCCCAATTACCTGGACAACATCCTCCAGGATATCGAGGGCGTTAAAATCATCACCACCGACGACCTTATGAATTACCCGAGGGAAGCTGGCGCCGACGGCAAACGCTCTGATGACACCACTTTGAAATGGGTTGCCCAGCGTAACCTTCTCACTAATGGCGTCTCCGAGGGGCCGGACGCTTCAGGGCCGGAGAATGACGATAACCCGGGCGGCGGCGGTACCGGCGATGAGGGTCCCGGCGGAAGCGGCCCAGAGGAATTACCCGAGGGTTATCAATACTGGATGGTTGATTTAGGAGCCCAATATAAAATATCGCGTATCCTTTATGATAACCGGTTTAATACGTTTGAATCGGACCTCCCTGACCTCGATGAAAAAGTGCACAACGATGATGTCTGGCAGAAAAACTGGCGTTTCTTCTTCAAGGAAGGTGAACTCCAATTGGGCGAGCCGTTCGACCCGCGTTATCAGGGCGAGACCTTAGTGCACTATTTCACGGGTGGTTACGGTGCAACCGGGGTTAATGTAGTGTGGGATGATTTTCAACACCCGCTCTATGCCGGCCTGCTGGGCGTCACCGAAATTGATACATACTCCGATTTCGACCCAGGTTTCCATTGGCCGTATGTTTCCGAAGTTGAGGTTTACGGGTTTTCTTATGCGACCGAATATATTCCCGAATATACCGACGCTAAAACTGGCGAGAAGACTTACAGCAACATAATAATCTACTTCCCGAATTATAAGAATTCCGGGTTTGATATGGGCCGAAGGTCATATATCCCTGCCGCCGCCACTGATTTTAACGAGGGGGGAAGGCAGGATCTCATCAGGGTTCAAATTGAATTTTACCCTTACGACAGGCGCAGGAATACTAACGACTGGATGCGGACAACCTGGTGGCGTGATAATGACTCCGAGCTGTCACGCTATACAACCAGCTTTTATCGCGACCGCGATGTTTTCCGCGACAATCTCCCGCTGCTTACGGATTTGCCTGAACATACCGTTTATTATGATAACGAAGATTTCTATGTCGATTATACCGTCCCCGATGCGACCGCAATACGGTTCTTCTTCACCGAATTCAACTTGCCTGACGATGGCAGCGATTACATACAATTCCTCGATAAAGAGGGTAATATATACGGGGACCTTACATATTACGGCCAGGATTTCAACCCCGCCGTAAATAAGCTCTATGGCCGCTTCGGGCCATGGGTTGACGGGGATACCATAGTTATTCACTTCCATTCCGACGGTGCCGAGGACTCGGAGTACCCGTGGGAATATGGCGGGTTCAAAGCAGGAAGGGTGGAGGTGCGCAAACCGAGCCCGTTTTAAATGAGGGCGGTTTCCTGTATCGATAACAATGGCGGCAATAAGTAAAAAATGCAGTTCGCTGAATTTTGCAGGGCAAAAAGGTTTCACGCTTATTGAAGCCGTTGCCGCCGCCAGCCTTGGAGCACTTGTTCTCATTACCCTTTATATAGCCTTAGGTGAAGGGGTTGATATATCGCGCGATGTGATAATGCAGCAGGATGCAGACCGCTCATTGAATAACGCAATAATCCGGTTTGGCGATGATATGCGCGGCGCGGTGTATTTCTGGTCGGGGGTAACGACCGATGAAAATGGCGATGAAGTGCTTGATAAAAACCCCTTGCCGCGCGAAGTCACTTTCGTTATCCTGCGCAGTGACCACACGTCCGCCTGGGTTAAATATGAGCTTGCCCCGGGTATCCTGACTGATGATACATACCTCATACGCCTTAGCGATTATGAGACACCGGGCCAATTGGGATTGACCTATGTCGCCCAGAACGTGGCTAACCTGCTTTTCATATATTACGACGCTGAAGGCAACCAAACCGCTGATCTTACTCAAGTTGCCGCCGTTGAGATGGTCCTTACTATCGACACCGGCGTCGCGACGAAAGAAAGAAATATATACGTCAAATTGCGCAACGAGAATTTAGGTCTGATTATTCCATCTTATGATTTTGAAAGTGAGCGTGATGCACAGCTCATAAAGTGATCTATGCGAACCGTTGCAGGGAAATATTCGGCTGAGTTGAAGAAGCGATTAGGCGGGTTCACCGTGCTCGAACTGCTTGCCGTAACTACGATAGCCCTCATAGTCGTTATGATGGGCGCTTCGACGATAAGCAGCACGCGTCGTTTTTCCATCGAGGAGAGAGCTGTTCAGAACCTTAAGCAGTTGGCGGACGCCGAGGAGCGTTTCCGATTCTCCTCCGATGTCACCGTGAATCCCGAGGGGACTTACGCCACTTTCGGCGAGTTGCAACTCGCGGGATATGTTCCTGCCGACCTGGTGGAGGATGATGTTCGCGCGCATACGGTCAGCGCGTTCGTGCCGTATTACCGCATTAATATTGTTCGTTCTCCGAATGATCCTTTGAATGAACCCGATGCCAACGGCTACTATGTAGTCGCCTTGCCCATCCCCTCAAGGATGCACCTAAAAACATACTATATGCTTGAGGATGGGGAAGTCTGGCATTCATACGGGTTGAAGTATTTCGAGAGGTAGATTTTGGAGTCCTTAAAGGCTCTGACAGGGTGAATTTTGAGAAATATGAGAGAGGTTGCGCCGGACACTTGGGGTCAGCCCTGGGACTGTCCCAAGACGCAGTATGGAACTTGACGCTGCAACCTGAATCCCGCCATAGGCGGGACTGTCCCAGGGGGTGATAAGACTCTATGAACCGGCGGTGGAAGAAAATGCCCGAAATAAAGGAACATAAAACGCGAAATATGATGAGAGCAAATATGGCGCGGTCATTGAAAAACCGCCCCACCGGGCACTTTTCCGAACGCGGGTTCACGCTTATAGAGGTTTTGCTCGTATGTGCAATCATCATCATCCTTGTCAGTGTCGGCAGTGCGTCTTACCTGGAGGCCCAGCGCCGTGCCGAGGAGCATCGATGCGCGGAGCGGCTTCAGGAATTGGCGGTGTATGAAAAAATGTATGCGAGGGAGTTCGGTGATTATGCCCTCTTCTGGGAGCTCCAGGATCAGGGATACATCGACCCCCACTACGTCGAATCCGATACGCCCAAACACAATGCCGGTATTCCTTTTATTCCCGAGTATCGCCTGGAATTGACTATCCCCGGCGATGGGACATATCGGATAGACGCAACGAGCGACCTTACCGACCCGGCGCAATTCCAGCCGCGGTGGCGTCTTTTGGGAGGGATATGGGACTTGCGCCCGATGTACATTGACGACAGGGGCATAGTGCGATGGGTTGAGAACGACACTCCCGTCTATCGTTAGGACCCTTGCTCAGGATGGAAATTTTTAAGGTATAATAGAACTGTAAACTTGGGAAAATTAAGAAAAATAAATGTTCGTTGGGAGTATATGCGAAGGGCTATCTTGGCCCGGTGCGGCTTTACATTGCTTGAGGCCCTCACCGTGGCGCTCATAATTGTTATCTTAGCCACGGTAGCTATCCCATCCGTTACCGCTCTTAAACGTAAGACTTTGGAGAGTAACGCGGTGCTTAAGCTGCAAAGCCTGGCAACCGCTGAGAAGAGGTACTATAGCGAGTTCGGGACATTCGGGTATTTCAACGAACTGGTGGAGCAGAAATATATCCCGGAAGGTTACTCGACGCGCTTCTTCTACAATCCCCTTCGATGGGGCGAGTCGGTCCTGCCGTATATTGACAAATATTCGTTGAGTTTCGTAATTCCCGCCACACCGAACTCGGTATTTTTCAAGATTGAAGCGATTCCCGAGAGAAGCAGATTGAAGTTACGAACTTTCAATATAAATCTTTTCCTCGACGGCCCGACTCCCGACCGGATAACACAGATGCCGCCGGTCAGGAACGGCCTTGATGAGTTCGGTGAGCCGGTGGTTATTTATTAGCGCGAGAAAGGCAAAGCCAATGCGTCCGATGAATGGAAATCCGCAAATGAGAAAGAAAGCCGGATATACCATGTTGGAAATAATGGTGGTTGTGGGTATCCTTACAATCATCATCACCATGGCCATACCCAGCATGACGAGGATGAAGCGGCATGCCTATGAAGCATCAGCCATCGAAGGCTTACGCGCCATCGCTGATGCAGAGGAGCTCTACTATGACGTCAGCGGCTATTACACCGCCGGTGGTAACCAGATTGAGGACCTCAGGAAAGTAGATGCTATCGATTCAGGCTCATACCCCGCACGGGCGGGCAAGGGAATTTTCATAAAAGGTTATTCCGTCCAATTCGCCAGTATCGGGGAGCACCCCCAGAATTATTCCTGCCTCGCTGTACCTATTATGCGCGGCATGGACCTGCGAACATTCAGACTCCAGGCGGACGGGATTGTGCGCGACGAGTGGGGGCATCCGATTAGTTGATATGCGCGTTTATCGCTGCAGGGTGATTGCTTATGAGACATCGGGAAAAACAAATAGAGGAGCATAAAGAGGTGAAAAAACCCCGGTTGAAAAAACCGAAACAAGGGTTCACCTTGCTTGAGGTCATGGTGGTGGTCGGTATCATCACCATTATCATCACATTCGCAATCCCCGCGATGGTAAGCGCCACGCGTTCAGCCAAGGAAACATCCTGCGTTAAAGGACTGAAAGTCATATACGACGCCACTCAATTGTATTACAGGGACTATGGTTACTCGCCCGTGCAGTCATCCAAGCCGTCCGGCCTCTTCCTGCGCGAGATAGATGCGTATTTGCCCGAGAGTTACGCTCCCGTCTACGGGCAGAATGTAATCATCAAGGGTTATCGCCTGTTCGGCTGGGTGCCGGATAACCCGTCCAGCCCGACTTTTCCCGGTGTCGGTGAGGGGACATCGAGCGGCTCTGCGTTCGCCGACCGTGTCGGATACCATTCCTGGCGCGTTGTGGCCATTCCGATAGAGCGGTATTCGGGACTGCGTACGTTTTACCTGGAACCCAGCGGAAATGTATCGAGCACCCTTGATGGGCCACCTGTGTAAAGCGTTCGTTGTTCGTTTCGTGTTGCGGTTTAGATGAAGCCAATTACGGAGGATTTGACAGATGCAACGTTTAAAGAGAATGCTGATGAAAATAAAGGACCGCCTTGAAGGCTTCACCCTTTTGGAAATATTACTCGTGGTGACCATAATCACCATCATTGTGGCGATGGCCATACCGACTTTGCGAAACACCAAAAGCGGCGCCTATGAGGCGGGTGCGGCGAAAGCGCTGCGTACTCTCGGCGAAGCCGAGATGGCATACGCCAACATATACGGCCATTACACATCATTTGAGGGCCTAAGGCAGCTTGGCTTCATCAACCGTGATTGGCGTAAATACAACCGTTACGGCGACATCTCCCGAATGGCCAAGCATTATTCGATAGATTACCGCGTACGCAACACATATCGCTGGTTCACTTTCGGCTATGAATACGTGGCGCATCCGGACAGCAACTTGCCGCTGAAAACATTTGTCATCCGCGAGGACGGCACTATCGAGGTAATTAAGGACGGCCGCCTGCAGCCCAGGTAGACCCGGGCATATGCCTGCGGCCTTGAACATAAATATATGTTAGTCCATTAGAAGACTTTTGTTGGGTTGACGTTCCGCATAGCAGGGGACAGCCTTGGGACTGTCCCAAAACGCAGGACGGAACTCTACGCAACAAGCTGAGTAGGGACTGTCCCAAGGCTGTCCCGGTGCTGCAAGTGAGTAATTGGAGCGCGGGCTTCCAGCCCGCATGCGGCCAAGGATGGCCGCGCTCCAAGTGTTACAGTTGAGAGGTAAGAGACTGATGAAACCAGAAGATAAAGAGAAACCCGAAGGCGGGAAGCGACGCAAAGACGCCGGCTTCACCCTTGTGGAGATACTCACCGTGGCCCTGATAATAGCCATCATCGCCACGTTCGCGTTTCCATCCTACCGTAAATCACGGCAAAGGGCTCTGGAATCAGCGGGAATCCACGGGATGAGGTCCCTCGCTGCTGCGATGGAGGAATATTACAACAATAACGGTTCATATCCCTACTCTTTCAACGCCCTCAAAAGCGCCGGTTTCATAGACAGGAACTACGCGCAGTCCGACCATTATCACGGCCTGCACGGCAGCTTACGGCCTTTTGTCAAGGGTTTCACCGTTTTCTGGGAAGTCTGGTCCCCGAACCGCTATTCAATACGCGCGCGCACCCTTTACAATTTCAATATCCTCGCCAACGATTTCGTTGAGTTGCGCGTCACCGACGGCGGCAATGTCGAGATAAAACGCTACGCCGAAGGCAACTTCTGGCGTCCGACATAAATATGTTTGTCGAACGGTCGTTGTTTTTTCTTTGAAATATTCTGTTTATTAAGATCGGAGATGGATAGCCATGGGACCTGATTATTGGCACCATAAAATACTAAGGCGACTGTCGCGGCTCAAACAGGCCATGCAGCGGCGGCTCGAGGGCTTCACCCTTATTGAGATGATCTTAGTGGCCACACTAATTGTTATTCTCTCGACACTCGCTGTTGCATCCATGAGGGTTGCCCGTAACAAGGGCTTCGAAACCGGCGCTGCAACCGGGTTGAAAGCTTTGGCCTCGGCCCAGGAGATGTTCTTGATGGACAACGGCCGCTACGCCGGCGGCTTCAGCGTACTTGCCACTACTTACCTCCCCGACCCTTACCCGCCCGTCGGGGGCATATCCATCTTCATAAAACAGTACTCCGTCATATGGTGGCATCCGGGGATCGATTGGGCCCCGCCCCCGACCTACGGGGGTAGCTACCTCATAAACAGGTACTCGCTCAACCGTTATACCATCTTCGCGCTCCCGATAAGAAACGACCTGAAGACATTCGCCATTACCGACAGCGGGGCAGTGCAGGTTCTCAAAGCCACCGGCGGCGGGCCGAGGTTTGATCCTTATTAGACAGATAAGGACTGGTACCTAAATGTTTGACTTTACGAAAAATAAACTGGTTAATATTTTACCACTCCGTGGTGATAAGGGCTTCACACTTATCGAGATGCTGACGGTATGCGCCATCATCGGCATCCTCGCCACCATGGCGGTGGCGAGCATGCGCGGAGGCAGGACCGTGGCGTTCGAAGCCATGTGCATCGGCGCGCTCAAGCATATCTCCGAGGGCGAGCAAATCTACTTCAACAGGCATATGCGTTTCACCGACTGGAACGGCTTGCAGCGCGAAGGCGACCTCATCGACGTGGGATATGCGAAAGCGGATAAACTGATGGACCCGCTGGATACGCCGATTGCGCTTATGTATTCGATAAGGTTCTACGGGTCCTCGACAACCTTCAAGGCTGTGGCCTTCCCGGTGGATACCAGCACATGGAAACTCAGGACATTCGCCGTGGATTCGGATGGAAGTATCCTTAATAACAAGGACAACCCTCAGTATTTCGTAGGTTTATGATAGCGTTGGGGTTTATGCGGCAATAGGTGTAGGGCGGGTGAAATAACGGTTCTGCAGTTTGCAGGTATATTTGTTCGGTTGATTTGCTTGGGCTTGCATTGATAAGAGTTTAAGACATGGAGAGTCAAACCATGGTTAAGTTTGGATACAAGTTTATGCGCCTAAGGCGGCGCGGAGGGGAGAGCGGTTTCACCCTCCTGGAAGTGATGGTGGTGGCCTCCATCATCGGCATACTTGCCGCCATAGCCATCCCCTCATTGGCGGGGGCGCGTAAGAGCGCCCTCCAATCGGCCTGTGTCAAGGCTTTGCGAAGCATCACGGACGCGGAGGAGATGTATTTCCGCGACAACATGCGCTACACGGATAAGTGGCCCCAACTCGATGATTACCTGCCCGGGGCTTATTCGGGTTATGCGGGCAAGTATTACTTCGTCGAAAACTACTCGCTCTATTTCCGGTCCAACAGCAACTACCAGCGCTATACATGCTTCGCTTATCCGACCGACAACTCCCTTCGCCTGACCACATTCAGGATATCGGATGAACCCATTCCCGAGGCCAATGTGGGCGGCGGACGTTGGGAACCGGCATAACAGCCTTGAGGGATGGATTGGTGCCGTATATGAAGATATTGGTGAAATATCATCTCTCCAAGGAGCATGGTTACAACATGCTCGAGGTTCTCGTTGTCGCGATTATCATAAGCATCCTCGCCACTGTCCCGGTAGTCAGCCTGCGTAACGCCAAGGTTAAGGCCAACGAGGTCGAGGCTATTGCCGCTTTGAACATGATTGCCGTGGCTTATGAAAACTACAACAACCAGACCCGCCCACACCGTTATCCCAATTATTTGAGTAACCGGGCCGTTTATCCTGGTCTGATTGATTACCGTTCAGCCGAGGAGATTTGGGATATGCTCATAAGCCAGAGTCTTTTGCCGAGGCGTTATGTAAACCATACACATGATGAATTGAACCTGTTGGCGAGCGGATTTCAATTATCCATAATGCCCTATAGCAGGATCCCAAACTTCTCGAACTCGCCAAGGTATAACTATGCCATTGTCATGAAGCCGTTTCCAGGAAGCAAGCAACCAAGGGCGATTGCAATATTCCAGGGTTATAACGACAACTGGATGCGCATCTCACCCCGCGCCCGCAAACTCCCAGGCAATGGGGATAGGTCAAAAGCTAAATTCTATACGTGGAAAGATTTTTAAGGTATCTGATTGAAAGGTATAAAACCTATTAACATGATTTCATTTTTCAGGCAAAAATTTTATCGGTTTATTAGATGATATTAAAGACGATAAAATCTGTTTGGGGAAGGCTGTGGGGAAGGGCCCATAGATGGAGCTGCAAAGCAGGCTTCAATATGATTGAATTAATGACTGTCTGCTTCATCATCTCCATCGTGGCTGCGATGAGCGTGGTGCTTATCGCCCGTGCGAAAGCCCAGGCGCGCGAAGTAGCCGCCCTGGGCACATTGAGCGCCTTTACCACGGCATATGAAGCGTATCGCTTCCGGTACAGCGAATACCCGCAATGGGGCCCGGAGCAGCGCTTCAGTGACCCGAGGAACCTGGTGAATTTCCTGATGGATGAGGATTTCCTCCCGACGGTTTACGCCAGTTCTTATGAATATTTCCCCACACAGAATTTCTTCAAGGGTTTTGCGGATGATTATTATTTGCAGATATTGCCTTATGACCCGAACGAACCAGACGCCTCGCCAAAGGGAAGCTATTTCATTGTGCTTGTGCCATATGGCTTCCAGAAGCGTTATTTGGCGGCGATTTTCGACCCGACCGAGGGTGCACTGACTGTTAAGGCGCGGAAAGGTGATGCAAGAACTGCTTTCTCAAAATACAAGCTGTTCACATTTAAAGACCCACCGATACGGAAGTAGGCCTGGGTTAATAGTTGAAACCGCTTGCCGGCTGTTCCTTCTTTACAAAGCGGGGAAATTGAATATCGGGGTATCTTCTTCCTTGAGGAGGGTTAGGTGGGGAGATGCCGACTGTTCCCAGGTTGCCGAATGCGCCTGGGTTAATAGTTTATAGAGGATAAATTGTCCCAGGGAGGATACTCGCCCGCGTATCGCGTAGATTAGGTGATTGAATGCTGAAAAAGGGCTTAATAATGGCGGATGTGTATATTTAGATATAACAAGAGGTTTCCTTGACAAGGTAGGTGATTTATTATAACATTGGCAGGATTTTTAAAGTGGAATGAACCTGAAATCCAGCCTGAATAGCGCTTCGTGGCCCAGGAACGGGCTGAGTTGATCGAGACAAAGGAAGGTTGAAGAGCGTTGAGCGCTGGTGTTTTTTCATTTTATGGGAGAAATTAATTAATATTGTATTTTTTTTATAGTACATAATTACGGATTAGAGGAGAGGGAAACGGTGTCACCCCCACCAATCCTTCAGTTGACACATAAGAGGGTGCTGGGGATCCACCTTGGACCGGCACAGATCAAGATCGCCGAGGTTGAGCGAACCAAAGCGGGTCCTGTTTTACAAAACCTCCTGTGGGATGAGACTCCTGCGGAAGCTTTTGTCGGCAACCGCATTGAAAACCCAACCGCGCTGGCGTATGCCATTCTGCGCCTTCTGCAGTCTAATAAGGTGCGCACCAAGACCGCTATCGCAACCATTGACGGCAACGAAGTAATCGGCAGGACTATCGTCCTTCCCTTGATGCCCATAAAGGAATTGCGCAAGTCGATACTGTTTGAAGCTGAAGCTGCCTTACCCTCGCAAGAGGGCAATACCATGCTCGATTACCAAATCCTGCGTACTTATAAAAGTGAGGAAGACGGCTCCGAAGGATGTGAAGTCCTGATTCTCTCGGCTCCCCGTCCACCCCTTGGCATGCTCACCGAGACTTTGCTCCAGGCGGGTTTGAAACCGGTCGCGATCGACCTTACACCGGTCGCCGCCCAGCGTGCCGAACAGCGTACGGCGCAGGTTCAAGGTCGCGGCGGGGATTATATCCTTATTACAATCAACGACCGCTGTACTGATTTATCCATAGTCCATGAAGGCCACCTGAGGATTATACGTTCGCTCCCCATCGGCTCAATCAATTTATGCGACGCGATCGGGGAGCGCCACCTTTTTGACACCGCCGTAGCGGTTGAGCTTGAGGACAGAACCCCCGGCGGGCCGCCTCCCGAGGAACTTGAAGTTAAAGAGGAAAAGGTGCACGGGGAAGTAGCCTCGGGTTATTTCGGTGAAGACCCATTCTCCTCCTTTGGTACCGAAGCCCGGATGGGCTATACAGCTGTTGCGGGCGAACAGGATGAACTCATCAAGTTACAGCCCCTTGTTACTGAACTTGTTGATGAAACGCTGAATACCATCAGGTTTGGTCAATCGTTCGGCAAACAGAAAACCGAAGTCGATTTCGCGGTGATTGACGGTTATTTCCCACACGGTGACAGGTTTATACGTGCCATGGCCGATAAGCTCGGCTTGCCTGTACTTAAAGGATTGCCCCTCGAGGGCATCCAGGTTGCCAATCCTGAAATTAGAACCGACCTTCTCGACAGGTTTGCGCCGGACTTCGCTGTATGTATCGGCTTGGCGCTAAGGGGGGTGGATATCCTATCGTGAACAGACAATTTCAGAAACGCGACATCCTCCTGAACCTTTTGCCGCGCGAGTATCTTCCGGAACCGGAGTTTAAAGCTTTCCCGATAGTTGCGGTAATCCTTGTCGGCTTACTCGGTTTCATGCTGTATACCCGTTGGGCACAGGATAATAAGGCCCTCGCTGATGAAATCGCTTTAAACGATAAGACAACGGCCGATAACAACGTAAAAATCGCCAAGGTTATCCCTGTTCCCGTCATCCAGGCCAACTCCCGGTATATCCTTTCGTACCTCTACATCCTTCCCGGGCTGATTGACCTGGGTCCGGATTGGCTGAATATATATATTGAACTTGAGAACAACTTGTCCGTAGGCTTATGGATTGAGAATATGGCATTCTCCGGGGGCAACGATCAAGGGGTTTGGCCGGGGATAAAGATCACAGGTATTTCCAGTGCACCCCAGGCCGTTGAGAAGGTCCTTAATCTTTCTGAGGACCTTGAGAATTCAGACCAGTTTATCAATGTAAACCTGCGCGGCTGGCAGTGGACTAACCTTCCCGATGGGGGTGCGGGGGTTATATTCAATATGGATATGGGTATAGAACACTGAGGTCGCCGCACGCCTGACCATTGATAGGAGCGGATGGAGCATTGGTAAAAATATTAATAAGATTCGGTGTCCTGATTGTCGTATTGGTAGCCATCTGGTTAGCCTTTAACCTCTTTGTGCACAGGCCGACGGTTGACAAAATAGATGAGGCAAGAGGGAAAACGATCTTCACGCAGGGGATAGGCCGCGGCCTTGACCTTATGCTGAAATTCCAAAACAGATGGCCCGATATTCTTGCGGCGCAGCGACGGGATATTGAATTTATAAGGACCGTACTTCCTGAGGCCCCGTTCAACGAGAAAGTCTATCTGAGTGTCCTCCTCGATGTGTTTAGCAAGTCGGGCGTCGACTCAAAAGGCGTGAGCATACGTCCTGTGAGATCAAGTGCGAAAAAGGTGAATTTCTTTAGTTTCTTTACCGCGGATCTCGGTGTGTTGGCTGCAAGTCTGACAAAATTCGAAGAGGCTTTTAAATATCTCAACGGTTCGGAAAATATAATGGGGGCTGAGCATAAACGCTTTGAAAGCCTTCTGATACCCCAGGGGGCATCACCGGAGGAACTCGAACTCGCTTTATGGTATTCATATCAATTTAACCTCAGGATGGCCGTCGATATCCCCAAAGATGTTGCGATTCTCCCAGCCCTTGAAATTCACCGGTTCGACACGACGATAGCGGGGTCGTATGAGAATGTTAAGCATTTTATCTGGATGGTTCAGAATATGCGTCCGCATACGGTAATCGCTAATTGGCATCTCGTGCCCGGTCAAGGTACCGGCGAATCAAGGGAGTATACTGCGACGATGACTTTGGTGACTTTTGTTGACACCAATATTCCGCCGGTGTACGAGGTCGACAACCCGAATATGCCTGATATTAAACCGCTTCTGAAAGCATTCGGGATATAGATTTATTCGGGGAGGGTAGGTGAAAAATAATAACTATGGGTAAGCGCATAATAATAATTTTAATCGCGGTGGCCTTCGTGGCCGCGGCCCTGGTCGTTGGCGGCTTTACCACTCTCGCCCAGCAGGCGTTCGATATCCCAAAGGTCGGGCAAAAGGGCGCGGTTGAACCGGTTCAGAAAGCTCAGGAACAGGAGACCGCGAAGATAGCACAGGGTTTAGCCCCCGGAACTCCGCCGCCGTCGGCTGAGCAAGCCACCGAGGAGAAAGCGGCTGTACCACTTGAGGAAGTCCCCGAGGATTTCCTTCGCGATGCCATAACAGCGGCGGCGGGAGAGGCGGCCTTTGCCGAAACCGCCACCAGGATTGTCCGCTCGTTTATACGTAAAATTAAAGTTGAACCAAGGGGGTTTGAGGCGGAATTCGAACCCGGGAAAGAGCCCTGGGTTAGCAAGAAAGCAGAAGTGCGTTACAGCCCGTTTGACCCGACATTGACTCATAAGCCTAGCGTCGCCCCGGAGCTGCAGGCTGCTCCACCATTCCTCCCACCGATTGAAAATGTGGGACCGGCGATCCCCGAGTTGAGCGTTCTAAAGAACCTGGTTAAATTAAAGATGACAAGCAAATCGGATGGCGATTATATCGCCCTTGCCGAAATTGCAGGCTTACCCATAAACTTGAAAGTTGGCGACTCCCTTGACCCGGAGCATAAATTCCTTCCCGGGGGGATAGATATTGTTATCGAGGCAATTTCCATGGATGGGGTGCTCTTCCGAAGCGGAAATGAAAGAGTCCACGTTGCTTTTGCAGGGGCCGAGGGAACTGAAGAGAAACCTTTTAAAATTACGGTAACCAAGTGAGGAGTGGTCCTCGTAAGAGACGAGTATTTAAATATCATAGTTAGCTCTACCAATTGGACAGGAGCCTACGTTTAGATGATTAACCTAATGTCGAAGGGATCACCGCGGAACCCGAAGCAAATAAACCGCTTCGCGGTATATTTACTTGCCGGATTATTGAGCTTTATATGGTTTGCCGGTGTATCATCAGGGGAACCATTGGCCGACCTCAAGATAGCAACTGAGGATGGGGCCCTGGTGGTCGAGTTGGCTGTTACCGGCGAACCGGCAATTACACCGGCAAGTGGCAGGGAGGACGGTGGTGTGCCGGCGTTTACAATTGCCGGTGTCGATGCAACCGAACTCATCGGTGGAGACCGGTCTGAAATGCCGACTGGTTTTGTACCGGCCCCAATGCTCAGGATAGTCCAGGAGGACGGGGGGGTGAAAATTGCATTCCCGGGTGCGGTAACAGGACTGAAGACCGACTGGCGCAGCACAAAGGGCTGCGTGAAGTTGGCTGTATTCTCCGGCGAAAATCCACTGCCTGCCCTTGATGTAAGCGGCAAAGCGGGGGATACCGGGAACCCTGTAATACACAAGATCTCCCACCGCTCTGAGGCTGGGATGGATATCTTCAGCTTCTCCTTCCGGGGTGAAGTACCTGAACCCTCGGTGCAAATGGCCACCGACGGCCTTTGGATAACCTTTGACGGTTGCACCGTTGACCTGCCTCCCGGTACGGGGGGTGAATTCTCAACTCCTGTCCACGGGGAAATAATGGGACGGCTCGATGTCTCTGTCAATGAGGTCCCGCAAAGCCGTATCGGGCTTATTCCCCTGGCGGGGGAAAGGTTCAGCTATGAGATTATCTTCGACGGCGGCTCCGAGTTCATTATTCGTTGTTATAAGGCGCCTGCATCCCCGGCTGTAAGTACTGAAGTCCAGCAACCAGTCCCTGAAATAACTCCACCGGTTAAGGTTCCACAACCGGAAGTTGAAGCCCCCGTTCCACCTGCGGTTGAAGAATTTACAAAGGTCATGAAGGTGAAATATGATCCTATCGGGGATATCGATAGATTTACATTCAGCATCGATGGCCTGACGCCGGAGGTCAAAGTAGAACAGCTTACATTCCCCGACAGGATTAGGGTTGACTTGAAAAATGCGGCTGTTGAACTCCCCGAAAATGCGGGGGGCACTTTTGAAACACCGGTTCCGGGGATTGGCATTGTCAATATGGTTGCCCTTAATAGGGTTGCGGGGGAAAGCAAACTCGCTGAGTTTACATTCGCGTTGGCACCTTCCCGTTCGGTTAAGGATATTGAAACTAAAGTTGATTCTACTCGTCCGGATAGAATAATCCTCGATGTGCTGAATTTACCTCTCCCTAAGCCCGTGAAGGAAGCTCCTAAAGCTGTTGAAGCACCTCCTGTTGAAAAACCTGTGACGGAAACCCCGCCACCTGAGAAAACCCCTGTTGCGGAGGAAACAGTCACTACACCGACGGTGCAGGACCAGCCCGTTGTCGAGGAAAAACCGGTTGTTGAAGAGAAACCGGTTGTCGAGGAGAAGATTAATATACCGGTAGCTATGGAACCGGTTGCACCACCCCGTGTTCCTGTGGAAATAACTCTAACAACCCTTCCCAACGGGGATGCGGTATTAAATCTGAAGGGCGATAAACCTTTCCCTGAGCCGAAGATCAGGCGCTTGTCATTCCCGACACGCTTAAGCCTGAGCCTGCCTTATTCTACTTTGGCTCTTCGTGGCAATACATCCGGTTCATGGACCGTTAACGAATCATCAGTGGCCAAATTACTCGCTGTTGATGATGTTGATGAGGAAGCGGAAAGATATAATTCGTCATTGATTATCAATATAGCTAAGGATGTAGGGAATGACCGTGTCAGAGCGGAAGTGCACCCGGCGGGCTATGCCGCGTACGATGTCATAATAAGCATAATGCCCGAAATAACACCTCCCCCCGCCCCGGCGGTGGAGGAGGTAAAAGCTCTGGTGCCGGCCCCAGTGGTTGAGCCGGAAAGGGAAGCGGTTGTTGAACCGGTGCCTGAACCCCAGGAGGTTGAGGTCCCCAAGGAAGATGTTGAGATTAAGATAGCCGTTGAGCCTATTACAGAACCGGCGCCAATACCGCCGTTCGTCGAGCCGAAGGCTGAAGAGAAACCAATTCCGGTGGTTGAGATAGAAAAGGTTAAGGAAACCAGGCCGGCAGAACCTCCCAAGGCTGAAGTACCTGAACCCGCACCGGTTGAAGAGAAAGTCACACCTCCTCCGGCAAGCGTCGAGAAAGCCAAGGAGGAAGTCTCCTATCCGACCTTCAAGGTCGAAGTGCAACCGGCTGTGAATGGGGCGGACAGGTTCGTGGTTAATTTCACCGGCCCGGCATCGGAACCGGAAGTTAACCGTTTCAGTCACCCCTCAAGGCTGATGCTTGTATTCAACGGTTGCTCACCTGATACGAGCGAAAGCAGTAACCCATATAACTTCCGCCAGATTACCGGGGGAGTTCTCGCCAACCGTTATAAGCTTGCGCAAAGCAACAATGATTGCCCGCCCAAGGGTATTCTTGAAATCGATGCCACATCGGCGGAAAAACCTGAACAGATTGGATATAAGATCAACAAGAGCGGTTCGAGTGTTGTTGTTGAGATTTTCCCGGTGAATATGCCGAAACCGGCGGGAGAACCGCCTAAACCGATTGAATTGGGAAAGACGGAAACCATGCCTCCGTTGCCGCCAGGCGAGGGTGGTGAGTTGGCGCCCAATATTAAAGAGGCCATCGAGAAAGCCCCAACAGAACAGGTTCCGCCTGAAACGCTTGAGAAGAAGCCGGGGGCCGAGCCCCGTATCTCAATTAATGTGAAGGATGCCAATGTAGTCGATGTGCTCCAGGTAATATGTACCCAGGCGGGGATAAACAATATCATCGACCCGTCGGTTGTCGGCCGTGTAAGCCTTTCATTGACTGATACGCCCCTGAGCGTTGTGCTTGAGCTTCTTGGCGAACAGGCCAATTTCGACTACTACATAAAATACGGCATTTATAATTTCGCCAAAGAGTCGGTCCTGGAGAGCAAGTTCCCTGAGTTCTACGGCACGTGGATTATTGAATTGGCTTATGCCGATCCCAACCAGGTAAGGACAATCCTGAGTTCACAGGGCATAATCGATGCAAGAAACGTCATTGTTTATAACGCCACCGCCGTAGGTGGCGCCGGTAATATTTTCACCGCGACACGTAAATTGCTCATCAGGGCCTCCGAGAAGGACATCAAACTCGCGTTGGCAATAGTCAGGGAAATGGACCAACCCCCGCCGCAGATTATGTACGATGTCAAAATTATCCAGACTTCGGCTAATATACGTGAAAACCTCGGTGTCAACTGGTTGACCAATTCTACGGCAAGTGAAAGCCAGGGGACGATGGGCTTTGCCTTGCAGGAGAAACCGGTTACAGAACCGGATATCGGGGGAATTACCGAGTACTTCCCGCAGGGCCTTATGCGCGACCCATATACATTCACCGCCACATTGAATTACTTGACTTCCAGGGGCAAGGCGAAGATATTGGCCAACCCGAGCATCTCGGCCCTCAACGGCCAGTCGGCGACATACTTCGTCGGGCAATCGGTTCCCTACCGCTCCACGTTCCAGGTCAGTGATATTGGGCGTGTAACCCAGCGCGTTGCCCAGGAGCAGGTTGGTATCACCCTGAATGTGTCGGGCATAGCAGCGAGTAACAAAACGGTGACGATGTTTATTGCGCCCGAGATAAGCAACCTGATGGAGCTTACCGATATAGGCCCTCGCACGTCACAGAACCGCTTCTCAACGGTAATGCGCGTTGCAGATGGTGAGACGTTTGTTATGGCAGGCCTGATTAACGAGGAAGACCGTATCGCAAGGACAAAGGTTCCTATCTTGGGAGACTTGCCCTTGTTCGGCGGTTTATTCAAGAATAAGAAAACCGATATCGACCGTACCGAGCTTATAATCGCCATTACTCCGCATATCATTGAGCCGGTGGATTACCAGGGCCCGATTATACGAAGGGCTACCGGCCTTGAGGGAATTTTTACAGGTAAATGATTGCGGTAGTATTATATTTTAAGTAATTTAGTTTCCGAGTCTTGAGGTGATACTAAAGTGAAGATGATGACGAAGCTTTTGACATTAATCCTGGCCTTTATCGCCGTTTCCCTGGTCAGCAGCTGTGAATTCCAGAGGATGTTGATGGATGAAGAGGATAAACTCCCACGGATGGAAGTGTTTACTTATGTGGGCTTAGCCAGCAAGAGCCCGCTCAGCCAACCTGTTGCCCATTATTGCCTGTTTGATGCAAAGGGCGTCACCTGCGATTCACCTATGGATCTGCTTAGGTTTGATATGTATGTCGAGAGCTACGACATCAACCAGGCCTTTACAATCGATGTGATATTGCCTACTGACGATGTCGAATATATGCAACATTTTGATCCCAAATACAGACCTACAGTTGTCAAATGGCCCCAGAACGCTACCGCGCTTCCTATTGCCTGGGAGACTGTTGGCAGGATCCCTACATCGGACAATGGACGCGGCCCGGGAGGCTATTTCACGGTCGCAGTAGCCACATGGTGCCCAAAAGCTGGGCAAATGGGGTGGGCTGAAAAATATGAGGTCAAGCATTGGTGGGAGGGGAGTTTCTTTAATTGGGATACCGATGATCCTCATTTTATCCAGCCGGAAATAACCATTATCCTGACTGATGAGGCCGGTCGCAAAGCAGTTAAAAAGCTCCCCCTCTGGGTTAATATTGGGAATTGCCAGACCTGCGCCCCGGCGGTTTGACGGTTGAGTACTTGAGATTATTTGTAGAGCTGCAGTTGGATTAATATCACGCTTGTGAGGTTGAAATGAGAAAGAATATATTAATTGTAATCTGTATCTTAGGATTGATGAGCTTCATCTTCATGCCTTCTGCATCGGCGAAGGAATGCTCCGGTTGTGAGCATTGGGACTGGGCGAAGGTGCAGTACACCGACCTTGATTATAAGGCCATGGATTTCCTGTGGAGCAGTTGGCTCATACCCGAGAGCGGCAAAATCGCCATTCTGCCCTTAACGGATTATTCTGATGTGACGATTTTATCGACTCCCTACGGCGGGACGGGCACTTATGCCGGAAGGCGGGTCGCGGAATCGTTAGCCTATGAATTTACCCGTCTTGGCCTTAAGCCGCTGCCTTATGATGATTGCCGGGCAGCCGTCAATAATATGGTGGCAGGGCGCGAAGAACATCATATGAGGGAAGCCACATCCAACAATGCCTACTATCTCGAGAATAAATCCGATGACATGATGCAGGCATTGAGGGACTCGGCTCCGGGAGTTCTCTCATCCATGAAATCACCGAGCGATGGCGCATTCCTCTCACGCGAGGAGATAAAGATGCTTGGGGAGATTCTCGGTGCTGACCTTATCGTCAGGGGTTCGCTGAGCCAGTATGGTATGCAGCGGAAGAACGAGGCCAACTGGCGTACATTCCTCCCGCCTTTCTTGGGGTTCTTATGCAAGGAGAAAGAAGGCATGGTCGAGGGGACGATTTACATGTATGACGCTCACTCCGGGGAACTTATTTGGGTTGTCTCTGAGAGCGTCGAGGAAGACCCCTCGCTGCCGTTCTTCAAGACCAACTTCGAAATAATGGACAGCGCCGAAGCATTCATGGCTCTTAAGGTTGTCTCGCATCTTGTCTTGCCGCCCCCTCCTTGTGAGTGGGAGGAAGGCGCCCCGTGCGGCCAGCCGTGCGCAGGGCCTTGCGGTGAGCCCGGCGGAGAGGAAGACGACGACGATTAATAAGGGTTGGGTTTTTCCGTTGCATGAATCAAGGACGTCACAACGACGCCCTTTTTATTTCTTCTCATTCAAATTCAATAACCATTGGTGCATATCAATAGAGCAAATAGAAAACAACACTATAGTGTGGGGCAGGCTTTCCAGCCTGCCATATTATTACCAATAGATATGTTTAAGGCTTTCCAGCCTGCCTAATTATTGATTTAGAATCTGCTTTAGGCTCTCCAATCTCCCGTTGGAATGGATTGTCACCAAGCTACTGAAGGGATAATCCTGAGGCCTTTCCACAAGGCCTGATTCAATTGGATTCCGATGAATATAATCAAACTTATCCAACCAATCACGTTCATCCCTGATGAGATGGTCGAAATTTTCATCTTGCCAGAAAGGGCCTTTTCTACACATTATTTTATTGATCTCCCTTGCGGTAAAGCCCTTCATCCCCATGAGTATTTTGGCCAATGTCCATCCGCGAATTGGGGTAATCAAGATGTGGATATGGTCCGGCATAACAACATAGGCATCCAGGGAGTATCTTTCACCAAAGCCAAACCAAAGGCTTTCCTCAACAATTGATGCAAGATGGAAACCTTGAGATGGGTTTGTTATTTTAATTAGGTTGGCAGGCTGGAAAGCCTGCCCCACACTTTTATGCTTGCTGGCAGGCTGGAAAGCCTGCCCCACACTTTTATGCTTGCTGGCAGGCTGGAAAGCCTGCCCCACACTTTTATGCTTGCTGGCAGGCTGGAAAGCCTGCCCCACACTTACAAACATGAAAGGATAGCCTAATTCTTCAATTACATGAGATGTGATGAAATAGGTCGAGCCCGCAAGTTCCCAGTGAGGAAGCCTCCTCTTATATTGGGAAACTCCATCTAAATCTTTATTAGTAAATTTTCTTAATTCAGGATATTGAATGGCAGGCTGGAAAGCCTGCCCCACACATTTGCCTTTGAGCCATTCCGGTATTCTCTCCCTTTTGTTGACAGTATCCATTTTCTATCACCATTGCTTCATATCAATAGAGGTAACAAAATAATACTATAGTGTGGGGCAGGCTTTCCAGCCTGCCAAATTATTATAAATAGATCCGTTTAAGGCTTTCCGGTTTGGTAAATTGTGGAACATATCATTGCTATTAATGAATTTCGGGAGGGGCTTCAGCGCCGCCTGGCTTTAACCGGCCCTTCATATGCCGCCATATAAACCAGATGATGCCTATGCCAAGAAGGACGGCAATGACAATATCAGCACGCTGGAAATATTGCTTGATATCTTCCCAATTCTCGCCAAGCTTCACGCCAACCATTGTCAGGAACCAGTTCCAGGGAATAGCCCCAAGGAATGTATAGATGCAGAAACGCCATAGGGGCATTTTCCCAATCCCGGCAGGTAAACTTATGAATGTTCGTACGATGGGCAGCATACGCGAGAAGAACACGGTAGCTTCGCCATAGCGGGAAAACCATCTCTCGGCCCTGTCAAGGTCATGGTTCGAGAGGAGGATGTAGCGTCCGTAACGTTCGATCAGCGGCCGGCCGCCTTTAAGCCCGACCCACCACGCGAGGAGGCTCCCGATGAGGTTGCCGGCTGTACCCGCAAATATCACCAGCCAGAAACTCAAAGTCCCTTGTGAGACGAGAAAGCCTGAGAACGGCATGATGACTTCGCTGGGTAGCGGGATGCATGCGGATTCGAGGGCCATTGTGAAAATGATGCCCCAGTAGGAGGTATAAGTTATGACGGCTATTACAAAACCGGCGAGGGCGGATAGGAGCGTGTGTATCATTCATTCCCCTCCCTACCACATACCTACCCGGTATTTATCTCTGAGGTTATTCAATCGCGTTTCGGAAAGGAGCACGCAGTCATCGGGGATGGCAAGGCCGTTAGCTACATCTTCTGCGAAAACATTGCAGGTCGGCGCCCCGCATAAACCGCAATTCAACCCCGGGAACATTTTGGCCAAATCCTCTTTCGCTTTCATGCGTTTAATTTTTTCTTCGAAGCTGATGGGGCTCGCTTGGGTAGGCCGGGCTTTAATGGTTTGCCTGAGGAAATAATCCCCCTTTATGTAGCGCTTCTGGATTCCATCCTGAAATCCCGCAGGTGGTTCACCCATAATTTCGATGAGTCTCTGGATTTTGCTCGTGCTTACAAACGTGTCGTCGACAGTTAACGGGCCGCCGATGCAGCCACCGGAGCAGGCATAACACTCAATGAATTCAACGCCCTTTATTTTGCCTTTCTCGATATCATCAAAGATGCGGATAATATTGGGGAACTGCGAGACTGAAATATATCGGCTCGGTTTCAGGGAAAGGCATTGCCCTCCGCTGAAGGCCCACGCTAAGCCGATTGAGCTCTTTAAAGTGGAGTACGGGTCATCTGCATTTGGCGATTTCTCATTCTTTTTCAGTTTTGTTATGGCAGCGAGCAGGGGGTTATAAATATCGGCAATGCTCACGCCCAAATCTATATAGCTTTTAACCCCTTCAGCCGGTTGTTTTATGGCTACAACTTTCGCAGGGCATGGAGTGATATAGACGGCCCCGATTTCCTCCGGTCGAAGCCCCATCGCCGCTGAATACGTTTTCTTCATTTCGCGGCCGGCAAGCTCACGCGGGGTTTCAATCGGGATGATCTGCTCAACCATATCGGGGTAGGAGACCTGGATCAGCCTTACAATCACGGGGCAAGCGGAGGAGATAAGGGGATAGATTCCTTTGTAATCATCAAGGTAATCTCGAATAGCTAAATTGATGAGCTCCGACTCAAGCGACAAGTCATAAACGGCATCGAAGCCTATTCCAAGCAGGCCATCAATGATGTCGGATGGCGTTATCCCCATCTGGAACTGCCCAAAAAGGGTCGGGGAGGGCATCGCAATCTTATATCGGAATCTCTGGATTGCTTCGAGCTGGTCTGTTTTAGCTTTTATGGCCCCTTCTTTACAAGCAACGATACATTCGCCGCAGTCGATGCAGAGCAGCGGGTTGGCGCGGGCTCTACCATCGCGCACCCTTATGGCGTGCGTCGGGCATACCCTCATGCAGGCAAGTTTTGCTTTGCACTTCTCCTCGATGATATCGATCGCATGTAGAATCGTTCTCATGGTTTCTTATGGTGGTGAATCACAATCCTGAGCAGAGTACCCACACCGACCTCCGATGCGATGTCCAGGTCATCGGAATTTTTTTTTATATTAGGCAACCCCATCCCGGCGCCGAATCCCATCTCGCGCATTTCATCCGAAGCCGTCGAGTAACCTTCCTGCATGGCCAACGGTATATCGGCAATCCCGGGTCCCTTGTCCGAGACCGTGATGACGATGTCCTCAGGGGTGAGCATGAAATCGACCTTGCCCATATCCGCATGAATGACGACATTCATCTCGGCCTCGAATGATGCTATGGCGACTCGCCTTATGATATTGCTGTTAATGCCGACCCCCTTAAGGATCGTTTTTATCTGCGTGCTGACTTCACCCGCTTTGTCGAAATCGTTTCCGCGGACATAGAATGTCTTGTGATATAAAGGCTCACTGGCCATGTCAGCAGATACCTTTCAGCCCTATTGAATCGAGTATTGCGCATACTTCAAACATCCCCTTGGTTGTAGCGAAGAGGGGGATGCCCATTTCCTTGGCTAAATTCAGGGTTTGTTCATCGGGCCTCTTGCCCCTGATATATATAATCCCTGTAGCGTCGGCAATATCCGCCGTACGCACTGATTGCGAGTTGGTCAGGCCGGTCACAAGCAGCGCACCGGGTTCGGCAAACGCAAGGACATCGCTCATCAGATCAGAGGCGATTGTCTTGGTGACTTCGACGTCGTCATGGCGACCATTCGTAAGGTTTTCGCATTTAAGAAGACTTATTATTTGTGACAGTTTCATATTCATTTAAATCCTAAGCAGTCGGATATCCGATTAATACTCAATTATAGACGCCCGCATAAATAATGCAAAGATGAATGCTCACCATAAAAGGATTATCGTGATACCACAATATAAGAGATCTCCCCCCCGCGACTCTTCGAGCGGGGGGGGGATTTTTTGACGATACTTCGCGTTTCAGATGGTCATCCATTTGTTAGCACATAGTCATCCATTTGCCGATAATAAGAAGTATTTCTAACAACCTATGCACTTGGGGTTATGCTGACGAGAGTGATAAGAATGGTGTCTCCCGATTGTCCCCCCCATCTCCTCGTTTCTTAAAATACTATTTCGATAAAAACTCCTGCATTGCACGGGCTGCTTTGCGGCCCGCGCCCATGGCTAATATGACGGTCGCCGCGCCCGTGACTACATCGCCGCCTGCCCATACCCTATCCATGGACGTCTTTCCCGTTGCCTCGTCAGCCTCAATATTACCCTTCTTGCCGATTTTAAGCTCCGGGGTTGTCTGCGGGATGAGCGGGTTAGGGCTGTTGCCGATTGCAACTACCGAGGCATCGCAGTCCATAAAGAATTCGGAACCCTCAATTGGGACCGGACGCCTTCGGCCGGAATCATCGGGAGGACCGAGCTCCATTCTGAGGCATTCCAAGCCTCTGAGCCAGCCTCTCTCGTTGCCGACATATTTTATGGGCAATGTCAGGAAATCGAAAATAACCCCTTCCTCTTCGGCGTTTTCCACTTCCTCGAGACGCGCGGGCAGCTCCTTGCGCGACCGGCGGTAGACGATGTGCACTTCATCAGCGCCAAGACGCAGGGCGGTTCTTGCTGAATCCATCGCTACATTCCCGCCGCCTGTGACAGTGACTTTACGGGGGCGTTTGATGGGTGTGTCGAAATCCGGGAACCGGAAACCCTTCATCAAATTGATACGTGTAAGGTATTCGTTGGCTGAATATACACCGTTGAGATTTTCGTTGGGTATCTCCAAGAACCACGGCAGGCCGGCGCCTGCGCCGATGAACATCGCGTCGAACTCTTCGAGGAGGGTCTTTACACTCCGTGTTTTGCCGACTACATAGTCATAAAATACTTTCACGCCAAGCTTTTTAACATAATCGACTTCTCGACGCACTATCGCCTTTGGGAGCCTGAATTCGGGGATGCCATAGATAAGCACGCCGCCTGGTTCGTGTAAGGCTTCGAAGATGGTTACATCGTGCCCCAAAACAATCAAGTCCGCTGCTACGGTAACTCCCGCAGGCCCGGCACCGATAACCGCCACTTTTTTCCCTGAGCGCGGGGCCATTACAGGGAATTCTATTTTGCCTTCGGCGGCCTCCCAATCAGCGATGAAGCGCTCCAACCGTCCGACGGCCACCGGTTCCATCTTCTTGCCCAAGACGCAGAGCTTCTCGCATTGTTCTTCCTGTGGGCATACGCGGCCGCATACGGCAGGGAGGGCATTCTTCTCTTTCATTATCCTGATGCCGGCTTTGAAATCACCATCGGCAATGCAACTGATAAAGCCGGGAATATTTATCTCCACCGGGCAACCGCCCACGCATTGCGGCTTCTGGCATCGCAGGCAGCGCGCGGCTTCTTCCATGGCGAGTTCGGGGGTGAAGCCAAGGGCGACTTCGTTGAAGTTACGAATTCGCTCTACCGGCGATTGCTTGGGCATGGGAACCCGCTCGGGTTTTATCTCTTTTTTCTTCTTTTTTTCATCTTCGACCATATCTACTCCACTTTCTTTCGGCTTGGCTTTCCTATGTAGCCCGGCAACTCATTTGCCGGGGTTAAGTATATTATTTAATAAATGTAACCCGCGAATCCCATTTCGTGGGTTACCATCCTTTTCAAATGTGTAGATGATACTCCGTGCCGCAGCCGCTCCTTCGAAGTGGGGCGACCTCCTCCTCGTAGTATGTCTTCCGCCGCTGAAGGAATTCATCCCAATCAACGAGGTGGCCATCGAAATCCGGCCCATCGACGCACGCGAATTTCGTCAGTTTATCAACGGTTAAGCGGCATACCCCGCACATGCCGGTGCCGTCTATCATAATGGGGTTCATACTCACGATGGTCTTAATTTCCAACGGACGTGTGACATCGGACGTGCGTTTCATCAGGAAAGTGCAGCCGTTGGCGATAACCCTGTCGAGCTTTGGGATGCCTTCCTGATTAAGAATGGATGGCAGGAAAGAGATATGCCCCTTGTAGCCCGTGGAGCCGTCGCGCGTGATAAAGATTAACTTGTCGGCGATTTCTTTATATTTATCTTCCCAATATAGCAGGTAGGATGAACGTGCTTCGAGCAGGACATATACTCTATTACCGGCATTTCTTAACGCCTTGGCTATCGGGTAAATGCTGCCGATGCCATAGCATCCGCCGACGCAAAGGACATGGCCGAAGTTCTGGATTTCGGTGGGATTTCCCAATGGGCCGACGAAGGTGGGTATGGTTCCCCCCGGCTTAAGCAGGGCCAATTTGGATGTCGATTCGCCAACTTCCTTGAAGATGCAAGTGATGGTGCCTGCTTCGCGGTCGAAATCGGAAACCGAGAGCGGGACCCTTTCACCTTTGTCGCTGGGTCGTACGATGACGAACTGGCCCGGCAAAACTGTGTCGGCAACATTAGGTGCCACGACCGTCAATAGATGGATGTTGGGGACTATCATGCGTCGCTCGAGAATTTCATACGGCATCCTTGCTCACCTCCACCGGGCAGGGATTCTCGGCCAATCTGAATAGGGGTTCAAGTGAAGCCCGATTGGAAAGCCCACCCGATGCTTCGGGCATATACAGGTAAATAACCCCTCGCGGCAATTCGGGATGTAATCTTGCCGGGGCCGATGCTGAAATCGAACCGGCTTTCACGATGATATTTTCCCCTTCCGAAACGCCGATTTTGGCTGCATCCTCCGGGTTAAGATGGAAACCTTCCTCCGGGTTAAGTATCTGGAGCCCTTCAACTTTTGGGATCATATCGATTCCCCTGTGGGTATATCCTCCGGGATGCACCACGAGCAGGAAATTGACCCCCGACGGTGTGACCGCGATGGGGACATTTACCGGCTTAGGCAGGTTCCTGCCATAGGGGACAGTACGCCGCATGCGGTTAATAGCGCCGGCGGTGGGAAAACCTCGGACGAGAGGAGCTATTTCATTGAGGATGTCGTCCTCGGTTTCATAATTAAACCCTTTGGCCCCGAGCTTCCCTGCTAACTGTATAAGTGTCCACCAATCGGGCCGGGAACGTCCGAAGATAACGCTCTCCGGCAGTTTCTCCAACCTCGGGGAATCCTGTACGCGGCCCTCGACATTGATCAAAGTACCTGCGGCTTCCAAGAAACTGCTTGCGGGAAGGAACAGGTCAACATCGAAATCCGGTTCATAAATATCCTGCACGATAAGGAAATCGCAATCGGGCCTCTTGAAGAATGGTACCGCCCCCACTAAATAAAGGACCTTCGGGCGTTCATGGCCGGAAATCAATTCATCAACGGTGATGCCTTTGTCAGCCGGCAGCTTTCCGCCCCAGGCCTCCTCGATTGTTTCGACGACATTTTCATCGCCGGTCCACTGTGCGCCGGGGAGCATTTCCGGTAGAGCGCCCATCTCGATAACTCCCCGGGTGTTGGCCCCGTTGTATAAGGGGATGATGTTGGCATCCTTGAATCCCGTGAGGGAAACCAAGCTTTTGATAAGCTCCCTGTTCGCGGAGTAACGGAAGACGGCCGGGCCAAGCACAACGGTCATCAGCCCTTCCGCCTTCAGGAGCTTGGTTGCGTCTTCGAGGGCTTTTTCGTCGACTCCAGCATTTTCCGCTGTACGTGTGAAGCCGGCCTTTTTGCCTTCCATTCCTTTGATGAGGGCATAGAGAATGGCTCCCTCCATTCCCGGATGGGGCTGCAACCAGACATCTGCATACCGTGCCAAATTGGAATCGCGGGGATCGACCGTCACTAACTTTGCGCCCTTTTGAAGGGCCTTGCGTATCTCGACCCCGATTATTGAGAAGTTGAACCGTGTATCGAGGCCAATAGCTAAAATCCTTGTCGATTTTTTTATGCTTTGTATTGAGATGGGCTTTCGGAAGAGTCGCGCCCAGAGGCCGATGTCCCCGCCTAATGACCAACGGGCGGTGGAATCGATGGAGTTTGTGCCCATTACCATCCGGGTGAATTTTTGTGCGACATACAAGCTTTCATTCGTGCAATCGGGTGAGATGACCATTGCGAATTCACCCTGCTGAAGGCCCTTCAACTTCTCGGTCACTTTATCAAGGGCTTCGTCCCAGGTTACTTCCTTCCAAAAATCGTCCTGGCGCATCATGGGTTTGCGTGCGCGTTCGAAGTGGTGGGATACTTCACCCATACAGAAACGCCCCTTAAGGCATGCCTGTCCGTCATTAACGGGTGATTCAACCACTGGAATGGCCTTGGAGAACCTTCCATCTTTGTGCCACAATTCGAGCCTGCATCCGATGGCGCAATAAGGGCATGTGGCTTGCATCATACCATCCGGTTTACCGTCCCACTTGCTTGCTTTTTCAGCCAAAGCACCGGTGGGGCATACGGCGACACAAGCCCCGCAGAATTCGCATCCGGCTTCGATGTGGTTTCGCCCGAATGCGGGCCCGACAGTCGCTTTGGGGCCGCGCCAATTGAACGCCAATACAGCCGTGCCGCGCATCTCCTGGCACATACGCACGCAGCGCCCGCAGAGGATGCATATATTGTAGTCGCGGTCGTAAAACGGGTCTGACCTCTCGGTCTCGAAGCCGCGGTAATATATTGGATAATTGATATCGGTTACTTCGAGCTTCTTCACGACTTCCTGTAGCTCGCACTGGTTGTCGTTAGGGCAATAACGGCATCCGGATGTCACCCCGGCTTTGCGTACCGTCCCCATGAAATTCTTGCATTCCTCGGATTCGGGGCATATAAGGCAGCTTGCAGGATGCTCGCTGAGGATAAGCTGCAGGACTTCGCGCCTTATATCCTGGATGGCGACTGTGTCGGTGCGAACCTTCATGCCGTTGGCGGCGGTGGTGTAGCAGGATAGTGGGTAGCCGCGAATACCTTCTATCTCCACGATGCAGAGCCGGCATCCGCCGAAGGGTGACAGGTCCTTGTGGGAGCACAAGGTGGGTATGTATATCCCATTCAGCTCAGCGGCCCTTAGAACCGTGATTCCGGCGGGGGCGGTGACCTCCCTGCCATTGATCTCCAACTTGATGGTTTCGTTGTCTTCCATTTTCCTTATGCGGACCTCAGAAATATTGCATAGGACTTAATTTAATTCTTAAACGTTCAACAATATCACGATAGCATGCATATCGCGAATCGATGTCACTCGGATGTGATGACGATGGCGTCGCCCGCGATAGCGTCGAAGCGGCATATCTCGTAGCACGCGCGGCATTTGATGCACTTGGATTCATCGATATTATGCGGCTCCGACCGGGGGCCTGTGACAGCCCCGGTTGGGCACACCTTGACGCACTGCTGGCAGCCGGTGCATTTGCCGGGGATTACACGATAGACGACGAGGTCGCGGCATACCGCGGCCGGGCACCGGTGGTCCTTGGCGTGGGCAAGGAATTCATCGCGGAAATATTTCAACGTCGATAAAACCGGGTTAGGCGCGGTGTTGCCCAAGCCGCATAGCGCGGCCCCCTTAATGACATTGCCCAACTTCTCAAGCTTCTCAAGGTCGGCAACCTCGCCATGGCCGGAGGAGATTTTCTCAAGCAAGTCGGTGAGATGGCGCGTACCGACACGGCACGGGACGCATTTGCCGCACGATTCCTTCTGCGTGAAGCTCAGAAAATACTTAGCCAGATCGACCACGCAGGTGTCCTCGTCGAGGACTATAAGTCCACCGGAACCCATTATGGAGCCGGCTTTGGAAAGGGTTTCATAGTCAATGGGGGTATCGAGAAACTCTTCCGAAAGGCATCCGCCTGACGGGCCGCCTGTCTGAACAGCCTTGAAAGGTTTGAAGAGGCCACCGCCGATATCAAATATGATTTCGCGCAAAGTCATTCCCATCGGGACTTCGATCAAGCCTGTACGCCGCACGCGTCCGACGAGTGAGAAAGTTTTCGTGCCCTTGCTGGTGGCAGTGCCGTAGGCATTGTACCAATCCGGGCCGTTGCGGATGATGTTGGGAAGTGTGCCAAGTGTCTCCACGTTGTTGATGATTGTCGGCTTGTCGTTGAGCCCCTTCTGCGCGGGGAATGGCGGGCGGCTGCGTGGCATTCCACGCTTACCTTCGATTGAGGCCATAAGTGCGGTTTCTTCGCCGCACACAAAAGCGCCCGCACCTTCCTTGATGGAAATATCGAAGCTGAAGTCGGTGCCGAGGATATTCTCGCCAAGAAGCCCAAGCTCTCTCATCTCGGCAATGGCGTGTTGAAGCCGTTTGATGGCAAGGGGATACTCAGCGCGGATGTAGATATAACCCTTGCTTGCGCCGATTGTATAAGCCGCAATAAGAAGCCCTTCGAGCACCGCATGCGGGTCGCCCTCAATAAGGGAGCGGTTCATGAAGGCGCCGGGGTCGCCCTCGTCGGCGTTGCATATCATGTACCTTTGGTCAGCTTCGGTTTCGCGGCAGGTTTTCCATTTTAACCAAGTCGGGAAGCCCGCGCCGCCGCGACCGCGCAGGCCCGATTGCTTGACGATTTCAAGCACCTGTTCGGGACGCATTGAAAGGGCCATCTCAAGGGCTTTATAGCCGTCGCGGGCGAGGTAATGGGCGATTTCGTTGGGGTCGATGATACCGCAGTTGCTCAATACAAGCCGAACCTGGGGCTTGAGCATAGGGTGGTCGAAGAAACGCGGCATGCTCTCAAGCGCGCCGATCTCCCCGAAATGGCCCACAGCTTCATCGGCGGGAATTTGCCCATCAACGAAGATCGACCTCAATATTTTCTCCGCCTTCTTGGGAGTGACGTTGGCGAAACTCACCCTCGGCTTACCGGGCAGCTTCACATCCATGAGTGGCTCGAGGTAACAGGGGCCGATGCATCCGACCTCGCATATCTCCGCCTCCACTCCCAACGATTCAAGGAGCTTCTCCGCCGTATCCCATGCAGACATGGCGCCTGCGGCACGGCCGCATGAACTGGTGCCGAAGTAGATTATCGGGCGGGTGTTATTCTCAAATTCGGCCCAGGCCCGCTGTGCGGCGGTCCTGCGCTCATTCAGCTTTGTCGTATTCATCCATAACTCCCTTGAGCTTCAGGACACTCATTTGGCTGTATATCGTATCGTTGATTTTCACGACCGGGGCTAACGCGCAACATCCTAAGCATGCAACCCTGTTAAGGTCATATTTCTTGTCGGGGGTCGTTTCGCCTTCCTTGACTTTCAGCCGCCATTGCAGGGAGTTGAGGAGTTGCTCTCCGCCGCGTACGTGGCAGGCGGTGCCCATGCATACGTAGATATGATTCTTGCCGGGTGGGGTGAACCTGAACTGGGCGTAGAATGTGGCTACGCCGTAAATCTCGTTTTCCGAAATTCTAAGCTTGCGGGAGATGAGTGTTATGGAATCAGGGCATAGATAGCCATCCACCTCCTGGACTTTTTGAAGGAGAGGTATAAGGTCCTCTCGTTTGCCGGTGGACTTATCGAAAACAGAAGTTGTAGCTGTAACAGCCATCCATTACTCCTCTCGAAATGTGTAATTCAAAGGTTTAAGACCTCTAACAGAATTGGGGACAGCCCTTGGGGCAGTCCCTGTTCAGATTGTAGCTCGAGGTTCCGCTTTCCGTTTTGGGACAGTCCCATGGCTGTCTCCAATTGTCTGGTAGGACTTTTCTCATCTCGTGGGACTCGTTTAATTGGAGCCTTTAAATAATGTACCGCCTGGTTGGGGCGGTTTTTCGAATAATCGGCCCGGGTTATTCAACCCCCATCTCGTGGAGTTTAATGGCCAATTTCCATGCGTCGAGGTCTGTCGTGAACAGTGTAATCTCCGCCCTGTCGGCAAGTTCCACAACATCTTGAAGGGGTTGCTTGTTCCGCACGAAGACAATGGCTGAGATGTCCACGAGGTTGGCGGTGGCTATAAGGTTTTTATGGGTTTGGATGGTGAATAGGAGGTTGTTGGGTTTCGCACCGGCAACGATGTCGCTGACCATGTCGGAGATGAAAACCCCATCGATGTCTTTTTCATAAACGGCATTGAGGGGTTTAAGCCCAAGCTTTTTCTCCAGTTCGGAAACTTTCATTATCTTTCATCCTTTCCCTGAGAGCCCCCGTGCCAGGAACTGCTGCGGTGCATGTCATCTCAATAGATGGCGGTAAGGCCCGTATCGGCGATGACTTCACCGCGGCATGTGTCAATATCTACAATAAAACTGCACGGCACGAACAGCACGCTCTTACCGGGGGTTTTGATTTTGCTGTTGAAATATTCGGTCAAGGTTCTTGTTTCTTCAAGGCCGACACATTTTCCCTTCACATGCGATGAATCAGAGCACAGCGCGGCATAGACCCATGTTTTCCCCCTGCCGACCAATTGGCTCAGTTGGCCCGCGTTGCATTCGGTATTGCAGTTGGTGCACAGCATAAGTCCCACGACGCTGTCGAGGTTGATAATCCTTTTGCATTTTACGCATTCGAGGTCGAATTTAACCGCCTGCGCGCTGCCGAGGTATTTCCAGATATGGTCGCCCTCGGTGTAGCTGTCAACAGGAGGATTATCTCCGAGGGAGAAGAAAGAGAGACGCGAACCGCAATGGGCACACCCTTCGGTGACAATATAACCGTTCCGGATATTTACAATGCGCCATTCGTGCTTACAGCTTGATTCAGGCATTATGCCTCCTAATCATACGCCGGCTATTGAGACAGCACCGTCATCACCGGGGTCTGGCGGAAGACCACAGGCAAAGCTCACCCGGGCTTCAGGAGCAGCAATACTCTCTCCTCGGCCTTTTCTCCGAACCAATTTCGATGGTGATGCTCCAGACAGCTTGCTGAACCTGATATGGAAACATCGATATTATACGCTAATCCATCGATTCGTGAAAAATATAGCAATCTACGGCAAAAATCAAGATATATTTAGGGATACAGATAAAAAAGGCAACGCCAACGGATAAGGATCTCCCGGGCTTAGCCGGGGTTCCGTTTCAATTCAAATCGCCAGAGGGTAGGGGGTATCAATTTGAGCTTTTCGACCGCCAATAATTAACCATAGCCATGATGAACAACAGCAAAATGGGCATACCCAAAGCTACAGGCAAGATTTTCCCCGGGTTAAGGTTCTGCTTTGCGGCGACGTGAAAATGGGTGATTTTGCTTACCTGGGGAGTATCGCTGGATGGCGCAGCAGCTACGACAATCAGGGAATAATCGCCGGCTTTTACAAAATGGATCTTCCAGCTCAGAGGCAGAGTTTGACCGGCGTCAATTGAGCCGATATAAAGACCTTTCTCGGCGCTCCAATCTTCCAGGTCAACCGGCAACTTATTTTCGTTGTCAACCAGGGAGAGATACGTGGTGATATCCGCGAGCGGAGCATTTCCGATGTTGGTGATTTGGCCTTCGATGGTGACATAGTCACCGGCGGTGCCGTTGAGGGTGTTTGAGGATAGAATCTCCAATTTCAAAGGCAATTCCGCCTGTGCATGTACATCGGGATGCAGAGCGAATAGGAACAAGCACGCCATACAGGCGATTATGAGACGCGGTTTTTTCTTCATATCAATCGCTTTTGATCACCCCATCGCGGTCGAATTTTTTCATTGCAAACCAGAGCATCAACAAGCCGATTACGCAAAAAAGGACTAAGGGGAGCAAGTACTTGATGTTCTGCATGATTGAGGTCTGGTAGTCAACGAGGACATTGTCCAGGGAAGAAAATATATTATCGATGGGGTTGATCCTGCCGAATAAAGCGGCAGCAGGATTGTTCTTAAGTGTTGAGGAAAACAGGGCGGGGATTGAAAATACCAATAGTATTATTAATGAGGTTGTGAGAGTATTTTTGCTCGACCGGTACAGCAATGAAACGGCAAAGATAATCATTATCAAACCCACTGCGCCGAGCGTGCCGAGTAATGCTGTATATGCCAAGAAATACACGGCCAAATTGGTGCCGCTGGAGGCGACCAAGATGTAAGGGGTTGCGACAATGAAAATCAGGAGCCAGGATGTCAGGGAAGAGAGTAGTTTGCCGGTGATCAGGTCTCTTAAGGAGACCGGCGCCAAGAAAAGACTCTCAGCGGTTTGGTTCTCAAATTCAGTTGTGATAACTGATGAAGCATCGATGGTGATTATGAGCAAAGCTACGCCGATGATTATTTTCGCGAGCAACCATAGCATTTCGGTCTGGTCAAGTAGACTGAGTTCCTTGTTGGTAAGCAGCAGGTAGCTGGTGATGCTGAAAAGCAGTGAGGCAATCAGGAGCCATACTGTGCTCTTCCAGGTATAAAGCTCTGCTTGAATTTCTTTTAGCCAGATATATTTAATCATATTTTTTTGAATCAGTCAGGATCAGGAAAGCTTCGGTGAGATCCCGGCTCTTGGTTGTTTGCATGAGTTCTTGAATTGTGCCCTGAGCTATTAAACGACCTTGATTAATGATTGCAATACGCGAACAGAGGTTTGAGACTTCATGAAGGAGATGCGAAGAATAGAATATCGTTACACCCCGGCTGTTTAATTCTTTGAGGAGGTTCTCGATATCCTCCTGGCCTTGAGGGTCAAGGCCTAATGTGGGTTCATCGAGGATGAGTATTTGGGGATTATTTATCAAAGCCCTTGCGAGGCCGAGCCTTTGTTTCATGCCCCTTGAGTAAGCCCCAATCTTTTTTTGTTTGTTCCTGCTCAGATCAACTTGAGACAGCAGGTGTGTAATCCTTTGGGAAGCGGCGGCTTTTTCGAGGCCATACAGATTTGCGAAAAATAATAAATATTCCCTGGCAGTCATCCAATCATAGAATCCCCTGCTCTCGGGCACGACGCCAAGTATTCGAGCTGTATTAATTCGGTCATGTCCATCTAATCCAGCAACAGTGATACTGCCGCCATCGGGTTTAAGGATGCCGGTGATCATCCTGATAGTGGTGGTTTTACCGGCCCCGTTAGGGCCTAAGAAACCGATGAATTCCCCTTTGTTTATTGATAAATTCAGGTCAACTACGGCCCTGGTTTTGCCGTATGATTTGCTGAGGTGCGTTATAGCTATTACTTCATCCATGATTTACTCAGGATTTTTCGGGCTTGCTCCAGAATATATTAATCAGTATGCCTGACATACTTACAATAATTAGAAACCAGCTTACGAAGAAATTAGTTGCTTCCTGACTATCCGGGACATCATAGAGGAATTTCAGGTAGAATCCCAACATGAGCAATGCTATGGAAATAAATAAGAATATTTGCCTCATAGTTATTTATTCTCCCACTGGAAACTGTTTATGATGGTAGTGAATGTTTCTTTCAGTCTGTCATAATCTGCCTGCGGCGTCGAGAGGGTTATTACGGCGGCCTGATCCGCCCCGGTGAAATATGTACGCATGGTTTGATAAATTTCGTTGTTTATGGTTGTAGTATACACCAGCTGGTAGGTTTCAATATTATTAATGGTACTCTTGGCATAATCGATGCGGTTATAAACAGTCAGCGTCTTTTTTAAATTGGGTTCGTCCTGGCTCAGGATGTACAGTTCCAGGGTGCTATTGTCGGGTACGTCCATAAGTTCCGCTGTCCCTGAAGTACTCGAATAGTGCAAGGCATAGCCGCCAGGCTTTTTCCCGGCTTCGACCTGCCAATCCGCCGGGAATTTAACGGTATAATAATTCTCTTGCGAATCTTTATTATGATACGCATTGAAAACCTGGGGCTTATTATCGAGTGTAACAGGTTGAGCAGGGGTTGGTTTCATCGAAACGGGGTTTACACTGTGGACGTTCCTTTTACCGGAAAGGGGACCGAAGGAATATAAAAATAACACTATTAAAGCGATAAAGGTGAGGATGAAAATAATGATGACTTTATTGTTCATGATTAATCACCATATTTGGTGACACCGCGGATAACGGAAATAGCTTGGACCAAAACAGGTAGAAGGGTGAAGTTACGAAAACTTTACATTATCAAAAAACCGGGAATTGCTTCCCGGCGAAGATTCTTGACCAATGGAGCTACGGGGAATCGAACCCCGGACCTCTTGAATGCCATTCAAGCGCTCTCCCAGCTGAGCTATAGCCCCGATTGCGGGAGTATTTTACCATGGTTGATGGTAAGGCGCAATTGGTTAGTGGGGGGCACCCGGGTTTTACGCCAACCACTTATTGATGTACTCAGCCACGAAAGCATCGTCGGTTAAATGGGGGTAGGCTGCGCAGACACGCGTGATTTCATCGGCCTGGCCGGGGGAGAGGTCGAGGTTTTCGTCGAGGCACCAGCGGCCTTCGAGGAGACCCTGGCGCCTGAGGATTTCGTGAATGCCGGGGATACATCCGGCGAAATTGTTGGCTGCGTCGAATATGGCGGCGTTGGCGTCGGTAAGTTGGGCCCCGATAGTAAGTAGATGCCGGGGGATTGGGGATTGGGAGTTGATGATTGCTTGTATTTCGCTGAAGAGGTCGACTGCGGCTTTGGTCCATACAGCCCATTGGCCAAGCAAGCCGCCGACGATATGTATGTTCTCAGAAGTCATAGGGCTTGTGTTCTTTACACTGCTGAAATTAAAAGGAGTAAGCAAATCATTGACGATATTGTCATCATTGCCGGTGTACAGGGCGACTTCTCCCGCGCGACCGGATTCGGCAACGGCACGGGCGACGTTGATTGTTTCATATCGATTGAACGGTGCAATCTTGATGGCAATCGCGTTTTCGATTTGCGCGAAACGTCGCCAGAAGTCGATGCTCAGCTTACGCCCACCCACAGCGGGTTGCAGGTAGAACCCGAAGAGGGGGATGACATCAGCGACGGCTTTGCAGTGCGAAATAAGCTCGTCATCCGTTGCGTCTTTGAGTGCGCTAAGGCTTAGAAGGCCCGCATGATAGCCGTAAGCCGCTGCGACCTGCGCTTCATGGAGGGCTTGCGAAGTGTCGCTGCAAATACCAGCTATCAGTGCGAAGGGGGATTTTGCACGTCGCCATTCTTTAGCCGTGTTTGCCACATTCTCCAGGACCGGCCTGTAGAGGCCGATAGAGGGGTTGCGTATTTCAAACTGGGTTGTGTGTACGCCGACAGCCAAGCCGCCTGCGCCTGCATCGATATAATAACGGGTAAGGGCACGCATGCGTCGTTCGTCGAACTTCCTGTTGCGGTTCAACGCTAACGGGTGAGCGGGTATGACAAGGCCACGCTTTATTGCAGTGAGCATCTCCGGCGGCGGCATCGGCAGGTTAACCATTGGCTGGCCTCCGTTCAGAACTTCCCGTCGCGGGTTTCATAATGTGTTGGTTTTCCATAGGTACTTTTGCCTTCCATCACCCATCTCGCAATCCATTCGATCATCTGGTCGAGGGTCACCCTTGGTTTTCCGAAAAGTAGGACTGAGTTGAACGCGTCGCTGAGCAAAGCCGTATCCGACATCGTACTTTCGATAACAGGGAGTTTTTTCATGATTTTCCCGAAACGCGTTGAGACGTCCCTTACAGAGATCTTTTCAGTGCCCGTGATATTTATGATGAAAGGAGGGCTTGCGCAATGGTTAAGGCACAGCAGCGCGCGTTCAATGGCGTCCGCCTGCCAGATGACATTGAAGTAGCCCATCGTGATGCCGATCGGCTTTTCTTCCCATACGTTGAGGGCGATGTCAACAAGCACGCCGTAACGCATTTCGACCGCGTAATTAAGGCGGAAGATGCATAGCGGGGTGCCATATTTTTCCGAATGAAAAGTGAATACCCTTTCGCGTGCGAGGCAGGATTGGGCGTATTCGCCGATTGGCCCGGGCAGCGTTTTTTCATCAGCGCCTTTTGAATTTGTCGGGACGAGGGGATATACATTGCCGGTGGAAAAGACGACGATGCGCGAGTTGCGGAACTTGCGCGCCACAAGCCCAGGCAGGAAGGCATTGATAGCCCAGGTGAGGGGCTGATTTTCGGCTGAGCCGAATTTCATACCGACCATGTATATGATGTTCGCGGCCTGAGGCAGGGCTTCGACAGCGCCCGGTTCAAGGAGGTCGCACTGTATTGTTTCAATTCCCGATGCGGCAAGGTTTTGGATTGCGCCCTTTTCAGGAAATAAATCGACGGCGATGATGCGCATGTTCTTGCTTGACTTGGAAGCCGCACTGTGAGCCATTTTGGCAAGGGTAGGGCCCATCTTGCCGCCTGCGCCGAGGATGATGACGTCCCCCTGCAGGCCGGACATGGCTTTAACCAAGCGCGGGGAGGGCCGGGATAAGAATTCCTCAAGCGACTGCTCTGATTCTATGGGGGTTTCAGGCATACCCCTATCATCCTTGTCCTTCGGCAATTTCAGCTCCCTTCGGTTGGAAACATGTTGACCGCGCCGACCGGGCATATCTCGGCACAGAAGCCGCAGCATACGCATCGGTCGCGAACAATCATATATCTACTATTTTCGGCAGTTATAGCATCATGCAAACATCGTATACGGCACAAGTCGCAGGATGTGCAAGCAACCGAGTCTATCTCGAAACGCACTTTCGCGGTACGGTCGACAGTGTGCATATCGGCGACAGCATCACCCGAGACTTTCCCCTTGAAGGCATCGATGTCGGGGTAGGATTTGGCATCCATCCAAGATATGAGACCGTTTAAAAGTACATTGATAACTTCATAACCTTTTAAGTATATGGCGGTGCAGACATAGACCGCATCGGCACCTGCAAGGAGATATTTTATGACATCCTCAGCCGATGCAACCCCGCCGGATGCGGCTATATCAAGTTTTGTACGGGGGGAGGTGCGGCTTATCCAGAAGAGGGGATGATGCAGGGAAAATGCGCCGCCGTGTCCGGCGGAACCGCCATGCATTATCGGCGCTTCGCGGTCAATGTCTATATCAAGCCCCGCAAGCCGGTTGAAGAGAATGGCACCGCGTACATCCATTGATTCCAACTCGGAAATAATCCGTTCGGGCGACGTCAGCCTTGGTGGAAGCTTGACGGCAATCGGTATGGATACGGCACTCCGTGCGGCTTCCACGGCTTTGAGCATCGTTGTTTCGGGATTTTCGCCGGAAGATGTGATGGAGCCGTAGGGGCAGGAGACGTTGAGTTCCAACGCCGGCGCGCCGGCATCCTGCATGCGCTTTGCGAAATTGCGCCAGCCGTCGAGGGTAACACAATTGATGGATGGGATTATCGGGATGTCAAGATCGTCGTTGGCGCGTTTCAGCTCATCGGCATAGCGTTCTGGGCCCCAGGGGGATGCCTGTTCGTAACTGTAAAATATTGTTGCCCCTTCCCGTCGAATGAGCTTGTAACAGGGGGTCGGGTCTTTACGCGCGACTTCCGCTTCGAAGAGGGATTTCATGACAGCCGCGCCGCATCCGGCTTCCGCGCATTCTCGCAAGCGGGTAAGGTCTTTGGTTGCCCCTGATGATGATGCGATAATCGGGTTTTTTAATTCGAGGCCGAGATATGCCGTTTTTATATCAACCATTTCTGATCCTTGGAGAAGGGATTGGGAGTTTGCCGAACCGGAGTTCGCCGTGGTTATCCAACCGGGCGGCATTCCAGATGCGGCCCCCATGATTATTCGGCGGCGAAGGACAGGGGTCATATTGTGACTTGAAATAAATGTGCGCTCCGCGTGATTCCTTCCTCGTCCAGGCCGCTTGAATAAAGGCCATTGCGATTGTGGATACCGCCATTTTCGAAAGATGATTCAACCGGGAATCGCCCTCTCCCTCTAAGCCTTCCTTTCGGATTTCATGGATTTCGTGGAATGCTTGCAACAAGCCATCGGCTGTACGTAATACACCCATTTCCCTCGTAAGAATGTCAACGATTTCCCAATTGAGATAATCGGGTTCCCAGCCTGTAATCTTCAAATCTTCGCTATAATCAAAGGGGCCGCCCATTCGGGGTTTGATATTATCCCACCGAGACAACGGCTTGCCGGCTGCATATTTTGCCGCTTCACTTCCGGCTATTGCACCCATAACCTGGGCATCAAGCAATGAGTTGCCGCCCGGACGATTCGCGCCATGCTGCCCCCCCGCGCATTCACCGCAGGCATAGAGGCCGGGTACGCCGGTCTCAGCCCTCTCGTTGATGAGTATTCCGCCCTGGAAGTGCTGGGCTTCGTGGCGTATTTCAGTGGGCCCGCTTAACAGGTCGACATCGCGTTCGTCGAACCAATCAATCACTTGGGGATTGGCTATGAGCAGCCTGTCATAGGGGGTCGGGGCATAGGGAAGCGCATTCCCGGACTTCCAATAATTGGAAATGATTTCCCAGTATATACTTTCGTTCAATTCCGTTGGATTTTCGCGGAAGTCGAAATATATTTTTCTCCCGGCGGATGTTGCCCTCCAGATTTCGATGTCGACCGGCAATGCCGGTGATTCCGCCGAGACAGGCCAACTTGCACCTTTGATGAATAGTAAATCGAGATGGGAGTCATATTGTTCGGGAAGGTCGATATCGGTGAGAATCTCACGTCCGCTGTCATCTACGACCTTCGGCAGCGCACGGAGCATGCTTCCTGAGCAAGCGAGCTTTGTGAGCGGCGAGACAAGGCCCATTTGGATAAATTCGAGGTTGACGAGTTTTGCGCCGGAGAGCATTGCCAAGTAATAAGGCATGCAGTCGGCTTCCTCGGGATACAACGGGCTTCCGAATAATGCTCCCGGGCCGCCGGTGGCTAATATTATGGCGTTGGCGATTATATTTTTAAGGCAGCCGTCAATATTGTCGAAGACAGTCACGTAGAAACAGGGTTGTTCTTCAGATAGCATTACCCAATTAATCAACCGGGTATTTTCCAAAATATCGATATTACGCCTTTGTGCTTCGTTGAAAAGTGCGCGGTGGATATCGCGCGCGGTGTAGGGGCCGGTGTAGCAGGCGCGCGGGTATGCCGAGCCATCGGTGAGGAATTGGTCTGGGATGCCATCGACATTGCGTACCCAGGGCACACCGAGCTTCTCGAGATAGGCGAATGCATCGCGTGCTTTGTAGGCGAGAGTTACGGCGAGATTCGGGTCGGAGACATAGCCGCCCCCGATGTAAATATCCTTGGCATGTGCTTTCCAGGCTTCATCGCCGCCGGGAGGGGTGTGGTCAAAGGCGACCTGGAATGCCATCCTGTCGGAGCAGGCGGTAGCGGTTACGCTGTCCTCGCCGACATAGCCTGCAGTCATCATGGTGACTTTCAGGGACGGGTTGGTATCGTTGGCGGCTAACACGGCGCGTAGCCCAGCACCGCCTGACCCGATGACGAGTATGTCGGTAAGAATTTCCTGCATCAGCGTTGGGGAAATTTTAGCATGAGATGGTGAGGAACGGGAAATTGGGGACGGGGGTGAATTATTTATCAGTATTCATGCCCTTTGCAAAGGGTCATGCCTGATAATTCACCCCCGTCCCTATTTTTTGGCCTATATTACCAATATCCATCCGGCAGTATTTTGATGAGATAGACATCGCCGAAGCCGTGATCTGGATGGTTATCCTCACTGGGGCCGGGGTCGAAGTCGATTTCGTCTGAGTCAAAACCACCTGTGAGGAAGAGATTGCCGAGGTTATCGGCGTCAAGGCCCCCGGAGAACTCTCTTTCGGCGCCGCCCCATGTGCGCGCCCATATATAATGCGCGTAGGCGTCAAGTTTAATGAGGAATATGTCTTCGTAGCCGTTGCTGGTCCGCATATCCACCCCTGCAGTGGGGTCGATGTCCATGCTGTATCCGAAATAGCCGGTGGCGAAAACGTTCCCTCCGCGGATGGACATCCCGTGGGTATCATCCTCGTGGGAGCCGCCCCATGTAAGAGTCCAGGCATATGCAAGCGATGGGTAGAACTTAGTGATGAAGATATCCTCTTCTCCATTCGAGGAGTGCAGGTCGATACCCGCCCCCGGGTCAAAGTCGATGGTGTTCCAGTAATTACCCGCAACATAAACGTCACCGGCAGGCCCGACGGAGACACCCGCCGATTTGTCCGGACCATTGCCGCCCCAAGTGAGTGCCGCCTGGAAATCGCCGTTAGTTGTCAACTTGCTTAGAAATACATCGGTGCTCCCATTCGATGCGTGCATGTCGGTTCCAACCCCCGGGTCGAAATCTACCGAACCCCCGAATGATCCTGTAGTATAGACATCTCCATATGAGTCTACAGCGATGGCGTAGAGCCTATCACCCTCCGGCCCGCCCCAAGTGCGGCCCCATATGAAATTCCCGGCGGTGTCAAGTTTGCATAGAAAGACATCAGAGCCGCCGTTGCCGACATGCATATCGACTCCCGGCCCGGGGTCAAGGTCCATATCGGAATCAAAATACCCGCCGACATAGATATTATCGGAATCATCCACGTGCACGAAGTAGGCATAATCGTCCACGAACAATGTACCTTCGTCGCCCCATGTAAGCACCCAGATGAAATTGCCGTCGGCATCGAATTTGCTCAGGAATGCATCATCACCACCTACCGGTGTACGTTGTTCGACACCGGTACCAGGGTTGAAATCGGTAGTTTGCCTGAAGAAGCCGGAAACATAAACGTTATCCATTGAATCTGCGTCGACGGAGTATGACTGTTCGTTCGAAGTCGCCCCCCAGGTTCTGGCCCATTGGAAATCGCCGGTCGGGTTGAACTTGCTCAGGTAAATGTCATAGCCACCATTGGACATCAACTCGTATTGACCATCCCCGGGGTCGAAGTCTGTAGTTCCGCTGAAGTAGCCAGTGGAGTATGAATCGCCCTGAGAATCGGCAGCTACACCGACCCCCCTATCAGCGCTGCCTCCCCCCCAGGTTCGCGCCCATCCATCGGAATTTGCCGGGGGTTGGGATGCAATATTGAACGTATGCGTGAAGTAGGCGCAGAGCGGCTTGTCGGGCAGCGCAGGAGGATAGCCGACGGCTTCAGAACGGACTTCTATCAGAATCTCTCCAGTACCGCCATGTGTGAGGTTACCGCCGTTGAAATCAAGCTCATAGGTGCTGTATACATCGTTGCCGCTGATGGGTGCAACCATGCCGACGTAGGGCAGGCCATCGAGCGACTCGCCATAAATCTGGTTCAAGTTGCCCTTGAAGTGGTCCCATACATTGACCTGAAGCTTGAGGTTACCCCCTCCCGAGGTTGATGAGTCAAGGTAAAACAGATTGTTATATATTTCAGCGACGGATATGTTGTATGCTTCGATCCTGTTCGCTCCTTTGGGGAAGCTGTCTGGGGCGGTGTAGGGGGGATTGCCGACGGGCTTGCGCCAGCAGGCGTCGATGGCGTAATTGAAGACGAGTCCCCCGCCCATATCAATTGTGTAGTGCCTGATAATGGTTTGGCCGGCGCCGAACATGCCGCGCTTTGCAGGGTCCAGCAATGACAGGGGGTCGGTGCTCTTGAGGCCATCGGCGAAATACTTGTAGCCGTTAAGGGTGCAGTTATAGTTTGCCGAGGAAGCCGGGGCCCCCAAGAGGCCGTCGAAGTAAGTGAACATCGTGTTGCCATGAGGGAACTCGGCGGGGTTCCACCAGCGGGTGTAGCCGTCGGCATTGAGAAGGCGCGCATCTCCTTGCCCGGCCATGATGATATCGGTGCTATGGAAACCTGTCTTGGAGCCGTGGGTGAATATAATGCCGCAGACATCGAAACCGGTGTATAGCACGGCGGCCAAGAAGGGGTGGGTAATGCTCAGATTGACATCGCATTTATTGCCGACGATTTTGACCGGGGGCACGATTTTGAGCAGGTAGTTTGCAGGCGGTTCGAGGAATTTGAGGGCGTTGAGATGGAAGTCGGATTCGCGGAGGGTAATGATATCGATGGAATTGTCTATGGGGTTGCATACCAATGTATACAGCCCCAAGAGGCTATGGGAATTATCTCCCTCGGTCGAGATGGATGCGACCGTGTCCATTGGGGTCGGGTTCAACGGTGATGTCCCATGGGAACATCCAGAAATAACGAGAATGCCAACCAACAAGGTTGGGAGAAGGGCCTTAAGGAGTTTCATGCTGCGCAACCTCCATTAGAGCTTACTACGGGGGTCCCCAAACGCAGCCTATATTATAGCCTAAGAACATAGAGGGCAACAAGCCCTTATACAAAAATAGGGACGGGGGTGAATTATTTACCAGTATTCATGCCCTTTGCAGAGGGTCATGTCTGATAATTCACCCCCGTCCCTGATTTTGGAGCAATGTTACCAGTAACCGTTCGGCAGCATTTTAACCAGATAAACATCCAGGAAGCCGTGGGTTTGATGTATGTCCACGCTGGGGCCCGGGTCAAAATCGATGCTGGGCGAGGAGAATCCGCCGGCGATGAAGAGATTACCAAGTTTATCGGCGGTAAAGCCCCTTGAGTACTCATCACCGGTACCGCCCCAGGTACGCGTCCACATATAATGCGCAAAGCAATCGACCTTGATCAGGTAGATGTCGGAACCGCCATTGCTGGTCCTCAAGTCCAGACCGCTTGTGGGGTCAAAATCCATTGTATTTCCGAAATGCCCTGTGGCGAAAACATTGCCCCCCCGGATGGACATCGCGTGAACGTCTTCCGTAGCGGGGCCACCCCAAGTCAGCGTCCAGTTGTATGCGCCGGATGGGCTGAACTTGGTCAGGAAGACATCCCAATCACCATTCGAATTATGATTGTCCACTCCTGACCCTGGGTTAAAGTCCACCGTATTGTAGAAATTACCGGCTATGTACACATCGTCAGTGAGGCTGAGCGACACGCCCTCTGCCACATCATTGCCTGGGCCGCCCATGGTGACCGTTCCCAGGTAATCACCGTTCATATTGAATTTAGTCAGGAACACGTCGCCGGAGCCGTTCGATGCGTGCATGTCTGTCCCGCCGCCCGGGTCGAAATCTACGTTTCCTCCGAATGATCCCGTGGTGAAGACTGTTCCGGAAGAGTTTACTGCAATTGCGTAAAGTTGATCCGCCTGGGTGCCGCCCCAACTTCGTCCCCATATAAAATTGCCGGCGGTGTCGAATCTGCTTAAGTAGATATCCTGGCTCCCACTGTTAGTATGCAGGTCGACACCTGCTCCCGGGTCAAGGTCGATATCGGAACTGAAATACCCGCCGACATAGACATTATCGGAGTGGTCTACCCGAACAAAGCGGCCGCAATCATTCGACCAGTACCATCCGCCTGGACCATTGCCGCCCCATGTACGGGCCCAAATGAAATTGCCATCGATGTCGAACTTGCTCAGAAAGGCGTCCATGTCACTAATGGCAGTATGTTCATCGACACCTGAACCGGGGTCAAAATCGACCGTTCCCTCAAAGTAGCCGGAGATATAAAGGTTTTCCATGGAATCGATGTCTATTGCGAACGCTTGCTCACCCTCAGACCCTCCCCATAAAGGGGGATTATTCGTCGACCCCCAAGTTCGTACCCATTGGAATTCACCTAATGGGTTGAATTTGCTCAAGGAGATGTCACTGCCGCCTATGGTGGTCAGCAAGTATTCTCCATCGCCTGGGTCGAAATCGACGGTCTGGCGGAAATACCCGGCGACATATGAATTGCCGTCGGAGTCGGTTACAACGCCGAAGCATCTTTCATTTTCGTTTCCACCCCAGGTTACAGCCCAACCATCGGGATGCTCCGGGGCCACGGATGATATATTGAAGCGATGTGTGAAATATGCGCATAGAGGCTTGTCAGGAAGGGAAGGGGGATAGCCGACAGCTTCGGAACGTACCTCAATCAGAATTTCACCTGTACCGCTATGCGTCAGGTTACCGCCGTTAAAATCGAGCTCATAAGTACTATATGCATCGGTGCCGCCCAATGGTGCAGCCATGCCGACGTATGGCAGCCCATCTAAAGACTCGCCCCAGACCTGGTTCAAGGAGCAGTTGAAGTGGTCCCATACATCGATTTGAAGCTTAAGGTTGCCGCCTGCGAATTCGTGCTCTTGGTCAAAATATAATGTATTGTATATTTCAGTGACGCGTATGTTGTATGCCTCAGGCCTGTTTGCTGCTTTGGGAAAACTACCCGGTGCGACATACGGAGGCTTGCCGGTGGGTGGACACCAGCAAGCGTCAACGGCGTAATTGAATATCAACCCCGCGGTCATGTCTATCGTGTAGTGCCTTACATTGGTTTGCCCTGCGCCGAACATGCCTCGCTTCGCAGGATTCAACAATGACAGGGGGTCATTGCTCTTGAGGCCGTCGGCATAGTACTTGTAACCGTTAAGGGTGCTATTGTAGTTTGCTTTTGCTGCAGGCGTTCCGAGAAGCCCGTCGATGTAGTTGAACATCGTCTTACCGTGAGGGAATTCCGCCGGATTCCACCAACGGGAGTAGCCGTCGGCGTTAAGAAGACGCGTATCCCCAGCCCCGGCCATGGTGATCTCCGGATTGTGGAAGCCACTATAGGACCCATGTGTGAATATGATGCCGCAGACATCGAACCCGGTATATTGAACCAGGCTTAAGAAGGGGTGTGTGAGGCTCAAATTGAGATCGATGATATTCCCGTTGATTTTTATAGGGGGTACGATTTTGAGGTAGAGGTTTTGCGGGGGTTCAAGGAATCTTAGGGCGTTGAGGTGAAAGTCAGTTTCCCGTAGAGAGATGATGTCCACGGTGTTTTCCGCGGGGTTGCATACCAGTTGATATAGCCCCATGATGGTATGCGAGTTACTGACCTCGGATGAGATTGGCGCGGCCACCTCTTCCGGCGCTGGGCTTACGGGGGATGTCCCCTGCGAACATCCGAAAATAAAAAAAACCCCAATCAGTAAAGTTGGGATCATTACGTGTAGGAGCTTCATACTGCTTAACCTCCTGAAAAATCCTATTTTGGCTTCCTTGCTTAGCCCGATAGTATACGTTAAAGAATGGGAAATAGCGAGGTTAGTCGAGGGGGTGGAAATTAGGGACGGGGGTGAATTATTTGGCAGTATTTATGCGCCTTGCAGAGGGTCATTTTTGGTAATTCACCCCCGTCCCGAATTTTAAAGCCATTCGTCGAAGACGGCGGCGATGTTTTCGAAGGGGACATTCAGGCCCCATTCGCATTGGGCGATTACGCCGCCGCGGCCGTGGTCGAGGGCATGGCGTACGCGCCGTACACCGGCACGGACATCGTCGGTTGTGCCAAATGCTAGGATATGCTGGCGGTCTATCTCGCCCCAGAATGTTATTTTACCATTGTAGAGCTTACCGAGCTGTTCGATATCCATGCAGAATAACTGCGAGTTGAGGGCGTCGATGCCGACTTCGATGAGGTCGGGAATTATGGGGGTGATGAAGCCGTCGGAATGGAAGAAGACATATTTCCCCTTTTCGTGAAGGATATTGCAGTAGTCGCGGTACAACGGCTTGAACATATCCCTGAATATCTGGGGCGAGACGAGCATATTCGTCTGCCCGCCCCAATCGTCCATGAATGAAACGCCGTCGACATCGGTGTCGGCCCACATGCGCAGTTCCCTGCAATTGAAATCGTGGAGCATCTTTATAAGGAGAAAGATTTCTTTTGAACTATAACCCATATCGAGGAAGAGCGCTTCGGTGCCGCGCAGGAACTGCATGCGCTCGAAGAGGCGTGTTATTGAGCCTGCCAAGACGAAACAATCGGTTTGAGTGCACAATCTATTTGCGTCAAAGAAATCGGCTTCATCGAGTATTTCGTAAGGTGGCTTGTAATGCGCAAGTTCTGTCCAATCAGCGAGGGGAGGGGATTTGACTTCGCCGATGATGCCGCGCTGTGCGACGCGCCATACGCAGCCCCAGGCGTCGGTGTACTCCCCGATTTCGCCCACCTCACCCTTGGCCCTGATACCCGGGCCGTAGGGATTATCGGGTCTTTTGAAGTCCTCGGGGTAGAGGGCAAGCATACGCTCAAGCTCGTCCTGGCGGGACATCTCGATACCGGGCAGGCGCCATAGATGCCTTGGTGCGCGGTCAACGGGTTGATGACGGAGGGTGCGGATTACTCTATCGCGTGATGTCAGGTCCATTTGCGTATAATCAGTAAATATCAGCAGATATCACCCACATCCGCGAAGACGCGGCTGTGGGCGGCACCCGGAAATAATTAGTCCCAGGGTGTGAAGACAATTTTGATGCCCTCCTTCTTTTTGAATACATTGAATGCCTTTTCGTGTTCTTCGAGCGGGAATTTGTGGGTTACCATCTCATGAAATGGGAAGCCGCTGTAGCGCATTAATTCAAGGGCCATATCGAGGTGCGATGCGTCGCCGGCCCATACGCCCCTTATGGTAAGGCATCTATTTACGATATCACTGTAAAACTCCACGGGGATTTTTTCCGCCGGTACAGCAGCGCCGGGGTTAACATAGGTACCGCCGCGTCTTGTGAGCTGAACGGCTTCATGGAAGACCGATGGGTCGGAGGTTGTATCGATGACGACATCCGCGCCGATTTCTTTTGTGATGTCCATTATTTTTTTGCGACGATCATCCTCATTTGTGTCTGTCCGTATCAACACGGCCTGTACGCCGAATTTGGCTATCAATGCGGCTTTCGGGCCACGGTGGTTTGTGATGGCGATGATATGCGCAGCGCCTTCGCGTTTGGCGAATGCCGCCTGGAATATTGCGACCGGTCCGGCGCCGTAGATGACAACAGTGTCGCCGGGGAGAATGCCGGCCCTCTCATGGGCATGGGCAGCGGTCGCTCCAGAGCAGGTTGCGGCGACAAGAGATGCCGGGTCTTCGCGAGGGGCCATGGGATAGATGCGCGTCCCCTTGCGGAGGAGGATGTGGTCGGCGTAGTTTCCCGAAGGTTGGGGCGCGTCAGCGCAACCGATATTTATCCCATAGACTTTTCGGTTGGGGCACAGATATTCCTCATTTTTCGTGCAGAAATAACATTTCCCGCATGTGAGGCTACGTTCCCATACGATCGGGTCGCCGGGAGTCAGCGGGAAGCCATCCGCATCAACCGCCCCCTCGCCGACTTCGGCGGCTTCACCGACCCCTTCGTGGCCGAGGATGATTGGCAGGGGGGTACGGGGGTCCTTGCCTTGCCGAATATGCAAATCCGAGCCGCATATACCGGCGGCGTTGATTTTGGCCAGGACTTCCCCTTCGCTGGGCTCAGGGAGGTCGATTTTCGTGAGTTCCAGCGGTTCGCCGAATTTTTTCAGAATTAATACGCGAGCTTGCATTATGTCTCCAACCGCATGCAGCCAAGGATGGCTGCGCTCCCAGGTTGCGCCAAAGTACTTTTTGAACATACAGCCAAGGATGGCTGCGCTCCCAGGTTGCGCCAAAGTACTTTTTGA
>Ga0315277_10000521_pt1 | contig 61441 bp, 46 predicted proteins | sample YL17G05_15_MG_FD_203695 | JGI IMG/M metagenome (GOLD analysis project Ga0315277, IMG submission 203695) | Sediment microbial communities from Yellowstone Lake, YNP, Wyoming, USA - YL17G05_15 | ecosystem: Environmental > Aquatic > Freshwater > Lake > Sediment | place: USA: Wyoming | collected...
AGCCGCGCGCGTCAGCAAGCGGATATGGGAAAGTCACACAGTTCGCGTCCAATGCGGCTGAAAAGTCTTCAAATATCCGCTTGCTTACGCGCGCGGCTCTGTTTGCTAATGACCCATCGTTCGTGCAATTATCACTGTCTGAATCGCAGTTACTGATCCCGGGGCAGCGGTAATTGGCTATCAAGCTCCGGACCCGGTTTGGGTGGAATGAGTCGGAAGGAGACAGAAGACAGGAGACAGAATCAATGCGCGGGCGTTTGCTTCTCAGTGGCTGCCTGTGCTGCCTGACTTTTGGGGGCACAATTTCTTCAGCACGATAGCGGCACCGCGTGCAGAAGCTGCCGGGCAGGCTGCTTTTCTACTGTCTCCTGTCTTCTGTCTCCTGTCTCCTTCAAATCAGTATGGCATCGGGGCGGGATTTGGTGGTATGACATACTCCCAAACCGATCTTATTCCTGGGGGTGGTTATGAACATCAGCGGCTTCTCATTGAGATTAATCGCGATTCTCCTGGTTTCCCTGGCTCTGGCCTGCGGTCTGTCACCGGCCCAGAACTTCGATGTGGGCGGCATGCAGGTTCCTCCTGGCGAGAAACGCTCCGGATTCCTGCCGGTGGCAGCCGGCGCGGACGGCGAAACGCAAATTCCCATCACAGTCATCAACGGCGCAGGCAAGGGGCCCGGGCTCGCCCTGGTGGCCGGAATCCACGGATATGAATACCCGCCGATTCTGGCGGCCCAGCGGCTCGCATCGGCTATCAATCCGAAGGCGTTGAGAGGACGCCTGGTCATCGTCCATGTGGCCAACATGCCTTCCTTCCTGAAACGCACCGTCTACTACAGCCCGGGCGACGGCAAGAACCTGAACCGGGTGTTCCCGGGGAAAAAGGACGGCACGATTTCGGAGCGCATCGCTTATGCAATCACCAACGAAGTGATCCAGAAAACCGACTACCTCGTGGACTTGCACTGCGGAGACGGCAACGAGTCGCTGCGCCCGTACAGCTACTGGAATCCGATCGGCAATCCGAAGGTCGATGAGCCGGCCAGGCAGATGGCGGTGGTGTTCGGCCTCCCCAATATCGTCATCGATCACAGCCGCCCCAGAAATCCCAAGGAAAGCAAATATTGCTCGAACACCGCGATGACGCTCGGCAAGCCCGCTCTCATAATCGAATCGGGCGGCATGGGCGTGGCCACGGATGAAGGCGAGGTTGTCGCCATCGAGCGCGGCGTGCAGAATCTCATGCGACACCTGAAGATGGTGGACGGCAAGGTTGAAATGCCGGCGCAGGTCACCTGGTACGATCCGGCCGAAGTCATTTACTACCCGGAAGATTCCAAAGACAAATCGGGCCTTTTTTATCCCAAAGTCAAGAAGACCGAGATGGTGGAAAAGGGCGCATTGCTCGGTGTGGTCACCGACTTCTTCGGCAAACAGGTTTATGAGCTGCGCGCCCCAATTGCGGGAGAGGTGCTCTATATCCTCAACACGCCCCCGATCAGCGCGGGCGAACCGCTCGCTTTTGTCGCCGCCGTCAAGAAAGAATAGTTGCCGTCGAGGTCCGCGGCCGCAACCGGTTTCCAAAAGCAAACCACAGAGGTCACAGAGACACGGAGAAAGCGAAAGAAAGAGACGGCCTTCTGCGGGCCCGCAGGGCCCAGCGCAGCGGGCAGGATTGGCGCCCTGGCGCCGAGGAGAAGCGCACCCCGAGGCTCAGTATGTAAGAATGCGGCGATGCGCTTCCCCTCGGCGCCAGGGCCAATCCTGCCGCAGAAGGCCGTCTCTTTCTTTCGCTCGCAGAGATGGGCGGCCGTATTTCTCTGTGTCCTCCGTGTCTCTGTGGTTTGCTTTTGTAGATTCGGCTAAAAGGGAAGCCGTTCGCCGGCACCGGCTTTCAACGCGGCTTGATAGATACGGCCGGCAAACGCTACATCCTCGAGAGCTACTCCGTTGGACTTAAACAGGGTGATTTCGCGTTCGTCCTCCCGTCCCGGGAACTCGCCCAGAACCACCAGCCCGAGTTCCTGCGCGTCTTCCCAATAGAAGGCGCCGGCTTCCGCGGCGCTCGCCAGGTCTCCGGACTCGAGGATGGACTGCTCGACGGAATCAACCACTACACAGGCGGCGCGGCGCACGGTTTCAACGTCGATTTCGCACCGTCTGAGGTGGTTGGAGCCGATGGCGTTGACATGAGTCCCGGGGGTCAGCCATTCTCCATTGAAAACCGGTGCTTTTGAGGTGGTCGCGGTGACAACAATGTCCATCCCGTTTACGGCCTGCTCGGAGCTGGGAACGGCTTCCACACTGATTCCGAGTTTCGCGCTCATCTCTTTGCAGAAAAGCTCCCGGTTATCCTGGTTGCGCGCGTAAGCGGCAACGGTCTTGATGGGGCGGACGGCACAGATGGCTTCAAGTTGGGCGCGCGCCTGAAAGCCGGTGCCGATGATCCCGAGCGTGGCTGCATTGGTCCGGGCCATGTATTTTGTGGCGATTCCGGAGGCAGCCCCGGTGCGCATCTGGCCGAGCCGGTCGGCCTCGATGATCGCCTGGAGCCTCCCGCTTTGCGCGTCATAGAGAAGGACGTGAAAGGCGGTCTTTACGTCTGTCGAGGTGTAGCTTTTGAGTCCGGCCACGCCCAGGGTGGGCAAGGAGGCGCTCATCACATGCAGGATGCCGTCCGGGAGACTGCAGCGCCGCCTGGGCGTATTGTCGGCCTTCTTCTCACCCTGAAGCCGGAAGGCCTCTTCGACGGCTTCGAGCGCCATCTGCATAGTCGCAAGTTTTTCCACATCTGATTCGCGCAGCAGGATTGCCATGAATTTCCCTCATCCTTCAGTGAACTGTAAATGATACCAGCAAACGACTCGCGGCCAAACCATCACTATACTGAACGGAAGCGGCGAGTCCAAGCAAAGATTGCTCGGGGCGCCCTCGAGCCCAATAATATTGCGCCGGATTTTGCGGGGAAGTATAATTTGCCTGCGGCCCGAGTGGGTGATGTCCGATCCAAATACCCGTATTGAACCTGGAAACGGGGGCGTCAGGATTGCTGGCTATGGCCACAAAGCAGAATCCAGCCAGGCTGGAGCGCCGGTTCATTGGCACCTCACTCGGGCTTGCTTTTTATCGCCCCACTTTTCCATACCTGGCGACATAGGTGCGGGACAAAAACCATGAACCGCCAAGACCTCGAAGACCGCAAAGGTTATAAACGCGGAGGAAGCGAGAGCGCATGGATTTGCGGTCTTGGTGGTCTTCATGGTTCCAAGACAGGTCACACTTTATGTCGCCATATATAGCTGCAGACGCTGAGAGATGATCCGAACGGTTCATATTGCCAGATATGTTTTGCCCGAAGCGGGTATGCTGCTGCGGAATGCTGCGGTCCACATATCGCATCCCGGCCGGATTACGAGGGTGGAGCCCGGACAGAGGCCGCCGTCAAAGCTGGAAACCAGGGTGATCGACTGGGGTTCGGCGATCATTCTTCCCGGCTTGGTTAACGCGCACACACATCTGGAATTGACGCACATCCGCAGGCAGGCCTACTCCGGCTCGTTCACCGGCTGGCTGTCGATGTTGATGCGCACCAGGCAGTCATGGAGCCAGGACGAATTCCTGGCATCGGCCGCGGCAGGCGCAAAGCTCTCGCTCGCTTCCGGGGTTACGCTCACGGGGGACGTATCCGCCAGCGGCACCGGCGCCCGCGCGCTCAAACAGGAAAAGCTGCGCAAAGTCATCTTCGAAGAAGTAACGTCCTTTCTTCCGGAAAAAGCAGTCCAGGCGCTGGCCGGTCTGGAAGCCAGGCTGGCGCAATCCGAGCCTGATGATTTCATGACATGCAGCGCCTCCCCGCATGCGCCATATTCTGTATCACCGGATCTTTACCGGGCGGTCGCGGACCTCGTGCGCCGGCGCGGGACACGTCTCGCCACCCATGTGGCCGAAACCGCCGCCGAGGTGGAATTCCTGAAGCGCGGCACGGGTGAGTTCCGGGATTTCCTGTGCGCGCTGGGAGCGCTGCCGGAGGATTGGAATGCGCCGGCCATGCCGCCGATTCCATATCTCGACAGCCTCGGTGTCCTGGACCGGCCGGCCCTGCTCATCCATGGCAACTACCTCGACGAGGATTCAATGGCGCGCATCCTGCGCCGCAACTGCAGCGTGGTTTGCTGTCCGCGGAGCCATGCCTATTTCGGATTCGAGCCGCATCCCGTCCGCCGCCTGCTGGACATGGGAATCAACGTGGCTCTCGGCACGGACTCGCTTGCCAGCGGCGATTCGCTCAGCATTCTCGATGAGATGCGCTTTCTGTTTCAGATGCGCAAAGACCTGAAGTGCGATGAAATCCTGCGCATGGCAACCTTGAACGGCGCCGTCGCGCTCGACTTCGGCGGCCTGCTCGGCCGCTTGCGGCGGGGGTATTGGGCGGACATGACGGTTCTGCAATTGCCGGAAAACTTCGCGGACCGGAACGTGGTCGCGCAGATCCTGGAAGGAGCCGGCGAGTGCCTGGCCGCCGTTGTCCAGGGCGAGGTTGTCTGGAAAAGCCTGGGGCTTCGCCCATAAGCGCTAAAAGATGTTTGCTACCGCACCTGGACGTGGACCTGGACATAGACGTGAACGTTTTTGTACGCAGCGCTTTTTTGAAAGCAGCCTGCCGATTGGGAGAAGAATCAGGTCCACGTCCAAGTACAGACGGTCAAAACCATGACATGCGGATCCGGAGGCGCTGGTTTCGCGCCGGACGGATCCGAGACAGGAATTTCCCATGTTCAGGAAAACGCTGTTCGGAGGCCTGACGCTCATGCTGGTCGCCTGCCTGATCTGGCTGATCATCCGAGGCAGGCAGCAGGAAGCCAGGCTCGCAGCCGTGCCGGGAGAAATCGTCAAGACTGCCAGATCGACTTCCACCCGTGTGGTCGCGCCCGGGGATCTCGAGGCCGTCCTTTCACAGCCACCGGCCGGATCCAGTCTCGCCCCTCGCAGTCTCGGAAAAGTCACGTTGAGGAACCTGGGGGGCCAAACCTACCATAACGTGATGCTGACGCTTTCGTTTGTGGATGCGGGAGGCAAAGCCCTGGGCGCCCAGAACCACTTGGTGAGGGAATCAATAGGGCCGGGACAGACATTCGTTGCCGGTGAGATCTCCGCGGATAATGCCCCCAGCGGGACAACCCGGTGCGACATCAGAATTCTCTACTCCGAACTCGGATCGGCAGACCGCAGCACAAAATAAAGGAGTCAGGAGACAGGAGACAGGAGAAAAGGCCGGCTGCTGTTCTGAACCCTTTTTTTGCTGGCAACGTCTGCATACCAGTGAACTAATTTGCAGCCGGCCGGCCAATCCCTATTGGAAAAGATTGAAAGGACTTGCGATTGACATTTCGAAGGTCTGCGTGATAAGGTTCATTCAGTGATCTGAAGGAATCTTAATGGCTGTGACAGGCCAGGACAGAGATTCATGAGACGCAGCTTGGTATTGCTTTCTCTAATCCTCATCCCTGCGGCTTTAGCTCCGTCCGTATATGCAGCCAAAGGAAATGGTTCGCTCTCGGGAACCGTGATGGCTGCCGACGGGAAAGGCCTGTTTGGCGCCGTGATTGCGCTATTCAAGCAGGAAGCCGGCAGCGCGGTCATTTCCTTGACTAAGTCCGATCCGAAGGGATCCTACGTGCTCAGCGAGATTGCGCCTGGTTCCTATTCGCTCCGGGTCACCCGGAACGGTTACCAGGTGGTCAATTCTCCCAGCATCGCAATCACGACCGGCAAGAACACCACGATTAATTTCGTGCTGCAGGAATTTCTCGATTTTATTTCCGTACGCAACGATCCGCGCAACTGGAACCTGAAGACCGTCATGCAGAGCACCTCGGGCCGCCGCATGATCTTCCGGGATCTGCCCGGATCTGCCGGCAGCGAAAGCGGGCCGGGATTCCACCGCGGGGCGGCTTTGAACGTGGCTTCCAGCACGGCGCTTGGCAATGACAACTACGCCCTCTACCCGGGTGAAGGCGCAATTATTTCCAATTTCGCCTACACGGAGCCGCTCAGCCAGCACAGCCGCATGATTTTTTCCGGCCAGCTCAACTCCGGATACAATTCTTTGTGGAGAGTGCGCAACACCTTCGATTACCGGCCTGATTCGAACCGGCAAATGAAGGTCTCAGTCGGCTACGGCAGATCGAACATGAACCGGGTAAATGCGGGCACCGTGGCCCGAGTGGCGGATTTCTTCAATCAGGACCCGGTCCGCCGGGACTCCGGAATCGAAACGTTGGCGATGAGTCTCGAGGGAAGCAACCAGCTCCTTGACATGCTCGCGGTGGAATACGGCATCGACCTGTCGCGCATTAACCACCGCACTTCCAAAACCGTCTGGAGCCCTTACTTTCAGGTCCTGTTCACGCCCAGAAAAGGCTGGCTGATCCGCTCCCAGATGACCTCGCGGCGCTTCAGCCAGAACGACAGCATCGAACTGCCGGACGGCCAGGTCATCAGCCTGCTGGAGCCCGCTGTGGTTTCCAATATCAACAACCGGGTCAGCATCAGCCAGATGCGTCATTCCGAGCTGTCGGTCGGCAAAATGATTGCAGACGACACCTCGATCGAAATGACCGTGTACCGGGACCGCGTGGAAGGGCCCGGGACGCCTTTTTTTATCACCTCAAACACCAGATCCGGGAAAAAGACGCAGGCCGCCCAATTGCGCAGCGACCAGGATGCGCAACAGGGAATGCGACTCGCGGTTGCGCGCATGCTCATGGAATCCGTGCGCGGATCGATCACTTATGACTATGGCAGCGCAGCCGGGCTGTCCGGATCGAAAAAGCTGCTGTCGAGCGATGTGATGATGAGCAACCTGCTCGATTTCATCAACCAGTCTTACTATCACTCGGTCACGGGTCAGCTTGAAGCCAGAATCCCCCGAACCCGGACTCAGGTGCAGGCAACCATCCGCTGGTATCCCGGAAACCCGATCAGCCCGATCGATCTGTTTGCCGACCGGCTCGATACCTTCACCAAAGGGATGGGATTTTCGCTGCGTCAGACAATTCCGGTGCCGGTTTTCATGGGCTACGCGGGTCGCTGGGAAGCGCTCATCGACTTGCGCAATCCGTTTGATCAAGGGCGGAACATCATCTCGACCACGGATGGGGAACTGACCTTGACCAGAAATCCCCGCACACTCCGCTTCGGCCTCAACCTGAATTTCTATTGATCCACCCTTTGAAGTCAGTTGCGACGTAAGCCAAGTGCACGATTCCATAAATACGATCACGTATTTTCAAGGACGCAGAAAAACACCACCTTCGGACGCCGCTGGGATTTCCTTGCAAGCGGCGTGCAAACGCGCCCGGGCACGTTTGCCAGCGTTCTTCTGCGTCCGGAAAATACGCTTCCGCGGTAAACTTTCTAGGCATCCTTTCACCAGACCGCCCTTCATTTGTGCATGTCCACATCCAGGCCAAAGTCCGGGACGGGCTAGGACCTAAAAGTGTGATGTTGCCGCAAAGTATACATATGATTTATATTTGTCCAAGGCCGTGAGCTGTACATTCAAAACGTTGAATTAGATTCAAGTCATTGAAGACTAATCCTCGTGAATCTTGGATCCAATCCGATCGGTTTTTTAATTTGCATAAAACAAAGACTTTATAGTTATCATTTGGATTGAAAATCTAGGCCGCGGTGGTATGGATATTGCATATTCTTCTTTGGCCTAAACTGCGCCGATTCCAGAGTTCAAAATGAACGTGTTTCCCGTGCCCTTCAGAACCGTCGTGACCGTGCTGGTGACGGTTTTATTGGTGGCGATCGGTGCTTTCAACCTGCGCGACCGGGCATCATGGCAGGATCCATGGGACGGCGTATTCTGGATAGAAGCAAAAACCGGGCTGCGGGCGGCGGAAGTGATTCCTGGGGGCCCGGGCGCCCTGGCCGGCGTCAGGCAGGGTGACCTGCTAGTAGCGGTCAACGGCAAGATGCTGGCCAACCTGGGCGAATACTCGAATGAGATCTATCGTCTCGGCCCCGGTCCTGCGGTTCTGCTCGGCCTCCAGGACGGATCCGGAATACGCGAGATTCGGGTGCCTTTGGCGGCAAAGACCCTGCTGCAGCCGAAAGACGGTCTCCGGGCGGTATTGGCCTTCCTGCATCTGCTGATCGGGCTGTTTGTGATATTGCGCGGCGCCCGGCTGGCGCGGGCGTTCCACTTCTATTGGATTTGCCTTACCGCATTCGTTCTGTACCTGTTCAGCTACACTCCGCAGTGGAGCGGATTTGACCAGGGGGTTTACACGCTGTCGGTAACTGCCGTGCTGATGCTGCCGGCGCTCTTTGTGCATTTCTGCCTGCGCTTCCCGGTCGATCCCAAACCGGAGCATTCGCGGGCGCCGCTTCTCTATTTCCCCGCCGCCGCGCTGGGCATGGTGCAGGTTCTGTGGATGACGGGGCGCCTTGCAAAGGCCGGCTTGCCGCTTAGTGCGCATTCGGTGGCAATCCTCGACCGCATACATTTGATTTACTTTAGCACCGGGCTGCTGATCGGGGGATGGATTCTCCTGCGCCGCAAGCTGGCGGCGGACGATCTGGCCACGCGGCAGCAGATGAAATGGATCAGTTACGGTACGCTCGCGGGGGCCGTTCCGTTTGTCGTCATTTATGTGATTCCCGCATTGCTGGGATTGCGGGTAACCTTCCTGATGCTTTCTTCGCAGCTCTCGCTCGGGCTCATCCCTCTGTGCTTCGGCTATGCGATCCTGCATTTCCGGCTGCTGGACGTGGAAGCGATTGCGCGCCGCAGCGCGGCCTACCTCGGCGCAAGTTCCCTGCTGCTTGCCTTGTATCTGGTGTTTGTCCTGGTGCTGGGGCGGTGGCTGGAAACGATGATTCCCGATGCCGACTTCGCGGTGATCTGCGTTGCCGCGCTTGCGATTGCCCTGCTGTTTGCGCCGTTGCGGAATTCGATCCAGGCCCGTCTGGACCGCATGTTTTACAAAGAGCGGTTCGACGACCGGGCCAGCCTGCTCGAGTTCGCGCGCACCCTGACCACGGAGATCAGTTTGCCGCGCCTGACGCGGCGCATCCTCGAGCGCATTGCCGGCGCATTTCAGATTGAGCGCGTGGTCCTGTTTTTTGCGGATGCGGCCGTGCCGGGGAATTACCGGATCGCGGATGCGCTGGGATTCTCCGGGTCCGGAACGTGGATTCTGGATGAAGCCTGCATCGGCCCTTGCGGGCAGGCGGGCGTGCCGGCGCCGTCCGGATCGCGGCCGCGGCAGGCGCCTGGGGAGTTAGCCGCCGGGGGGATTGACTTTCTTCAGGACCTGAATGTGCACGGCCGGCGCATAGGGGTGATCGGCCTCGGCCGGCTGCCGAAGGGCCGGCATTTTTCAAGCGAGGATCTCGATCTCCTCGATGCTCTGGCGCGCTACGCCGCGATTGCGCTGGAAAATGCGAATCTTTACCGGTCGATTGAGAACAAGGCCGGCGAGCTGGAGCGCCTCAAGCTGTACACCGAGAATATCGTCGAGAGCATCAACATCGCCGTTCTGGCGCTCGATTCCGCCGGCAGGATCACGTCCTGCAACCGGGCATTTGAAGACCTGTACCATATCGCGCGCAATGAGGCTGTGGGGAGCGCGGTGGAAGACCTGCTCGGCGGAGACACCATTGAATCGATCCGCAAAGTGGCGGGCGGCGGCTGGAACGTCCAATCGGCGGGCGGCATATTCAAGCAGTACCTCCGGAACCGCGAAGGGCGCAAGCTGATTGTGAATCTGAGCGTCATCCCTTTGCCGGCGGTAATGGACCTGAGCTCCGGCTGCCTGATCGTGATGGAGGACATCACGGAGAAGACCGGGCTCGAGGACCAGCTGCTGCAGGCGGAAAAATTGAGTTCGCTTGGGCTGCTGGCTGCGGGCATTGCCCATGAGGTGAACACGCCGATCACCGGCATTTCGAGTTACGCGCAGATGCTGCTTAAGAACACGCCCGACGGCGACGCCCGCAAGCCGCTGCTCGAGAAGATCGAAAAGCAGACGTTCCGCGCCGCCGAGATCGTGAACGGCCTGCTGAACTTTGCCCGCATCAACGGCAGCGAATACACAGACCTGGACCTGAACCAGCTGATCCGCGAGAGCCTGGCCCTCCTCGATCACCAGTTCCGGCAGAACCACATCGATGTGGCTTATCTGCCGGGCGAGACCATCCCCAGGATTTACGGCAATGCCGGCAAGCTGCAGCAGGTATTCGTCAATCTGTTCCTCAATGCCCGCGATGCCATGCCATCCGGAGGCACGCTGAGGATCGAGACTTCGAAAAATGATACAATGGTCGTGGTGGATATCCATGACACGGGTGTGGGCATCTCCGCGGAAAACATCCGGAAGATTTACGATCCCTTTTTCACCACCAAGAGCACCGGTAGAGGCGTTGGGCTGGGCCTGGCCATTACTTACGGCATTGTCCAGGAGCATGGCGGAAGGATCCTGGTCGACAGCGCTCCGGCACAGGGGACGCATTTCAGGCTGAAGCTGCCCACCCGGCAATCACTGCAGCAATGACCAGGCAAGGGGCTGCGCCCCTTGATATCCCGCCAAAAAGCGGCGGGATATGGGAAGCCAGAAGCCGGAAGCCAGAAGGAGCCAATAGGGATTTCCATTCGCCGACGGGGAGGCGCCCCGCACAGAGATTCCGATTCTGGCTTCCGGCTCCTGGCTTCCAGCGTGAATAGAATTCCCGTTACGCTTCTCTTAACGGTCCGATATGGAGAAGGTCCTGATCGTCGATGACGAGGATGTCGTGCGCGACGTCCTTGCCACTTTGCTGAAAGAGGAGAATTACTGCGTCGGCCTGGCGGAAAACGGCGCCCGGGCGCTCGAGATGGTTCGGGAGGGCGACTACGGGGTTGTCCTGCTGGATCTGATGATGCCCGAAATGGACGGCTTCCAGGTGCTGGAGGCATTCCGGAAGCTGGAAGGCGCGCCCGAAACCATCGTGATCACGGCTTACGGCACCATCGAAAAAGCGGTCCAGGCAACCAAGCTCGGGGCTTTTCACTTCATCACCAAGCCTTTCAAGAACGACGAACTCCTGCTGCTGGTCAAAACCGCGCTCGAGCAGCACCGCCTGCGCGCGGAAAACGCAAGGCTGAGGGCTTCGCTGAGCGAGCGCCGCAGCTGCCGCAACATCATCGGCAAGAGCGCGGCGATGCAGCAGGTCTTCGATCTGATCCACCGGGTCGCGCCCGGACGCAGCACGATCCTGATTCAGGGAGAGAGCGGCACCGGCAAGGAGCTCGTGGCCAAGGCGATTCACGCCGCCAGCCCGCGCGCCGGCGCGCAATTTGTGGCGATCAATTGCAGCAATATCCCTTCCGACCTGCTCGAGAGCGAAATATTCGGGCATGTGCGGGGCGCCTACACCGGCGCCACCAACACCAAGAAGGGGCTCTTCGAGGTCGCCGACGGAGGCACGCTCTTCCTCGACGAGGTCACCAGCATTTCGCTCGAGATGCAGGCCAAGCTGCTGCGCGTGATTCAGGAACGCGAATTCCGCCGGCTGGGCGGGCTGGAGAATATCAAAGTCGATGTCCGCATCATCGCCGCCACCAATACCGACCTCCAGGCGGCGGTTGCCCGGGGGGCATTCCGCGACGATCTTTATTACCGGCTCAACGTGATCGTGGTCAAGTTGCCGCCGTTGCGCGAGCGTACGGAGGACGTCCCGCTCCTGACCGAGCATTTCATCCAGAAGTACTGCGGCGAAAACGGCCGCGATCTCTGCACGCTGGATCCGGGCGCCATCCGGGTGCTGATGGATCACAGCTGGCCCGGCAACGTGCGCGAGCTGGAAAATGCGATCGAGCGCGCTGTTGTGCTTTGCCCGGGCAAGGTCATTACGGCGGACCTGTTCCCCAAAAATCTCACCACGCTTCCACCGGCATCCGCGGCCGGCGAAGCTTTCGCCGATTCGATCCCGCTCCGGGACCGGGTGGGAAGATTCGAAAAGGACCTGATTGTCGCCGCTCTCGAAAAGACCGACTGGAATCAGAAAAAGGCCGCCGCACTCCTCCACGTGAATCCCACAACGCTGAGCGAAAAACTGAAGCGCCTGGGAATCAGGCCCGCCAGGTGATGATTCCAGCGACCCGAGCCAAAAGAGCAAAAACGCCACGGATTCCACAGATTGCACTGATTCATGCATGACGACATAAGTGCGCGCGCCGTCTTGACTTGACCTTGGACAGCCGTTAAATTCAACTGCGCTGGAGAATTCTGCTGAAACCTCGGTGCGCCTGCCGGACTCTTAAATAACCGGGGCCAGCCATGTGCCTTCATACCGCTTTGGGGAGCTTGGCATGAAACTGCGAAAACCATCCGGATTTTGGATCATGCGGATCGCCGCATCCGCATGTATGCTGCTCGTCGCGCTGCCGGCGTTTGCCGACTGGAAGCAGGCGGTTGCCTACTACCAGCAGGGCCAGTTCGATAAATGCATCCAGGAATTGAAGCCGGATCTCGACAAGAATCCTGACTGGGAATCCGGCCACCGGCTGGCAGGGCTCTGCTATCTCAATCTGAAAAACAACGCCCTGGCAATTGTCGAACTCAGCCGCGCCGTCCAGCTCCAGTCCAAGGAGTTCGCCACCTATCGGGCGCTGGCACAGGCTTATTTCAACATCGGCAAGTTCGATAATTGCCTCCAGGCGCTGGATCAGGGAGAGCAGTTCGCCAAGCAGCCGGGCGACCTCTATGAACTCCGCCGCCTGCGAGGCGCCGCGTACTACCGGCAGCAGAAGTACGGTGATGCGGCCGAAGATCTGGCGGTGGCCATCCGCATTAAACCCACTGAATGGGTGGATTTTTCGCAGTTGGGGATCGCCTATTTCAACCTGAACCGCAACGAAGAGGCGATTCAGATGCTGCAGAAGGCCCTGGCGCTCAAACCGGGCGAGGAAGCCGCATCCGGAGTCCTGGGAAGAGCCTATTTCAAGCAGGGGGTCAGCGCTCTCTCCAACAAACAGTACGACCAGGCGCTGGACATGTTCCGCAGGGCGGGGACCTACGCGCCCAACGACGGCTACATCTTTTATAACAGCGGTGAGGCCCACCTTTTCCTCAACAACTTTGCCGAAGCCGAGAAGGCTTACAACCAGGCGCTGACGATCATGCCGCGCAATCCGGACATCTATCAGCGCCTGGGGTATCTGTTTGAGAAGCAGAAAAAATGGGATCAGGCGTTGAGCACATACCAGAAGGCGGCGGACCTGGCCCAGCCCAACGTCAAGGCGGATATCTTCCAGCGCATGGGAATGATTCACGAAAATAATAAGAAATATGATCTGGCCGCCGGCTTTTACAAAAGGGCCATCGACCTCAATCCGCCGGCGCCGGTGAAAGCCGACATCCACCAGCGGCTCGCAACTGTTTACGAAAACCTGAAGAACTACGACCTCGCCCTGGCCTCCTACCAGAAGGCCACGGAATTGAACCCGCCCGCAGCCGCCAGGGCCGAAATGTTCTACCGGACGGGGATGATCTTCGAGCTGCAAAGCAAATGGGATGAAGCCCTGAGCGCCTACCAGAAGTCAAACGAGCTGAAACCCTCGCCGGCGCTGAAGGAAGCCATCGCCCGGGTCACTGAGCAGAAGAAGAAGTGACATGAAGAAGTCAGAAGTCAGGAGTCAGAATAGGGGAGGATTACGAAGGCTAAGGGCTGTGCGGTAGACAAACGAGATGTAAATATGCGCCGGCCCTCCAGATGATTTTTCGCCAGGATCCGTGGTCCGTTTGGAGTGCGGCGACTGGTCGGAGCTTTCATGAGTCGATCTGCTGCCGCACTCGGCGGCTTGCCGCCTTTTGTCATCGGGACGCTTGCAAGCACGGCCGCATCCCGTCTGGTGGAATTCCCGGCAGCAAGCTGCCGGCTCCAGCCAGCAGGGCGATCGCCAGAGCGGCGACCAGTCGCCGCACTCCAAACGCCCACCACCTGTCCGAACGGGTCAGCGTTTGATCGTGTAGGTGGCATTCCAGTTGCGGAGATTGCCGGCCTCGTCAATGGCGATGACCTGGATGGTGTACTGCCCTTCCTTGCAATCCGGAGTAATGGGAAGTTCGCATTGCATGTGGCTTTGAGCCGCGGTTCCTGCCGGGCTGGCGTTTACGACGCGTCCGCTTGCCTCGTCCACGAGGAAAATGCCTGCGGCAGGAAGATCCAGCCCGCCATCGCTGGCGCTGATGCGGATGGAAAGTGAGGCGCCGGCCCGCCCGGGATCCGGCGCAAAGGTGATCCGGTCCAGGATCGGGATCCCATCCTCGGCAGTGACGGTGATATCCGCCGGGTCATATTTGCGTACGCGCGCAAGCCACTGCTCTTCCAGGGCGGCGGCGGTGGTCTTGAATGTTGCGGAAACGGCGTCGCCGAAATCGCGCTTCGCCAGCGCTTCGAAAAACCTGAAGACGCGCTGGCTCCCGTAAAAGTCGCTTGCCGCGGTGAGGAATGTGATGCCGGGCGCCGCCGTATGCAGGGTGTGTCTGGATTCGGATAGGAAGTTTCCGGCCGCAAGCTGCTTCAATCCGAGCGGATTGATGCGATCCAGGTAATAGGTGATCGCCCAGGCGGCGGTCAGCTTGCGCACGCTGTTCGAATAGTCATGCGCGAGCATTTCAGACATTCCCTCCAGCAAAAACCGGTTTTCCGGCCTGGCGGCGCTGCCGCCCGAGAGGATCAGCAGAACCATGCGCGCCATTTCGCGGACGGCGGCATGAACCAGGAATCCCCTGGCATCCTTTGCGGCCGTGGGGTCAGCCAGGCCGATCGTTATGATGCCCCGGTCCAGGTCCAAGCCGGTGCTCCCATTCTGGGTGTTGATCACTACCGTCACCCATCTCGGCAGCCTGGCATCGGTCGCGGCGTTGACGAATGACCAGCAGTTTTCGAGGTCGTTGATGGCTTCGCGGCCCAGCCACTGGCGTTCAATCGGAATACGCATGCGCACGTGCCTGGAGACAATGCTGTCATCCATGATTTGCGCATGAGCGGCGGCCGCAGACCACACGAGCAGCCCGGAGACAACCCCCCCAAATAGGCAGGCAGTGATGGCGGATCTTGTGGAGATACCTGTAAGGCTATGCAACATCGGGTGCATCAGGGAATGACGGCACCGGAAATTCCGGCGCTTCATGAAGCTGGTCTGGACGCAAAACTGCCTAATGCGCTCGACTCCTCGTTATACCAGTCAAATACGTTGACCAACCTGGTCACCGTGAGCAGATCGACAACTTTAGCATTGGGAGAAAGCAGCTTCAAGGTGCCGCCCGCTTTGCGGATGGCCGTGAAGCACCGGATAATCTGACCCAGTCCGGCACTGTCGACGTAAGGCACCTTGGCAAGGTTCAGGAGAAACTTCTTCCTCCCCTGGGCCAAAAGGTCATCAATGGCCTGCCTGACCTGAAGATCCCCTTCTCCGAGAAGAATCTTCCCTTCGATGTCGATTACCGTGACATCATCCGCTAACCGGGATGATAGCTTCATGAATACCTCCGGCACATGAAATCAGAAACTAACACAGCCTTCTATCATCTGTCAAAAGGAACAAAAGAAAGGAGTCAGGAGCCAGGAGTCAGGAGTCAGGAGAAAACAACCAGCCCGGAATCCCCTAAGGCGGTTCGGAGCCGCGTGTGCCCTCAAGCAAAAAACGCGAAAGTCGCGATTGATTGCTCTGTCCGCTATACCTTTTCTGATGTGCCTGGTTCCAAACCACATCCAGAGGCTCTTGCGCAGGCGGTTTTTCTACTGACTCCTGACTCCTGACTCCTTCATTTGTTTTCCGTCTCCCAGTTGAACGGCCGCCGTTCGTATGTTATACAAGCTGCGAAGCGGTCATAAACGATAACGGCGGCAGACGCTGCCCCAGCGGAGAGAGCGCGATTATGATAACTCCTATTCGTTCGATTTGTGCCAGAGAGATTTTGGATTCACGAGGAAACCCGACGCTGGAAGCGGAAGTGGTCCTGGAAGGCGGCGCGAGCGGCCGTGCGGCCGTGCCGTCGGGCGCCTCCACCGGCGCCAATGAGGCCGTCGAACTGCGCGACAAAGACGAACGCCGCTTCGGGGGCAAGGGAGTGCTGCGGGCGGTGGAGAACGTCAACAACATCATTGCGCCCGCCCTGCTGGGAGAGAACGCCTTCCGGCAGCGGGGAATCGACCAGATCCTGATTAACCTGGACGGCTCCCCCAACAAAGGGAAACTGGGGGCGAACGCCATCCTGGCCGTTTCGATGGCCGTCGCCCGCGCCGCGGCCGCCGCGCAGGGAGTTCCTCTTTACCGGTATCTCGGAGGCACCAATGCCTGCATTCTGCCGGTGCCGATGATGAATATCATCAATGGCGGGGCCCACGCGGACAACAACGTCGATCCCCAGGAATTCATGATTGTGCCCGCCGGCGCCAAGTCTTTTGCCGAGAGCCTGCGCATGGGAGTGGAAACGTTCCATGCCCTGAAAGGTGTGCTCAAGAAGAATGGCTACGCCACAAGCGTGGGGGACGAAGGAGGGTTCGCTCCCAACCTGAAGTCGAGCGAGGAAGCGCTGGACGTGATCATGGAGGCAATCGGCAAGGCGGGTTATCAGGCCGGCAGTCAGATCTTTCTGGCGCTCGACGTGGCTGCCAGCGAGATGTATGAAGACGGCAAGTATTTCTTCAAGAAGTCAAGCGGCGCGCGCCTTGCGGCCGAGCAGATGATCCAGCTGTATGAGCGCTGGACGGCTCAGTACCCGATCGTGTCCATCGAGGACGGCATGGCGGAAGACGACTGGCAGGGATGGATTGCCCTGACGGAAGTGCTCGGCGAAAAGATTCAACTCGTCGGCGACGATGTTTTCGTCACCAATTCCGAGCGCCTGGCCAGCGGCATTGCCGATGGCGTGGCCAACAGCATCCTGATCAAGCTGAACCAGGTCGGCACCGTAAGCGAAACTCTCGACACCATCGAACTCGCAAAAACGGACAGCTACACGACCGTGATCTCCCACCGCTCCGGCGAGACCGAGGATGCGTTCATCGCGGATCTCGCCGTGGCCTGCAACGCGGGGCAGATCAAGACCGGATCGCTCTGCCGCACCGACCGCGTGGCCAAATACAACCAGCTGCTGCGCATCGAGGAAGACCTCAAGGGCCAGGCTAGGTTCCTCGGCGCTCAGCTCTTCTAGAGGTACTCAGGGTGGCGTTTTGCCGCGATCAATCTCCGGGCTAATTTGGGGTGGATTGAGTTTGGAGGAGTTTACCCGCGATAGCCGGGCCAACCCACCAGATTGGGAGATTGGAGGCAGCCTGCTTTTCTCCTGACTCCTGACTCCTGACTCCTTCAATTAGTATGGGCATTATGCACGAACGGATCGAAGCTTCCATGCCTGTGCTCGAAGTAAAGAGCCTGTCCGTTTCCTACCGCACTGCGGCAGGGCCTGTTTGTGCCGTGCGCGATTTCTCCGTTGAGTTGGCGGCAGGCGAATCGCTCGCGATTGTCGGCGAAACGGGAAGCGGCAAATCGACCGTCGCATTGGCTCTGATGGGGCTCCTGCCGGGAACCGCCCGGGTGGAAGCGGACAGACTCCGCTTTCTTGGCGAGGCGCTGGCGCCGGGGGATGGGCGCTCCTGGCAACGGATTCGCGGCAGAACCATGGGAATGATATTTCAGGATGCCCGCGGCGCTCTCAATCCGGTGAGGACCATAGGCGCACAGTTCTCGGAGGTGCTGCGCGCCCATCAACGCCTCTCCCGGAAAGAGGCGCGTTCCAGGGCAACGGCTCTGCTCACGGATGTGGGGATCCCTCAGCCGCCGTTCACCATGCGCCGCTACCCGCTGGAGTTGTCCGGGGGCATGTGTCAGAGAGTCGGGATCGCCATGGCCATCTGCCACGCCCCCAGCCTGTTGATCGCCGACGAACCGACCAGCGCCCTGGACCCCAGCATCCAGGCGCAAGTCCTGGAGGTGCTGCGCCGGATGAAAGAGCGCCAGCGGCTTGCGATGCTGCTGATCAGTCATGATCTGGCCATGGTCGCCGAAGTCGTGGAACGCGTCGCGGTCCTGTATCATGGGCGCATGGTGGAATGCGGCGCCGCCGCCGCCGTTTTCCGAAAGCCTGCGCACCCATACACCGCCGCCCTGATTGCATGTCAGGCCGATTTGCGGCAGCGCTGGGAGGAGCGGCGGCTGATTCCGGTCGCGGGAGCGCCGCCGGCGAGCGGCCAGCGCTTCCCGGGATGCGCCTTTGCGCCGCGCTGCCCGGAGGCGATTCCGGAATGTTCTGCAGCGGAACCTCCCCTCAAAAGGATCGAAGCGGACCATTGCGCGGCATGCATCCGGGAGGTCAAGGGCTCAGGCCTGGAAAAATGAGAGGCCGGAAGCCAGAAGCCAGGAGCCAGAGTGGATCAATTAAGAAGCCGGTTCGCCGGCCGGTGTGAGCTCGACGGAGAGACCTGACTTCCGGCTTCTCATTTTTCCAGGCCTGACCCCGGAAGAAAGCTATGACACCACTTCTCGAAGTGCGGGGACTTCATGTGAAATTCGCGACCGGCCTGTGGCACAGCGGCCGGGCGGTCCACGCTTTGGCCGGCATCGATCTGGCTGTGCAGCCGGGCGAGACACTCGGGCTGGTTGGGGAGTCCGGCTGCGGGAAGACGACCCTCGCCCGCTGCATCCTGAGACTGCAGGAACCGACCGAAGGAACCGTCTTGTTTGACGGCTGCGATTTGAGCCGCCTTGCGCCCGGCGAATTGCGTGTCCGGCGCCGCGAGTTTCAGATGATCTTCCAGGACCCGTTTACCTCGCTGGATCCGCGCATGACCATCAGCGAAATTCTGGCCGAGCCCTTCGAAGTGCACGGGCTTCTGGATGCAGCCGGGCGGACGGAGCGGGCCCGCGAGCTGCTGAACGAGGTCGCCCTCGAGCCGGGCCTGCTGGCCCGGCGCCCCTCCGAGTTGAGCGGAGGCCAGCAGCAGCGCGTCGCCATTGCCCGGTCTCTGGCGCTCAAGCCCCGTCTTCTGGTCGCCGACGAGCCGGTTTCGGCATTGGACGTTTCGGTGCAGGCCCAGATTCTCAACCTGCTCGCCGAGCTGCGGCAGCGCCATGGGCTCACCCTGATCCTGATTTCGCACTCGCTGCCGGTTGTGTGCTATCTTTGTTCGCGGGTGGCGGTCATGTACCTGGGCTGCATCGTGGAAGAGGCCGCTACCGATGAATTTTTCACAACCCCGCAACATCCTTACAGCCAGGCCCTGATCGACAGCGTGCCCGGTCTGGAACTCAATGGAGAGAACCCGGGCAAACCGGCGCTCGGCGGGGATGTCCCTTCGCCGGCGGCCCGTCCTTCCGGATGCCCTTTCCACCCACGCTGCCCGAAGGTGTTCGCCCGCTGCCGCGAAGAAGTGCCGCCGCTGGCATCCCACCGGCCCGGCAGCAAGGTCGCCTGTTTTTTATATTCCTGATTTTCCTGCTTGATCCCGGATTCCGGAGTTGAAACGTATTGCCTGGACCGAATCCGCCGGCATTGCACGCATGATGGCACATTAGCGAACAGAGCCGCGCGCGGCTCTGTATCCTCCTGACTGTTGGCTGCCATATTCCACTATGCGTGCAATCCGATCTCGCATGCGGCTCCGCCTTGCTACCGATCCTGGTGAGAAATGCGGATTAAACGCGTAAGGTCGAGCATCCGGCCTTCCAGCGCGGCATCCGCCAGCGGATTGGGGCGGTCCAATACGAGGAAAATGTGAAATAAATCGAGGGGTTGGGAAACTACAAAGGTGCGGGAGCGCCGCTTGACGGGGTTGATTGAATTGAGTCGCGGATGGTGCTAAGGTGAAGGCAACTATGGGGCAGGCTAATATCAAGTTCACCTACCACGATTATGTTCAACTTCCAGGCGACAAGCGCTACGAGCTCGTGGAAGGAGAACTCTTCTTGGTCCCGTCCCCGAACCTTTATCACCAGCGCATTTCGAGGCAACTCGAAATGGCATTATGGCAATATATCGGCCGACATGCACTGGGTGAGGTTTTTGATGCTCCTTGCGATGTCGTGCTTTCAGAGATCAACGTGGTGCAGCCGGATCTGCTTTTTGTTTCCACGGAGCGCCGGGGCATCCTCGCGGATGCCAACGTTCAAGGGGCTCCCGATCTCGTTGTGGAAATCCTCTCGCCTTCGACCGGGCAGCGAGATCTCGGCATCAAACGCAGTCTCTATGCCAAATACGGTGTGCCCGAGTACTGGATCGTCGACCCCGACAGCCAAACGATCGAGGTGCTGTCATGGACGGAGACCGGCTATCGCACCGAAGCTGTCGTCCCCGGACCGGCACGCTCAACTCGCCCCTCTTCCCGTCCTTGAACCTGAACCTGGCAGAGATCTTTTACCGCTGCGGTTGATTTGGAGAGCCTTGAGCCTTTTTTACTCGATCCGGTCCAGCTTGAAGATCACGGTGATCGACAGCCTTATCGGCCTGGGTTCCCCGTTCAGAAGCGCCGGCGAATAGCCCCACTGACGCACGGCATCCAGTGCCGCGTCGTGCAGCAGGCGATGACCGCTCAAAACGAAGGGATCCTTGACACGGCCCTCTTCGTCGATCAGGGCTGAAACAACCACTGTTCCCTGGACATTTGCATCCCGAGCCTCGGGCGGATACACCGGATCGGCTCTCTGGATGAGCTTGGGTTGCTGCACGTTGCCCCCGACCCGGATCGGCTCCCGCTTGAGCGGATTGGGCGGCGCTGCCGGGGCCCCGGTAACCACGGTCACGACTTCCCTGACCTGGCCCAGCTCCATTTCGATCATCAGCGGGCCGGCGCCCAACTGGGCGCGCGTCAAAACCTGCGTCTGAAATCCCGGAAGCACAAACTGGATGGTAAAGTTTGATCCCGGGGGCACGATCTCGAATGAACCGTTCTCTGTGGATACTGCGTTAGCCAGCACCTCTCTGGTTTCCGAATCGATGACCGAGATCGCTACTCCGGGGATCACGCCTCCGGTCGCATCGAGTACGGTGCCGACGATTTTCTGCTGATCCCGCACCTGCTGATTCTGAGCCGTCAGTTGGCGTTCCTGCTCCGCAATCATCCTCTTGAGCCGAATCACGTCCGGGTGGCTCGGGTTGAGGAGGACTTCGAGCTTGGCTAGCTGGATTCGCAAGGCTTCAAGCTGAGCTTTCTGTTGTTGGATGGGGGGCGGAATCTGAGCGGTGACGGTTATCGGCGCAGGCTTCGGTGTGGCAGATACTTCCTGTTTAGCGATGGCAGGCGGAACCTGCTTTCTTTCCGCCGGTTTCTTGTCCGGCTCGGCCGCGGGCGGTTGAGTAGCTTGAATCTTGACCTCAGTTTGCCCGGCTGTGAAGGCTGCAGAATCAATATGCACCGGGACGTATGCCAGAAGACTTGATCCCGCAGCTGCGGCGATGATGACAATGAGTCCGAAAATGCCTGTGGACCCGGTAACGAGATGATTAGTTTGTGGCGTTCTCATTTCAGTAAGCCTCCTGATGCGATGCAATAAGGGTGCGCTGCTTGCGGCGACAGCGAGCTTTGACGGGGAACGGCGATGTTCTGCCTCGGAGAGCGCGCGCACGTAAATGCGCAGGTCGCCGCATATGCCGACGGCGGCGTCATCGCAACAGCACTCGCGCTCGGCGCGGATCCGGGCCGATACCCACCAGACTGCCGGATGATAGAAGAGCAGGACTTCCACCATTGCCTGGAACAGATTGACCAGGTAATCCCGCCTGCGGATATGCGCCAGCTCATGGGCAAGCAGCGCCTCGACCTGCTCGGGTTCGAGGGCGGCAGCGGCAGTGGGGAAGAGTATTGCCGGCCTGAGCCAGCCGATCACCGTGGGGACCGTGACCCGCGCCGATTCGAGCAGGCGCACCGGCGTCCGAATCCCGGATCTGTGGATCAAGTATGCGTGCCTGCCTTCCGCGGCAAACTCCACGGCATCCTTCTTCAGGCGGTGCGCAAGGAACAGGCCCCCGCCGGCCCGGATGCCGGCCAGGATGCCCCCCGCAATCCAGAATGCGCAGAACCATGGAAGGGAGATTTCAAGCGCGGCCGATGCGGCCCGCGTCCAGACATCGAATCGAAAAACCTCGGAGGCGGCATCGCGCCTGGGAACCGCCTGTCCAGCGGCTGTCTCCGGGATTGATTTTGCTTCAGCGCGCAGGGCAATGTCCGCGGTTTCGAAATCGACTTTCGATGGGGAGAGCATGACTCCAGACCGGGAAATTGCCGGCCGGAAAACATGCGGCTTCCAAAACGTAAGCAGGGGAATGCCCAGCATCAAAAGCAGGGCGGCCGTCGCGATCCAATACCGGAGATTCGCCGTTTGACGCCTCATGGCCGCCAGCATGCACTTCAGCACCAGCGCAAGCAAAGCTCCCTGCCAGAGAAAATTCAGCAGGGCCCAGCCGAGCGCGCGGATATGCGGATGCTGCACGAAATCCTGCCAGGCCATCATGGATTCCCCTTTTCGATTTTACTGAGCAGTTTCTCGATTTCGGCAAGCTCTTCGGCGGAGGCTTTCTTGATGGAGAGCGCCTGCATCACCATTCGCCTGGCGGATCCGGCAAATGCCCGATCGAGCAGGTCATGCACCAACTGTCGTTCGGTCTGCTCCCGGGATCGCCGCGCCCGGTAGACCTGGGGACGTTGCGACTCATCGCGTTCCAGCAGGCCCTTGTCCGCCATGATCTGCATCAGCTTGAGCGCCGTGGTGTATCCGGTGGCTCGGTTGCGATTCAATGCGTGCAGAACCTGGCGCACCGTGCTGGGTCCGTGATCCCAGAGAACGCGCAGGATGGCGAGTTCCCCATCCGTGGGCCTTTTCGGCATCGGAGAGCGCATCATGATCCACCTCATAATGACGAAAACTTTCGTGATTATGACGAAATGTTTCGTCAATGTCAACAAAAAAGTGGGGCTGAGGGTCAAAGGGGGAAAGGGATCGCTTATGAAGTGCGGCGGCTGATCGGATTTCGAACGAACGTCGGCCCCGGCGGGCGGGACGCCCAATGCCGCATAGTTTTTCTTTTCCCGATCCGAACAGAACCGATCATCCCGCCTGCTTGCCGATCCGGACGGAGCCGCGCGCGTAAGCGAGCGGATAATGTAAAATCTTAGTTTCGAATGGTTGGCAGCAAAACAGACCTCAGATATCCGCTTGTTTACGCACGCGGCTCTGTTTTCATTCCCGACCATGTGACCGTGGCAAATATTAAAAACTATGCGGCATTGGGCGGGACCGCCGCGCTCCGTGGCGGAAATAGGAAAAGGCGGGCAGCCGCGGATGGGCCGCCCGCCTTGGGCTGGCAACGGAATGAAGCTTCAATCGAAATTAGACCATCATTCGAAGCGGGAATCTTGTTCTGGCCAGGAGCCGGAGAGCCTTCGCCCAGCCCATCGCCGCCGACGATAAGAAACCTGCATGAAAGCCTTCTTGCTTCCGGCTTCTGGCTCCTGGCTTCTCATCAAGGGGCTTCGCCCCTTGACTAGTGCGGCACGGGCTCGTCGCTGGCGATCTTGCCGTCGAGCAGGCGGACTACGCGGTAGGAGTGCAGCGCGATGTCGGGCTCGTGCGTCACCAGGATGATCGTGTGCCCTTTCCTGTGCAGTTCGTCCAGCAGCCGCATGATGTCCATGCTGGTAGCCGAATCGAGGTTTCCGGTCGGCTCGTCCGCCAGGATGATGGACGGATTGTTCACCAGGGCGCGCGCCACCGCGACGCGCTGCCGCTGGCCGCCGGACAGCTCGTTGGGCCGGTGATACATGCGCTCGCCGAGCTCGACCGACTGGAGAGCTTTGATCGCTCGTTCCTTGCGCTCATGGGACGGCGTGCCGTTGTAGATCAGCGGCAGCTCCACGTTGTGGAGCGCCGTGGCGCGCGCCAGCAGGTTGAACGTCTGAAAAACGAACCCGATTTCCTTGTTGCGAATATGGGCGAGTTCGTCATCGTTCATCTCCGAAACCAGCCGCGAGTTCAGGTAGTATTTGCCCTGGGACGGCGTGTCCAGGCAGCCGATCAGGTTCATCATCGTGGACTTGCCGGAACCCGACGGCCCCATGATCGCCACGTATTCTCCCCGCTTGATCACCATGGACACACCGCGCAAAGCGTGGACCTGCTCCGTGCCCATCTGGTAGGTCTTCATCAGATCTTCGGTCTTGATCAATATGTCAGATTTCGGTTTGTCGTTTCCGTTGGTTCCACTCATGGTGTTCCTCGAAGAGTTTTCAGCCGTAGCTCAGCCTGATATTATTTATTACTTCCCGTTTTTGTGACCGTCGTGCCTTCGGCCTTCACGAATGCGCCATCCTTAAGAGTGCGTAATGTCTGAAAACTGCCCGATACGATGGTCTCGCCTTCCTGAAGGTTCGATTTTACCTCAATTTCGGACTCACCGGTAATCCCTGTTTTCACGGGACGAAATCGCGCACGGTTGTCTTTATTAATTACGAACACACCTTCCAGTTCTTTCTTGTTAATTTTGGATTTGGAAGAGTCTGCCTGAGCTACGGCCGCGGTCTTGTTCTTTTCGGGTTTGCTGAGATCCGGCTCGACATAGTTTCCGTCCTTGTTCACTTCCACTTCCCGGATGGTCAACGCCTGGATCGGAATCGCCAAGACGTTGGTCTTGGTATCCGTGATGATATCGGCGGTGCAGGACATCCCGGGACGGATCTTGTCGGGCGGGTTCTTGACCGTTACGATGACCTTGAAGTCCTTGGCTTCCTGGGTTGCCGTACTGGTAGTGATCGGGCTGTTGCCGATCTCTGTAACTTCGCCGTCCAGAACGACATCGGGGAGCGCATCGACTTTGATCTTGGCGGCGTTGCCGATCGCCAGGCTGACGACGTCGGTCTCGTCCACCTTGAGTTCCGTCTGGATCACACTCAGATCGGAAATCGTCATCAGGGTAGCCTGAGGCGAGTTGAGAGTTCCTGGAACCGCCCGCTCCCCGGCATGAACTACTAGTTGAGTAATAATTCCGTTCAGCGAGGAACGAATTGTGGCCTTTCTCAGCTGGTCTGAGGACTGCGTCAGGTTCGCTTCCTGGGCTTTCAACCGGGTCTGACCGGCGCCAACGCTGCTTTTCATTTGCGCCAGGCTGTTTTCCGAAATTTTGATGCCGTTTTCCATCTGTTCCACGGTTTTCCTGGCCATCTCAGCCTGCGCCCGGGCGGCCTTAAGGTTGTTCTGGGCCATTTCGTATTCTTCCCGAGAGATAATTCCGTCCTCACTCATCTGCTGGCTGCGCTTGAAGCTGCTCTCCACCCGGAGGCGATTGGCCTCGGACTGTTCAGACTGGGCTCGGGCAGATTCCAATTGGACTTTGGCATTGGCGAGGTTGTGCTCGGCGGTGGAAATCTGAAATTGCTGGGCTAGCAAGTCCTGGCTCGCGGCTTCGTATTGCGCCCGGTTGGCATCGTCCTGGGCCGCGGTCTGAATGGGATCGATTTTCAGCAGAATATCCCCTTTCTTGACCCTATCTCCTTCCCGCACCCGGAGATCGGTGACCACGCCGACGATCTCCGCCTGCAGGTTGACATAGTCCTTTGCCCGGATTTGACCGCTTGCCGACACCTGCGCCTTGAGAACGTCCTTGCGTATGACCTTGCCGGTCTGGACACTCACCTCATCCCTTCGAGTGGCCCGGATACTGACATAGATGATCAAGCCCAGGGCGAACAAAACGCCGCAGGCGATCCAGATTTTCTTTTTCTTGCTCATTCAAGCCTCCAGCAGCATGGCCATTAGTACGAATTGCGTCCAAAAAAGGTTTCAAATACTTCAGAAGTCAGGAGTCAGGAGTCAGGAGTCAGGAGAAAAACGGTTCCGTGAGAGTAGGACATATCGAATCCAATAGAAGAAGGAGATAGGAAAAAAACGGTCTCAGAGGGGCAGGCCGGCCGGAAACCGGGACCGGAGGCCGTTATCCGACTTCTGCTTCCTATTGTCTGTCTGTTGCTCATTCATGGAATGGAGACGTACGCAGCGCACAGATCTGTCTCCCTCCTGTTTCCTGTCTTCTGTCTCCTTCATCCTCGAATCGATTCGATACCTGCAACTCACATAGATCCGCTTTTCAACTGTTTCTGACTCCTTCCTCGAATGGATTCCATACGTTCGATTCGCATGGATCCGTTTTTCTCCTGGCTCCTGGCTCCTTCCTCGAATGGATTCCATGCGTGCGATGTGCGCAAGTCCGTTTTTCGCCTGACTCCTGGCTCCTTCTTCGAATGGATTCCATACGTTCGATTCGCATGGATCCGTTTTTCTCCTGTCTCCTGTCTCCTCTTCCTTCTTCGAATGGATTCAACCCCTGCTACTCGCACAAATCCGTTTTTCTCCTGACTCCTGACTCCTGACTCCTCCTCAAAGAGTCACCGCTTCCTGATACGTCCCGAAGACTTCGCGCAGGCAGTCGGAAATCTCGCCGACAGTGGCGAGCGCCTCGACGGCATCGAGGATCGGAGGCATGAGGTTTTCCTTCCCTTGCGCGGCTGAGCGCAGGCGGGCGAGCGCGGATTGCCAGGCGGAGGCAGCGCGCGTGGCGCGCAGCGCGGCGAGCCTGCGGCGCTGGTCAAAGCCCACGCGTTCATCGACGACCAGGAGTTCGATCGGGTTCGAATCCTTGCCGGCATGGCGGTTGACGCCGACGATCACGCGCTCGCCGCATTCAATGCCGAGCTGGTACCGGTAAGAGGATTCCTGGATCTCGCGCTGCACAAAGCCGCGTTCGATGGCGCGCAGCATCCCTCCCATGGCATCGATTTTCAGAATGTAGGCTTCTGCTTCCGCTTCGATCTCAGCGGTCATGGTTTCGATCGCATAGGAGCCGCCCGCGGGATCGACCGTGTTGGCCACGCCGCTCTCGAAGGCGAGGATCTGCTGCGTGCGCAGCGCCGTGCGCGCGGCAATCACGCCCGGCAGGGCCAGCGCTTCATCCATCGAATTGGTGTGCAGGGACTGGGTTCCTCCCAGGACCGCCGCCAGCGCCTGCAACGTGACCCTGACGATGTTGTTCTCCGGCTGCTGCGCCGTCAGCGTGCTGCCGGCCGTCTGAGTATGGAAGCGGAGCGCGCACGCTCGCTCGTCACGAGAGCCGAAGCGCCCGCGCATGATCCGGGCCCAGAGCCGCCGCGCCGCCCGGAACTTCGCGATTTCCTCGAGAAAGTTGTTGTGGGCGTTGAAGAAAAAAGAAAGTTGGCCGGCGAATTCGTCCACCTTCAGGCCGGCGTCCAGTGCGCTCTGCACATAGGCAATGCCGTTGGCGAGCGTGAAGGCGACCTCCTGGACGGCGGTCGATCCCGCCTCACGGATATGATAACCGCTGATCGAGATCGGGTTCCAGTTCGGGACTTCCCGGCAGCAGAAGCCGAGGACATCGGTGGTCAGGCGCAGCGAGGGGACGGGCGGGAAGATGTAAGTTCCGCGCGCGATATATTCCTTGAGGAGGTCGTTCTGGATCGTCCCGCGCAGCGCGGGCCACGGAACCCCCTGGCGGCGGGCCAGGCTGAGCACCATGGCGAGCAGAATCGCAGCCGTGCTGTTGATCGTCATCGAGATGGAAACCTTGTCCAAAGGGATTTCCCGCAGCAGCGTTTCCATGTCCCTCAGAGAGGCGATCGAAACCCCGACCTTGCCCACTTCCCCGGCGGCGAGCGCGTGATCGGGATCGAGACCGATCTGGGTCGGAAGGTCGAAGGCGATGCTCAGGCCTGTCTGGCCGTGGGCCAGCAGATATCGATAGCGTTCGTTCGATTCCCGGGCGGAGCCGAAGCCGGCGTACTGGCGCATCGTCCAAAGGCGGCCGCGGTACATGTTCGGGTAGATGCCGCGCGTGAAGGGATACTCGCCCGCCCTTTCCGTCTCTTTGCCCCAGCCGGGAAAGGGACGATAGGTTTCCTTTTGTTCCATAATTCTTCCTTCACCGTGCGCTTCCATCTTGACAGCCCATGCGTGCTTTCTTAAGATGGGATTATCCATTAATTGCAGCTGTGCGCCGCCCGCTTATCGTTGCCGGGGCGCCAGGAGTATCGGAATGCCGGACGCTGAAATCAAACGCCTCATGAAGAACCTCGAAGAGGCAATCAATGAAACCATGAGTGAATCGGCCAGAATCAACAGCTGCATCCGGTCGATCCAGGAATCCGGCTACGAAGCCTTTCTCATCATCGATGCCACAATCGGATTCACCCTCAAAGGGAAGGGTGAAAACGAAAACATTAGTATTGCCCAAAAAACAGATGACGGCGTGCGCCTCCGAATCACCTCGGAAGATGTTAAATTCTTGAAATCATTAAAGATATCAGCTGACGTCGAAGGGTGACCGCTAGTCCACCACCATTCTCGTAGGGCCTGCTACCTCAACCGCGCCGATGACCGCGGCTTGTTGACCCCGCCTCAGCAGCTCTTCCATCAGCGGCTCGCAGTCCTCCCGATGAACGGAAATCAGCAATCCTCCTGAGGTCTGCGGATCGATCATGATGTTTCGCAAGGCTTCGGCGACGGATGCGCCGATTGAGGTTTTGGATTCGACCTCTTTCCAGGTTTTGGCCAGCAGCCCGGGGAGCATGCCGGCTTCGGCCAGAGGCAGCGCTTCCGGAAGAAACGGCACCGCCCAGGAATGGATCCGCAGCGTGACCCGGCTCGCACACGCCATCTCGCAGCCATGGCCGAGGAGGCCGTAGCCCGTGACATCCGTGACCGCGTGGATGCGGAACGGGCGCAGGGCCTCGGCGGCGGCTTTATTAAGCCTGGTCATTATCTCTACCGCCTTCTGCACAGCGGCCGCATCGGCCTTCCCCCTTTTGATCGCCGTTGTGATGATTCCAATACCCAGTGGTTTGGTCAATACCAGGGAATCCCCGGGAAGAGCGCCGGCGTTGGTAAGGATATTGCAAGGATCCACGATTCCGGTGACCGAGTAGCCGAACTTGATCTCCCGGTCGCACATGGTGTGGCCTCCCAACAGGGCCACTCCCGCTTCCCTCAGCTTTTCAGCCCCGCCGAGCATGATGCGGGCAAGGATCTCGAGCTGGTCCTGCCGGTCGGGAAAGCAGGCAACGGCCATAGCGGTAATCGGGGTCCCGCCCATGGCATAAACATCGCTGACCGCGTTGGCAGCCGCGATCGCTCCGTAGCTATAGGGGTCGTCCACCACCGGCGCGAAGAAATCGACAGTCTGGACAAGGGCTCTATGAGCATCGATCCTGAACACACCGGCATCGTCCGCGGTCTCGTAACCGACAAGAACGTCAGGGTGGCGCTCCTTTGGGATCTGATCCAGAACCTGGATCAGGCTGCTCGCGCACAGCTTCCCGGCTCAACCCGAACTCGACACCATTTCGGTCAATCGCAGGACTTCCTTCATGGTTCCCCGGCCCCCGCCGGCGCCTGATTTTTGGCTGCGACCTGGTCGAGCATGTTGCATTTCCCCTCGAACAGGGCCCCGGCTTCAATGATCAGGCACGGCGTGAAGATTTCTCCTATGACTTTCCCCTCTTTATGGATTTCGACGCGATCCGTCGCGCGCATCACTCCGCGGAACTCCCCGTTGATCGAAATCCTGCGGATCGAAACTTCCGCTTCGACCTTCCCTTTGGGTCCGATCAGCAGGCAGGACGCCGACTGGATCTTGCCGCGCACGATGCCGTCGATCCTGATCCCATGGGAGAAGGACAGCTCCCCCTGAAACTCCACACCTTCGCCCAGCAGACTGACGATCTCATTCCCTTGATCCCTCTTGAACTTCATCGCGCTCCTCCGTCGTAGCGGCGCTTGTTTTCGGTGATAATGCCGAAGATACGCGTGAGGTCCTCCGGCGAAAAGAAGTGTATGCGAATGGAGCCCCGCCCTTTCTGGGCGCCCACGATTTTCACTCTGGTGCCGAGCAGGATGCGCAGGCGGTCTTCCGCGGCAGTGACGTTGGGGTCGGGACGCTTCTCCGCTTTCTCGTGCTCGGTCTGGCTCTTTTTGGCCCAGCGCTCAGCCTCGCGCACAGACAGGCCCCTGTCAACCATGGTCTGGGCAGCCCGTGTCATGGCTGCCGGAGTGGCATTCGCCGCCAGCAGGGCTCTGGCATGCCCCGGCGAAAGTTTCCCCTCCGCCACCATGAGTTTGACGGCCGGAGGGAGCTTGAGCAGGCGCAGGGCATTGGCTATGGTGCTCCTTTCCTTCTGAACTCTTTCGGCAAGTTCCTCCTGTGTGATGTGGGAGGATTCCATCAGATTCTGGAAAGCCTGCGCCTGTTCAATCGGGTTCAGGTCCTCGCGATGTATGTTCTCAATCAGGGCGTTCTCGAGCAGGTCTTCCTCGGCGATTTCGCGCACCAGGACGGGAATCCTGAGCAGGCCTGCCCTCTGCGCCGCCATCAGGCGGCGCTCTCCGGCGACCAGCTGATAGGCATCACCAAGGGGGCGCACCAGGACAGGCTGCAGGATGCCGCGCCGGCGTATCGATTCGGCAAGCTCGTTCAGGCGCTGCTCATCGAACTGGAGCCTCGGCTGATCGGGATTCGTGGAGATGCGGTCGATGTCAATTTCGCCCGGGGCCGGTTCCGCGGCTGCCGCCTCCGGAATCAATGCTCCCAGGCCCCTGCCCAGCACCTTTTTTTTCATGGTTGAGTATTTCCTTTGCCAGGTTTATGTAACTCTCTGCGCCTTTGGATCTTATGTCGTACAGGACGATGGGCTTGCCGAAGCTTGGCGCCTCCGCGAGGCGCACATTGCGCGGGATGACGGTCGAGAAGATCTCCCTGGGGAAATATTTCCGCAGGTCCTCGCGCACCTGCGTGCTCAGGTTCGTGCGTTCATCGAACATGGTGAGCAGGATCCCCTGGATCGTAAGACCGGGATTATAGCCGCGGCGCACTCTGTTGACGGTTTCTATGAGTTCCGAGATCCCTTCGAGGGCAAAATACTCGCACTGTATGGGGACCAGCAGCGAGTGCGCCGCTACCAGGCCGTTCAGGGTCAGCAGATTCAGGGAAGGCGGACTGTCGATCAATACAAAATCGTAATCCTGCGCTATCGGCGCCAAAAGGTTTTTGAGCAGGTACTCGCGCTTCGGCATGTCCACCATTTCGATGGCGGCGCCTGTAAGATTGCGGTCAGCAGGGACCAGGAAGAGGTTGTCCAGCTCCGTCGGCAACACGATTTCCTTGAGCGGCACGTCGAGAATCAGGGAGTGATAAATGCTCCTGCGCACATGGCTGCGGGCAAATCCCAGGCCGCTCGTGCAGTTGGCCTGGGCGTCGGTGTCCACCACCAGCACGCGCATTTCCGCCATCGCCAGGGCCGCGGCCAGATTGATCGCCGTCGTGGTCTTGCCGACCCCGCCCTTCTGATTGCTGATGGCTATGGTTCTCCCGTTGCTTCTCACGATATGGCGAGAATAGCACAATGCGTTTTGTGTTTCACGTGAAACTAAAGAAGCCGGAAGCCGGAAGCCAGGAGCCAGAATGGATTCATGGGGATTTCCCTTTTGATGGCTTGGACAGACTCGGCGCAGAACCTATTGCTTCTCGTTTCCAAACAAAAAGGAATTCATGTTGGGCTCCGCGTAGGATCCAGGAACCTTGAGAGATCCGCAGATGAACACAGATAGGCACAGATGTTTCCCCATCTGTGTTTATCTGTGTTCATCTGCGGATGATGTGGATTCCAAAGGCAGCCGCTCTTCTCTGTGTTTCACGTGAAACAGGAAGCCGGGAGCCAGAAACCAGAAGGGATCAAAGCCGGCTTCGAATCTGCGGGCCGGGAATATGCCTGACGCAGAGATACATGCTTCCGGCTTCAAACTTCTTGCTTCCAATTCTGGCTTCCGGCTTCCGGCTTCCGGCTTCTATAGCTGGATGCCTTGAAGACCGAGAGGAATTGCTCATGTGCGCCGGGCATGCGCTCCTTGCGCACCGGAAACAGAGCCTTTAACGCGGAAACGGGATCTTCGAAGGGGAGTTCGCGGCCGTGGAAAACCCACAACTCGGTTTCCGTCCCGACGGAATCGAGCAGGCAGTCAAAAGCCCTGCGGCTCAGTTTGATTGCTTTCCACGAGACCTTGTCAAAAGGCGCATCTTTCGGGTCTGCCAGAAACTCCTCAATGCGGCCGCAAGATACCGCTGTATGGGACAGTCCAAGCCGCGCTGCTGCCGTTTCCAGGAAAGCAGCTTTCCGGAAGCGGCTTTCCACCATGGTCAGGAGCATCTCCGGGCGCAGCATGCGCAAGGGGATCGCCGGGAAACCCGCTCCACTCCCGATGTCCAGATGCCGGCACCTGCCTTCCGGGTAGAATCGTGCCGCCCAGAGCGCCTCCTCGAAGAGCCTGCCGATTGCGGGCCATGCGGTAGAGGCTGTCAGGTTGATGCGCGTATTCCATTTCTCAAGGAGTTCCAGGTAAGCCAGCATGCCGGGAGCTTCCACGGACTCTGGCCCGAAACCGTAATGCGCGAGAAGCCTGCTCAAACCCTCCACGGCATTCATGGCAGCGTTCCCCGTTTCAAAACAATAATCGGCATAATGGACTCAAGTCCTGTTCCAGGCAAAGCCCGGCGACATCCCTCTTTCCAGCACAACTCGGTTTCGCCGCGCGCGTCGGGGTCGGGGTCGGTATCGGGGTCGCAATCGGTTTCGGCTTTCGCCCACGGCAATTAGTGCCCGGCAAAAAAGCGATCACGATTGCGACCCCGATACCGACCCCGACCCCGAAAATCAGCTGCCGGTCCATTCACGTCAGGCGCAACCTTGCCAGGAAAAACTGCTGAAGCCGTCGCCTAAAGGGGAGGGTTTTGAACCTCCCAGCATCGGACAATAAGATACCTGGGGAGAGGGTCCCATCGCTATTCCCCTTGGTCGCCATTGCTCCGCCTGGCCCTGCGCAGTTCAATCTGTACGGCGAGAATTGCGACTGCGGCCGGGGTGATCCCCGGGATCCTGGCGGCCGACGCCAGGTCCCTGGGCCGCACGCGCAGAAGTTTCTCCTTCACCTCACGGCTAAGCCCGCTGATCGAGTCGTAATCAAGATCTTCCGGGATTGTGCGCCGGCCCATGCGCGCCATCTTCCCGGCTTCCCGGCGCTGTTGCTCAATGTATCCCTGATAACGGATCTCTATCTCGACGGCCTTGCGCGCCTCGCTGGAAAGCCACAGGTCACGGGCACGCAAGAGGGATTCAAAGTCGTTCAGACTCATGGAAGGCCTGCGCAGGATCTGTTCCAGGGTCGATCCCCTGGCCTGAGCCGGGTCGATGCCATGCAGGGGGAGATCCTCAGGGCGCCAGCGTTCGGCCTGGAGAAAATGCCTGAGGCGCGCAACCTCCTCGTATTTGCGCCTGGTGCGTTCAAAATCGACATCGCCGACCAGTCCGAGGCTCTTCCCGAGAGGCGCAAGACGCTGGTCGGCGTTATCTATGCGCAGAAGGAGGCGCACTTCCGAGCGCGAGGTGAACATGCGGTAAGGCTCGTCGATGCCGCGCGTCACCAGATCATCGATCAGGGTCCCCATATAGCTGCCGGCGCGCGGCAGCACGATCCCTTCCTTGCCCATGGAGCGCAGCGCGGCATTGATGCCTGCCACCAGGCCCTGGGCCGCGGCTTCCTCATAGCCCGTTGTGCCGTTGATCTGGCCGGCATGGAAGAGGCGACCGATCCGCTTCGCCTCCAGCGTGGGCCCGAGTTCCGTGGGATCCACGAAATCGTACTCGATAGCGTAGGCCGGGCGCACGATGCGCGCCGCTTCCAGACCCGGGACGGCATGCACCATTTGCTCCTGCACCTCGAAAGGCATGCTCGTCGACATGCCGTTCAGGTAAATCTCATCCGTGTCCAGTCCTTCGGGCTCGAGAAAAATCTGGTGCCGGTCCTTGCCGGGGAATTTGACGATCTTGTCCTCGATGCTCGGGCAGTAGCGCGGCCCGATGCCCGTGATCGCACCGCCGTACAGCGCGGAGCGCATCAGATTGGCGCGCAGGATCTCATGAACGCGAACGTTCGTGTAGCCGACATAGCAGGATCTCTGCGGCAGGGCCACCGACACGGTCCGGAAGGAGAAAAAGGTCGGCTCGACATCCCCTTTTTGCTCCTCGAACCTCCCGAAATCGATAGTCCCGGCGTCCAGGCGCGGCGGTGTGCCCGTTTTGAGGCGGCCGACGCGCAGGGCGGATTCTTTCAGCCAGGCAGCCAGCCTTGTCGATGACGGCTCCCCCATCCTCCCGCCGGGATTGCGCTCCGATCCGATATGGATCAGCCCGTTAAGAAAAGTCCCCGTCGTCAAGACCACCACCTTGGCCGCAAGACTCGAGCCATCCGACAGCTTTACCCCGCGCGCCTCTCCCTCCTTGAGAACTATCCCGACAACCTCTGACTGCAGTAGTCCTAATTGTTTGGTATTTGCGAGAAGATCTAGCATCTTATTGCTATATCTTGACTTATCTGATTGACAACGAGGAGCTTGCACTGCGGCGCCGCGGCTGCTGTTCAGCAGCCGGAACTGGATGCCGGTCAGGTCGGCGACCATGCCCATGAGGCCGCCGAGAGCGTCGATCTCCCTCACCAGGTGGCCCTTGGCGATCCCTCCGACGGCCGGGTTGCACGACATCTGCGCAATCCGTCCGAGATCAGGGGTCACCAGGGCGGTGTGCGCTCCCATGCGGGCCGCGGCCGAGGCGGCCTCACACCCGGCATGCCCGCCGCCGACCACAATCACGTCGAATTCTTCCCTTGCCAATTCCATTTTCGTGCGTGCCCGCCTGAGAAGCCAGAAGCCAGGAGCCAGAAGGAATCCAGGCAGCTTTCGGATCGCATGCCGGAATAGGCTCAACGCGGGGCTTCCGGTTTCGCGTTTCTTGCTTTCAGCTTTCTGCTTCCAGCTTCCAGCTTTCTGCTTCCAGCTTCCAGCTTTCTGCTTCCAGCTTCTGGCTTTCTGCTTCCAGCTTCTGGCTTCTGCTTCCAGCTTCTGGCTTCCGGCTTCTGGCCTCTGCTTCCAGCTTCTGGCTTCCGGCTTCCCCTGTCTATTTGCCTATGCAGAAGCGGCTGAAGATCTCGTCGAGGATCTCTTCCCCGCCGGTCGCCCCGGTGATCTCGCCGAGTTTCCCGAGGCCCCTGTACAGATCGACAAGCGCGAATTCTTCGGACAATCCCTGCCGCAGCGCCGTCAATCCGGCCATGACCGCCTCCCGCGCCTCTTCGAGGCAGCGGCAATGCCGGACGTTGGTCACCAGCAGTCCCTCGGATTCCCGGCCGCCGAAGTCGAGCATGCGCTGATGGATCGCCTTGCGCAACTGATCCACGCCCATGCCGGTCAGCGCCGAAAGCCGGATCATGGGCCCATGGCGGTCGTAAAGCGCAAGGTCTTCCTCCCGCCAGGCCGCCGGCAGGTCGGACTTGTTCAGCGCGACCAGGCAGGCCGCACCGCCCAGGCGCCCGGCCAGTTCCTTATCCTCCAGGCATCTCGGCACGCTGGTGTCGACTACGAGCACGAGGGCATCCGCATCGGCGAGCGCCCTCAGGCTGCGATCGACGCCCAGCCGTTCGACGGCGCCGGCATCGGCGCGCACTCCGGCCGTATCCATGACGCGCACCGGAATCCCCTCGATGTCGACCAGCTCGGCGACCAGGTCGCGCGTCGTCCCGGGAACATCGGTGACAATCGACCTTTCCTCTGCAAGCAGTGCGTTGAACAGGCTGCTCTTGCCGACGTTCGGCCGGCCGACGATGGCGAGGCTGAAGCCCTCGCGCACGATGCGTCCCTTTTCGAATGAGCCTGCCCAGCGCCCGAGCGCATCCGCGGCCCGCTCCAGCCTTATCTCCAGCGCCGCGTGCGGTTCCGATTCGACCTCCTGTTCCACGAATTCCAGTGCGGCCTCGAGGGTCGCGATGATTTCCTTGAGCTCCTGCCTGACCGGCTCGAGTTCGTGTGCGAGCGCGCCTCCACGCTGCCGCAAGGCCAGCCGGAGTTGATGGCGTGTGTTCGCCTCAACCAGGTCGCGCACCGCTTCGGCCTGGGCAAGATCCATGCGGCCGTTCAAAAACGCGCGCAATGTGAATTCCCCCGGCCCGGCCAGGCGCGCTCCCTGCAGGCACAGGATCTCCAGCACCTGCGCCACGACCACCGGGCTGCCGTGAAGCGAGATTTCGGCCACATCTTCGCCTGTGTAGGAATGCGGAGCGTGAAAGCAGGTCACCAGCGCTTCATCCACCTCAACGCCCGTGCGCGGGTCCGCCACACGCCCGAGAACGGCCAGGCGGTCGGGCAAAGCCTCCGTTTCATTCGCCGGCACAAAGACTCCCTGCAGGATGCGCAGGCAGGCACCGCCGCTCATCCGCACCACGGCGATTCCCGCGCGGCCGGGGGCGGATGAAAGCGCGCAAATTGTGTCGGTCAGGTCGAACATCAAATGTGAGGTTACCGGTTTCGTTCCGCGGGGTAAATGGAGATTTCGCGTTGGCCCCCTTTCAATCTTCGGATCAGCAAAGAATTCGGGGTCGGGATCGGAATCGGGGTCGCAATCGGTATCGCTATCGGATTTCCTGTTGATTCAGATGCCGATTGCGAAAGCGATTGCGACCCCGATACCGACCCCGAAGCATACCCCAATTTCCGATGGCCTGAACCCAGCAAAATCCTGGTTCATTCCCCGGGGTATATGGTGATGCAGCGCTGGTCCCCTTCGCCGTCACTCCTGGAGCTTACCCCGGCGATATCGGCGAGCGCGAGGTGAACGATTCTGCGCTCCCTCGGAGTCATGGGCTGAAGGCTGAGGGGCCGCCGCTGGGCCAGGACTTTCTGGGACGCGATCTGGGCCAGGAGCTTGAGTTCGGCTTCCCGCTGCCTGCGATAGTGTTCGCTGTCGAGAATGACGGTGGCGATCTCTTCATCCTTGCCGGTGCGGAAGGCTTTATTGACGATGTATTCCATGCTGTTCAGCACCGACGCGGTGTTGGCCAGCAGCAGGGGGCGGTCGGGCCCCGACAGATCGACCATGACTATGTCGCCGTCTTCGCGCGCATCGACATCGAGCGCAAAGTGGAGGCGCTTGATCAGCTGGCGGCAGAACCGGGCGACGGCATCGGCCGGGCCTTCCGGTTCATCATCCTCGATTCTTGGCTCTGGGTGCTGGCTGTTTGTCACCTATCCACCTTTCCGCAACCTTCTGGAATGCAATTTGAAAAACGTTACTACAGAGGAAATACAGGTTCAAGCCGCTGGAGACGTTGAGGAAAAAGACCGTCATGACGACCGACATGATCATCATCATCCTTGCCTGCGATGGATCGGCACCGGGCGACATGGGAGTCATCTTCTGCGATATCAGCATGGTGATTCCCATGACGATCGGCAGGACGTAATAGGGATCCTTGGCTGAAAGGTCCTGAAGCCAGCTGATGAAGGGCGCCTGGCGCAGCTCGATGGCAACCGACAGCAGCCGGTAGAACGCAAACAGGAAGGGCATCTGAAGGAGCAGCGGCATGCACCCGCCCAGCGGATTGACTTTGTGCTCCTTGTACACGGCCATGACTTCCTGGTTCATTTCCGCGCGCTTGGGGTCGGTCTTCTTGTAGCGCTTGTATCGCTCCTGGATCTCCTTGATCTTGGGCTGGAGCACCTGCATCTTCTTCATCGAGACGATCTGCTTCAGCCGGAAGGGCAACAGTATGAAGGTCAGGCCGAAGGTGAGCAGGATGATCGCCCAGCCGTAGTTGTGGGTGAAGCGGTTCAGGTAGCGCAGCGCGATCAGCAGGGGCTTGACGATGACTCCCAGGTAGGTGCCGTAGTCGATTACGGCCGCGACATTGTCCCCGGGCACGGCTGCGAGATGCGCCTGGCTCTTCGGGCCGAGATAAACCTTGAAGCTGCCGGAACCATCCATGGGAAGCGTGATCCTGAGAAGGTCCCGGGAAATTTCCTGCCCTTTCAGGTCCCGGCCCTTGACCGGGATGCGTTGCATTTCGAAGGCGCCCAGGGCTTGCCCCGGGACGGCGACCAGCGCGAAGTACTGCATGTCCAGGCCGATCCAGCGGACATCGCCGGAGACGCTGCGCACCTCGTTTTCATCTTTGGGGGCCGAGTCCCTCTGGATCTTTCCTCCCAGGTTGGCCGCCGTTGTAAGCTGAAGAGAGGGATTCAGGAGATGCTCTGTCTCCGGACCGATATCCTGCCCGAGCAGCAGCCGCCCGCGCAGAGGCTGCTGCGCGCGCGCCAGCGTGCTCGCCATGTTCACCACGTAATTGGCGGCTTCAAACGAGAACTTCTTTTCGATCAGGACATCTCCGCGCCGCAGCCGCATCACGACGGTCGCCGGCGCAGCCAGCACGGGCCTGTTGGTTTGCGGGTCGGTTTCCACCACATAGTTCTGCTGATTGGCGAGCGCGGTGAGCGCCTGGTCGTCGAAGCTCAGGGATCCCGGGTAGGGGCGCTCCTCCATGTGGGCGGCCGGGACCATGTCGAAGACCTCGCCCGCTGTTTTGTAATCCTTGAGCTGGAAACTGGTCAGCACGCCGCCCCGGTTATCCAGCACGGCGCGATACAACGCCGATTCCACGACAACCTGGCGTGCGGGGACGATTTCTTCTGTTGGAAGGGGAATCGGCGGCGCCTCCGCGGCCTTGGTTTGGGGGCTCGCTGCCGCCGGCGAACTCTTGGGGGGAGGCGTGACCGCGGCCGGCCGTGCCGCGGGCGGCCCGGCTTGTCTGGCAAGGTAGCGCTCTTCGTAATAGCGGAACGCGAACAGGATCCCAATTGACAGCACGATAGCAGCAATGACTCTTTTTTCCATGTTTCAGCTCAGGGAGGCTACGGCACCGGGTCAAAGCCGCCGGCGCAAAACGGATGACAGCGCAACAGGCGCCGCACGCCCAGGATCATCCCTCGCACGAGTCCTTTCTTTTCTATGGCCTCCATCATATACACCGAGCACGTGGGCTCGAATCGGCAGGACGGGGGCAACCAAGGGGAGACATAGCGTTTGTAGGAGCGCAGCAGCCAGACTATGGCGGACCTCATAGGCGCCCTTCCGCTCGTCTTTGTCTACCGGCAGAGCCTGCGTGCAGCGGAGAGGAAATCTTCGATCAATTCAGCATACGCCGCCGTCCCGCACTCCTGTCTGGCATTGACGACAAAATCGAAATGGCAGGGGATGCGGGCGGAGGATCTGCGAAAAACCTCCCGGAACAGACGCTTGACGCGGTTACGGATCACCGCGCCGCCGACCTTGCGCGAAACCGTGAGACCCAGCCGGGGATAACCCAGTTCGTTGGGCCGGCAGAAAAGCACGAATTTCCCCGCGTCGATCCGCCGGCCCTTCTGGTATATCGACCGGAAGTCCGAACTGATGATGATCCGCTGCCGCCGCGGGAACCGCTCGTCCGTCTTGTTATCCACTCACGCTCAGCTTCTTCCGGCCCTTGGCCCGCCGCCTGCTAAGCACCAGCCGGCCTCCCTTGGTGGCCATTCTGGCCTTGAAGCCGTGTGTTTTCCGGCGCTTGTCGTTGTTGGGCTGGAACGTCCTCTTCATAATCTAAGTATCTCCGGCACAAAGATGTCAAAACCACAGATTTTATATAGCATCTGCATTGAAAGCAAGGATTTAAGATAACTGCCTGTGATTCAGACAGTGGGGCGTGGTCCGGCAAACAGAGCCGCGCGCGGCTCTGTTTGCTTGATTCCTTATGCTTTGACAGCCCGCTGTTTGAATCGCAGAAAAGGTTGAGGCGAATTGCTGTCATTTGTGTTCTCTGCTTTCGGATGGTCTGCAGGATCAGCTCGCACAAGAGAGGATGGAGGACATCGGCAAAGGGCGGCAAGCCGCCCTTTGTTCTCGAGACGCCTGGGAGTGCGGATGGAGCTCGGTTCGTGGAATTCCAGGCAGCAAGCTGCCTGGTCGGGCCAGTATGCCGATCTCCAGAGCGGCGACCAGTCGCCGCACTCCACACGGGGCCGGCCTGTCATCAGCCCGGCGATTCGTCGCTGCATCTTGTTCTGACGAATGGATTCCCTTTACCTTCCAAATCGCGCACACAGCCTTTGTCTGCCGGGGCGCGGATCCGTATAAGGAGCAGGCCCGCGCGCTGATTATGTCGGTTTAGGCATTGGGCGGGGCGCCCGTGCTCCAAAGACTCTTTGGAAGATGGCGTCGACGTTGCGGAGCTGGAGTTCGGGATTGACCACTGCCCGGATCTCGTCCGCCGACAGGACGCGCGTGATGTCGGGATCCTCCTGCAGCACCTCGACGAAATCCTTGTCCTCGTTCCATACGCGCATCGCGCAACGCTGGATCCAGACGTAGGCGTCTTCGCGCAGGATCCCCTTCCGCGCCAGGTCAAGCAGCAGCTGCCCGGAATAAGCCAGGCCGCGCGTCAGCGTCATGTTCTTCAGCATGCGCTCGGGATAGACCACCAGATCCTTCACAATCCTAGTCATCAGACGCAGCATGTAGCAGGCCAGGCCCGTGGCATCGGGCAAAATCACCCGCTCCGCGGAAGAGTGCGAGATGTCGCGCTCATGCCAGAGCGCCATGTTCTCGAACGCACCGACGACATAGCCCCGCAGCAGGCGCGAGAGCCCGGATATCTGTTCGCATTTGACCGGATTGCGCTTGTGCGGCATGGCCGAGGAGCCCTTCTGTCCCTTGGCGAACGGCTCCTCCGCCTCGCGCACCTCGGTGCGCTGCAGGTGCCGGATCTCGGTGGCAAACTTGTCAAGCGAAGCACCCAGAATCGCCAGTGCGCACAAATACTCCGCATGCCGGTCGCGCTGCAGGGTCTGGGTGGAGGCGGGCGCCGGCTCGAGCCCCAGCCGCCGGCAGACCGTCTCTTCCACATCCGGATCCAGGTGGGCAAAGGTGCCGACCGCGCCGGAGATTTTCCCCACGCGCACGGTTTCCGCGGCGCGGCGCACGCGCTCGCGGTTGCGGCGCATCTCGTCGTACCAGACCGCAAGCTTGAGCCCGAACGTGGTCACTTCCGCATGGACGCCGTGCGTGCGCCCCATCATCACGGTGCGCCGGTGCTCTTCGGCGCGCGCTTTCACGGCTTCCATGAACCCGTCAATCGCCGCAAAAATGAGTTCGTTCGCCGCCGCCAGCTGCAATGCCTGGCCGGTGTCACCCACATCCGTCGAGGTCAGGCCAAAATGAAAGTAGCGCGAATCGGGGCCGACGTGCTCCGCGACGCTCGTGGTGAAGGCGATCAGGTCGTGGTGCGTGACCGCTTCCAATTCCTGGATGCGCGCCAGCGAAAAATCCGCCTTCTCCAGAATCCTGGCCAGCGATTCCCGAGGGATCCAGCCCTTCTCCGCCAGAACCCGGCAGACCTCGATTTCCACTTTCAGCCAGGTGCGGAATTTCGCTTCATCGGACCAGATCGCAGCAATGTCCTTGGGCATATAACGATCGATCATTCTTCCTCCGAAAGAAATCCTGTCCCATCATAGCGTGGCCTGCGGCCGCAACCGAATGCTAAAACAAACCACAGAGGTCACAAAGACACAGAGAGCCCGAAAGGAAGAGACGGCCTTCCGCGGGCCCGTAGGGCCCAGCGAAGCAGGCAGGTCTGGCCCTGGATCCGAGGGGAAGCGCGCCAAACAGCATATTTCATATGCATTCTTCGAAGCGCTTCCTCTCGGATCCACGGCCAGACCTGCCGCGGAAGGCCGTCTCTTCCTTTCGCGCACAGAGATTTGGATCCGGAGTACTCTGTGCTCTCTGTGTCTCTGTGGTTCAAAAAGTCTTTCCTATTACGATTCCACCCTAGTACCTGAAGGTGGGGCTGATGCGGTCGGGGCGGGCTATGTCCAGCCGGGTCTGCGTCGCCAGCAGGGCGGAGCGCTCTTCCAGAGCCCTCTGGGCCGAGAGCATTGCCAGATCCGGCAGGTTGTTCTTCTCGCTCAGGTGGGCGAGGATGAGATTCCTGGCCCTGCCATCAAATCCGGTCTGCAAATATTCCGCAACGCCGTCGTTGGACAAATGCCCGCGTCGGCTCATGACCCGCTGCTTCAGGGGCCAGGGATACGGTCCCACTTTCAACATGTTGAGATCGTGGTTGGACTCGAGCACGATCGCGTCGCAGCCGCGCAGCCGCTCGACGACCAGGTTGCTCACATAGCCGAGATCCAGCACGATGCCGATTTTGACACCGTCCCTTTCGACACAGAAGCCGAGCGGATCGGCGGCGTCGTGCGGGACGGCAAAAGGTGTAAACATCACACCGCAGACATCAAAGGGCAATCCCGCTTCAATGCGCTGCCGCCGGCTTGCCTCGAATACCGGTCCCGGCATGGAGACGTACCCTTCGTAAGCGCCGTCGGTCATAAAAACAGGGATCTCGAGGTCTTTGACGAACGGCGCGATTCCGCGGATGTGGTCGGTGTGCTCGTGGGACACGACGATGGCGGAGATGTCAGCCGGCTCCAGGCCGCATTCGCCAAGGCGGCGCCTGGTTTCGCGGCCGCTGATGCCGACATCCACCAGGATATGCTTCTCCCCGGCGCTCACCAGCGTCGCGTTTCCGGTGCTGCCGCTGCCAAGCAGAGTCAGAGTCAGTCCCATGGGATCATATTCTCAAGGCTACGTTTTCCAGAAGGCTGCCGTTGCTGTCGCCCAGGGCCACCAGATTCACCGATGAATCGAAGATCCGGCGCGCCAGCTGCCGGATGTCCGTGCGCCGCACCCGGTCGATTTGCTCCAGCACTTCGCTGACGCTGTAGAACCGGCCGAAATCGATCTGCTGTTGAGCGAGATAGCTCATCCGGCTGCTCGAACTTTCCAGGCTGAGAGTCAGCGCCCCTTTGAGGCAATCCTGCGCGCGCTGCAATTCTTCCGCGGAGACCAGCTCGTCGCGCAGTCTGCGCAATTCCTTGAGCACGAGCTGGGTCACCCTGGCTGCCGTCTGCGGCCCGGTCGCGGCACACACCACGAGGCTGCCGGCGTCGTGATACAGATTCAGGACCGAGTCGATCGCATACACCAGGCCGCGTTTCTCGCGGATGTTCTGGAACAGCCGCGAACTGACGCCGCCGCCGAGGATGTTGCTGAGCAGGTGCGCGCAGAAGCGCCCCTCGGAAATTCGTGTCGGCGCGGTAACGCCGATGCAGATGTGCGTCTGTTCGAGATTGGGCTTGTGGCGCAGCATGCGCGCAAACCGCGGCGCCGGCGGGATGCCCGGATCCGCCGCCTCCCCCGCGGGCAATGCGCCGAAATAGCGCTCCGCCAGGTCCTGCACCTCCCGGTGCCGGGTGTTGCCCGCCACGGAAATCACGATGTTGCAGGCTGCGTGGTAGCAGCGGGCGAAATACTCCGCGACATCCCTGCGCGAGATGCGCGCCACCGATTCCCTGGTGCCGAGGATCGGCCTTCCCAGCTGGTGTCCGCGCCAGAAGTTTTCCAGGAAGAGATCGTGGACCAGTTCCTGGGGCGAATCCTCCACCGTGCTGATCTCTTCGAAAATGACTTTGCGCTCCTGCTCCAGCTCGCGCGCCGGGAATGTCGGGTTGAGCACGATATCCGCGAGCAACTCGAAGGCGAGCGGCAGATGCTCGTCGAGGACGCGCGCGAAGAAGCCGACGTACTCCTTGTCGGTGAAGGCGTCGAGCTGGCCGCCGACCGAGTCGATGATTTTGGCGATGTCCTCGGCACTGCGCGATTTCGTGCCTTTGAAAAGCAGGTGTTCGATGAAATGGGAAATGCCGCAAACCTTGGGCTCCTCAAAGCGCGAGCCGCTCCTCACCCACACCCCGATTGCCACGGAGCGCAGATGAGGCATGACTTCACTCGCGACCACAAGGCCGTTCTTCAGTTCCCTTTTGCGAATATTCATTCATGCCCCGGGAAGAGTGTTGCTTGGGACAGGAAATTATTACCATAGAAGGAAACAATGTGGAGCAAAAAGTATGGGCTTTATCTCCGGCCAAGGGATGTGCCGCCGGCCTTTTTGGAGTGCGGCGACCTGGCGCCGCATTCACAGCCCCGGTGACGCCCGGTTCCGGCGGCGGGCTGCCGTTTTCCGAAAACCCCATGAAAGATGCAATCAGAAGCCCGCAAAAAACCGTTATCTTGTTTGTTTCTCTGGGTTCTCTGTGCCCTCTGTGTTCTCTGTGCTTTCAAAGGAAGCCTTATGAAACTTCGCAGTCGAGTCGTTGCTCTACCGAATGAGAATGTCTACACCGAGGCGGCCAGCGCGGTAGCGCGTGCATTGGCAGACCCGAGGTGTTTTTGAAGCACAGAGCACACAGAGAGCACAGAGCACACAGAGTTTGTAAAAATTCTTAGCCCGCATTTCTCACCAGGTTTCGTAGCGAGGCGGCGCAGACGGGCATGGCTACAAGGCGCGCGACGGGAGGACTCCGCAGGCGTACTTGACAGTACATCGAGGAGACCGAGCGAGCGCAACGCAGCAGACATGCCCGGATCCGCCGCCGCAGTAGAAAGCTGGTAAGAAATACGGGTTAGGGGGCGGCTCGCCGCCCTTTCGGGCCAGCAGCCGGACGGCAAAGCGGCGGCAGGCCGCCACACTGCAAAAAGGGCCGCATGCCCCGTGAGGCATGCGGCCCTGGAAAGGGTGAGCAAGAAAGGAGAGATCAGAAGTCGAAACGGAAGCCGAACTGCATCTGGCGGCCAGGGTTGATGCGTCCGCGGGTGATATCGAGATCGGAAGCCCGTGATCCCGCCGGCGCGTTGGCATAGTCGTAGTTCAGCGCTCCATAGCGGCCGGTCAGGCCGCCATAGGTGCCCGCCGGAGCGTGATTGAACAGGTTGAAAAAATCGATGAAGGGACGGATCGACATCCCCTCACGGATTTTGGCCAGGTTGATCGGCCGATCGATGCGCAGGTCGGTGACGAACCGGTTGTGCCAGGGCCATGGATTGTTCACGGGCACAAGCGGAATCGCGGCCACAACCGCACCCAGGGTCTTCAACTGCGCCTCGGTGAACAATCCGGCTGTCACCAGTGCCTGCCCGTGAGGCGTCAGTTTACCGGCGTAAGTTGAGTTGAACGTGGCGATGATTCCGTTCAGCTCTTCGAAGCTCTTCACGGCACGGCCGAACTGCCCGACGTTCAAGCCGGGCAATACGTCGCCGCGCGGTGACGTGCCGGTGGTGCCGTCGCCGTTCAGGTCAGTCCCAAAGAATCCCTGGCTGCCGGAAACCGCGCCACCGAGGTTGGGGACTGTCAGGGTCTGAGCCCCGGCAGTGCGGAAACTCCAGAGTGAGTTAAAACGCAATCCTCCGGGAATGGTGACGCTATTGCTAACACCCATGTTGTGGGTGAAATCCAGATTGTTGGGACCGAAGGTCAGAGGATTATTTGGATAGTGGTTGTCGAGCGGGTTACCGCCGAACTCAACACGCCCCTGGCCTGCGGATGATTCGCCGCGGCCCAGAGCATAGCTCACTGTATAGCCGATGTCTTTCAGGCGCCACAGCGACTTCTGCCCGCCACGCAAGCTGATCTGCAGGCCTTTATACTTCGTAAAACCACCATCCCATAGACGCATGCGGTAAAGGTCTGAATACCGGCCCATGTATATGTTATCGGTGATCAGACCGAACGAGCTGATGGTTTTGCCTGGATTTGCGGCGATCCACTGGTTCACGGTCAGGCCGCCGAGCACGCTGTTGACCTGGGCAGTCGCGTTGGCAACGTTCAGCGTGCCGGCATCACGCCGCCTTTCCGCGTCGGTGAGGAAGAACGGCAGGCCGATGGCATGGTTGTAAAGGAAATCGGCGGTTAGCACGGTTCCCGGTTTCAGTTCGTGCTGAATGCCGATGTTGAACTGCATGGCATACGGCATGCGGAAGGTTTCGCCGGGGATCGTCCCTCCGTAGGTGACTCCAAGCGATGACCTTAACGCGGATACTCCCTTATTGGGATCGAACTTGTAGTTCGCGTAGGCCGCGCTCACCGCTGCCTTGATCTGCCCCATGGTATTAACCACGCTCTTGAGCGGGAGGCCCACAAGGTTGCTATAGTCGCCGCCGGGATGGTTCCCGTCGACATTAATCGGCGTGCCATCCGGGCCTGTGATATGCGACTCAGTATATAGATCAGGTCCCAGGCCGTTGGGCAGCATCGAGAATTCATCGAACATCGTGTTGTTCATGATGTTCATCTCGTAGCCGCGGTAGAAACCGCCGCGGATGACGGTTTTGCCATTTCCTACGACGTCCCAGGCAAAGCCGAAGGAAGGCGAGAACAGGTTCTTCGGCAGCTTGGGCTGCGTCGAATAGCCCTTGCCATAGCGCTCGAGGATCGAATCGCGCGGCACATCGGTACTGGAATAATACTGGGTGTCATACTGCCAGCGCACCCCCAGGTTCAGGCTGAATTGGCGATGCAACTTCCAGGAATCCTGCACGAACCAGGCGATGCGCGTGTCGTAGTGACCGCCGTGGGGCAGATTATGCGCAGCCGGCAGGTTGAAGAATCCCAGGTCAGGTCCCACACTCATGGAATCAAAAGGATATTCCAACGGATCCGCGGCATTGCCGCCACGCGCTTTGATTGCGGCGATGGTCGAAGCATCGTAGGTGCCGTTGATCGTGAGCGGGCCGGCAAAGTTGGCAAAACCGCCCAAAACGATGCGCCGGACATCAAATCCGTAGCGCAGGTTGTGTTTCTGCAGCAGCCAGCTCCCTTCATAGGAGGTCTGGTAGTTATCCTGATAGGTCGCCTGGGGAGCCAGACTGTCTGGTCCTGCACCGTAGGGCCCAACACTGAGAAAATACTGGATTCCATTGGATGCCTTCGGGAATTTGAAGTCCAACTCCTGCGACGCAATATTGTTGTTAAAGTTCACGTAGCCGAAGCGGATCGAGTGGGTTCTTCTGGACTGCAGGAAGTCGAATCCGACGCTGTGGGTGCTGGTCCAGTTAATGTTCTGGTAAGGGTGAGTCGCTCCACCACCGGTCTGGAGGTTATCGTCGTGGTGGAATTTATAGAACATGCGGGCGCCGGCAGTAAGGTTCGCATCCATGCGCCCTTCCGCGAAGCGAATGCTGGTCGGGAAGCTCTGGTTGACGTTCAGCTGCGGGAATTCAGGAACCTGGCTGCGGCTCAGCCCTGTTTCCCACGACTGTTCATAATTGACGAACCAGAACACCCGGTCCTTCATGAACGGCCCGCCCGCCGATCCGCCTGTGCGCTTCCGTCTCTGCGGGGGATTATCCGGTCCCGGGTCGTAGCCCGGCCGCGCCATCATCTTTTCGTTGAAATAGTCGGTAAACCATCCGCCACGAATCTGGTTTCCGCCGCTCTTGGAGATGATGTTGATTGCACCCGAAGAAGTCAGCGAAGTCGAAGGATCGAGTGATGAGCTGGTCAGCTGGAATTCGAGCACCGATTCGTTCGAAAAATTGGCGACGGTCGTGCCCACGGTCTCATCGGTGACATCGATGCCGTCGACCTGGACGCGTGTTGCGGTGCCCGAGCGGCCGACCACGCCCACGGTACGATAAGCGCCCGATTTGGTGGGGTCGATCGCGCCGCCGTCACGAATATAAGTGCCGGGGGCCAGCGCGGCGAGATCGAGAAAATTGCGTCCGAACAGGGGGATATCCTTGATATCTTTCTGAGTGATAACGGCGTCGACTACGGCGCGCGCGGTATCCACCGCGACGGCCTCCGCCGAAACCTGGATGACCTCCTGGGCGCCGCCCACCTGCAGCGTGGCGCCTCCGTCGTAAACCTGTCCGGAACTGATCTGGAGATTGTCCACTTTGTAGGTGATGAATCCGGCCAGCTTGAGCTCGAGGCTGTACGCGCCCGGCAGGAGATTGCGTACTGTGTAGCGGCCGGCTTCGTTGGTCGTCGTGGTAATGGCGCGGCTGGTTGCGAGTTCTGTGACCGTAACCGTGACACCGGGGAGGACCGCACGCGTCCTATCCCTGACGGTTCCGTCAATGTTTCCCGTCGGCGTCTGTGCCCAGACTACCGACGCGAGGCACATCAACAACATTGCTCCAATAAAAACCCGTTTCATTGTCCCTCCTTAAGGATTCATTCAGAGGAATCGCATCTGCCCATCACCCAGGGACGAGTGAGGCATCCGAAAACCTTGTCCATCAAGAGGATGGTCCAGTAAACGCGCCCTTCTTCCCGGCCTCATACACCGGGTCGCGAACTGGGGGGCCATCTCTTTGATTCCTTGTACTGCCGAAACTTACCCCTTCGTTTATGGCGGCATTTTTGTTCCTTTTGAGGTGAAACGCAAGCTATTTTTTAACGTCCTCTAATTCCGGCTTCCAAAAAGGAGCGCGGGCGTCCCGCCCAATGCCGAATAGTCTTTGCTCCGGACCGACGGAATTAGCGCCCGAAGGGCGCTCTGGAATGCGGCGACTGGTCGCCGCTAGCGGCCATCGATCTGCCGCGGCACCAGGCGGCTTGCCGCCCCTAAAATCGAGACGCCTGTGAGCACGGCTGGAAGTCGGTTTGTGGTATTCCAGGCAGCAAGCTGCCTGGTCGGGCCAGCAGGACGACCTCCAGAGCGGCGACGAGTCGCCGCACTCCAGAGGCGCCTTCGGCGCCATGCGCTGACCTCGTGGTTGCGCAAAAACTATGCAGCATTGGGCGGGGACGCCCGCTCTCCCTGGGCGCCCAAACCGTTGGACAGCCCCCCACATGTTTTGGGTTAACCGATTACGATCCAACATGTTTCGATCGGGCCACACGCTTCAACTTCGGAATCCCGGTATCGCGGGGGAGTGACGGCAGATGGCAATGGTGGTATGGTGTGGAATATGAGGCCGGACAGCAAAAGCAAGAAAAACCTGCTGGGTGCATCCCTCCGGGAAATGGAAAATCTGGTCGCCGAAATCGGCGAGCCGCGCTACCGCGCCCGGCAGATTTACACTGGCATCTACCGCCGGCGTTTGCGGGATTGGGGGGGCTTTACCGATCTTTCTTTGCCCCTGCGCCAGAAACTCGCGGCCCGATTCGATATCCAATATCCCCGCGAGGTTCACGTGTTCGAATCCTCCGACGGGACCCGCCGCTACCTGCTGGAAGTCGCCCGGGGCAACCGTATCGAATCCGTTTATATCCCCGAGGACAAGCGCGACACTTTCTGCATTTCCACGCAGGTGGGCTGCGCGGTCGGGTGCCTGTTCTGCGTGACCGGCAAGCTCAATATGCGGCACAATCTGACAGCCGGGGAAATCGTGGGCCAGATCCTGGCGCTGCAGGCGGACCGCCCCACCACCCTGAAGAGGCTGAACCTCGTCTTCATGGGCATGGGGGAACCGCTGCTCAATTACGACAATGTGATGGCGGCGCTGCGCCTGATCACCGATCCGCTCGGGATGTCGATATCGCCGCGCCGGATCACGCTTTCCACTGCCGGGATTGTGCCCGGCCTCGAGCGCCTTGCCGGCGAAAACCTGGTGCCCAATCTTGCCATTTCGCTCAGTGCCACGACCGATGAAGTGCGCGACGCGCTGATTCCGATCAACCGAAAATGGAACCTTGCCACCTTGCTGGCCGCGTGCCGCGGCTTTCCGCTCGAACCGCGCCGGCGCATCACCTTCGAATATGTCCTGATCGCCGGGACCAACGACTCGCCGGAGGATGCGCAACGCCTGGTGAGACTCCTGAAGGGGCTGCGGACCAAGGTGAACCTGATTCCGCTGAACTCGGATCCGTGGGTGCCACACGAGGCTCCCAGCGAAGAGCGCGTGCTGGCTTTTCAGCAGATCCTGGTTGACCACCATATCACTGCTTACATCCGCCGTCCGCGCGGAACGGATATTTCTGCCGCATGCGGCATGCTCGCGGGGAGGAGTCAGGAGTCAGGAGTCAGGAGTCAGGAGAAAAGCAAAAACCGGATGGTGCAGGGGGAGCGCGGACGCTGGCCGCCTTCGGGCATCGATCTGTTGCCGCGCCAGAAGGCTTGACGCCTTTTATTTTCGGGCCGCCAGGAGCGCCGCAAGGTCCCGGTTGGTGGAATTCCCGGCAGCAAGCTGCCTGGTCTGGCCAGTAGGTCGAGCGGTGAAAGCGGCGACCAGTCGCCGCACTCCAAACGCGCCTTCGGCGCCAGCCATTTCCTACTGACTCCTGACTCCTGACTCCTGACTCCTTTCCAATACCACAATGGCGACCGCGGACTGCTCGGAATGCGACATGCTGACGTGCACCGCCTGGACACCGAGCCGCACGCTGATTTCCTGCGTGCGCCCGCTGAGCACAAGCATGGGCGCGCCGCTGTCTTTGCGTTGAATCTCCACATTGAGCCAGGTGGCGCCTTCGGCCCACCCCGTGCCCAGCGCCTTGAAGAGCGCCTCTTTGGCGGCGAAGCGCGCGGCGAAGTAGGGCGCGGCGTCGCGGTGCTTCCGGCAGTATTCCTGTTCCGCGGGCGTAAAAACGCGCCGCAGGAAGCGGTCGCCCTGCCGTTCCAGGACGCGGCGAATGCGCGCGAGCTCTACGATATCGATGCCGACGCCGGCGATCATGATTCCTCCAGGCCAAGCCCGCATGTCTCACCAGGTTTCGTAGCGAGGCGGCGCAGACGGGCATGGATACAAGGCGCGCGACGGGAAGTCTCCACAGGCGTACTTGACAGTACGTCGAGGAGACCGACCGAGCGCAACGCAGTAGACATGCCCGGATCCGCCGCCGCAGTAGAAACCTGGTGAGACATGCGGGCTGGGATTGACACACGCGCCCGCCCGTTCCAAGATGCACCATGCAAATGAATGGCTTCCTCCTGCGCGAGGTTGACGGTGTCCGTTATTATGTTTGCGCGGCGTTCGAAAGACATGATGGCGTCCGGCACGGCTTCTCGACCCGGCAGGGCGGCGTGAGTCTCCCGCCGGAGGGAGCCCTGAATCTCGGCTTTGTGGCCTGGGACGCGCCTGCCAACGTCGAAGAAAACCGGCGCCGGTTTCTCGCCGCGCTCGGAATCCGGCCTGAATTCCTTACCACCGTCGCCCAGACTCATTCCGCCGAGTTTCATATCATAAATGCCGGATCGGACCAATGGAATCCGCGAACCCCTGGCGATGCGCTCGTCACTGTGGAAAAGGACGTCGCCCTGGCGGTGAAGACGGCGGATTGCTTTCCAATCCTGATTTCGGATGCGCGCACCGGCGCCATCGCCGCCGTCCACGCGGGTTGGCGCGGAATCCTGGGCGGCGTTCTGACCAACACCCTGGCAGGGATGCGCCGTGAACACGCATGCTCTCCATCAGAACTGATTGTCGCCGTCGGACCGGGAATTCGCGGTTGCTGCTTCGAGGTGGGACCCGAGGTGGAATCGGCATTCCGGTCGGCGTTCCCGAAAGTCGAATTGTCAACGCCTCATCCGCAACACCCCGGGAAATTCATGGTGGACCTGCCGCGAGCCTTGCAGCAGCAGCTTGCCGGAGCCGGCGTGCCCGCCGCGAACGCCTTCGATCTCGGCCTCTGCACCGGCTGCCGCACGGATGAGTTCTTTTCCTATCGTACGGAAGGAGCGCGCGCCGGCCGCTTGATGGCTGTCATTTACCGTTCCGACTGATTCCTTTCACCTCGAAGGCTCCAAGGGCTCGAAGGAACTCGAAGAAAAACAACTTTGAGAATCTTCGAGCCCTTGGAGCCTTCGAGGTGAAAACGAGCCTATCCAAGGTTCTCACGCCAAACGGGCGCGGGTTTCGTTCGGCAGGACTTCGTCGATGCGGATTCGGATCAGCCGGTTGGAAGGGACTGCCGGACCAGCGATGCGCGCGTGAATGTAGTTTTCGGTCAGGGCCACCGACCCGCCCATCTCTTCCTCCACATCCAGGCTGACGGCAGGCAACACCTGTCCGGCAAATCGCCGCCGGAATTCGAAATTCCGCGCTTTGGAAAACTCCCGCAAGACGCCGCAGCGCTCCTGCAGAACGCGCGGCGGCACGCGTCCGGCCATGGAATGCGCCTCCGTCCCTTCGCGAGCGGAAAACGGGAACACATGCAAATAGGTAAGCGGCGATTTGCGCATCGCTTCACAGGTGGCGGCAAAGTCCTCGTCTGTTTCCCCGGGAAAGCCCACCAGCACATCCGTGCCCAGCCCGGCATGAGGCAGCCTCGACCGTATGTAGGCAAGCAGATCGAGAAATCGCTCGACGCGATAGGGCCGGCGCATCAGGCGCAGGATGCGGTCGCAGCCGCTCTGCACCGGGATGTGGAAGTGCGGCGCGAAAGCCGGGTATTGCACGGCCAGGTCCACGATCGCGCGGTCGAAGCGCATCGGCTCGATGCTGCTCAGGCGCAGCCGCCCGAGGCCGGGGATTTCCAGGATGCGCCGCAGCAAGTCCACGAGCCGCGCCGGCTCCTTCAGCCTGCGCCCGTAAGAAGCGAGGTGCACGCCGGTCAGCACGATTTCCTGATACCCGCCCTCCACGAGCACACGTACGGCGTCGAGGATTTCCTCCGGCGGCGCGCTGCGGCCCGGGCCGCGCACCGAAGGAACGATGCAGTAGGAGCAGCGTGCGTCGCAGCCCTCCTGAATCTTGAGAAACGGCCGCGTCTTGCCGCCGGCGTGCCGCGCGCCGGTCATCAGGAAATCCCGGTCCGCGGTGAGCGGCGGGCGCAGGATCTTCGCCTCGGCTGCCGATTCAACGCGCCACACTTCAGCCAGCGAATGCCGGCCGGCATTGCCAAGCACTTGGCTCACGCCGGGGATCGCCGCCAAAGCCTGCGGGTCGCGTTCGGCATAGCACCCCGTCACGATGATTTTTGCGCCCGGATTCTCGCGATGGTAGCGGCGCACCGCCTGGCGCACCTGCTGGTCGGCGCGCCGCGTCACGGTGCACGAGTTAACCACGATGAGGTCCGCATCCGCGTGGCTTTTGGCCTCCTCGAGCGAGCCGGCACACAGCTGTGCGCGCATCTCCGAGCCGTCCGCCTGATTGCAGCGGCAACCGAAAGTGCATAGGAAGAACTTATTGCGGGATTTCATAAAAGCCGGTGGAACCTTGTAATAGTGTTCCTTAAACCCTGAAAGGAGTCAGGAGCCAGGAGTCAGGAGAAAAGCGGTAGCCCGGCATGGATTTCGCTTGTCCGAATGAGACAGGATGTTTTTCATGCTGACTCCTGATTCCTTCCTTCTCCTATCTGCTAATCAGGTACAAGGTCAAACCTTGAAACAGCGTTCCTTGAATGCTGAGAGGAGCCAGGAGTGAGGAGAAAACGGGAGGCCCTGCATTGACTTCGTTCGTCCGATTGGGCGAGGATGTTTTTCATTCTGACTCCTGACTCCTGACTCCTGACTCCTTCAGCGGTTATCTGCGAATCAAGTATCCTTCCGCTCAAAGTCAAATGCTGCTCCAATTAAATCGATTTTTTCAGCTCGCGGTCGCGCTCTTCCACTTTGTCGGCGAGCTGCTTTTTATACTCCTTGAGGCGCCGCGCCAGTTCGGCATCGGACCGGGCCAGGATCTGGATCGCGAGCACGGCAGCGTTGCTGGCGCCCGATTTGCCTATCCCCATGGTCGCCACCGGAACGCCGGCGGGCATCATCGCGGTCGACAGGAGCGCATCCATGCCCTTGAGCGGCGATGAATCGATCGGCACACCGATCACAGGCAGGATGGTGTGCGAAGCCAGCACGCCGGCAAGGTGAGCGGCTGCGCCTGCGCAGGCAATCACGACCTGGATGCCGCGGTCTTCGAGGGTCACGGCATAACGGTGCGTGCGGTCAGGGGACCGGTGCGCGCTGGACACCGTGATTTCGTGGGCAACCTCAAATTCGTGCAGAATGCGGAGCATATCCTGAATCACCGGGTAATCGCTGTCACTGCCCAGCACGACGGCCACTTTCGGTTTATTCACATCCCCTCCTGGTTATTAGAAGCCGGAAGCAAGAAGCCAGAATCAATACTTCGGGCGCATGCTATTTGGCAAATCAAGATCTGCCCGGTTACCTTCTGGCTCCTGGCTTCCGGCTTCTCATATCCCGCCGCATTTTGGGAGAATATCAAGGGTGCAGCCCTTGGCTGGTTTCTGTCGCGAAACTCGCAAAATCCTGCAGGGGCGACCTGCCGGTCGCCCCTACGTTTCGCGCGTTGTCACCGTGGCAAAAGTTTCGCGACGGAAACTATACCTGGCGACATAAATCGCCGCCTTATTTGAACCTCGAAGACCTCAAAGACCGCAAAGGTCCATTGTTTCGCTTCCTCTGCCATAACTGCCGGGGAAGCGAGTGCGCAGGCATAAAGAGCTCCAAAACCTTCGAGGTCGTCGAGGTCTTTGCGGTTCAGTTTTATGTCGCGCACTTATGTCGTCGTATTTAGTTCGGGCCGAGCCCCTTGGCGCCTATGTCGTGCCGGTAATGCATGCCCGCGAAATGGATTTTGTTGACGGCTTCATAGGCGGCCATCATTGCCGCGGGCAGGTCCTTATCCAGCGCCGTGACCCCCAGGACGCGCCCGCCATCCGTGAGCAGAGTAGCTCCCTCCCTTTTCGTGCCCGAATGAAAAACCGTGACGCGCCTGTCTTCCTCGGCCATATTCAATCCGGCGATCGCCCTCCCTTTCGGGTAGGAGCCCGGATAGCCTTCCGATGCGAGGACGACGCAAACGGCAGCCTTGCTGGTCCAGACGGCTTGATAATCGCAGAGCCGCCCTGCGGCCAGCGCACTGCACAGCCCGGCGAAATCGCTCTCCAGCCGCGGCAGGATCACCTGTCCTTCCGGGTCGCCCATGCGCACATTGAACTCGAGCACGCGCGGGCCGGCGGCAGTCAGCATGAGCCCCGCATACAACATGCCCTGGAACACCGAGCCTTCCTTGCGCATGCCTTCCACTGCCGGACGCACGACGTTCCTCAGAACGAAGTCCTGCAGCTCGGGGCTGAGAATGCGATCGGTTGAAAACGCACCCATGCCGCCCGTGTTGGGACCCTGGTCATCGTCGTAGGCCGCCTTGTGGTCCCGCGCGGGCACGGCCGGCAGGATGGTCTCTCCGTCGGTAAAAACGATGAACGAAGCTTCGGTCCCCTCGAGGAATTCCTCGAGGATCACCTTGTCGCCCGCGGCGCCGAACTCGCGGGCGACCATGATGCGCTGGATCGCCTCGCGCGCTTCCTGCTGAGTCCGCGCCACGATGACCCCTTTGCCAGCGGCCAGGCCGTCGGCCTTGATGACGATCGGGCAAGCGATTTCCGATGAGCCGAGCCGCGCGAGCGCCTCCTCCGTGTCTGCGTGGACGGTAAAGGGAGCGGTGGGAATGCCGTGGCGCACCATGAATTCCTTGGCAAAAAACTTGCTCGATTCCAGGCGCGCCGCCGCTTTGCCCGGCCCGACGACCGCAACACCGTGAGCACGCATGGCATCGGCTACTCCGGCAGCCAGCGGGGCTTCGGGGCCGACCACTACCAAATCGATCCGTTCACGGCCGACCAGGCCCAGGATCGCGTCGATGTCCGTGGGCGATATCGCAATGCAGCGGGTGTCTTTCTCGATGCCGCCGTTGCCCGGCGCGCACAGGACTTCGCGCACCCGCGCGCTGCGGCGCAATTTCCATGTCAGAGCATGTTCCCTGCCGCCGGATCCGAGGACGAGGATTCGCATAGCCGTTGCTTCAATCAAGATTCAAGGATTTCAAATACGCGCGAAATTCCGCGCCCACTTCCTCATTTTTGAGCGCGAACTCCACCGTGGTTTTCAGGAAGCCGAGCTTCTCGCCCGCATCGTAGCGCTTGCCGCGGAATTTGTAGGCAAAGATCGGCTCGTGCGCCAGCAGCCGCTGCAGGCCGTCCGTCAATTGGATCTCGCCCCCTGACCCGCGGTCGGTCCTTTCCAGCATATCAAAAATTGCCGGCGTCAGGAGATAGCGGCCGATGATGGCGAGGTTCGACGGACTGTCCTCAATCCCGGGCTTCTCTATCATGCTCCGCACCTGAAAGACCCGTCCGTCCGTGCCCGGCAGAGGAATGCCGTCCACGATGCCGTAACGGCCGACCTCCTCCCTGGGCACTTCCATGATGGCCACCACGCTGCCGCGGTATTTCTCATGGATTTCAATCATCTGCCCGATGCAGGGCACCTCGGCATCGATGATGTCGTCACCGAGCAGAACGGCGAACGGTTCACTTTGCACCAGGTCGCGCGCCATCAGGATTGCATGTCCCAGACCCAGGGCCTCCTTTTGCCTTACGTAAGCGATGTGAACCATGTCGGAAACGGCTCGAACCTTGCTCAACAAATCAGACTTGCCGCGTTCCTCTAAAAAATGCTCGAGCTCGAAAGAAACGTCAAAGTGATCCTCAATGGCGTTCTTGCCCCTGCCCGTGACGATAATCAGATTTTCCAGACCGGCCGCCACCGCCTCTTCGACCGCATACTGGATTATCGGCTTGTCGACCAGGACAAGCATTTCTTTCGGCTGAGCCTTGGTCGCCGGCAGGAATCGCGTGCCGAGCCCGGCTGCCGGGAACACCGCTCTACGAATTTTGCCCATGGCATGCTCCGATCGCAGCAAATAAAGCGAACCTCATTGAAACAACGACTGCGCGCGTTGTCAATGTATTTGGAAAGGGGAAGAGGGGCAGAGGGGCAAAGGGGAAAAGCCGGTTTTGCCTTGCGTCACGTTTGTGGGTAGGGAGCGAGGGAAAGAACTTTTTTGCGGGGGGGGGGTATATAATAGAAACAATCCAGGTTTGTAATGAAACCAACCGCAGGCTCTGATTCCCTGCAAAGGGAGGATTCTGATGAAACTCATTGGATTTTCCAAAAGGACTTATCGGACTTCTGTTGCTGCGATTGTCTCATTCATGGCTGCAATGATCTTTCCGGCGCAGGCTCAAAAGCCTCCGGCACCTCAAAATCCGCAGCAAGCTGGAACCATTCGGGTTAAAGTCGGACTGATTCAAACCGACGTGATGGTTTTCGACAAGCAGGGGCGCTTCGTTCCCGATCTGAGGATGGACCAGTTTGAATTGCGCATCGACGGCAAGGTTCAGCCGATCGAATTCTTCGAGATGGTTTCCGCCGGAAGCCCTCATGATGAAGAGATATGGGCAAGAGTTGAGAACAAGCCCGTTGTGTCTTCAGAGCCGCCCGCAACAAAGAACACAAATCCTGGACGTACGATATTGTTTTTCGCGGATGACTGGCATTTATCCGCGGATAGCGTTATGCGCTGTCGCGCTGCGCTATCGAATCTGATCAATACCTCCGTTGGGCCAAATGACAGGGCCGCGATCTTTGCGGCATCGGGACAGATGGGTTTGGCACAGCAGCTCACGGGAGACAAGGCCGCGTTAATTGCTTCGCTGGATAAATTCAGCTTCAAGAGTGCGGGGGCGGAAGATCTCGCATGGCCGCCAATGACCGAAGCCCAGGCAGCACTGCTGGATCATAACGACAGGGCGGTATTAACCTACTTCGTATCGGCCATCGTCGGTAAACCTATCGATCTCGATAAGATCATTCCTGGGGAGGGCAGGGCTGTCGATGATGCCGTGCAAACCACACGTCGAAGAGCCGCTTTTCTTGTCCAACAGTCAGCAGGCCTTGGCGAAAGATCATTGAGCGCATTGCGCAGCTTCTTGCGGTCAGTCGAAACCCTGCCTGGGCGAAAAATCGTCTTCTATTTATCCGATGGATTTGTTCTTCAAACTAAAAGCAGCGATATCGTCTCCAGAATAAATGAAGTTACAACTGGAGCTGCTCGCGCGGGAATCGTAGTCTACACGCTGGATGCTCGCGGGCTCGTTGTAGGCCTCCCTGATGCTAAAGTGAAGAGGGCGCCAGATATGACCGGATCATTAGCGGGCAGCGGTGTCAACGAAGTGGCTGCCCCAATGGATGCTCTCAATGCGATTGCTTACGATACTGGCGGCCGATTTCTGAAAAATACCAATGCATTGGATACAGCTCTGATCACAACCTTAACGGAAATTTCCCGTTACTATTTATTGGCCTGGTCCATCGATCCGGAGAAACTGAAGCCCGGAAAATACAGCACAATCAAAGCCTCGATCAAGGGGCGATCCGATCTTAGTGTGCGCGTTCGGCAGGGTTCGCTCGACCTCTCCAAGCTCTTACAGGAGAAGAAGTAGGAATCAGAATCTATGCCTATATTGGCACTAGCCAAAAGCTTTACTGCAATGCCCCGGAAAGGAAATTTCTGATGAGGATCATTGGATTTTCCAAAAGGATCTATCGAACTTCTGCTGCTGTATTTGTCTTATTCATGGCTACAATGGTTTTTCAGGCGCAGGCTCAAAAGCCCCCATCAGCTCAAAATCCGCCGCAGGCTAGAACCATCCGGGTCAATGTCGGACTTGTTCAGACCGATGTTATGGTCTTCGACAAGCAAGGACGTTTTGTTCCAGATCTCAAAAAGGAACAGTTCGAGTTACGCGTGGACGGCAAGGTACAACCTGTCGAGTTTTTCGAGATGGTGTCTGCTGGTACTCCCCATGATCTGGAGGCATGGGCGAAGGCGGAGGGTCAAACTCTGTCCCCCGCACCCGTGCCGGCCGCCACTCCCAATCCCGGGCGCACCCTTTTAATCTTTCTCGACGACTTGCACATGGCCGCGGACAACGTCATGCAATCTAGAAACGCAGTTATCAACCTGCTCAATACATCGATGGGGCCAAATGACCGAGTCGGCATTTTTGCCGCATCTGGACAATTGGCAGCCATACAGGTGCTTACCAACGACAAAGCGGCACTGCTTGCCTCTCTGGCAAAATTCAACTATCAGTCGCCTGGCGTGCAGGATCTGTCGTATCCTCCGATGACCGAAGCACAGGCACTGTTGGTCGAACTAAACGATTCTACTGCCCTTAGTTATTTTGTTTCGGCAATTCTCAGAACTCCGCTTGTTTACGAATCAGGGAGATGGAGGCAAGTAGGCGGGTCATTAGATGTGAGAGGCCAAATTCCAGAAGCCGAAAGGCAGGCGCGTAGAAAGGCCACGGCCCTTGCGGAAGCTTCTGCTGCCTTCGCCACCAGGACTCTCGCCGGTTTGCGCAGTCTCCTGCGTGATGCTGAAGCCCTCCCCGGACGGAAACTGGTATTTTTCATATCCGATGGCTTCGTTTTGCAATATACGCGCAGCGATATTGTGAACCGGCTCACAAATCTCACCACCGAGGCCGCTCGTGCGGGAATGCTGATTTACACTTTGGATTCTCGCGGCTTGGTGACAGGCACTCCGGATGCGAAATCGACTCCAACTCCGGATCCAGAGGGCGCTCGAAGCACATTGGCTGCAAATGAGGTAAGCGCATCCTGGGATGTACTGAATGCACTTGCTGTCGATACGGGAGGGCGCTTCCTCAAAAATACGAATGCACTGGACACTGCTTTAATCACGACGCTCTCTGAAATATCGCGGTATTACATATTGGCTTGGTCGGTCGATCGGGAAAAATTGAAAGCGGACAAGCGCAGTACAATCAAGGCATCCATCAAAGGGCGATCTGATCTCAGCGTGCGTGTCCGGCAGGGTTCCCTCGATCTCTCGAAGCTCGTCCAGGAGAAAAAGTAACAATCCACGCCTACAATCGAGCGAGCTGCCTCATGGGAAAACTGGCTACCCGGTTTTGTGGTTTGTTTATAAAAAGCCGGCAGCGTCCCCAGTTTTCGGACGAACACAATCAGCGCACGAAAAGCGTTTGGAGTGCGGCGACTGGTCGCCGCTTTCACGAGTCGATCTGCTGCCGCACAAGGCGGCTTGCCGCCCTAAATCATCAGGATGCCTGCGACCATGGCCGCATTCTGGTTCGCGGAATTCCAGGCAGCAAGCTGCCGTTGCACGGCCAGTAACTGCTTGTCAGAGCGGCGACCAGTCGCCGCACTCCAAACGCCAGCCCCTGCAAGCTGTGTCACATCCTGATATAGATTGACACTTGGAATGGGGGGCCAAGTGTCAATCTATATCAGCACGAGACATCTGCCCCTTTACCCCTGCTTTTCCCCCTGATGCGTGTTAAATTATTGGTCCTGAGGTGAAAGGCATGTTGGATAAAAACTTTGTGCGTGAAAACCTCTCCCTGGTTCGGGAGCGCCTGGCTGCGCGGCGCGGCGACGTTCAGCTGGACCAGTTTGCCGCACTGGATGCTGAATTGCGCAAGTCACTCTTGCAGGCGGAAGAGCTGCGCCGACAGCGCAACGAATCTTCCGAGCAGATCGGCAAGTTGAAGAAGCAGGGTCAGGACACGACCGCCCAGCAGGCGCGCGTAAAGGAGATCGGCGCGGAAATCAAATCCATCGAGGAGTCCGCCCGCACCCTCGAAGATCGCCTGAACGGGATTCTGCACTCGATCCCGAATCTGCCGCATGTCTCAGTCCCGGCGGGAAGCGGCGAGGACGACAACCTGGAAGTTCGCCGCTGGGGCGCGCCCCCCCACTTCGACTTTACTCCCCTGGATCACGTCGATCTCGGCGCCAGGCTCGGCATCCTGGATCTCGAGCGCGCGGCCAAAATCACCGGTGCGCGCTTTTCGCTGCTGCTGGGCGCCGGCGCGCGTCTCGAGCGCGCACTGATCAACTTCATGCTCGACGTGCATACCAAGGAGCACGGCTATCGGGAAGCGTGTCCGCCGTTCATGGCCAATTCGGCCAGCCTGTTCGGCACCGGCAACCTGCCGAAATTTGCGCAGGACCTGTTCAAAATCGAAGGCACCGATTACTTCCTCATCCCGACGGCGGAGGTGCCGGTTACGAATATCTACCAGGGCGAAGTGCTGGACGCCGCCTCGCTGCCGCGGAAATTCGTGTCCTACACGCCATGCTTCCGCAGTGAAGCCGGAGCCAGCGGCAGGGATACGCATGGCCTGATCCGCCAGCATCAGTTCGATAAGGTTGAGCTGGTGAAGTTTGCGCATCCCGCCAATTCCTACGATGAACTGGAAGGATTGACCCGCGACGCCGAGCAGATTCTGCAGCGGCTCGGGCTGCATTACCGGACGGTCGTGCTTTGCACGGCCGACATGGGCTTTTCAAGCGCCAAGACCTACGACCTGGAAGTCTGGCTGCCAAGCCAGAACCGGTTCCGGGAGATTTCATCCTGCAGCAACTTCGAGGCTTTCCAGGCGCGGCGGGCCAATATCCGTTTCAAGGACGAGAGCGGCAAGCGTGGCTTCGTCCATACCCTCAACGGTTCCGGCCTGGCGATCGGGAGAACCTGGCTCGCAATTCTGGAGAACTATCAGCAGAAGGACGGCTCGGTGGTAATTCCGGAAGCCCTGCGCCCCTACATGGAAACCGACAGAATCCAATAATCTCACCACCGGGCAACTGGCGCGGTTTTGGTCAGTAACCGAATTTTTAAAAGCAAACCACAGAGAACACAGAGACACCGAGAGCGCGAAAGGAAGAGACGGCTTCCCGCGGGCCCGAAGGGCCCAGCGAAGCTGGCAGGATTGGTTCTGGCTCTGAGGGGAAGCGCCCGAAATTGCACATTTTGCACGCATCCTCTGGCGCGCTTCCCCTCAGAGC
>Ga0315277_10000522_pt1 | contig 61426 bp, 53 predicted proteins | sample YL17G05_15_MG_FD_203695 | JGI IMG/M metagenome (GOLD analysis project Ga0315277, IMG submission 203695) | Sediment microbial communities from Yellowstone Lake, YNP, Wyoming, USA - YL17G05_15 | ecosystem: Environmental > Aquatic > Freshwater > Lake > Sediment | place: USA: Wyoming | collected...
ACCGGAGCGAAGAAAGAACAGGACGTTTATGACGCAGTGCACAAGCTTCACGAAAGCTTAGAGGAACAAAACCTCATATTCTACGAATAAAACTTCATACGTTAATCGCCTAGCGCGCGCGTACACCTTTAGCCAGGGGATGAAAGTCTGCGCAGAAGTGCAGGATGTGATTGCTGTGGGCGATACCGGAGGCGGTTCCGGCTCGGCTGCGATAGTCAAAGCAACATCGACAACTGACATGCTTGGCCCAGACGTGCAAAAGAGATTGGAAATTCGTGAAATCTTCGATTGCCCTCAAGAAGAAATGGTGAAGATGAACGCATCCCGTAGAGGTTAACTCCACAAAAAGGTCTAGAACCATGATAGGGTTCCATTCTTTCTAGCAGTTCTTAGGCACCATGAGTAGATGAGATAGCCTAATGGCAGAATTATGGCACACATGAGGGTTAAAGTGAGGAGTTCCGGCAGAATCGTTTGTATGGACCGACCGATCATCATAAGCCTGATGCATGTGAAAAAATAGTATTGCGGAACAAAGTAGGAGATTACCCGAAGCGGGTAAGGCATCACCTGAGGCGGGAAAAGAACGTTGCCGAAAACGCTTGTCAGTATGCCCATCAGCCACGTCACAGGGTCCCCTTGCTTTACCACTATCAATATGCCGGCGCCTATCATACTGAAGCCTACGAGCGTGCCTATACCCAACCCTAATACGAGCAGTGTCCCGACGAGGTTGACACTGAGCACGACCCCAAAGGCCAAGGAACCTACAGCCAGGTATATGGCCACAACAACCGTGCTCCATATGAACCCCCAAGCGGAACTCCCGATAATGAAAGTGCCCAAGCGTGTCGGAGAAACCAAGACTTCCTCTAGCTGCCAGGGGGTAGCGGTAGCCTGAACGAGCGTAAGGGCCTGGCCTATGTACGTGCTGAAGGCGACGCCTATCACCAAGTAGTCTTTGAAGGAAATGTGGTACATTTCAAGGACACTCTGCATGCTTGCGTTGCTGCCCAAGTATGCGTATGATAGCGCTCCGAAGAGGGCGCCTAATACCATTAGAGCCATGTTTGTTTTATAGGTAGAGAAGGATGTCATGTCTCTCTTTATGAAGTAGTAGATTTTTTCGACTTCTTGTAACTTCATTTTTCCAAGCCTGTTCCAGTTAACTCTATGAAGGCGTCCTCCAACGTGGGTTCTTCTCGTCTCAAATCAATCAACTGGATTTTCTCTTTGAAGAAAAAGTCGAGGACCATCGGCAGTGAGCCTATGCTCTCAAGGTGGAGGCGCAAAAATCGTTGGCCGAGCACGGGGTCTTCCACCTCACTTACCATGTCGACCACGCCATCCATAGTTTTTATGGCTTCTATTTGGGCATCCGTGATGGACTTTAATCTTATTTCAACAACTTCACCCTTCTTTGTTACGCGCCTAATGGCGTCAGGGGTATCACAAGCGACAAGTTTTCCCCTGTTCAGTATGCCTATTCTGTCGCAGATTTGAGACGCCTCTTCAACATAATGCGTCGTGTACAGCACTGTTTTGCCGGCTTTTCTGATAAGGTCGTTTCTTATGAACTCCCTCAAAGTCCTAGAAGATATCACGTCCAAGCCTACGGTCGGCTCGTCAAGAAGCAAAATGGGCGTATCCGGAAGTAACACCCTTGCCAAGGCCAGTTTTCTCTTCATCCCACCCGAATACCTCTGGTAGCGTTCAAAGGCCTTATCCTTTAAGCCCACCAAGTCTAAAACCTCCATAATTCTCTCGTGCCTTCTGCTCTTCGGAACGTTGTAGATGGCTGAGAAGAACTCAAGGTTCTTGTAGCCGTTAAGCCTCCAGAACGCACCCCTCTCACCCACGCTGAAAAGGGCGCCTATCGACCTCTTAACATCCATTTGTTCGCGCACAACATCGAAACCGTTCACAAAGGCGTTCCCCTCATCTGGAGGCAGCAACGTGCACAGGACCTTCACCAACGTTGTTTTTCCGGCCCCATTAGGCCCGAGCAAACCAAACAATTCGCCTCTTCTGATTTCCAAGTTGAGATGGTCGATCGCCGTCACCATCTTAGGTTCTTTCCGATTGAAAAGGGAGCTTCTAGGCTCTGAATTACCGTCCCTCGACTTGAATAACTTGGTCAGATCATGCGTTTCTATGGCTACGCCCGGATTCATCAAGCTTCAAGTCTCTGACAGCAATCCCGTTTCCATCAGAAATCATGAGCCATCACCCTTAAAGCTTGCCCCATTCAAGCCGACAATGCACACCTACCTCCCCCTAAAGCGCGCGTGGTAGCATGGGAGAGATTCGAACTCTCGGCTTTGCAAAAGTGAGTTTTCTGTAACCATGCTATGGGACTTGAATCCATTTGGGGTCTAATCGCGCTCGGTCCATTATCGCATTTGGACCTGCTCCGCCGCTGGACTCATTCTTGCCTTCTCATCATTTCAATCTTGAATTCAAAAATGGTCAGGTGTTAATTTTGGCATGGATATGAGCAAAATGTTATTCTATAGGATATTGCCACAATACTTTGTATAAGTTGCCCTCGCAAATGTTTACTTTGGGAGAAAGGAGAAAGGGCGGAGAGAACGGTACTGGGAGAAAGGGAGAAAGGAAAAGGAAAAAGACCGTTCTCCGCCGTTCTCTCTTCACCTAACTCAGAACGTGATCATTTTTCTATTTAACCTTTGGCTTGCCATTTTCTCCAAACATCTTTCATGACCATATGCTTAGCATGATAACTTAATAGATGGACTAAAGACGACAATTAGATTCAACGCTTTGAAGTGGTCACCCAATTGAGCCTCCCATCTATATGAGCGGGCCACTGAATGAATGACAAGAATGCGAAGGTGTGCTTTAGGCGGTCTTCGATCTCAAAACTAGGGTTGCTGCCCATTGAATTCTAGGCGCGCCGCACAGAACTGACTTTGCTTAGCTAAGTAAATAGTTTTCCCAAGAAGCTTGGAGCGGGCCCGGAGGGATTTGAACCCCCGTTCTCCGGCTCCGAAGGCCGACGCCTTAATCCTGGCTGGGCTACGGGCCCACCAACAGCAATAGTCTCAGAATGATTAAAAGCGTTCCGAATATCCTTTAACGATTTATGAGTATCCGTGAACTATTTGCGTTTTCTGTAATATGCTATATCTTCTGCATGGCATACTCGAACCCGCCTTCTGTGAGCTACTTCGCCTGATCAGGTGTCTCAGCAACTTTGCACGTCCAATCTTCATTATGTTCTGAAACAGCACGTTACAGGGAGTAAGCTTTGATCGCATTCTAAACCTTCGAAAATCACAAGCACAAAAACACTAGGGTCCCTATCGTTACAATTATCCAGTTGAGCCAGTGTCAAATCAGCCAAAACTAATAATCCAGCGTGCTAGTCCACGTAGGGCATTTTGCCTCCGCCGCCACCTTGAGCGACCACAGGGACTGCATACTGGATTGTGATGTCGTGGATGCTCAGCGACAACTCGAAGTAAATGAAGCTACGAGATCCATCTGTGGTGATGATTAAAGGCCCCCGGAAAAAGCGCTGACCGTCGATGAATACCATAAGGATTCGCCCGCGAACGATTCCAAAGGGCATCGTGACGTTAACATATCCTGTCTGTCCTTCCGGTCCTGACGCTGTGAAGTTCAGGGTGTCGCCCCCGATTATTTGGCCAGTTATAGTGACGTTGCTTTGTATTGAAAATGGATGGTTCAGCCACCCGTCTGGTTCCATTAATGGATAGCAATCAATGTTGTTGGCGTTTATGGTACGGGGCGTGTCTCCTATGCCGTCGCTTCCAAGTTGATCCTGGTTTGGACCGCATTCTTGATCCATGCCAGCGTAGTCGCTCCAGTAGTTTCCGCTTTTGAGATAGCTGCTGTTCCACGTGTTTTCCGAGGTATCAGCGTTCACTTGGTCTATGTTGTTCATGAAGTTGTTGTTATAGATGGTGTTGTTTGTGGACATAGAGAATGAGATTCCGTGCAGGTTGTTGGCTATCATGTTGCCGACTAGCGTGTTGTTCGATGAATGATGAGAATCGATTCCGAAAGCGTTGTCAGTTATGTTGTTTTCCATTATTAGACTGTTGTTCGTACCCCACATTTGTAGACCCACCGACGTGTAGGCTAAATCGAGGTTTGCCACGCGTATATTGTTGCAGTTGACCAGTATCACTTGCCCCGAGTTTTCTACAGTACGGTCAGAGACATTTTCAAGATAGGAAAGTGGTTTTCCATTCACAGAGTTGCCGTCCACAGAGTTACTGAAGGATTCTGAAATGAGCATGCCATCATTGACAAAGGCGTTCCCAGTTATCGTATTGCTGCAGGAACTGGCTAACATCGCCCCGTATCGGTTGTCTGCTATGCTGTTGTCTGTTATGCAGTTGTTTGATGAAGACGAAAGCCAGATGCCGTATCCACTGTTTTTGGCTATGCTGTTGCTATCTATACTATTATCTTCTACGGAAGTTTCGAGTTTGACGCCGCAGAAGTTGCTTGTTATATTGTTCTCCGCTGTTCTTGTGTGAGGGGAATACTTTAGCCAGACGCCATATTGATTGCCCGTAATTGTGTTGCCAGTTATGCAGTTTCCAGAAATACTTTCATTGGTTTCATCAAAATGTAGATGCACACCATAATAATTGTTCGTTATGCTGTTGTTGACTATGTAGTTGCCGTTTTCAGGGAAATCGCTCACAATACCAAATTGATTTCCTGTTAGGTTGTTTCCTTTCATCTCTATGAATGAGGACATGTCGATTGCGATGCCGTTTTGATTGTTGGCAGCTTCATTTCCGCTGACGCTACAATTCGAACAAGAGCAACCGCCAACACCGTATTGGTTTTTCCACACGTGATTATCCTGAATGGTGCAATCTGAGCAGGAAAAAACGCATATGCCAAAGAAACTGCTCAAGACATTGTTCTCGGATACTTCACAGTTTCTAACATTGTTGAGGTCTATGCCATCGCTGGATTGTCCACCAAGGCTCTTTATCGTGAATCCAGTCACAACCACGCTATCAGCCTCTACATACACCGCGATTCTTCCGCCTTGGCCATAAATACACGTGGTTTCCTTGTTTTCTCCGACAAGCGATACCGTTTTGTTGATAACGATGTCTTCATTGTACGTTCCTGACCTGACATAGACCGTGTCGCCTGAACTGGCCGCGTTTATTGCTCCCTGAATAGTGGGAAAATTGCCTGGAACGTAAATCGTCCCTTCAATACCCGGGCGAATGGTAAACGTGACAAGGACAACACTCTCCAGCAGCAACAAAAAGAGCAACCGAGAGGACAGCCCATTCAAAGGCATATGCCTATCCCTAAAGATTCTCTCTCGTTGGAGAAGTTAAAGGTTTTGACGATGAACTACTAGGCACACATACAGTTCAAAGAACGGCGCCAACAGTCCTTCTATCCACGAAGAAAGTGCATTTCAGTTCCCATCAAGTGCTTCCTCAGGAACCCAGTCCTTGCCGCGTCACTGGACAAAATACTGCTCTTACACTTCTCTTTGGCATCCAAGAATCTCGTTCCAACGCACGATCTTAGACAGCCACACATTAGGCTTCTTCGAGTTTGATTAGCCTTGCTTCACCAAGTCAGGCAGAAAACTGCTCAGAGTGCCTCTTCCAGAATCCCCGTTTTTGAGGCTAGACAGAAGATATCTTCCTTTGTTTGGTGCGAGCGTCATATACCATGCACATGCTTGAGATAATGATGATTAGGAAAATTACACTCCAGATCAAACAGTTAGGGGCTTCATGCAGCAATGGCTCCTTGGAGAAGCTGCAGAACTGAGATTTCTCCGTAAGAGTTATTTCTCGATAAGACTATTGTAGATGAAGAGAAAGGAAATTGTTGAAGAGAATAATTCCAGGGATTATGCTCGCACTTCTGTTGGCAAACATTCTATTGTTGACATTTGACATTCAACCAGTCGAATCGGAGCCCAAAACTTGGACCGTAAATGATGATGGATCATCAGCCTCTTCAAAATCTCTTGTCGCCCAAGAAGGGACAAATTCTGCAGATGCTTTCAGAACTGCAGTGACCCATATGTCTACTCCCGCGATTGGATCTGTTTTAGAAAATAGATGGCTGGAACCAGGCAATGAAGCGACGCTTGGCGATTCTGCTTCGGCTTACGATTACTCCGAGCAGCTGGTGATTGGGCTCAATGACACTCGACCGAATTGTTATTTGCACCTTATGGATCTCATCTCAAGTAACGGTGGAGAGCTTCTAAGCAACGTCTCCATGAATGGTGTGGTCAGAGCCGTTGTTGTTGGCGTGCCTCATAGCGGTATGTCCACTTTTGTGTCACAAGTCGACGATGCAAACTTGTCAGGGTACATCGAGCCTAACATTAGTGTTCAGGCTGATTTTGCACCAAATGATCCTGATTGGCCAAAGCAGTGGGGACCGGCAAGGATTGAGGCCGACTATGCATGGAACTTCACCGTCGGGGACCCGTCGGTTCTTGTCGCAGTTGTTGATACTGGCATTAACTGGCATCACCCCGACTTGGCTGCGCACTATGTTCCTCTAGGATATGACTGGGTGAACAATTATCCAGACCCGATGGATGACTACGGACACGGAACTCATGTTGCTGGAATCATATGTGCTGTCATCAACAATAGCCTTGGCATAGCCGGTTTAGCCCAAGTGAGAATCATGGCTGAAAAGGTTCTGGATGCAAATGGCGCGGGAACCACGAGTAATGTTGCACTGGGGATTATACACGCAGTTGATCGGGGAGCAAAAATCATCAATCTCAGTCTGGGCTCTAATGAGAAAAGCGAGCTCTTGCACGAGGCCGTGAAATATGCTTATGACCATGGAGTGTTAGTTGTTGCAGCGGCAGGAAACGATGCCACAAACGCCAAATCATATCCAGCGGGTTATGACGAAGCTGTCGCCGTCTCTGCCACGGATAACCTTGACGATCCGGCTGAATTCACTAACTACGGAGACTGGGTGGATATTGCAGCTCCTGGAGTCAATATATACTCAGCATTTGGCAATGACTCCTACGCATATATGAGTGGCACATCAATGGCAAGTCCACATGTGGCTGGCGTTGCTGCATTGATTTGGAGTCGGTTCCCCAGCATGACAAGAGATCAAGTGTGGGCTCAGCTTCAGTACTCTGCGGACGACTTGGGTGAACCCGGCTTCGATGTTTACTATGGGTTTGGAAGAGTTAACGCGAGAAGAGCGGTAGAGCAGGCTCCGACTGACCATGATGTTCTTGTCTTAAGCTTGAAGCGGCCCTCACGCATGGCGCTTGGGGATTATGCAACTGTCAACACTACTGTACTTAACATGGGAACCAGCAGCGAAAGCGACATTACAGTGCGGCTTTTGGTCAACGGTAGCGCCATCAATTCTACCATTATCAGCTTCATGGCAAGTGGGGCGTCAACTATAGTGAGCTTTTCATGGAACGCAAACGCACAAGGATGGTTCAATGTCACATCATACTTGCTGCCTCTCAAGGGCGAAACCGCGGTTGAAAACAATGCCATGTCAGCATGGATAGAGGTCGCAATTCCACAGGTCATCAGAGTGCCAGATCAGTACAGCACGATACAGGGTGCAATAAACGCAGCTAACGAAGGAGACACTGTTTTTGTGGCTTCAGGGACATACTACGAGAACGTGTACATAATCAAAAACTCTCTGAAACTCATAGGCGAAGACGCGTCGACCACCATTATTGATGGAGGCGGAGCTGAAGACGTTGTTGTAGTGTCGGCGGACCAGACGGAAATATGCGGCCTCACTGTCAGAAACAGCGGAACAAACCCGACCGAAGACGTACCCTCTAGCGGAGTCATGGTTTACAACTGCCAAAGCGTGAATATCACAAACGTTGTGGCCACAGATAACTGGTGCGGAATATTCCTCTACTGTTCCTCAAACGATGTACTTGAGAAAAACCATATGACTGGAAACCACTTTGACTTTGGAGTCGACGGCTACGAGCTTTCGAATTTCATTCATTCCATTGACGAATCCAACACGGTAGAGGATAAGCCAATATGCTACGTAAGAAATGGAAGCAATGAAACGGTTTCCGCCGCCGTAGGATGCGTGTTACTGGTTAGTTCCACTAACATTACCGTGGAAAACCTCGATCTTGCTAACAATTATGCAGGAGTGTTCTGCGTAAACAGCACCAGCGTTTCGATAACTAACTTGAATGTTTCATGGAGCAGCGTAGGAGTTTACGTTCGAAATTGCACTTCCATCGCAGTGCGCGGCTCCCAGCTAACTGAAAACCGTTTTGGAATACTCGTCGAAGATTCTGAAAAAGTAGCTGCAAAAAACAACATCATCGACAATTCTCTCTCTTTTGGCGATGGAATAAAAATAACTCACTCAACCAAGTGTCAAGCAAAGCTTAACGTATTAACTGACTGTGCTAGTGGACTGTATTTATCCTATTCCAATAGCAACACGGTCTCATTCAACATCTTGAGGAGAAACTCCATTGACATCTGGCTTTACTTTTCAAACGAAAACGTCGTAAGTAAGAACGAGGCTTCCAGCTCGTTTCTTGGCGGAATATTCCTAACAGGAGCCAACAGTAATCTGCTGACGGAAAACTGCCTTCTCAACAACATTCAGAGATACGACATAGCCCTCATGATAGAAACATCTCTTAACAACAGCATATACCATAACAACTTCATCAACAACACATATAACGTGTTCTGCACGAGTTCGACCAACGCATTCGACGATGGTTATCCCTCCGGAGGCAACTACTGGAGCGATTACATAGGTGTAGATCTATGCAGCGGTCCTTACCAGAATGAGAGCGGCAGTGACGGAATAGTAGATAAACCATATGTTACTAACGCGAACAACCGAGACCAATACCCTCTCGTGACCCCTTGGACCCCAATTCCACCCGCAACAATCACAGTAGCCGTAGAAATTGAACCTCACACGTTAAACTTGAGAAGCAAAAGTGAATGGATTACAGCTTACGTTGAGCTTCCAGAAGACTATGACGCTGCCGACATCAACGTTACCACTGTAACATTAAATGGTACCATTCCAGCAGACTCAATGGTGAAGTTTAACAGGACGGCAGTTTCGGAGCTTATACTCTCAAAAGGCATCATGGTTGGCAACGTGACCTTGACCGTATCAGGTCGGCTCGATGACGGAACACCATTTGTAGGCAGCGACGTTATCAGGGTTAGGATGCCTGGAGACATAAACATGGACGGCAAAGTTGATGGCAGAGACATAATCTCGGCCGCACGGTCCTTCGCTACAGTTCCAGGTGACCCACGATGGAATTCTACAGCTGATGAAAATGAGGACGGCAAGATAGACGGAAGAGACATGGTAGCGGTAGCCAGAAACTTCGGAAAGTCATACATATAGACTCCGCTCACTTAAGCCGGCCGATGCGTAACTTCGGTTGATGATTGACTCTGAAAGAAAAAAAAGAACCGAGCGGGAAATGATTCTCTTTGGCCGGCGAGATCTCCACGTTTCTAAGCCTTCCGAAAACCCTTAAAAATGGTTCAACAACTTATACTAGTTAACATTACCCATGGGCCGGTAGCTCAGCTTGGTTTGAGCGTTCGGCTGATAACCGGAAGGTCGAGAGTTCAAATCTCTCCCGGCCCACTTTTCAATTCTTCTGGCCCACTGCAAACTTTCTTGTAATGGCGGAAAAAAGGGGGTTGAGGGATGGGATGTTATTTCCCAAAGTTCCTGGCCATTATTACCATGTCTCTTCCGTCTACCTTGCCATCCTGGTTTACGTCAGCCTCTGATTTCCACCTTGGATCTCCAGAAGTGGTTGCGAAGGCTCTTGCGGCCGTGATAAGATCCCTGCCGTCTACCCTGCCATCGTGATTCAAATCGCCAGGGATGTATTGTCCCTTGACTTCAATCATGTACGGAAACCTGTCTCTGTTCTGTGCATCGATCGTGTAAGATGTGTCCCCTATTCCATCTCCCTCGGTTTCATTCTGGTAGAAACCGCTATACAAATCCACGGCTGCATAGTCACTCCAATAGTTTCCCCCACAAGGATAGCCGTTATCCCAAGCGTTGGTGTGCGAACCCAATAGCACAACCTGTTTTGTGTTATCGACGAAGTTATTCAGATATACGGTGTTGTTGTTGCATGGTGACGACGAACCTGCCATTTCCATACCTACGGCGTTATTTCTGATTTCATTGCAAGCGATGATATTGTTGTCTGAAGAATAATCTAGAATCATGCCGATTCCTAAAAAGTCGACATTCTCTGATGCTGTATTGTTTTCGATGATATTGTCGTTTGACTCTTCTTCCAGCAATATTCCAGCATAGCATGCTGATGCGTCGTTGTTTTTTATGATATTCGCGTTGCAATGAGAGTACAACCAGATGCCAAAAAGGTTGTCAATCACCCTGTTGCCGCAGATGAAATTATCACCAGACTCCACCAAATCAACACCTGCGACGTTGCCAGAGACACGCATGTTGGATATAGTGGAATTGCTCGTACCCGCGAATAACACTCCTTGACCGTTATTCGTTAGGTTCAAATTTTGCACGCTGATTCCTGTGGAGTTTACCACAGCCACGTATCCTGCGTCGGCTGGAACTGTCATGTCGTGCTGGTTCACCCAATAGTAAACGGGCTTCCCATCCACTATGTTTGAAGTGTCGATGTCTTGAACATAATCTGAAACGGTTGACCCACTAACGTCCAAGTTCCAAGCGTTGTTGGTCATCCAATTGTTTCTAACAAGGTTTCCGCCCGAGTCTTGCAGGAACATACCATCTCCAGAAGAACTTGAAATGGTATTGCCAACGATCGTGTTGTTAACAGAACCAATAAGCCAGATTCCCCAGTCATTGTTCGTTATTACGTTTTCGGTGATGTTATTATTGGAACACTCCAAAAGAATGCCACTCCCATACCAGCCGCTGTGCCGTACGGTGAAACCGCTCACGGATACATTGCCTTGTTCGCTTGCCACTATGATAACAGACTTGGTGCCGTTTCCGTCAATAATAGTGGTGTCAGGGTCTTCTCCAACAAGCGCTATTGACCTGTCTATCACCAGATGCTCACGGTAAGTTCCCGGCGCAACTTGAATGGTGTATCCTGGGTAAGCTTCATTTATGGCCTTCTGTATTGTTGGAAAATCGCTGGGAACCATGATATTTTCTGAGGATCTGACTGCGACATATTTAGACAATAAGTTGTTCTCTACGACTGTTTCGCCTTCTACGGGTGCCGCATACAACGTGATGTTATATCTTCCCGTAGCCAGTGGACTCCAAGTAAGACTGGGCGTGGTTGACTCTCCGCTCGCCAGTTGGCTAATTGACACAGAGTCAACAACGGTCTCATTGACCCATAACTGCATTGTAATGAAGCTCTCGTCATTCGACCCGAAGTTTAGCACGGTGCCATTAATCTTTGCCGTATCAAAGGGCTTTAAAACAGAAGGCGACTGCCAGTTTAGAACGGCGATATCTTGTTCAGGTACGGCTTGTTCTACGGCTCTTCTTGCATTGACCCTCCCAAATCCATAGTATTCATCAAATCCTGGGTCCCCCAAATCATCGGCCGTATAGCGCAGCTGAGCTCGCACTTGATCTCTTGCCATGTTGGGGAATCGACTCCAGATGAGTGCGGCCACCGCTGCAACTTGTGGACAAGCCATGGAGGTGCCGCTGAGAAAGTCGTAGTTCATCGCGTAGCCAGCATCATTTAGGGATACCCGAATGGTCGGCATCGTTGAGTAGATGTTTACGCCAGGAGCCGCAACCTCAACCCAATCTCCGAAATTTGTAAACGAAGCTGGCTTGTCACTTTCATCTGTTGCGGTCACGGCCACCACCTCTTCGTAAGCTGCGGGGTAGTGTTTACATTCTGTGGCGCTATTTCCAGCTGCGGCGATCACGAGTGCACCATGAGCAAAAGCGTACTTGATTGCATCATGGATCAAAGCGCTGTCTACGCCCCCCCAACTGAGGCTCAGAACGTCAGCGCCTTGATCTACTGCATGAACTATTGCGTTGGCAAAGTCGACAGCCCACCCCCACCCAGATCCGCCAATTGCCTTCTCAGCCATTATTCGGACCTGGGCTAGGCCTGCGATGCCAATGCTGTTATTGAGTACTGCGGCAATGATGCCAGCGCAGTGGGTTCCATGTCCATAGTCATCCATCGGGTCCGTGTCATTGTTTACCCAGTCGTATCCTAGCGGAGCATAGTTAGCAGCCAAATCTGGATGATGCCAGTCAATTCCTGTATCTATGACTGCCACAAGAATAGAGTCGTTGCCTCTTGTGGTGTTCCAAGCGTAATCTGCCTGAATTATGCGTGGTCCCCACTGCTTTGACCAATCAGGATCGTTCGGAACAAAATCAACCTTAAACCTTGTGTCGGGTTCGATATACCTCGCCAGTCCTGCATTCTTGACTTCTGACGCAAAAGCTGAAACAGCTGCACGCGGCATCTCGGCGACAACAGCGCCAATCTTATTATCCATTGAAACTGTTTTGACAAGTTTTCCTCCTTCGCCAACGAGAATACTCAGCAGTTTGGTATAGCTATTTGGTATTGCATCGTCAAGTCCTGTCACCAACTCTACAGAATCGTTGTCAACAAGAGCCAGATCACCTAGACTCAACTCTTTGTCAAGATCCAGGCGGTTTGTGTTTGGCACTGTTGAAGTTGAATAACCAGTGTGAGCCGGGTCGTGGTGAAACATCGGCCACCAGTCAACAGATTTTGCATTAGACTGTGCCCCAAAAACTCGAGAGCCGCTGTGAGAATCAACCAATCTAGAGAAAGAAGTGCTCATGGGGAAAATAGAAACCAAAAACAAAACAAATAGGACGAAACTAGTAACTGTTTTTCTTTTCATTCTCTATACCTTTCCCCCTTTTTTCCATCCTACCCCGAAAAAAAAGCCCTTCGACCAACCAATACTTTACCAAACAGTGTTATTTAAAATTTGTGAAACACAGTTTCAGCGGTTGCAAGGCCTTCACGTCTCCTGTCTTATGTACAGTTTGTTTTGGAACTATAGAATGCTAGGGCCACTTTTGCGTAAGACTGCGCACGCTTTGACGAAAGGTTGTGTTTTCTCACATTTTCCTAAACCAAATAACTAGGAGCAAGTTCTATATTCTTAAGAAAAGAGAGAAAGAGGGGATCGCGGGAGACATCTCCACTGCGGTGAGGGTTGAATCATTCCAGACCCACTTTTTGGCGGACCTGACCCACTGCAAACCTTTCTAAGATATCTATCTAATTCTTGCAGGTTGTTCTCGCTCTAGAAGACGATTCCACATGTGCTACCTATTTTGCCCAAGGCTGGCTTTTCAACGTCGTCAGAATTTGGCGTTTCTAGTTCATGTAGGGCATTCTGCCCCCGCCCCCATCGCCGCCTTGAGCTAGCTGCACTGCATCGCATTATTAGCGGGGTTGTTAAATGCCTTCGCCGAAGTGTCTGGATGCTATGATTAGATCTCTGCCGTCGACTTTGTCATCGTTGGTTATGTCTGCGTTCGGGTTCCATCCTAAGGTTGCCGGTGAGCCCGGATAATAGTAATCAGGGCCGTACGACCCAAAGGCTCTGGACAGTATTAGCAAGTCTCTGCCGTCGACCTTGTTGTCCATGCTTATATCGCCTACCCTGGCCACTTGGACCCATTTCACGCATATAGAAAAAGCACTTATGCAGTAGTTGCCGATTGCCCAACCAGCATCAGTGTTCCAGGTGAAGTTTAAGATTGCTTGGGCGCCTGGGTCTAGTTGAATTATTTGATACGTTGTGGGAAGCATGGTTGTGTTGCAGTACAGTGAAACGTCAAAGTTTTTCTGGGGGGTTCCTCCTTGATTGCTGATGGTGACGCTGATGTTTGTACTGTAGCCTTGGCAGACGACTGTTTTTGGACAGTTTGCACTGGTGATTGTGATGCCGGCGGGAGGCTGGGGCAGGCTCGTGACTCCGAACATTGACACGTGTGCTGACGTGCCATAGACCGTGTGGCTCGTCGTGTTAACACTCGTGGTTATGTCCGTCCAGCCGCCAGCCGTGTCGCTCCAGACCCACATGCGATTGAAAATCTCTGCGCCCGGTTGCTCCTTCTGATAGCTGTACGCTAGGCTAACATTGATTGGCAGCGGAAGGTTCTTCGTCGTGTTGATCTGATAGTAGTTCAGGCCAGCTAGGCCTCCAGGAATGGCGGGTGGTGTTGGCGGTATGCTGAGAGTCGTCGTCCCGTTCACACTCAGGTCTCCAGTTAGGCCAACGTCGCTGGTAACTCCAAACATCGACAGATGAGGCGACAAGCCATAAACAGTGTGGCTGGTCGTGTTGATGCTGGTGGTCACGTCTACCCAACAGGCTGAGGAATCATTCCACAGCCATATCTTCATGGCCTGTTGATCTTCCAGCGAAAGCCCCGATGAGCTGTAGCCGAATTGAAGGATTATACTGCCACTGTACGTAGCGGTCGTCGTGATGTCATTGCACACGACGGACGGGAATAGACTGTCAGGAGGTTCGGCCGCACAAAAAATCGTGGATCCCTGCGAGGATACACTGGCAAACGTGACGCTAGCATTCTGCGCGGGGAATGCTATAGTGACGTTAGTTCCTGTTGGTGTTAGAACACCTCCAATAGCATAAACTCTGTGATCCCCTGAGCCGACAAAAACTATCCCGCCAGCAACAGCAGGAGACGATTCCATGAACCCACCTGTTGTGTAGCTCCATATTTGTGTTCCCGTTGATGCGTTCAAACAGTAAGTGCGGTTATCATCCGAGCCGACGTAGACCATGCCGCCAGCAATGGCAGGACACGAATTTACACTGCCACCTGTTGTGTAGTTCCATATTTGTGTTCCCGTTGATGCGTTCAAACAGTAGATCATATGATCGTACGAGCCTACGTAGACCATGCCACCAGAGAGGGCAGGAGACGAAAACACATTGCCGCCTGTTGTGTAGCTCCATATTTGTGTTCCCGTTGAAGCGTTCAAACAAAGAATCCTACCATCACCTGGGTTTATTACATTCGTGCCGAAGTAGACCATGCCACCAGAAACAGCAGGAGACGAACCTACATTGCCAGTTGTGTAGTTCCATATTTGTGTTCCCGTTGAAGCGTTCAAACAGTGAAACCTATAATAAGGATAAATCCTCGTGTCAGCCGAGCCGACGAAAACCATGCCGCTGGAAACGGCAGGAGACGATTCCACTAAGTAATCGGTTATAGTGGTGTTCCAGATCTTGACGCCCGTTGATGCGTTCAAACAGTAGATCATATGATCACGCGAGCCAACGTAGACCATACCACCATCAACGGCAGGAGACGAAAACACTTGATCGCGTGTTGTGTAGTTCCATATTTGTGTTCCCGTTGATGCGTTCAAACAGTAGATCATATGATCATACGAGCCAACGTAGACCATACCACCATCAACGGCAGGAGACGAGTACACATTGCCGCCTGTTGTGTAGCTCCATACAGTGTTGTTCGTGTTTGGTGCTGTTGAGGTTGAGTATCCTGTGTGGTTTAGGTCGTGGTGGAACATGGGCCAAGAGTTTATGGGCGGCATACTGTCGACCATAATGGTTGCTGAGGTTCCTTTGGCCTTTGAGGAGTCAGCCGGTAGGCTCGGAGTTAATTCCATCGCAGCCGATACACTGAATATTGAAAGAACGATCAAGAACGTCAAAGCAATCGAAAGCCCACAAGAAACTATCCTCTTCATTCGCCTTTCCCCCGTATACTATATAATCATTGTCGGCGATTGAATTAATAGTTTGCCCTAGACAACTACTTGAAGAAAGATGCTCATCCTTCGATCGTAAGCAAGCAGAAAAAAGTGGAAGTTATGGGTGACATCTCCACTGTGGTGGGGGTTCAAATCTCTCCCGGCCCACTTTTCAATCCTATCCCCTATTACCAATCACTTTTTAGCTGAGTGTAGACCAGTGTGTTCTGTATTCTCTTGTGGCCGAGCAGGCGGGGTCTTCATCAAAACCCATTTATTGTGTGAGTCGATGGGGGTTCTTTCGAAAGCTATAAAAACGGTAACTGCCAACTAGTGCAACGTCATTCAGTCAAACAGATTGTGAGAAAATTGAAAAGAATCGCTATAGTTTGTCTGATCCTATGCGCAGTGATTCTCGTGTCGGCAGCTAACATGCCCAGGACACATGCCTCGATAGCAAGTTACAACTGGATTGGCGCGATAGCTCGGAATAGTCCAGATGATTTCTACGGCGTGTTGATAACGGCCTACGGGGAAAATACGACTGCAAACTTGGTGGTGAACGTATACAACGACCGCCACTTCCCTGATCAAATAAACGTCTCCGCCGTAAAAGTGGGCTTTGACTGGGGCCAAAACTACACTTCAGTTGAATGCAATATCACCAACCCGTTTGTCATACCCTATCTTCAATCACACGTCTTCACCGTTAGCTTCAAAGTTCCATCGGTCCTACTGGCAAACAACTTCGTTACACACGGCCACACCATCTACGTGGAGCTCGTGAACAGCACAAGTGGAAACGTGCAAATACTGCAGCCAACCTGGACGCAGAGCGGTGCCGGTTTCGCGGTGTTTTCTTCCGATCAGGCTGATGCCTACGACTTCAAAAAGCAGATTGAAGCATACCCGTCCACCACGACCATCAGTGGTTTTCCCATCCTCACGGCGCAAGCAAGGGAACTGATAGTGAAGTCGAACGTCGCGAAGACACTGGCACACAATGATTACACGCAAGGAGATTTCAGCGGCGCCAAAAAGTACTACGGAGACTCGCTGAACTACATACAAGAAGCCTACTCCAACGACACACAACAATGGTCCACTATCGAAAACGCTCTGACAACTCTAATACAAGGCGGGGCCGGCCTACTCATGTTCCAAGGATACGCTTGGCTCTTCTTCGGGATCGGCTTTCTACTGATGAGCATCGGCGTCCTCGTATACTTGACAAGAAAAAGACCAAAACCAAGCGCGTAGCTAATAGATCACTTGCCCATTCTGCAGGTCCGCGACGATTTCGCAGGCATCTCCTTTTTTTTTTAAGGAAACCTTAGCGCATGCTGACTATTTCTCTGCAGGCAAGAAAGTCAGGACTCTGGCTCCTCCCACCCAAATACTTGCCTAGCGCGATGGCATGAGAAGTGTTTTACGTGCGAGGCGCTCATGCCATGTTATGAGAGCCTTTGTCGGCGAGGTTGGATTTGTGATTGCGATTGACCGCGATTCTCTTTTTTTGAATCTCGTGATCAGGCGATGGTTGCTGGCTACCGTGTGGGGGGTTTAGTTGTAAGTTTTCGCGGATTTCTTTTAACCGAGAGTGCGACTGCAAGAGTTGAGAGGCCTGCAAAGAATGCGAGGGTCGTGATCCACGGGTATTCTGGCACTATTATGACTCCATGTCTCGACTGCGTGTAGTTGAAGTATACGTACGTGTTCGTGGCGTCTGTCCAGTTTTCAAACGGCCACGGTTCATCGTTAAGCAAGACCGTGTAGTTCCCATGCCAGAGGTCCTGAACCATGATGTTTGGTATCGTTAGCCTGCAGAAACCAATCGTGGATTGTGGGCCGGTGACGTTGAGGTTCACCATTCCATGGGCAACATCAACTTGAAAGTCAGAGATCGTCGAATTGCTCGTCACGTCAACTTCGCATGCCGTTCCATTCCAGGTGCCAGCGTCAAACGGGCTAAACAACCCCATCAAGGCATATCTGTCTGTATTGTTTGCATCAATCGCTAATGGCAGGTCTCCTATGCCGTCGCTGCCCGTTTCATTCTGATAGGGGCCGCTTAAAGAGTCTGTCCCGGTATAATCAGTCCAGTAGTTTCCGCCCGAAGGATAACCATCATCCCAAATATTCTGTGAATACCAGATATTCTGTGAATAATGTGAATTACCTTGACCCGTTAGGAAACCTCCCCCGTACACATTGGGGTTTATGAAGTTGTTGTGATAAATGCCGTTCAGGTTTGAATAATATACAAAGATGCTAATCGGATTATCTTCTATAACATTTCCTTGCACTAGGTTGCTGTTGGAATCGCGCACATCTATTCCGATGTAGAATGAATTCTTCACAACGTTGTTGCTGATCGTGTCGTTGCAGGAGTGCATGAGAGCAATGTTGGCGCCCCATATTGTACTCAGATCTGGGTTGTAGTTTCCGCTTAACGATACGATGTTTCCCTCTACAATCGTGCGGTTTGAATAACCCAAGAATATGCCGTGGATATTATTGAGTGTTATATTGTTGTCGCTTATGGTGCAGTTGTTGGAATGATCAACGTGGATGCCATCACTTGAGCTGTTTTGCACGGTGAAGCCGTTGATTAGGACGCTGTCGGCTGTGACTGTGATTGCTGTTGTGCCGTTGTCCGCGTCTATGATCGTGTGTGTCCTGTCGGTTCCGAGGAGGCTTAGCGTCTTGTCAACCATCAAGTGCTCGTGGTAGGTTCCGCTGCCTACCAGAATCATGCTTCCGGGCGAAGCAGAGTCTATCGCTTCTTGAATCGTCGAATAGTCGCTCGGAACCCTGATCACGTTTAGCCCCGCGTTACCTGAGGAAAGAGGCGACGCGGAAACCACTGACGCCGCCAGCAAGAACACAAACATCAGCAAGAGATAACCCCTCAAGTTGTTCACGCTTTGTCCCCTCTGCTTACTACGACGATATAACCTATAAGCACTCTGCCATTACTATACTTGAGAGACTTAATTCATGAAAAAACTCATGCGTACAATTTTAACTCTTCTCGCCTCCTTTCCATTGGTGCCGAAACTTGCGTTTGCTCTGGAACCTAGGATTTCGTCCACTAGAACATGTGAGAAAACCCTTATACATTAACGACTTATTGCCCCAGACGATGAGGTTAACTCCACATTCTACGCTTTCCGAAAGTGATTTGGAAGAGCTCCCAATATCCTTTCTAAGAAAAAATCCTGGTGCTTGCTGCTGCGGCACGTGCTAGTTCTCTGTGAGGGTCTTCTCGACTTGGTGCGTGTCGGTTGTCGGGGCTTTGCAGGCAAAGTCTTTGCAAATGTACGCTGTTGTCTTGCCCTCAATGGTCTTCATGTTTCTCGTGAAACCTGCGAGCTTCTCCAGCTTTGAGTCTCCAGTCGTCTTGAACAGGACAATCTTGTTGGGAAGATATTTCGTCCTGACGGAGTATAGCATGTCAATCATTTCTTTAGAGTCCAGGTCGCCGACGAGGACTATCTCGTGTGAAGGCCCGAAAAGAAAATCAAGAGAGGCCAGAAACATAGTATCGTAGAAGGGCAACTGCATCACCTGCGATGAAAATGCTTTGACTAAGCTTTCAGCCTTCTGCACGTAATCTTTGTTCCCCGTCATTCGTGCGAGCTTAAGCAGATTTAGAAGCCCCACGGAGTTGCCGGAAGGCAAAGCGCCATCCCGAACTTCTTTGTATCTTATCAGAATTTCTTCGCTGTCATCAGCCGTGAAGAAGAACCCGCCATTGTCTGCGTCCCAAAAATGCTCATTCGCCATGTCCTGAAGCCTTATGGCCTCGCTCAGGAATCGTACTTCAAAAGTCGCTTCATAGAGCTCTATCAACCCCCAAATGAAAAAGGCATAGTCATCCACGTTGCCGGGCACGCCTGCTTCTCCATCCCTAAACCTGTGTAACAGTCTTCCCTCAGGCGTCTGCAAATTCTCAAGTGTGAACTCTGCAGCTCTCGTGGCAGCCTCTCGGTATCTAGGTTCATTGAAGGCTTGAGCGGCCGTTGCCAGCGCAGCGATCATTAGCCCGTTCCAATCAGTAAGAATCTGGTCATCTTTCGCTGGAGGAACTCTCATCTTTCTCGTTCCAAGAAGAGTTTTTCTTGCCTCCTCCAGCTTGTCTTGAAGTTCTTGATTGTTCATGCCGAGCTCAGATGCCAATTCTCCCAGGGGCTTCGTTAGATACAGGATGTTTTTCCCCGTTCTCTTCTGAAGCAGCTCGTCCACGTAGTTTCCTTCAAGACGGATGTTGAACACCCTTTCGACCAGAAAAGAAGCGTCACCCAATTTTTCTTTCACCTCTGCCTCGGTCCATAGATAGAATTTGCCTTCTTCATCTTCGCTTTCGGCATCTTCGGCTGAATAGAACGCTCCGTCGGGATGTAAGAGACTTGCAAGAGTGTATTCGAAGATTTCCTCTACTGTTCTGCGGTATTCTTTTTTGCCTGTAGCCTGATAGGCTTCCGTGTAGGCCAATGAAATGAGGGCTTGATCGTACAGCATCTTCTCAAAATGGGGAACAAGCCATGAGGAATCGGTTGAATACCTGTGAAACCCGAGGCCCACTTGGTCGAAGATTCCTCCGAGCCTCATCTTTTGCAGTGTTTTCTCGACCATTCTGAGAGCCTTCTGGTTTTTTCTCCGTTTCCAGTACCTGAGCAAGAAAAGAAGATTATGCGCAGTCGGAAACTTTGGGCAGCTGCCGAATCCACCGTTGACCAGGTCGAAACTGTCTGCTAACCCGATGAAGGCTTCGTCCAGAATCTCTTCAGTCAGGTCCTGTCCGTTCGCTTTCATCTTGCTGAGGTCTGCTAGGTTCCTAGTATTCTTCTCAGCATCGTCGAGCAGTTTCTGTCTGTCCCTTTGCCATATGTCGGACACTTTCTGGAGAAGGTCAATCAGGCCTATTCTTCCAAACTTGCTTTCTCTTGGGAAGTACGTGCCGGCGAAGAACGGCCTCTTTTCAGCCGTCATCATAATAGTGAGAGGCCAGCCTCCGCTTCCCGTGAGTAATTGGCAAACGCTCATGTATGTGCCGTCGATGTCAGGTCTCTCCTCACGGTCGACTTTTACGGAGACAAATTTCTCGTTCAACAGACTCGCAACTTGGTCATCTTCAAAAGACTCCCTCTTCATCACGTGGCACCAGTGGCACGTAGAGTAGCCTATGGACAGGAAAACGGGCTTGTCCTCTTTCCCTGCCTTTTCAAAGGCTTCTTCGCTCCATGGATACCAGTCCACAGGGTTGTACGCATGCTGCAGCAGATACGGGCTTTTCTCGTTTATCAAACGATTTGGTTTTCTAGGGCCGCTCATCAATCTTCACGACGTTCATGTCCACCGTCTGACGCAAGTTTCTATGGCTTGTCTCATAGGTCTCGAACATGGGGAGCTTGAGTCTAAAGCTCGATACTCTGCCCTTTCGCTTGTTTTTCCTTGCATTCCTCGAACACTTCTACTGCCCGGCGTATATGAGGAATGGTGATGGACCCGCCGACAACCAGTGCAACATTTAAGGCTTCGAAAAATTCGGCTTGGCTGATGCCTTCCTGTACGCAGCGGAGGATGTGATAAGTGATGCAGTCGTTGCAGCGTAGGACGGTTGAGGCCACCAAGCCCAGAAGCTCTTTGGTCTTCGCGTCCAAAGCTCCTTTCTCGTAGGCCCGGCTGTCAAGAGCGAAAAATCTTTTGATCCCAAGGTTTCCGCTCTCGAGGATACGCTCGTTCATTCGCTCACGGTATCTCCTAAACTCTTCAAGAGTATCCAAGGCTATCACGCGATAGTCTTAGTCACACGGAGCCAAAAGGCTTTTTCCCCCAGCGTCCGCATCCTGAAGCCAGCTAGGGGGACAAGCTTTACTAGTCGTTTCGTTTTTCAGTCAACCAAACAATTGACTAATAAGGTGGAAGACTGCGATGGACGTGCGGGAACTACTGATCATCAGGCTTCAGCGTGCGATAAGGAAGTGGCACCTAGACAGGCTGCTCCGCACTGGAGGACACATGTACGCGTTCAACGATTACTTCAAGGGCTTCGACAAAGTTGAGGCCGTCAGAGAAATATTCGGCGAAAAAACCGAAAAAGTTCTGGCCAACTTGAAGGTCGAGTTCACCTGGTTTAGAAGCTACATGTGGGTAAGCAACGTCGATGGCCACATCACGATCAGCGCATACTACTTGAACAACGGAGACAAAACCGACGTGTACCTAGACCTGATCCACGAGTTAGTCCACGTGAAACAATTCATAGAAGGAAAAGAACTATTCGACACCAACTACAGCTACAGCAACAGACCCACGGAAATCGAAGCCTACCGACACGCAGTCGAAGAAGCCAAACGTCTAGGACTCACCGACGAGCAAATCTGCACGTACCTCAAGACAGAATGGATGAGTATCGCCGACCTGAAGCGACTCGCAGACGCCCTCAACATCAAATGCGCCGCAACCAAAACCGAGCGAACGAAATGACCGCCCGATTTCCATTCAATCACACGCGAAAACTCATGCTTAAACCCCGAAAAAACCGACCTAGGAGGGGGGGTATCAACTGTTCGCGTGTTTTCAACCCAACAGTTGAGTAGGTTCAACCCGCTTTGGCCATCAGCAAACATGAGGCATCTTGTCCAAAGATGAAAACCTACCTAGGAGGGGGGAGGTGCGTTTATGGCGTGTTTTCAGCCCTAAACCGCAGGTCCGCCTGCGAAATCAGTGCACGGCGGTCCAACACGTGAAGATCGAGTCTCGCAGCATGACAAGAATATATCAAAGCCGTCAACCGTAAGTAAGGCATAAGCAGACAGGCTGAACAGGAAATCTGCACGCATGAGCACACTCATAAGCAAATACGAGCCTCTATGCTAACCTTTACCTAACGTTTATATCTCGCAGCCTTATTAGATTCTTGGTGAGAAAAACGAACCCGAAAGAAGAAAAGAAATACCTCGAAGATTGCGAGCAGTTCCGAAGATTCCTCGCAGCCTTGCAAAAATCGCTTAGAGGCGACGAGTAAAATGCCGGAACAAATAACAGTCAAAGAACGCATGAGCGAGTGGGCGAGCAAATACCCAGAAGTTCAGCAGTGGCTCTCACACGCGAAACTCCAAAGGCCAATCCAAAACATACAGGGTCTTTACAGGTTTTGCGAGTGGGCTCGTAAGACGCCTACTGAGCTTCTTGCACTCAAGAAAACTAACCCAAGCGAAAACTTCGCTGAAAAACTGCTCGACAAATTTTGCGGAACAAAAATAGAGGGCTTCCCAGAATCTCAAAAATTCGTGGCAAGCGTCGCGGTCAAGAGCTTCTTTAAGCATAACTACGCGAGTTTAGAGAAAGCCTCAGGCAACATGACTTTAGAGAAAAGCAAGCCTTACAACGCGCTCTCGAAAGAGGGCCTAAGAAAGCTTTACAACCACGCATTAAACCCAAGAGACCGCGCTCTCATACCGTTCGTAACATGCACGGGCATAGCGAAAGAAACACTCGCCAACTTGCTTTGGAGTCATTTAGAGCAGGATTGGGAAAAGAAGGACCTTCCCTGCATTAATCTAGGCCCCGAGCTACTCAAAGGCCACGGCCACGGAAAATACAAAGACGTGCGGCAAATAACCTTTCTCACGCCTGAGGCCAAAGCTGCGCTAAAGGTTTACAAAGAATGGGTCGAAAAAAAGCTGGGCAGAGCAGTTATGCCGAACGAGCATATCTGGCTCGATACGTACCAAGAGATAAGAGACGGCGAGAAAACGGGTATCTATAATCCGCTCACGTATCACATGTTCGGGCATGCAATACTCAGGCTCAGCAAAGAAAGCGGGGTTCCCTTTAGCCTCCACGACGGCCGAAGGTGGGTAAATACAGCATTAGAAGGCATCGCTATTTCTGCTAATTGGGCTCATAAAATCCGCGGCCGAAAAGTCAGAGGCGAAGAGGCACCGTATAGTCAACCACTCATCGAGCAGCTTCGAGAGAAATATCGTTTGGCAGTACCTGCGTTAGAGTTTACGAGCGAGACGTCTAGTGCTGTCGAAGACCGATTAAAAAGTCTAGAAGCTTTTCAAAAAAGTCTAACTCCTGAGCAGCGTGAGGAAGGTCGAAAGGCTGGCTTATTCGCTAGGTCAACGGACAAAAAGAAGGGTCGAAAAGGTTACAAGGTTAGAACTGGACCCAAGCCTGACGATGAGAAACCTGAGGACTGCAAAGACGGCCAGCACTGCGACACAGACTTCCTCCAGATACCTGAGGCTCAACTCTTAGACCACCTGAAAGTCGGCTGGAAAATCGTTAAGGAACTCGCAAACGGCGAGGTCATAGTTAAGCGTGCCCGGTCGCCACTAGGTATTTTCTCGAAAGCCCAATAGTCCTATGTTGAAACACGGGGTCATAGATTACCCCTTCAGCTCCCGCAAAGCCTCCGCGAAGGTTGGGAAATTGTTTCCATTGGTTGTTTGAGCTATGAGCGTCAGTGCACTCGTCACGCTAGTAGGGATAGATAGATCTAACCAGAATATACTGTGGAATGCTGATAAGAAGGCGCACACCCATACATAAAAGGAAAAAATACATACATCTATACCAGAGCTGATTACGTTTCCGATCGGAAGTACGAAAGAGGAAAGCATTCGCTTTCTTAGAAAGGCTTCGCTGTCTTAATCTATCAAAGTACCTTCTTTCGAGGATTGCAAGACAATACGGTACCAATGAGAAGCTTAGCAGATTCAATGGGAACCAGGCTAATGGTTCATGATACAAATATGCCCAGTACATTGATGCAGCTTGAACAGGAACTTGAACAATACCATTGATGAGAATAGCCCAGAAATAGAACCGAAAGCCTATGTTGTCACCAAGAATAGCAACGAACTGCCCTACTAAAACAACTACAAACACCAAGATCGCTGCCAGCCCATAGAAGAGCAACGGAACATTTACTTTGGCTTGGCTCAAGGAATTGTTAACGAGGAACCCTAAGACAAAGAGCATTATTGAACACAGAACACCAAATATTGCATCTACCTTGGACAAGAACTTGTCCTCTTCTTGACGGCGTCTCATTGAAACGATTTCATCGTATATTTTTTGCAGAGAAGCTTCATTTGAGGACATTCGTTTTTCTCTTGCTAAGTCTTCTCTTGCATCCGGTCGTATATGAGCTTTTTCAACAGGCCGCTAATCCTAAAAATGAAACTCCGTAGTACCGGCCGGCCCGCTCAAAGATGGCTACGAAATAGTCCACAGGCTCACAGACGGACAAGTCATCGTCAAGCGCTAGGCCCCTCCCCCCGTATACTTTTTTGCGAGTCAACATACGGCCTTCCCGCGCCTATGTTAATGACTCGGTACTTCCGAGGTTTTTAGGCTAGGCTAGCAGCCGTGGAAAGTCTACTTTTCAGCATCCTTACAGCAGATTTGGACGTAACCTTTAAAAGATAGATTTACGTTACCTTTAACGTAGAAACCTAAAGGAAGTAATGTAAAAATGACAGGTCAAATCGCGTTTACTGCTGAAGATTCGCTTGTTAAAGCGATTGATGAACTTGCAGAGAGAATTGAGCGCAGTCGGTCAGAGACTCTTAATGCAATCGTCTGGGTAGGCATCCAGCGTCTCAAAGCCAATCCGCCTAAGAACTTCGGTGAGCTTATCGAAAGCGTTTCAGCCGGTACGGGAGCAACTATGCGAAGCGAGCCGGGCTTTACCCAACAACAACCACGGCCTGAAACGCGACCATTCATCTTCGGTGAAGACCAAAAGATAACGCTGCCGACTGTTAAAGAAACTGTGAAGCCGCTCTTTCAGAAGACTCTCAACCAGGCAATCGCCATCGGTTCATCCGGCAGAGTCAAAGTCTTCCACATTAACGGACGCAAGGAGTACATCCTTGATACTGATCCGAAGCCAATTCCTATTCTAAAGATAGGAGAAACAGCAGATCAAACGATCATTGGAATAGACGAGCAAATGGACGGTTGCCAAATAGACGTGACTTACAATAGGAATGAACAAGGCACAGCTATAATACCAAAAAAAAGTCCAGCACCAAAAGAAGCTGGGCTCACAGAAGCGCGTATTCTCGAAATAGTTGGACGATTTCTTTCAGGAGAAATCCAATAGAAAGGTGGTGATAAACATGCAGATTAAATACTATGTCCCTTTTACAGCAGCAGATAACGTCGATGCGCAGTTGGCCATCAAAGAGAGACTTTTGCCGATCGAAGGTACAGCTATTGATACTTCTGTGAATGCGAATAAATGGCAGGTACCTAGTGAAGACTTGGACTATTTCGTAAGCAGCCTTCAAGGAAACCAGCTTCGTATAGATCACGCTGAGAGTGCTATGGCTGTGATCGGAAAGGTTCCGGTTGCAAAAAGAATCGGTGACTCTGTATACTTTAGAGCAGAGATCGGTGATTTACCGATTATCGAGAAGGTCCTGCGGGGCTACTTGTCGCATGTCAGCGTCCAAGTAGACAGTGATGACGTCGAATGTAGTCAATGCCACGAACAAACACGCAAGGAAGGTATCCTAGTGCACCTTTGCCCGGGTGCTTGGGAAATAGTCCATAAACCCAGAGTCCGCGAACTCAGCATAGTCGCGAGCCCTGCCTACAAAAACACTGAGTTTAAGCCTCTAGGCTTTGCTGCTGCAATGAACGCTTCGCAAAACTATACTGCTCACGGCATATCTTTCGATGAAAGGAAGTGGATGCTTCTGCACAGGCTTCAGCACGCACAGAAAAACCTCATGGGGCAGAAGCTTCAGGAACTAGACGAAAAAATTACTGAGCTACGAGCGTTCGACGAAGAACAGTTGAATGCTCGTAGGCTAAGCGGGATGCTAGCAATACTCAAACTAAACATGTGCGTCCAAGTCCTGAAAAACGCTGAAGCACGAAGATCACAACCCTGGGCGTTTGATCTTGAAGACGCTTTAGGATTGCGTAGATCAGGTATACGGGGTTTCGGGGGAGGTGATTGAACGATGAGTACGCAAAACAAGGTCAAAGAAGAGTCAGTACAAAAAGTGCTCAAGGGTATCGATGCGATTCGTCCTGAGGGTGCGCAGCCACTTACTGATATGAGCAAGATAGCAGACGAGATGCAAACGAACGTCGAAAGCGTGATCGGAATCGATCCGAGAACAACTAAGCCTCAAACGCCTCAGAAGTGAGGATTATGCCAGACAAAAAAGAATCCCTTTTTGTTGATCCGGAACGCATGAAGCGGTTTCGTCTCGCTCAATTCGAGCGTGACGAGGCTGCACGACTGAAGTTAACGCTTGGAGGAACCAAAAAGTGAGCATATTCAACGACCTACCGAAGAAGCTCGTTGCGCGAAGACTTCAACAGCTTAAGATGAACATCATTGGGATGAAGCTCGAAAGGTTAGACTTGGACATCGCGATGCTCATAACGTATGAGCAGAAACAAAAAGACCCCAGAATATTGGAGCTTCAAGAAAGACTATTGACAATCGCTCGCGAGATAGAAGAACTTCCGGATGAGTTAGATTGGAGGCTTCCTAATGCTTAACAATGCTCTCTTCCACTTTCTCAATAAACCAGTCTTAATAGAAACAGAAGCTGGCGAAATCGCAGGAGTCATGCTTGGCGTATCTAACAGGGGCGAGAACCTCGCGGTCGGCGACCTTCGCAGCAGGCAGTTAATAATCGTCAAAGCATGGCGAGCTGTGAAGTCAGCGAGGTCAAGCACATGATGCTGACAAAAGCAGGCTGCACGGGTGCTGATGTTCTTACAGAGCTGAGTTCTAAAGGTTCTATCTCAACTCTGGACTCTTGCATCAACGCTCTTGCAGGCCTCAGAACAAGTGGGTCTTGGGATTGGCTTTCGGTGTCTCGCGGTCCCACGGCTCATAGGGCTATCGAGTTAGTCGATCCAAACCGGCTGACTCGATAGCCCACGATTGAGGATGAGAAAATGATGCGCCATAAATCCAAGTTGTAGAGAGCTTGACTTTGAACATGATAATCACCGGAGGTAGAATTTAATGCGAAGGGAAGAGTTCGGTGAGTTGAAACAGAAAGACTTGGAACATGTCGTCGAACCGTTGAAGAGAGACCGCTTTCTTAAGAGCGTCGTTGACATCGGCTTCGACACGGAGTATACAATCGAGGACTTGAGTTCTGAACGTGAACTCTTAAGCGTTCAACTCTCACTAGGCGTCTCTAAGAACAGCGTTTATGACGTGAATAAACGTGAAGGAATCACGTCACGTGAGCTTCTGGACTACGCGCTTCTCTTCTTGAAAGAGCATGGCATCGAGAAACCGAAACATATTTTTCTTATAGCTCACTTCGCAATCGCTGAACTCTCGAAAGTCTCTGACTTCTATGATGAGTATGAGAAAATTGAAAACGGGCACATTGTTAAAGTGAGGCCGAGAGTCGCAGAGTTCACTAAGGCGATTTCATGGAGCCGCCGCTTCGACGATGAAGACGTGACGCTTCACATCATGGATTTATTCGGCCACTTCAAAATGGGCTTAGAGAAAGTCGGCGACAGCATCGGTTTAAAGAAAATCAGCTTAGAAGGAATCGATGGTAAAACGCATGAATACTGGATTACGCACATGAAAGAGCTTCAGGAGAAGCATAGAGAACGATACGATGAATACGCGGTTCGTGACGCTGAAATCGCAGTCGTGATGTGGCAGCAGCTTATGAACCGCTATGGTCTACTTCACATTGACCCACACTTTTACGGCACGTATAGCTCGATAACCGTAGCCGCGTTCAGGCGCAACAACATGAAGAAACTTCCATGCCAGGCTGTCGAAGAGAAAGTTCTGAGCAGACAGAAGTTAAAAGACGGCACGTGGCGGGAGCATATTCAGAAACGTTTATGCTACGCTGGCGACCTTAATAGTAGACGTTTAGCATGTTTAAGCTACTGGGGTGGAAATAATCAAGCGTTCGCTCGCGGTTATTTCCCAAATATCACAGCGACTCAATGGGATTTTAAAAGCCTCTACATCATCGCTGGAATCCTGCAACCACTTAGCAACGAGGATACGAAGTATAAACTGATAACGCTTGAAGATGTTCGAAACGGTGCTGAAGGCTTCTGTGAGGTCGAGTTCGCTTTTCCGCAGAGCTTCAATAAACCAACTCTCCCAGTGCAGACTGACTACTATCAGAAGCTGATGTTCCCGTTAAAAGGCTGCTCTTACTGCACAGCTTCTGAGGTTCGTGAAGCCTTAACGTTAGGAGTCAACATCACATCATTTCACGGCTATGGCTTCCAACCAACAGAGAACGAGGTTAACAGTGACCTTCGACAGTTTCTAATAACAATGCTGGCGCGGAAAGACGACCTTGAAAAGAGCGGTAAAAAGCAGAGTGCTGACTACGCAATCGAGAAAGCTCAAATGGTCGGCTTCATCGGACGCTTCGCATACATGAAAGCTGGCTCGAACGCTGAAGATATAACGCGGCTACTTCACTTCAGCGGATTAAAAAGCGAAGAGTTCAGAGCTTACGGCAGAAAGAAAGCGATTCGGGCTATGTATACTCGGAGCGAAGTCGGCGGCTCATGGAGTATCGAGTGGGCGTCTCTTATACTCGGAAAAGCACGAGCACTAGCAGGTTGGGCGATTAATCAGGGAACATGCCTCACGATAAGCACAGACGGCGGCTTCTGGCTCGGAAACCCGCATTTAGATGAGAGTAGCCTATGCCGTGAACTTGAAGCTTTCCACAGCGGTATACGTTTAGAGAACCTTGTTGATGAGCTTTGGATTTGCAGGAACCGCTGTTACATCGCGTGGCTAAACTGTAAAGCTGTTCACGTCGCGATGGGAGGCATCGCTGTCCCGGGTAGAAGTAGTGAAGAGAAAAAAGCAAACTTCGAAGCGATGGTCCGAGAGAACTTAGCAGCAGGGAGACAAGTGAAGCTTGAAAGCGAAACCTTTCGGTTAAGCGGCCTCATGGACTACGTGCACGATGGCATCCCGTTAAACTCGACGCAGCGTAAAACGAAGAAGGTAAGCTGGCGCTATGATGGTAAACGTAAACTCGACAAAGACGTGAACCTTTTTTGACAGAGAATAGCTTTACGAAGCCATACGAGAGCATCGAAGAAGCGTATTGTACGCAGTTCCCAGCGAAGAAGTCTGGAAGGCCCCGTGGAGCGACGAAACTAACAGAGAAAGAAATTACTGAGATTAAAGCAGCAGAACAGAATGTTACGCATAAAGAACTTGCCAAAAACTACGGCGTCTCGATAAGCACGATTGAGAGACTCCGAAGGTGACTCCTCAAAAACATGTTCTATCTTATTAGATAAACAAATACTTGAGGACCTGAGTAGCATGATCGTAGCATATATCAGGAAGATTATCGAGAGGACAGACGATGTAAAGCAGACTATAGATAAGCTATCCGAGTTAGCTGTAAAAAACACGCTTAAAGACTGGCCCGGCTTGATGGATAACTTGAAGCTTCCGCGGACCACATCTTGGGAAAATCTTTGGAGGTTTTACCATGAAGACGCGCACGTTCATGACCTCATGAATAAGAGTCTTAGGGAGCATAAAATTGCTTACCTCGGTGAAATAGCTGTGCACGTGTTACTCGGCTCAGACTGGCACCGCGTTTTCGAGTTTAACAACCCAGACGTTTGGGGGCATCAGCCTGATGGCCACATCGGCCAAGAATCTTACGACGTGAAGACGCGCCCTAAGAACGAGTGGGGTTTAACTGTTTACAAAAAAGTTCTGAAAGACTCTTACTATGTTCTCGGCCAAAATAAAGCCCGTGAGGATGCCGTTAACCTCGTCGGCTACGCGACTGCTGCTGAGTTAAACTCAGACCCTCGTGATAAGTATGGTAATTTCGAGCGTTCGCGTGAAAGACTTCATCCAATCGAATTTTTTAAACATGAGCTTGTTCATGAAGGTTTAGCTCATATATGTGGTAATAAGTGGAACTTAGTCTCAGGCTCTCTACCTTAAGCTCCTCAAGTATTTGTTTATCTAATAAGATAGAACATGTTTTTGAGGACCTTCTAAAAGAAATATGTGCTGGGGAGCTTCTGTGTGTATCCGAATTTTGGATGCAATGGATGTAGAAATGTGGCAAAGCGCGTTTTCGGAGTTTTCAGTATAAGATTCTTTTCAACTTTTTAAGTCAACGAAATTAGTAGGGGGTAGGCCGCGATCTTTGCGATAATCCTACTTGTTTTCAAGGTCTCATGTCAGAAATTAGCCTACTCGTTTCACGGCCGTTGAAAAATAGTAGGGGGGGTAGGCGGTCCCATAGGAGGCGTTGTTGACGGGCATTTCCACAGGGAGGCAGGATTTATTAAGCAAACGAGATAATAAGCTATTTTTAAGGCGATTATCGTGAAGCGGGTCTTATTCTTTGAGGAACGAAGCATAGTATCTCGCCCCTCACGATTTTCACCGAAAAGAAAAGGAGAAATAGAAAAATGAAAGCAATCAAGAGCAGGAAAGCGAGGATCTTTGCAAGCATTCTTTTAGGCATTCTGGCAGCCTCTTTCGTCGCGTACGCAGCCATCAGGTATCAGACAACGATTCAGAACCAAGTCAACGTCACGACTTACGGCGTACAGTTAGACGTTGTCAGCACGGGCGCACAGGTTACGTCAATAAGTTGGGGAAGTCTGACTCCCCCGCAGACGATAACTACTGATACGATATACGGCGGCGGTACAGGAAGTCTTGTGGTGAAGAATGTAGGAGACTTCCCATGCTGGATCACTTGGAATAGTACAGTGATGCCTCAAGGGTTTACTTTGCTGGCAGGGTTTACTCAGGACGGATCAAATACGAACCAATGGACTCAGAATACTGAGGCTCTCGGTAAAGCCGGCGGTGCTATACCAGTTGGCGGACTAAGCGATCGCGTATTCTTTTATATCTCTGTTGATTCCAGCGTCGTGCGGGGAACATACAACTTCACCATCGTCCTGCAAGCAGTAGACTCAGCGAGTGGTTAGGAGACTTGACAATGCGAAACCTCAAACTCCCTCTTTTTTCCCGCAAGCGAATGAAGCTCTTAATCGTAGGCATATCTCTGATCGCGATCGTGGCATTCGGTCTCGCGTATGCTGCGACGACAAGCATCCCCGGAAGCGATTTGACCAACACAGGAATCATTAATCCGGCGACTGGCTCAACAGCTTCACCGCTTCTCATGGTTCGCGATGATAGCGTGCAAAAAGCAATCTCACAGGGAAAGAATGAAAGCGCATTAGTGCAGATCACAGACATCCCATGGGGAAACGTTTACACAGCTACTGATAGTTTCAAGGCTCTCGGCAACTGCACGGTTGACTTATACAATAATGATTCGGCAACCACCATTTACCCGAGTTGGAGCGTCACGAACCTACCCACAGGATTAACACTGACCGCATACGTTGAAGTCTATGTAGATCAAAAAACAGACGTCTCAGGCAACTTAATCGGGTTTCCAACTTGCAACCCTGCAACAGGCGTCGCATGGGCTGAAAACGATGCTAAAATGTTCTACCTGCCACCGAAGGACATGGCCACCGCAAGTCTCATGAAGATCGATTTCGTGCTCGGTTTCACGGCTAAATACTCGGCAGTTGCGCAGCAGCTCCGCTTCCTGATAAGCTTTGCTCTCACACCGGCGACTTAGTAACCTACCACGCGATCTCTCAAACTCCCTTTTTTTTCATTAAACGCGGCCGAAGCGTCGCTGAGCGTGGCCAAGCGTTCCAAGCGTCTTGAAATCGTGACCGTGGCTTTAAATTGCTGGCTGCCAAAGGTTCTTGGAGGCAGAACAATGACCAAAAATCAAAAAGAAGCCCGAACATGCCACGAATGTGGATTAGAAGCCTTCGACGAATGCGAAACCCAGAAACAGCATATTCCAGCAGACGAGAACTTAGCGCCGTGCAAGTTCTGCTCTCGTAACCCTAAGCGAGTCGGATGGTACGACTTTTACGAGGCCCAATGGACTCTCGACGTAAAAGGCAACGCGATAATAGAAGACCCAGACCCGCACGCCGTAACTCTCCTCAAAACTCTCCACCAAATTCTCCAGAAAGAGATCGACTTAACACCTGTGCAGGAGGTGAGATAGTGGCTGCACTAAATGAGGCTAAGCCTGACTTTAAACCGAAGGCCACGCTGCCTAAAGTCGATGCTAAAGATTTGACGCCGAGCAGCAGAAGCCCCGTTATTCCGGTCGTAAAACCCTCAGAGAAGTCGAAGAAGTTGAGGAAAGATATTGAGAACTTGGTCTACGATCCAACGAACGATAGAAAGGGTACGCCGAAAAAGAAGCTTGAAACTGAGAAAAAGTCAGCATCGAACGAAGATAAAGGCGAGTTAATCCCGAAAGAAGCCCCGGAAGAGATCGAGCAGCCGAAGGCCACAGAAAAGAAGCCAGTTGCGACGTCGCCAACAGAGAAAAAAGATAAGCGCATATTGAAGTCTGTGAAACCCGCATCGAAAAAAGAGATTACGTTCCCAATCGAATCGTTCGTTAACGAATACCAATACCTGAAAGTATCGAAGAAAATTCTTGAGAAGATTGAATGGTACGAGAAAATCGATGCGAGACGGAGCAAAACGGTTACGGTAACGCTCGACTTTGCAGAGGGCGCACTAATCGTTAAGAAGAAAAGCGCCTAAGTTCCCTCTCTCTTTTTTTTGATAGGTGGTATGGACCCATAGCGGTAGTATTAATTAGGGAGTTACTATTTTGACCTTTAATTGTGGCTTGAATGGAAACAAGAATAAGAGACCTACGAAGAAACGGAATCCCCGTCACTTTTGGGCCTGTATCCGACCCCAATAGATTCCAAATTGATTTGCTTGACGAAGCGCGGGAAAAACTTACATTTGGCACATTTAACCTCAATGACTTTCGGGTCGTGATTGGCGACCGCCTAGGAGAGAAGCCATACCCCGTTACTGACAGAGCCACCATGCCACCAAATTATCAATGTGAAGGAAGCGTCTGGGTGACCTTTTATAGACCAGACGGAAAAGACGCAAGTATTGGACTAGTTCCCTTTTTGCATACAGATGACTCACACCATAATTTCTGGCTCTATTGGAGCGATTTTGACGGTTCAAAAGATGCGTCAAGGTACATACCAGGACATCAAATTCCAATTGATGAGCCGATAGCTATCAAGATGATTTGCGGGCGAGACATACGCAGTGGAACGGTAGTCGTCAGAGCATAGCGCGCCATAAATCGAAGGTTAAAATAACTGATCGAACAATTATTGAAAGATAAGCATTGACGGACAATTCGCGTAGTGCAGAAGAAATAAGAGGCTTGTACGTTCTAGGTCTTCTAGCCGTTCTTGCATCCATTAGAATCCAACAAAGCACCATGAATATTAAGATCGGGACTAGCGAATATAGCGTCCTTCCGTTTCTAGATATAACGATATTGCTGTGGTCTCTATACGCCTTCTTCATGGTTCTGGGTTTTTCAGAGGACATAATTGGAAGGAGGGGTTCAATTGCCTTCAAAGAAACCGCAAAACTATATCTAATGCTTAGTTTTGTTATGCTCGCGTTTCTTACTGTTATGCTCGCCATATTTGCATACGGACTCCGTTTACTATGGGAGTCGATTATACTTCTTGCTATCGGCGTTGGTGTTTTAATCAGTAAGCCGTCCAAGATCCCGAAATTCAAAATCCCAAGTAAAACAGATTTCAAAAGCACAGGCAAACATCTGTTGTTCGTCATTCTGACTGGAACAATTGCGCTTTGCTTCGTATTTATACTGGGAGTCGAAGGTCAAGAAATGCAAATGCTGCTAGCCTTAATCGGTTCTGCCGCTGCCATAACTCTCTTTGCTTTGAGACGAAAATGGAAACGTTTTTTCAACGACGGACGTAACAAACCACAGAACGCGAACCTAACATAATCGTGATCGAGAACGTCCTTTTTTCAGTTAATCCAAAAACACAGAGCAACCAGCATGATTGGTTAGTCTTATATTGGTAAACTCTAGTAAATGTTAGGATCTACCGTGGCCTTAATAAGCAAATACTCGACGCTGCTGATCATACTGCTAGGCATAATGCTAAGCTTCCTGCTGCCTACCGTTGGCCTGCTGTGGAAGCCTTACCTGCCATACTTACTCATGCTCCTCATGTTCTTCGTCTCGCTGACCATAGAACCCAAGGAAATCGTCGGATCTCTGAAGAACTATCCCGTCATCGCATTGACCCTGTCGATGGTCTTCATCGTCACACCATCGCTGTCTATCCTGGCGAAACCATTCTTTTCCTCAACCGCATATGCCGGCATCGTCCTGGCCTTCGCTGGACCAGCCGCGATTGCGACAGGCTTCTGGTCCACAGTCTTCAACGGAGACGTCCCAGCGGCCCTAGTCATAAGCACGGTTACGAGCTTGCTGGCCATAATCACCATGCCGTTTACGCTGCTCCTGGCCTTGGGGACAACGGTCAGCATCAACGTAGGATGGATGATGCTCTACCTGTCAGAGATGATTCTGATCCCTCTGGTAGCATCGTTTATTCTGAAGGCAATCGTCAAGAAGAGCCTCAGCCACCTGAGACAGCACACTTCACGGGTGAATTCTCTCATAATGATGCTGCTCATCTGGGGTTCAATAGCCCCCGGAGTCGCAACAGCCGAGAAAGACGCAGCAGAGTTCGCATGGCTCAACGTGTTCATGCTCATCACACTAGGAATTGCTTTCTCCACGGCTTACCTGTTCGGCAGAAAATACGGCCAAAAACCGGCAATAACAATCGGAATCGCAGCCAGCGTGAAAAACGCCGCACTTTCGCTTATCCTGGGCGCAACCATGTTTGGGGCTGCTGGGCCGACTATCCTGATTCCTCTGATTGCAAACCTAATAGCCCAAAACGTCCTGCTATTCCCCCTGAGGATGATTCTCAAGGAATAATAAAACACCAATTGCCTCACCAAGATATCCGGAAATCACATGTGGGAAAAACAGCGAGAAAAAAGTCACGAAAGCTAAGAAAAAAATATAAGCGACGGTCTATTTCCTCATGCTGTTTGGTGCAAGTAATGAACGTATGGAAACTTCGCATTTCCATGGTTGCAACGTTAGCCATAATAATCGGGCTGTCAACATTAGTGTTCGCAGTAGTTCTGTTTCTGTTCAGCACTTTGGATCTGATAACGCTAGGCGTCCTGGTCGTTGCCTTCAACATCGGCCAGTGGCTGTTATCGCCGTACCTAATCGATGCTCTTTATCACACGAGAGAATTGTCGCAGCAAGAGAATCCGCAGCTTCATCAAGTAGTCGAGGATCTCAGCAGAAAGAGCGGGATAAAGACGCCGAGGCTGATGCTCGCGCAGATTCCGATTCCTAACGCGTTCGCGTACGGATCGCCCATCGCCGGAAACCGGGTTGCCGTCACAGACGGAATATTGAAAACGCTTAATCCAGGCGAGGTTGAGGCCGTTCTTGGACATGAACTGGGACATTTGAAACACAGAGACGTTCAAGCGATGATGTTCGTGTCGCTCTTGCCCGCCTTGTTCACCTACATTGGCTATTCGCTTATGCTCTCAGGCGCATTCGGGGGCAAGCAGAAGAATCAAGGTAGCGGAGCGGTAATAGGCATCGCTTTCATGGCCTTCTCTTACGTTCTAACGGTTTTTACGCTGTATCTGAGCCGCCTACGAGAGTACTACGCAGACAGACATAGCGCCAGCATAGTCGACGGTGGAGCGCAGAAACTGTCCACTGGACTTGCAAAAATAGTCCAAGCGACCAAGAACATGGGAAGATTCAGAAGGGGAAAACGGAACACGAGTTCATTCAAGGCCCTATTCATCACCGACCCTGACCGAGCTGAAATCGACTCTGCCGCAATCTCAACGATTGCACACTCAGGAGATCTACAGCTAGTCCAGGAAATCCTGTCAAAGAAACTCACAACCACGGATAGAATAATGGAGATATTCTCCACTCACCCCAACATCATCAAACGCCTGAAAACCCTGCAAGAACTGGCCCAATAGCAAGCCATCGAACGCAGCAGCATCAGGCGCTTAGCTTCTTTTTCAAGCGAAAACCATTAAAGACCATAAACACCAACTTAGCTAATCACAGCGTGATGCCCATGGCAAGACAAGAACTCATTTCGGAGATTGATAAGCAAAGGGAAACGATGGTGCAGACTCTCATGGACCTGATCCGCATCCCCGCCATAGCCCCCGAGAACGGCGGAGAAGGAGAACTCAAGAAGGCTGAAAAGCTTGATGAGACTTTGAAGACCCTTGGTCTTGACAAGATTGAGCGCCATGATGCGGAAGACACGAGAGTTCCGTCTGGAAAGAGACCAAACATCGTTGCCTATTTTGACGGAAAGGGCAATGAGAAACTCTGGATAGTGACCCATCTTGACATCGTTCCGCCGGGAGAAGAATCTCTGTGGACTCTGACGAAGCCGTTCGAGCCGACCATCAAGAACGGGCGAATCTACGGTCGCGGCAGCGAGGACAACATGCAGTCGATGATTGCCTCCATCTTCGCAGTCAAGGCCCTGAAAGACACGGGCACAGAACCTAAGAGAACAGTAGCCTTGGCTTTCGTCGCGGACGAGGAGCAGGGAAGCAAATACGGAATTCAACATCTGATAAAACAAGGACTTTTTAAGCCGAAAGATTTGATAATCGTGCCGGACAGCGGAAATGAAGACGGCAGCTTCATAGAGATAGCCGAAAAAAGCGCACTGTGGTTCAAGCTTCGCACGATCGGCAAGCAGGCGCATGCCAGCAGACCAAGCACCGGGTTAAACGCGCATCGCGTCGGGATGCAGTTTGCTCTCGAACTGGACAAATTGCTGCATGAGAAGTATTCAGACAGGGACGAGTATTTTGACCCTCCCGAGACCACGATCGAACCCACGAAGAAGGACGCGAACGTTGATGCCATCAACATAGTTCCAGGGGAAGACGTAATCTATTTTGACTGCAGAATACTGCCTCGCTACAGCGTTGAAAACGTCGTCAATGACGTGAACAGACTGGCAGAGGAATTCAAAGACAAGACAAGAGCCAGCATAGAATTTGAACCCGTGCAGAAGACCGTAGCTCCCCAGCCCACAGATGCGCATGCCCCAATAGTCAAGATGCTGAGGGAAGCAATCAGAAGCTTGAGGAAAATCGAACCCAAAGTTGGAGGAATTGGCGGAGGAACATGCGCAGCCTACTTCAGGAGAATAGGCCTTCCGGCCGTGGTCTGGAGCACCATAGACGAAGTGGCTCATCAACCGAACGAATACGCAAAAATAGACAACATTGTCAACGATGCCAAAGTCTACGCCCAAGTGGCTATGATGTGACTCCGGAAACGGCAAGAATACCCGCGCGCACTGAAAACCTTAATCTGTCGACCTGCATGTTCGCAAGTGGAAAGACTGGCAATCTCTGCTCCAATGCTGGTTTTACTCTGCCCTACGACTGCGGTCAGAAACGTCAGCTTTGACAACGGACCTTGGTGCTGGCATTGCCATTGTTTTCTCGATGCCGTGATAACCATTTCAAGCATTTCATCCTGCTGTCGCGAGGAAGAGCGCTTAAATAATGTTCACATCAAACTAACGTTTCGTCAGAAGGTCAGGATTAATGAAGTCAGCCTCCGGAATAATTTCGCAGGCCATCAAGGATAAGCGGAAGTCTCTGTTGGAGACCGAAGCCAAAGTCATCTGCAAAGAGTACGGCATTCCAGTAACGCGGTTTGAGCTGGCCAAGAACGAAGACGAAGCGGCCCAGTTTTCAGATGCGATCGGGTATCCCGTGGTCCTGAAAATAGTTTCACCAGACATAATACACAAATCGGACATCGGAGGCGTTATGCTCAACCTTCGAGAAGCCAAAGAAGCTCGCAATGCTTACAAGCAGATTTTGAGTAACGTGAAAAAGCATAATGCCAAAGCTCGTATAGTCGGAATACTCGTAGAGGAAATGGCTCCAGCTTCAACTGAGGTCATCGTGGGCTCAACTAAAGACCCTCAGTTTGGCCCAGCATTGATGTTCGGGCTAGGCGGAGTGTTCGTAGAAGTCTTAAAAGACGTGACTTTCAGGATCGCGCCAATATCCGAGGAAGAAGCCCTTGAGATGATCGAAGGAGTAAGGGCTTATCCGCTGCTTAAGGGCTACAGGGGCTCGCCACCAGCAGACATAAACGCAATCGTAGAAATTCTCTTGGCCACATCAAGATTGGTCATGGAGCATACAGAAATAAGAGAGCTTGACCTGAACCCGATAGTGGTCTATGAAAAAGGGGCAAAAACAGTCGACGCACGAATGATTCTAGAATAGTCGTAGAACGTCTTGCTAAACGACCTTAAACACTTGAAAAGAAACCCCTAAGAACGACGCCTTCAGGATGAAGCCGACTGTATTCACAATTGAACATGAGAAAAAAGGATGAGTAAGCTTGTCAGAACGAGAACAGATCGAAGAATTGAACGAGAAGATTTCATCTTTGAAAGGGCAGAGAGACAAGCTCGAGGCTGAGGCAAGTGAGTGGGCAGAGAAGCGAGACAAGCGAAATGAGCAGTTCAAGAAGCTTCGAGACGAGATATACGGACTCAAACGTGAAAGAGATGAAGCCAACGAAGGAGCTAAAGGGCTGAAGCTAAGACGGAATGAGGCGAAGACAAGAGTGCAACAGAAAATCCAGGAGCTGAGGACTCTGCGCGAAGAATTAAGAGGTGCGACAGAGAAGAAGCCCGCAAGGTCGCTTCAGTCCCTGCAAGAACAGTTCGACAGCATCGAATGGAAGATCCAAACGACTCCTATGAGCCTTCAGGAAGAGAAGGAACATGTCGAAAAGTCCAGGCAGATTGAGGCCCAACTAAACATCTACAGGAAATTGCAGCGGCTGAAACAAAAAACCTTGGCTACGCAGGCTGAGATCAAAACCCTAAGAGCCGAAGGTCAGTCCTATCATGAGGAGTTGACAAAAACGGCCCAGAAAAGCCAGGAACGCCATGAAAAAATGCTATCGAAGATAGAAGAATCGAAAAAGGTCAAGGCAGAAGCCGACAGCCTGCACCAAACCTTCGTACAGACAAAAGAAAAAATAATGCCAATTCAAGAAGAGATCACAGCGGTTTTGGACAAAATGAGACATCTCAAAAATGAAGTTCGCCAGAGAGAAGAGGTGGAAAAGATGCAGACTGATCGGGCGATTCTGAGCGAGCTTGAAAAACGTGCAAGAGAGAAACTGAAGCGACGAGAAAAACTCACATGGGAAGAATTCCAACAGGTCGCCGAGAAAGGACTGGACGCAGGCGACTCAAGCCAATGAGGGCCGCATACGCAGTCGGCTAACATCCAGCCTGAAGTATGATGATGGAAATGCGTGAGCGGCGGACGTTCAGGTCGAGTTGAAGAATCTTTGGATTGACCTAGGCTTCAGCCAAAGCCATATATCAGGAAGAATTCGGATCTACTGCCAAAGAGGAACAGAGACCCATGAAGGCTAATCAGGTTATCCAAACCATGCTCGAACACAGGTCCATCCGAAAATACGCGGAAGAAGCACCCACAGACGAAATTGTGCAGATGATCGTCAGAGCCGGGCAACAGGCCCCCTTCGCTTCACAATATTACAGCATCCTGCTTTCAAGGGATAGAAAACACAACCCGTTCAAAGCGCCACTGTTGTTCACGATATGCGTCGACTCTTACAAGTTTGAGAGAATAATGGAGAAGAGAAACTGGAAGTTGGTCACGAACGACCTTACCCTATTGTTCTTCGGAATCCAAGACTCGGCCTACATGGCGGAAAACATGGTCATAGCGGCAAGAAGCCTTGGACTAGGAAGCTGCTTCTTGGGAATGGCAATGTTCAGAGCTGACAAGATCGCAAAACAATATGATCTTCCGCAAAGAGTATTCCCCCTCGTTCAATTGGCCATGGGATACCCGGCTGAAAATCCTCAGACACGGCCAAGATATCCAATTGAATTCACTTTGTTCGAAGACAAATATCCAAAACTTGATGACAAGGCTATTTCAATAGCCATGAACCAAATGGATGAAGGCTACCTGGCACAAGACTACTACCGCAAGGCAAGAGCGAAAATACCGTTGGAGGGAAGCAGAAAAGAAACATTTACCTACGACGACTACAGTTGGACTGAGCACATATGCAGGAAATGGGGGCAATGGTACCCAGACCCGAAGGAACTTTTGAGACAGCTAGACAAACGAGGCTTTCACATTATGAAGAAACGCGAATAGAGCGCACGGCAATGGGTGAAACAGATAGGACTATATAACAGTCGGTATCAACGTGAAGTATCGGAATGAATTAGGTTGTCCACAGATTTTTCTTCTGTTTTTGCGCGACTTATCCTGTTTTTCGAGCCAATATCGCCTCGCTTCATTTCTTTTTGGTTACGAAGAAGATTGAAAGAGTGGAAGAGAAAGGGGTTCATTGACAGTTACAGAATCAGAACTCAAAGGATCGACAAGTTTCACTACAGAATCGACATCGATCTGGACCTGATGCCGAGGCAGGCAAGTTCCATGCTGGAGGACACGTTGATTCGGATACTGAGAAGGATAGGGAGGTGATCTTATGGTTGAAGAGAAGAAAGGTCACGCGAAAATCACCATAGAGTTAGAGCTAAACGAGGCGCTGATGGACATAATAAAAGAGAGCATGAAGAACATGCCTCAAATGGGTGGAATGATGCGAAAGATGATGCAACGCAGAAGCGAAGGGAGCGAATAGTGCAAACCCAACGAGGTTCTAAGGCTTACGTCCGATTTTGAAGAGCTAACCATATTAGCGTGGCAACTCTCTGGTTGGCCAAGGACCAGACTAGAGGAAATTGTGCAGAAAAATTCTTCAATCGCGAAAGATTAAAGTGAAGCATGTTCTGATTATACGGGATTAGAGAATAGCATGGCAAAGGAAGAGTTGACAGAAGGCGAACAGAAACGAATCATTGTTCTGTGTGTAGACAGGGACGGTGATATCGGAGCAAAGGCTGAGGTTAAGACTCCTGTTGTCGGAAGAGAACAGAACATTGACGCAGCCGTGAAGCTGGCGCTCAGCGATCCCGAAGAGCCAGATGCCAACGCGATGTTCGAGGCAGTTCGAATATACGATCATCTGAAAGAGGAAAACAACCCTAATGAAGCCTTTGAAATAGCGACAATATCCGGGTCTGAACTAGGAGGGGTCGGGGCAGACAGGAAAGTGGTTGCCGAGCTTGGCGAAGTGCTCCACTCTTTTCCCGCGAAAGAGGTCGTCCTAGTCGTTGATGGATACTCAGACGAAGTAGTCCTTCCACTCGTGCAGTCCCGGGTGCAAGTCTCATCGATAAGCAGAATAGTCGTTAAGCACAGTGAATCAATCGAGGAAACGGCCGCAATCTTCTCCAGATACTTGAGAATGGTCATGGATAACCCACGCTACTCGCGTTTCATCTTGGGCGTTCCGGGCATACTTGTATTAATCGCAGGTGTCCTTTGGCTGTTCAACCTTCTCTCGATATTCTGGATAGTATTCGTTTTCGTCCTGAGCGCCATCCTGGTAGTGAAGGGCTTTGGGGCTGACAGAGCGGCCAAGAATTTCTACACGTGGATAAAGGAATACTCCCCTCCACCCCTCAGGGTTCAAATCTCCAACTTCTCCATACTGGGCGGCACCTTATGCATGGTGCTAGGCGTCTACTTAGGCTGGGCAAATGCTGCGACTTTTGCAAAAACAATCGCGCCGCCGCCTAACCTAGCTGGCTGGATAAACATTCTTCCAAAACTCGCTGGCCATTTCATCGAAGACGCAACGATACTGATAACGGTGGGCATTTGCGTTGCCTTGATAGGAAGAGCCATACGTTGGTATTTGGAACATGACACAAGACTACTGCGGAACGCGGCGCTGATCGTTACTGTCGGATGGTCAAGCCAGATATTAAACGAGGCCTCTGTCTTGTTGAATAGACCAGAAAGCAGTTACGACAAGCTCATTTTCACCGTTGTCGTAGGCATACTAATCGGGGTCGCCTCGGTCCTGGTCATATTCGTAGTTCATAGGTCTTCAAGGAGCTTCTTCCGCGCGACGAAAGAGCAGGCTGAAGAGTTTGGAGAAGGCTAGTGTCGCGATAATCGGAGGCACAGGCTTCGGAGACATATCTAAGAATGCAAGAAGGGTGCGTCTGAGAACACCCTACGGTGAAGCTTCCCCCGTTTTCGCCGAAACCATGGAAAACAAGAGGGTGATTCTTCTTCTTAGACACGGAAGAAACCATTCAATCCCACCGCATAAAGTGAACTACAGGGCAAATGTGTACGCGTTGCATAACACTGGCGTGAAGAGAATCTTGGCCACTAACGCTGTAGGGGCCATAAACCGAGATCTCAAACCTGGCGACATAGTTGTTCCCAACGATTTTGTCGACTTTACGAAGCTTCGCCCTACTACGTTCTATGACAACTCGCCCGTGACACATATTGACCTTTCAGAAGCGTACTGCCCAGAGATGAGGAAACTGCTAGTCGAAAACGCGAAGAAGCACGATTTGCGCGTATGGGAGAAAGCTGTTCTCGTCTGCACTGAAGGACCACGCTTTGAGACTCCAGCTGAGGTTGAGCTTTTTAGGCGACTGGGGTGTGACGTCGTAGGGATGACTGGCGTTCCAGAGGTTGTGCTTGCACGCGAACTTCAGATGTGTTATGCGAGCATATGCTATGTTTCAAACATGGCGGCGGGCATGCAGCAGCGACTAACAGCTTCTGAGGTGTCAACGGTGTCCAAACAGATTCTTCCAGAGTTGGAGGAAGTTTTAATTGAGACTGTGGCAAGTCTACCTGATGAACGTGGAGAAAACTGCAACTGTGCCCACTCATTGCAGGATGCGAGGGTCAGATGATGTTCAAAACTATCCTTTCGGACATCGGCGCGTACAAAGTTTATGAAAAGTGGTTGTGGCGACAGGTTGAGAACGGCGCCAAACCCGAACACATAGCCATAATTCTGGATGGAAATCGAAGATGGGCGTTTGATAATGCTCTCAACTCATGGTCAGGACATGAGAAAGGCGCTGAAAAAGTTGAGCAACTAATCGATTGGTGCATAAAGCTTAAAGTCAAATCGATAACTCTTTACGCTTTTTCCACTGAGAACTTTAGGCGTTCAAGAGATGAGGTTGCAGAAATAATGCGCATCGCTTCTGAGAACCTGCGGAAGATATTGACAGATGAGCGCGTAATCAAACATAGGATCCGAGTCAAAGTCATCGGTCGAATCAACCTGTTGCCCGAGGATTTGCAGCAGATCATACATAACGTTGAAAAGGCGACTCAAGATTATGATGGCCACTTCCTCAATTTTGCTTTCGCCTACGGAGGCAGAGCGGAAATCGTGGACGCTGCGAGAAAAATCGCTGAGGACGTCCATGCTGGAAGACTCAGCCCAGAAGAAGTTGATGAAGCAACGTTCGAACAGCGCCTCTACACGGCACATCTGCCGAAACAGGACGCTGATCTGATCATCAGGACCTCAGGCGAGGAGAGATTGAGCGGATTCCTCTTGTGGCAATCTGCCTACAGTGAACTCTGCTTTCTCGACGTCTACTGGCCGGATTTCCGCATCATAGACCTGCTGCGGGCCGTGAGGACTTTTCAGAACCGCAAGAGACGCTTCGGAGCCTGAGAAGTCAAAAGGGCTAAGCTCTCTTCCTGGCGCTAACTATCGACAAAACGTCCCTGTCCTTGAGCACGTAGTCTTCTCCGACTCTCTTTTTTTCTCTCGCCTCAACAGCATAGATGAAACCTTCGCCGAGTTCCGTGTGAATAATGTAGGCAAGTTGACGCGCGGTCGTTCCATAAGGCACAAGATACACGTCTGGAAGCACTCTTCCGTTGTGATCTGCCAGGTGCTCCAAGTCCTCAACCGGATACGCCGTAATCATGTTCAATAGCTTGCAGAAAGCGGTGTTTACGGCTTCTTGAACTCCGGTGGATCCAAACTTGAGAAGGATCTTCTCTCTGACAGTTTCCAGTGCCTTCAGTTGACCTTCGCTAAGTTTTTCCGGCTTCAGGATTTTGAAGTTGCAGTCTCCAGGCCGATAGTCTATCAACTGCTTTTCTGCTGCCCTTCTGAGAACGAGTTCGGCCTCTGCACAGCATGGAATGACAATGTAGTCTGATTTCCTCAGTTTCTCAAAGTTTTCCTCGGCACACGGCATGTCCATCTTGTTCGCTGCTATTATCATCGGCTTAGCTATCTGCCTCAATGTGTCAACGAATTTCAAGAAATCCACTTCACTCCAACTCGTGAGCTTATCTGCATTCAGCCCGATTCTCCTTGTTGCTTCGATGATGTGATTTCTCTTTATTGACAATCCGCTCAACCGTTCCTCAAGCATCGAGAAGAGGTCTTTCGATTCGGCTTCAACTGTCCTGGCGATCTTCGGCCAGTCCTTTTTCAATATGTTAGCCATCCACATCGTGATTTCGCGTTCTAAGAATCTGACGTCTTCAAGGGGATCATGCTCCCCAGGCTTGCACAGTCTTCCTTCGCAGTCCGTTCCTCCAGAGGCATCCACGACGTGAACCAGTGCGTCTGCCTTGCGAATCTCATCCAGAAACTGGTTTCCCAACCCTCTTCCTTCCCAGGCTCCTGGCACGAGTCCTGCGCAGTCGATGAACTCCGCGGGGATCAGTCGCACTCCGTCCATGCATAGCGAGTTTGCTGGATTGTCTTTAACGTTGAAATCTCCGTGAACACATGGGCTTCTGACGTATCCCACTCCTCTGTTCGGCTTTATCGTCGTGAACGGGTAGTTTGCAATCTCAGCCGGCGCCAAAGTTGAGGCACAAAAAAACGTTGATTTGCCAGTGTTAGGCTTTCCGACGATGCCAAGCATTTTTGAATAGGATTTTTGCATTCGTCCCCCTCAAAACCTCAATTATGGCTCGCAGGCGGCAGTTTTACCCGTTCAATACTCTACGACCGTGGCTCTATAACGTTTTGCTACGCTCTGCAACTTAACTCATGTAGCTTGCGCTTACGGTTATTCATTAAAGTTACCTCTGAGCGTTTGAGCTACAGGTTTTCTGTCATAGAGTTTTGTTCTAGAAAGAATATTTGCCCTATAATCACTATTATCTCCTAGCGCGCTACTGTTGCTGGAGTGAGGCAATAAGCCTTTGTCGTGAACTGGCACAACGTGGAAAAAACATTATAAAAGTCTTAAGATCTATAAAGCGTGAATCATCTGTCAATGGTCGTGAAAGTGATTGGTTTCGAACTTGACAAGAGAAAGGCTCGTTGAAATGTTCAGAAGAATGGTTGAAATCCGTCTGTTCGAAGAGAAAGTCTTCGAACTTTATGGTCAAAACCTTGTTCCAGGCACGATCCACCTTTATGCTGGAGAGGAAGCGGTCGCAGTGGGCGTTTGCAGTGGGCTGAGAAAAGATGATTATATCACGAGCACGCACAGGGGCCATGGGCATTGCATAGCAAAGGGCGCTGACTTGAATCGAACCATGGCTGAAATCCTGGGTAAGAAAACTGGCTATTGCAAAGGCAAGGGCGGCTCGATGCACATAGCAGACTTCAGCATAGGGATGCTGGGCGCAACGGCAGTTGTCGGTGCAGGGCTTCCAATAGCTGTCGGCGCGGGGCTTTCGGCTAAGCTTAGGAAGACGGATCAAGTTGTAGCCTGTTTTTTCGGCGAGGGTGCCTCAAACCAGGGAACGTTTCATGAGAGCCTGAACATGGCATCTACGTGGAAGTTGCCAGTCATTTTTGTATGCGAGAACAACCTGTATGCGATGGGAACTCGACAATCATGCGCCATGAACATAGAAAACATCGCTGATCGAGCCGCAGCGTACGGAATTCGAGGGGCGACAGTGGACGGCAACGATGTCTTAGCAGTTTACAAGGCCACATATGAGGCTGTTGAAAGAGCGAGGAGAGGGGAAGGGCCGACGCTTATCGAATGCAAAACTTACAGGCATAAGGGGCATTCACGAGTTGATCCAGCGAAATACAGGCCTAAAGAGGAGGTTCAAGAATGGCTTCGAAGGGATCCTGTCAGAAGCTTCAGGGAACGCCTTGCTCGTGAATACTCCTTCAGCGAAGCTGAGCTTCAGTCGGTTGAGAAAGAAGCAGTAGCCAAGATTGATGTTGCAGTCAAGTTTGCCCTTGAAAGCCCGTTTCCACTGCCTGAAGAGGCTCTGGAGGATGTTTACGGTTGAAGGAGGAACCAACATGAGAAGCTTGTCGTACCGTGATGCGTTGCGGGAAGCGTTGAGGGAGGAAATGCGTATGGATCCTTCGGTTTTTCTGCTCGGAGAAGACATTGGCAAATGTTGGGGAGGAGCCTTCAAGGTTACTGATGGTTTGGCTGAAGAGTTCGGCGACGAAAGGGTCAGGGACACTCCTATATCCGAATCGGCCATAATCGGGACAGCCGTCGGTGCCGCGATCACCGGCTTGCGGCCCGTAGCAGAAATAATGTTCGGGGACTTGACTGCCTTAGCCATGGATCAGATTGCCAACCAGGCAGCGAAGATACGTTACATGTTCGGGGGACAAGCAAGATGTGCGCTGGTGATCAGAACGCCTTTTGGGGCAGGCGTGAACATAGCTTCACACCATTCACAAAGCCTGGAAGCCTGGTTCATGCATGTCCCCGGCTTGTACGTTGCGATACCGTCAACGCCGTATGATGCGAAGGGGCTTTTGAAAACGGCCATACGCGGTAATAATCCGGTCTTCTTCTGTGAACACAAGCTATTATATCCTATCGAAGGTGAGGTTCCTGAGGAAGACTACACCGTTCCATTCGGTAAGGCCGACGTTAAGAAAGAGGGCTCCGACGTCACGATAGTGGCCACTTTATACATGGTTCACGTAGCGCTTAAGGCTGCCAAGTCTCTTGAAAAGGAAGGAATAAACGCTGAGGTTGTTGACCTGAGGACTCTGACTCCTCTGGACAAGCAAACGATAATGAGGTCGGTCAAGAAGACGGGAAGAATAGTCATCGTGAGCGAAGACTGCAAGACCGCAGGAGTAAGTGCCGAAATCGCTGCCTCCGTTGCCGAAGAAGCTCTAGACTACTTAGATGCGCCGATAAAACGGTTGGCTGAACCTGACACTCCTATCCCGTTCAGTCCCCCTTTGGAGCAGTACGTGATTCCGAACGAAAAGACGGTAATCAAAGCAGTCAAGGAAGTCGTGTAAGATGGTCACAAAGGTGGTCATGCCCAGGCTCAGCCTGACGATGAAGGAAGGCTCAGTCGGCAAATGGTACAAGAAAGAAGGCGAAACCGTAGAAAAGAACGAGCCGATAGTGGAAGTCATTTCAGAAAAGGCTACGTACGACGTTGAAGCCCCTGCCTCTGGGATACTCCGAAAGATTTTGGTAGAAGCTGGTTCTGAGGCTCAGGTAGATCAGGTTCTGGCTGTCATTACAGGGTCTGATGAGCCCTTTTCAGAAGCAGAAATGGGCGCCGAAAAGATTGAAACAGTTGAGGAAGAAAGGGCAGGCATTTTGGCTTCGCCTGCGGCTAAACGTCTTGCAAGAGAGCGCGGGATCGATTTGTCCCTTGTTGAGGGTAGCGGACCGGAAGGACGGATCGTTGAGGCGGATGTTGAACGGCTACTCGAGGAAAGTCGCGGAACACTGCTGAAGGTAAAGGAAACGTTTCCCCTTGTTGGGTTCAGAAAGACTTCTGCCGAGCGTCTTTCTGAGAGTTTTAGGACAGCGCCGCACAGCACTGTGATGATGGAGGTCGATGCTTCCAAAGCCATGATCCTGCGTGAGCGTCTGCGAGTTTCCTATTCTGCTATTCTTGTGAAGGCTGTCGCAAGTGCGCTTGCTGAGCATCCAAGAATAAATTCTTCTTTGGAAGGAAATCAGGTGAGAGTCTTCGAGGCGATCAACGTAGGCTTGGCGGTGGCAACAGAGAATGGCCTGGTTGTCCCAGTCATACAAGATGCGGCAAAGAAGACCTTTGAGGAAGTGGAGAAGGCTGTTGAGGATTTGACTTCAAAGGCCAAACAGGGGAAGCTGGCTAGGGAAGAAGTTTCAAACGGCACTTTTACGATCACAAACCTTGGAATGTACGAAGTTGATTCTTTCATTCCTATCATCAATCCGCCTGAAGCAGCCATCCTTGCCGTTGGAGCCATCAGGGAAAAGCCGGTCGTGATTGATGGGAAAGTGGAAGTCAGACCCATGATGACTCTGAGCCTAACGTATGACCATAGAATCGTGGATGGAGCTCCTGCGGCCGAGTTTCTGCGGAAGATCCGCGACAAGCTTCAAGAGTCCGAACCTTGATTCTTGGCCTAGCCTTTTGGGATCATTGCCTCTTTGCGATTTCGGAAAGTCTTATGTGTTCGATGGCTGAAGAACGATTGAGCCGCGATGAAGACCGCAATGTACTATGGACCACAGGACATGCGGATAGAGGAAACTCCTGTGCCGAAAATAGGCGAAGATGAAGCTCTAGTGGAAATGAAGGCCTGCGGAGTGTGCGGTTCAGACCTGATGGACTGGTATCTCAGCAGCAAGGCTCCATTGGTTCTTGGGCATGAACCAGCAGGGACTATTGCCAAGAAGGGGGACAAAGTCGCGGGTTTCGAAGTTGGCGATAGGGTTTTCGTGCACCACCACGTGGCGTGTTTGAAATGCCATTACTGCCTACGTGGGGACTACACTCTGTGCGAACAGTTTCATGAGACGAACATCAAACCTGGCGGGTTTTCAGAATACTTCAGGGTTCCAGCACCGAACCTTAAGCTGGACACCTTGAAAATTCCAGATGCTATGCCTTACGAAGAGGCTACGCTTATTGAGCCTATCGGCTGCTGCATACGAGCCATAAAGAAGTGTGACTTACAGGCAAGCGACACAGTAGCTGTAATCGGCGCTGGAGCTACAGGCCTGATCCACCTGGCTTTATCGAAGCTTTTCGGAGCTTCAAAAACGTTTGTCAGCGACCTGTTTGAATACAGGTTGGATGCCGCCAGAAGATTCGGCGCAGACGTGGCAGTCAACCCTGAAGATGAAGATTTTGTAAAAATCGTCAACGCTGAGACTGAGGACAGAGGTGTTGACGTGGCCATTGTGACTGCGCCAAGCCTGCAAGCCTACACAACGGCCATGCGCATTTGCCGTAAAGGCGGTAAACTCTGCGTTTTTGCGCCCACTACCCCTGGCAAATACTTGCAAGTAAGCCCTAAGGAATTGTTCTTCAATGAACTCAAAATAATTCCATCCTATTCGACTTCTCACTTGGAAACGAAAGAGGCCTTGGAAATGATGACGTTTGGAGAACTGAACGTGAAGGATCTGATAACTCATCGCTTCAAACTTGCCGAGACGGCAAAGGCGTTCAAAACAGCCTCAGAGAGCAACGAGAGTTTGAAGGTTATCGTGCTGAATGAGTGATGCAAAATGAAAGCCGCTTTGCTTTATGGCGTAAAAGACTTGAGAATTGAAAATGTTGAAGTGCCCAAGCTCGAAACTGGCGAGGCTCTAGTAAAGGTCAAGGCAGCCACAACATGCGGGACTGACTTGAAGATCTTCCAGAGAGGCTACGTTGAAAGAGTCATTAAACTTCCCACGATTTTCGGGCATGAATGGGCAGGAGACGTGGTTGAAGTCAGCAAAGGCCTAGACTGGCCGACGAAGGGGATGCGCGTTCGCGCAGGAAACAGTGCTCCATGCTTGCATTGCACAATGTGCCAGAAGGGCAAGTACAATCTGTGCGAGAACATGATTTGGCTTTGGGGAGCATATGCAGAGTACATCAAGGTTCCGGCCCGCATGGTATTCGTGAACATGCAAGAAATCCCATCTGGAGTTTCGTATGAAGAAGCAGCCATGACTGAGCCGCTCGCTTGCGTGCTCCATGGTATTGAGGAGGCGCGTGTAAAGCTTGGTGACACGGTTGCAATAATCGGTGCAGGACCGATTGGACTCCTGCATCTTCTGACTGCTAGGAGACTGGGTGCGAAGAAAACGGTGCTGATAGACATCGTTGATGAAAGGCTGGATTTTGCGAGAAAACTAGGTGCAGACGAGACCATCAACAGTAGGACCGAGGATGCTGTTGAGAAGGTTCGAAAGTTGACAGACGGGTACGGTGCAGACGTGGCGATAGAGGCCATAGGGCTGCCTGCCACTTGGGAGCAGGCTATTAGGCTCGTTAGGAAAGGCGGAACCGTGCTCGAATTCGGGGGAAGTCCTCCTGGAACCGAGATCAAGCTTGACACTGAGATGGTTCACTATGGAGAACTCACTGTTCTGGGTGCTTTTCACGCGACTCCGCTGCATTTTAGGCAAGCCTTGGACCTGATAGCGTCAAGAACGATTGATGTGCAGCCCTTGGTTACGAAGAAGATGAACCTTGACGAGATCAGACAAGCATTTGATCTGCTCTTGACTTCGAAGACGGAGATCAAAATAGCGATAGCCCCCTAGTCTCCTGTGAGCCCTTCGCGTCTGCCCTTTCCGAGCGCGCCTTGCATTTGGCGTCAACACGAACCGGAAGACGAAGACTGAGCAACGCATGCCTTGGACAAGCCCAAGGCCCTCCATGAAAAGTCAAGGCAGAACATTGTAGACAGTGTCCGTGAGACGTTCAAACAGCCTGCCCAGCACGTTGTATCCTCTTCTTCCAAGATATTTCCGTATGTAAAACTGGGTCATGCCCTTGAAAATGGCGAATTTCAGCTTTGTCTCAGAAAAATCGGAACGGAAGAGCAATTTATGCTTTACGATGTGAAAGCCCTCAGGCTCCTCCCAATCCTCGCAAAACATACGGTTCTTGACCCTCTCGAACAGGGGTGTCCCAGGAATCGGGTAAGGAAACGTAAAAGAGAGATAGTCCAGCGGAAGCGAAGACCCAAAATCAACCGTGTCCAAAATAGTCCTATCGTTTTCACCAGGGTAGCCAAGTATGAAAAACGCGCCAGTCTGAACACCAACCTTCTTAAAGATGCTAACAGCCTCTTTGGCCTGTTTTGTTGTTGCTTCTTTCTTCATGAGCTTCAGTATTGAATCGTTCCCAGACTCTATTCCGAAGAATACTCGTACGCATCCGGCTCTCTTCATGTTCTTGGCAACTTCCGAATCGACAGTGTCAACTCTTGATAGGCATTCCCAGCCAACGTCAACGTGTCTATTAGTCAATTCCTGGCATATGTCAAGCAGCCTCTTCCGGTTCAACGTGAAACAGTCGTCGGCAAACCACACTCTCTCGTAGCCCAGCTTCTTAACCTCTTCAACCTCATCCGCCACGTTCGCGGCGGACCTCGACCTGAACCTGTTGCCGAACACAGGCCTGCTGCAAAAATCACACTGAAAAGGGCAGCCTCTCGACGTCATCACCGATGTCGTTGAGTAACCGAAACTCTTCGAGTAATATTTTTTGTAGGCTTCATTGTCAAACATTTCCCTAGCGGGAAACGGGATTTCGTCAAGATCTTCGATGAAGCCTCGGGCAGGAGTAAGCCTGACTTGGCCTTTCTGCTTGAAAGCGATTCCAGAGACGCTTTCTAATCTGATGCCCTCCTGCACCGCTCGAACTAGGTCAAGCATGGTCTGCTCGCCTTCTCCGACGACGACAACATCGAAAAGGTCGAGAAAATCCAAAGGGTCCGACGATGGAAGTGGACCACCAGCAACAAGCAGCTTGACATCCTTTCTGAGAGCATGAGCCATTCGAAGGGCCTTTTCCTTTATCGAGAACATGACCTGAATTCCTACAATGTCTGGGCGCGAAAGCCTGATCTTCTGCAAAGCCGTGGCCTCGTCCAGAAAAGTGCAATCCACCAACTGGGCCGAAACGTCATGCTCTCTCAGACATGCAGCTATGTAGCCCAGCCCTAGGGGCGGAAGCCTGAAAATTGAATTGTCGTTCGAAGGCCGAAAGTACGGGTAGACCAACGTCACTCTCGTCAACCACGTCACGCACCTATGATCTCGATTGTATACTCGAAAACATCACTGTCACCGTTGACTTCATAGTCCAATCCGACCCAATCTAAAGAATTTTTAAGAAACTCCCTTCCCCTGCGCAAGACACAGTTTTCCAGTCTCCACAAGCGGAAGCCAAATCCATTTCGTGGAGCGACCAGACTAGCCCATGCAGCGTCTATTCCATCCCAAGCGCCTATTCGATCATCACACAGCTTCGTTTCCTCAGAATCAACGTACTCCGTGAAAAATCTCGATCCCTGCTCGTTCAGCATGAAAATCTTTCGTATCCCCTGACTCTTCAGATGCCTAAAATCGACTTTCACTCTGATGCGATTCTTGTCTACTAGGTAAGTCACTATCACTCTGCCATATGGAATAGTTTCAACGAAAGCGGTGTCTATGTTCATTTGTCCAGTCAGCTTCTTGAGTTCCAGAAACCGTAATTGCGGATGCCTCTGATAAACGCTAGCTAAATACCCAAAAAAATCACGTACCCTGCGATTTTCCAGCGTAACATTTCTAAATCTGTTCCTAGCTGTTCTGTCCATCACAAACTCTTTCCGAATAATCCAAAACCTGTCATGATGAGAAAGAGACGTTTTTGAAGTCCCTGAAAAATACGTTTCATCTGAACAAACGAGAACAGGAAGCCCGAAGCCTGCACCTTCTCCTACCATCTCTGTTCCATTGCCAACGAGGATCAGCCCTTTTTGCAAATCGGCTATCTTCCAGTTATGCGGTCTGGTGTCTGAATAGACACGCAGACTCACACCATTTGCCATTGCAAAAGTATGCGTCTTGATGGGCAAGAAGTTGAGACTGGACTCATCTTTGGACAGCGATGCAGAAGACATCCGAAGTCCGCCTTCTTGCTCCTTGAACGAGGCTATCTCCATTTAGCCTATCTAGTTCTTAAGTTTTTGAGGGTAAGCTACATGGTTCCTGGGATGAAAGCAACGTATGGAAGGGCTTTGGGTAAAGATCGCAACAAGAGCTGACAAAGGTAGATTCCTCTGCTGGAAACGAAGGCTAGGTCATGTGCGAAGCTTAATATTCAACCGTAGTGAATACGCAGTCTGGGTGAAACACCCTTGGAAAGCCCAAGATGGTTCCCTCCAATCCGTGGTTGCTCAAGAACTCGCGGCACTCTTGGCCACGAAGTTCAGATCTGAAGTGACCGTTATTCATGCTGTCTCCCACGAATTGCTGGGCCTACCCTTGGCAGGATCCACGCCGGCAGAGCATGAATACGTTCCTGTAGGAGCAGAAGGCGGACAACCAATAACATATTTGGAGGGTCCAAAACGTTTTGAGCGGTCTTTACCGCAGGGAGTGAGTGACGAAATTAGGGAGTCGCTGAATGAGAGGGGAAAGGCCATAGTCGCTGATGCAATGGCTCTTTTCGAACAACAAGACATAGAAGCCAATGAGAAAATTGAAAACGCTGATCCGACTGAAGCCATATTGAACGAGGCTGAGAGCGGAAACTACGACTTGATAGCGATGGGGTCTAGCGGTGAACACGAACAAGCACTACACTTGGGAAGCGTAGCCAGAAAAGTGTCATTGCATGCCAAGACTTCCGTGCTGATCGCCAGAGAAAGAAACAAGATATCAAAGATTCTCGTTCCAATTGACGGTTCAGCGGATGGGCAAAAAGCTTGGGAATGTGCGATGAATCTAGCCCAGAAAACAGACGCAAAAATAACACTGATGAACGTGCTGGAACCGCGCCTATTTGGCATGAAACCAAAACTGAGCAAAGACATCGGAAGTCAGATCTTATCCCACACGGCCAGCCAAGCTAAAGGAGTAACGATTGATCAAAAACTAGAATCGGGCGATTCTGCCAGAACAATAATCAAAACTGCAAAAGACGGAGACTGCGACGTCATCGCCATGGGCAGCAAAGGACACGGTACCGTAAGGCGATTGATGCTTGGAAGCGTAAGCGACCACGTTATCCACTACGCAGATCGGTCCGTTTTACTGGTAAAATAGAAAACAGTAATAACACAACGCAAGCACTGGACGCGCGCTCGGGTACGATCCTGAACGCAAGAATGATCCAAACGAAGGTCTGGCGGGCGAGTTCATGTCTCAGGCTAGCGTGAAGTATATGCGCCTGTTGTTCTTCCCTTTGTTCTCCGTCTTCAGCACTTTGATCTGGCCTACTTCATTCAAGTTTCGGACATGTGTACCGCCGTCAGCCTGTTTATCCAAGCCGACGATCTCCACGATCCGTAGACGGGGAATCTCTGGCGGAAAGGCTTCGGCCATCTTCACGATGCCCGGGATCTTCAGCGCCTCTTCTCGGGGTAACTCATACCACCGCACAAGCGTATCCGTACGCAGCAAGGCATTCGCCTTGTCCAGGTACTCCTCCAGAATCTCCGGGTCAAACTTTTCTAGGCTGAAGTCAAACCTGACCTTATCCACCTCAAGCTGATTGCCTGTCACTAGAGCGCCGGTCCCAACACACAACATTGAAGCGAACAAGTGTGCAGCGGTGTGACTTCGCATAAGCTTGTACCGCCTGTCCCAATCCAATACACAATGACCGGTATCCCCCGCCTTCAAACCCGGATGATCGACCTCATGACTAACCTCCCCAGAAAACTTGCCCACAAATACAACATTGAAGACCTCGTCACCCCGAATGATCCTTCCTGTGTCATGCGGTTGACCCCCACCTTTAGGATAAAAGACAGTTTGGTCCAACGAAATATACTTGTCATCTTTCACGGAAACAACTGTCGCATTACATTCACGCATGTAACTGTCCTCCAGATACAACATCTTCGTCACAACGGTCGCCTACGTACAATTACAAAACCGAGTGGCTTAAGACTTGCCCAATAAGCATACAAAGTGGATACATAGCTCTCTCAGCTAACCGCTAGCTTAGCGCGCTCGAAAATCGCTCGTGCCCGAGATTAGCTTTGACACATGGTTTGACAAACGCTTCAGCGGAAGATTGATTCAAAATCCATATTCTCACTTAACAAGCTACTTAGCCAGAAACCACGTCCAATCACCAAGCAGACAGACCGCGGGTGGTTTAGGCATGTGTCATGATATGAGAAGGTATGAAAAGATTGCAGAGGAAAAGAGACGCCGCCAGAATGAACAGAAAATCGATTTCATCATCGATGAACCTGAGAAAATCGTAGTCATTCCCGAAACAAAAGACAAAGAACGCCAAGCTAAGACTTAATGACAGTTTCTGTTCTTGCCCTAAAGCGCGCGCTCTGAGAAAGAAACCGAGATGGGATTACAAAAGTTTCTAAAGATCAAGAAGATGAGCAATTAGAAATATCTGGAGAATGAACTATGCCTCAAGGAAAGAGAACTAGACTAGCTCTATGGGCAGTCAATGGATCGGCCACAGAGTATGATGCAGTTATCTTCCAAGAAGTGCAGGGCAACTGATAAATCGGATAGAAGAAGCTCTAAAAGCGCGCTCAATCAGGGTGTTTTGAAAAACTGACAGAAAAACGTTACAAACATGTTTCAGGTAAAGTAGCATTTACCAACAAAACCATGCCTAAATGCCTTAGTGCTCCACTGCCTGCATCTTTAATACAGCCAGTGCTTGTGGGTAATGCCAGAGGCCAAATGGCAGAGATTGCAGGGTACGTTCTTAGAATTATGTCGGACTATTGGGTCAACCACGTTTTCGACATGGCGATCTACTACACGAACCTTCGCAGGAAGTGGAAGCCTGATCAGAGCATAATCTTCATACATAAGACAGAATCCGGAGACTCTGTCGTCGGTTATGGGGTAATAGAAAATGTCTGTCAACAGAATGAGCTTCCCGAAGAAGAAAGACTTGAGCCTGAGAAGTGGAAAGAAGCCTTAGTCTTCAAATACGTTATCAAGTTTGAGAAACCACTGTCGATCAAGAAAACATTTCTCAAGGAGCCCAAGTTTCGAGGGAAGTTTCTGCACGGACTAGCACTAAATGGGGAGCAGTTCGACTCAATCCTGAGCCGAGCTGAGTCATCGTCGAAATAGCACAACAAAGACGCTGTGACCCCCAAGCCTAAAAACGCCAAAGAACAAGGGATTGACTAAACATGATGGTGAGCCCAGATGGTTCTTGTATTTATGTTGTACTGGTAGACAGCAAAGCTTAAGTCTCTCAAATAGTGCGATACAATATGTAAACAACTGTGGGATGACGTGAAATGGGAAATAAATTGTCAAGCAACGCGTTCCTAAGAGGTTTCGAACAGCTTTGGAAAAGCGGCCCCAAGGTGACGTACAGGAATCCCGACGTTTGGCGCCGCTCTTAAAGTCCTACCGCCAGGACGCGGATATCGGGATTGGACAAGATTCAATCAGAGTTTAGGAGCCTGGCCGTTCTGGCGAGCGTAGTATTGTCTTACTATGCCGGCAGTCAGCGTGACAGATCCTACAGCCAGCAAGTAGACTAGTGGATAGATGAATATCGAAAGCATGGTCTGGTATGTTGTTCCTGCAGGCAACTGCGGAGAGAAGAAAACCGCGATCCACATTACGACGAAAGTTGCGATAAATCCTGTTCCTACACCAACAGCGAGACCGTTGACAAAAACGCTCTTTTTCTCTTCATCGCCTGTCTGACATTTGGGTTTGTTGCTTTCATTCTTTGATTTTCGTTTTTCTTTTATTGTTACTGTCGGTTTGTCGGCGGAAATTTGTTCTGCTTCACTGTCGATTTCCAACCGTGGTTCTCCATCATTCTTCAATTCCCTCTGGGCAGACAATTCTTTAGCCTTCATGCTGGTCGACTCAAGTTCCTGTTATCCCTCCATCCAGACGCTATTAAGATTATTCAATTCTGAATTTTGATAAAGAATAGAGATTTACGCTCCAGATTAGCGCGCTCAATAATAATCAACGATTGCTCTCTGCCTTCAATCTTGATCGCACACTACATTGATTTGACGCCAGAAAGCTTGATTTTTCCGGTATACTCGGAGGACGTGTCACGTTCAAGCATGATTGATCTCTTTGGAAATGTGACTTTCTAGCTTTCTGTTCGATGAAAGGACTTAAATGCTGATTTGGGTTTATGGCATTGTTATTACGGGGGAGAACCTGTTTGGTTAAGTTTATTTTTGTCACCGGCGGAGTGTTGAGTTCTGTTGGCAAGGGGATCTTGACTTCCTCAGTTGGCAAGATGCTTCAGACTAGGGGTTTGAAGGTCACAGTGGTGAAGATTGATCCATACGTGAACGTTGATGCGGGCACCATGAACCCTTACATGCATGGCGAAGTTTACGTGACTGATGATGGCGGTGAGACTGATCTCGATCTGGGCTGGTATGAGCGTTTTCTTGATCTTGATCTTAAGACCGAGAACAACGTTACGACGGGCATGGTCTACAAAGCGGTCATCGAGAAAGAGCGTAGGGGAGACTTCTTGGGTAGATGCGTGCAGATCGTGCCTCACATCACTAACGAGATTAAGCACCGCATTCGTAGCGTGGCAAAGGGCGCTGCCATCGACGTGATCTTGACCGAGGTAGGAGGCACCGTGGGAGACATTGAAGGTCAGCCTTTTCTTGAGGCCATCCGGCAGATGCGCCTAGAAGAAGGTCTCGAGAATACTCTGTACATCCACGTAGCTCTGGTTCCGGTTCTGGACGTTACAAAAGAGATGAAGACAAAGCCCCTTCAGCACAGCGTTAACGAGCTGAGGCGCATCGGTATTCAGCCTGACATCATCGTCGCTAGAAGTCCAGAAATGATAGATGCTGAATCTCGAAGAAAGATCGCGCTGTTCGGAACAATCCCTGAAGATGCAGTTTTCTGCTCCTACAATGTTGAATCGATATATCAGGTTCCGCTGATCTTGGACGATCAGGGAATGGGCGATTTCATATGCAGAAGATTCGGTTTCGCGGACAAGAAGAAAGACTTCAAAGAATGGAAACAGTTCGTCGACGCGATCCTAAACCCAGAGCATGAAGTGAAAATTGCTCTAGTAGGCAAATACGCGGGGCTGACAGACAGCTACGTGAGCATGAATGAAGCACTACGCCATGGAGGGGCTGCGTGCAAAACGAAGGTTTGCATTCAATACTTAGAGGCTGAGAAACTCGAACAGAACCCAAAAGCCGTAGAAGCCCTGAAGGATTTTGACGGAATCTTTGTTCCCTACGGCTTTGGCCCCCGAGGTACTGAAGGGAAAATAACAGCCATAAGATTCGCAAGGGAGAACGACATCCCATTTCTCGGAATATGCTACGGGTTCCAACTCGCAGTGGTCGAATTTGCCAGACACGTTTGTGGTCTTGATGACGCAAACAGCACGGAGATCAATCCAGACTCTTCAAGTCCGGTGATTGACTTGATGCCTGAACAGAGAGGAATAGAAACTAAGGGCGCAACGATGCGTTTGGGGGCACACAAGATAGTTGTCAAACAGAACACTTTGGCGCGCAGTTTGTACAAGAGCGAAGAGATCTGCGAGCGTCATAGGCACAGGTTTGAGGTCAACCTTGATTTTCTTGAAAGGCTTGAGAAAAATGGTCTGGTGTTCTCAGGCAAGAGCACGGACGGTCGCAGGATGGAGATCCTCGAGCTTCGAGATCGTTTCTTCTTCTTCGCGTCTCAATTCCATGGAGAGTTCAAGAGCCGCCCTGGAAAGCCCGATCCGGAGTACTATGGGTTCATCAAGTCATGTCTGAACAAGAAACTCTGTAAACCCAAACCGGAGTTCTAGCAAGCTGAGCATTTGTCGAGAAGACTAGGGTGATCGATGGTAAGGTCTAACAAGCTCTTCAAGCGTGGAGAGCATCTCTGGCACTTTGAAGACGATATCCGTATAGCTCAATATTCCCATGAGCTTACCGTTGTTCATGACTGGGAGCCTCTTGGCCTTCTTCTTTGCCATGAGTCTGGCAGCCTCTTCGATGCTTGCCTCTTCATTTATCGTCACAAGAGGGCTCGTCATAACATGCCTGGCGGTGAGAGTCTCCGGGGCCAAGCATGGTTCGACTTGTCTTCTGAGGATGTCACGTTCAGTTATGATGCCCACCGGCCTTTCGCCTTGAACAACTATTATTGAACCTATGTCGAACTTGTTCATCGTGGCCACTACTTCCTTCATCGTGGTGTCTGGGCGCACGACCTTAACATTCTTTGACATGACATCTCTCACGATAACTATTGTTGCCATTCAACCGCATCTCCTAAACTAATGTATACTCATTCTTCATTTACAACCATTTATTGCTTTTGCGAATCCAAGATCTAGGAACCATCTGTTTGAGCTCGTATGCTTCAGCATCGTTTATATGCAGTGGATCGAGTATTAAAAACCGAAGTGGAACAACCATGAGCAAGTCAGGTGACAATTTGAAAAGTGCGTTTGCAGGGGAATCCCAGGCGAATCGGCGGTACATGGCCTTTGCCAGAAAAGCCGACGAGGAAGGATTCACACAGGTGGCGAAGCTTCTCAGAGCCGCTGCCGAGGCAGAGACGGTTCACGCTTTGAATCATCTACAGATAACAGGCCAAGTCGGCACAACGAAAGAGAACGTGCGTGCCGCAATAGCGGGAGAGACTTTTGAATACAAGAAGATGTATCCAGAATACTTGCAAACGGCTAAAGCAGAGGGCAATAAGCAGGCTGTATGGAGTTTTGACGTCGCCAACAAGGTGGAGCAAGTTCATGCAAAGCTGTTCGCAAAGGTCGAAAAACAACTTGAGAACAACGAGGAACTGGCACAGGTCGATTATTACGTTTGCAGCGTCTGCGGAAACACTGTTGAAGGTACCGCGCCTGAAAAATGCCCAATATGCGGAGCGCCGAAAGAAAAGTTTTTCAGAGTAGCTTAGCGCGGGCGCCTATGAAACAAAGTGGTTCTTCGGTCGCTCCAGATTTTGTCAATAGCTTAGAAACGGCGAATGGCTATGCTGAAGTATGGCAAATCGTCAAGGATACCGTCAAGGCATCTCTAAATAGACGCAGAGACAGAATGATGCTCTTCCTCGATGACTTGCCCGTGCAACTCGGCGCCTACCACCCAATCGGAACCAACAACATCGTTCTCAACAGAACGCTAGTGCAAATCGTTGAGGCCACTGTCGAGTCAAAGCGAGTGGTCAACGCCTTAATCTACAATTTGCTCCTGCATGAATATTTGCACGCCTTGGGAGAGTACTCTGAAGAAGACGTCAGGAGAATGGTCTACGAAGTAGCCAAACGATGCTTCGGCGAAAAACACGTTGCCGCGGTGATCGCGAAAAGGAGCCCATGGGCGCTCCTTAGCGGGATTCCTATACAAGCAATCAACGCACCCAAGCGTGTCATGGAAATCGTAAAGAATTTCGAGGAAACAGGAGAGTACGTCGTCTGACTCGATCTTCCCCGACGCGTACTAGGAAAGGATAAACGGGCCTGAGAAATTCAAGGTGGCCGATGCCTTCGCAGTTTGTTTGCCTGTGATTCTGGCAGTCGTGTCAGCCTGCCTGAGTTTACGCGACTTTTTCGAAATGGATGACGTAAACAAGCTCATTTTCATCCAATTCGCCGCAGGTTTCCCGCCACTTCTTCCTGAACTCTTCAATCGTTTTGTAGCCCTCTCGCTCTGCGTCTTCTTTGTCGAAGTATTTCAGCTTCTTTCTTTCAACGGATGTTATTCGTAGGTCCGCGAAGCGGGGTTCTCT